>ENA-ORPK01003026-ORPK01003026.1-human-gut-metagenome-genome-assembly--contig:-NODE-3026-length-10859-cov-2.549611_pt1 | contig 10859 bp, 14 predicted proteins | sample MGYA00242139_ERZ509068 | MGnify/ENA primary metagenome ERZ509068 (study PRJEB26280, sample SAMEA2338687) | human gut metagenome | biome: human gut; feature: human-associated habitat; material: faeces... | reverse complement strand
CCGATACAGAAGGCTATGAAACATTTGTTATTGCTGATGATGTCGGAGGCAGATATTCAGTTCTTACAGCAGTAGGTCTTCTCCCAATTGCTGTTGCAGGCTGTGATATTGACGCTATTATGGCAGGCGCAAAGCAGGCTCAGGACGAACTTTCCAAGGACTTTGACAATAACGATTGCTATAAGTATGCTGCTCTCAGAAATATTCTCTATTCTAAGGGCAAGAATGTTGAGCTTCTCGTTTCATATGACCCAAGCTTCACAATGATGGCTGAATGGTTCAAGCAGCTCTTCGGCGAAAGCGAAGGCAAGGATAACAAGGGCATTTTCCCTGCATCCGTTACATTCTCAACAGATCTTCACTCAATGGGTCAGTTCATTCAGGATGGCTCAAGAATAATGTTTGAAACAGTTGTAGACATCAAGAAGCCAAAGCAGGATTTCTTCCTCAACTCTGACGCTGAAAATCTTGATGGTCTTAACTTCCTCACAAATCAGAATATGTCCGTTGTAAACCGTAAGGCTTTTGAAGGTACAGTTCTCGCACATACAGAGGGCGGCGTTCCCAATATCGTTCTTGAACTTGAAGACACATCAGAAAAGAGCTTCGGCTACATGGTATACTTCTTTGAAAAGGCTTGTGCGATCAGCGGTTATATGCTTGGTGTAAATCCATTCAACCAGCCCGGTGTTGAAAGCTACAAGAAGAATATGTTTGCTCTTCTCGGCAAGCCGGGTTACGAAGATCAGAAGGCTGCACTTGAAGCTAAGCTTAAGTAATATAAATCACATCTATTTTCACCGCGTGGTGTTAATATAATATGCCGAAAACGGCGGAACGGAGTGTTTCATATGGTAAAAATTATAACAGGTAAAAAGGGTACAGGTAAAACTAAGATCTTAATTGATATGATTAACGAAGCTTCCAAGAAAACTGACGGTTATGTTGTTTGCATCGACAAAGGCACAAAGCTCAGATACGATATTGCTCCAACAGTAAGGATCATTGACACAGAACACTGCAATGTTTATTCTTTTGAAGCTTTCTATGGTCTTGTTGCAGGTATGCTCGAAGGCAACTATGACATCAAGCAGGTATTTGTTGATTCAATCCTCAAGGTTGGCGGAGCTGATTTTGAAGCTCTCGGCGCTCTTCTTGCTAAGATCGACAAGTTTACAAATGAGGATGTAGAGGTTGTGTTCACAGTTTCTGCTGATAAGGCTGACCTTCCTGAATCCGTTGCTAAATACGCTATTAAATAATTTTTTCAAAAAACTATTGACATATTATATCCAATGTGATATAATTTTCTTTGTTATGTTTGGGGTGTACTATGGTTATTAACTTACAACAGCTTTATGATATTGTCGGTGAAAAGCAGATTGTGGATTATGCTGTTACGGCTGAAAAGCTGAGTGAAGTTAAGGGTTATAGCTTTGCTCACCCTGTAACTGTTAAAGGTACGATAGTAAATCGTGCAGGTATAGTTATTCTTAATTATACTGCGAAATTTACACTCAATGCCGTTTGCGACAGATGCCTTGCCGAATTTGAACGTGATTATAAGTATGATTTTGAACATATTCTTGTTCGTTCTCTCAACACAGATAATGACGAGTATATTGTTACAGAATCCGATTCTCTTGATCTGGATGAGTTGGCAATTATGGATATTCTGCTGCAAATACCTTCAAAGATGCTTTGCAAAGATGATTGTAAGGGTTTATGTCCTCAATGCGGAACAGATTTGAATTATAATGAATGCAACTGTAATGGTTAAAGGATAAGGAGGTGCTGAATAATGGCAGTACCAAAGAGAAAGGTATCAAAAGCAAGACGTGATAAGAGACGTTCAGCTGTTTGGAAACTGGATGCTCCTGCACTTTCCAGATGTACTAACTGCGGCGAACTTACATCTCCGCATAAGGTTTGCAAGAATTGCGGATACTATAAGGGTAGAGAAGTAATTTCAAAGGAAGCATAATTGCTTTCTCATAAACCGAAGAGGGAGATTTTCCTTCTTCGGTTTTTTTATAGGAGATTTATATGTCTGTACAAATCACGTCGGTAATAAAACGCTCACCATCATCAAGGGCAGGTATCAAAAGCGGGGATATGCTCATTTCGCTTAACGATCACCCTATACACGATGTTCTGGACTATATGTTTTATGCCGCTGAAATCAAAGTGAATGTGCTCGTTGAAAGAAACAACGAAAAATTAAGCTTTGATATAGTAAAAAGCGAATATGATGACCTTGGTCTTGAATTTGATTCATTCCTTATGGACCAAAAACAAAGCTGCACAAATAAATGTATTTTCTGTTTTATAGACCAGATGCCTCCGGGAATGAGAGATACTTTGTACTTTAAAGACGATGATGCACGTCTTTCTTTTTTACAGGGCAACTATGTCACATTGACCAACTTAAATCAGAATGATATTGATCGCATAATTCAGATGCGTCTTAATATAAATGTCTCCGTACACACAACAAATCCTGAACTCAGATGCAAAATGATGCACAACAGATTTGCAGGAGAAAAGCTGGACTATCTTCGTCAGTTTGCCAAAGCAGGTATTGCAATGAACTGTCAGATCGTTCTGTGTCCCGGAATAAACGACGGAAAAGAACTTGAGCGCACTCTTACAGATTTGGGAAACCTTATGCCTAACATTCAGAGCGTTGCTGTCGTTCCGGTCGGTATAACAAAATTCCGTGACGGATTGTATCCGCTTACGCTGTTTAACAAGGAAACTGCAGGTGCGGCACTTGACCTGATAGAAGGATTCCAAACAAAATTTCTTGATAAATACGGAACAAGAGTTGTTTTTCCTGCCGATGAATTTTATGTAACAGCCGAAAGACCTATTCCAAGCGGAAAATGCTATGAAGAATACAGCCAGTACGAAAATGGTGTGGGAATGCTGCGTTCGCTTGCAGATGAATTTGAATCAGCAATGAAGCTTGCCGATGATCCGCCGAAACCGAGGACAGTTTCAATTGCGACAGGTGCGGCAGCGTATAAATTTATTTCCGAGCTGGTTGAAAAAGCTGAAAAAAAGTGGCATAATATAAATTGTAACGTTTATAAAATCACAAATCATTTTTTCGGAGAAACTATTACAGTTTCCGGACTTATCACGGCAACAGATATTATTTCACAGCTTAAAGATAAGCCATTGGGCGATGCTCTGCTGCTTACAACATCAATGTTTAAACGTGATACCGATATTTTTCTTGATGATATGACGATCCCTGATGTAGAAAAAGCACTTGGGGTAAAGGTAATTGTCACAGAAAATGACGGATTTGATTTATTGGATAAAATTTTATTTGACTGATAGGATTGGAGATGATAATATGGCTTTACCGATCGTTGCGGTTGTCGGACGTCCGAATGTAGGAAAATCGACACTTTTTAACAAGCTTATCGGACAGCGTATGTCAATTGTTGAGGATACACCGGGTGTTACCCGTGACAGAATATACTCAAAATGTGAATGGAGAAACCGTGAATTTATGGTTGTTGATACAGGCGGTATTGAACCTAATTCAGATGATATTATCCTTTCACAGATGCGCCGTCAGGCTGAACTTGCAATTGAAAAAGCTGATGTAATAGTTTTTCTGACCGACATAAGAACAGGCGTTACTGCTAACGATTATGATGTTGCAAGAATGCTTCAGAAAAGCGGTAAGCCTATAATTCTCTGTGTCAATAAATGCGACTCTATTGGTGATCCACCGCCTGAATTCTATGAATTCTACAATCTTGGCTTAGGTGATCCGATACCGCTTTCTGCCGCTCACGGACACGGTTCGGGAGATATGCTTGACAGAATATTCGAGTATTTTCCGGAGGAAACCAACGAAGATTACGATGAAGAATATATAAAGGTCGCTGTTATAGGCAAGCCTAATGTTGGCAAATCTTCACTCATTAACCGAGTTGCTGGAGAAGAACGTGCAATAGTTTCAAATATTGCAGGTACTACCCGTGATGCAACAGACACCATTGTTGAAAATGAAAACGGAAAATATGTTTTCATTGATACGGCAGGAATACGCAAAAAGTCAAAAATAAATGAAAAAATCGAACATTACAGCGTTTTAAGAGCTTATATGGCTGTTGATCGTTCTGACGTTTGTGTAATTGTCGTTGATGCTGAAGTTGGTTTTACCGATCAGGATTCAAAGGTCGCAGGATATGCTCACGAGCAGGGCAAAGCTTGCATCGTTGCCGTAAATAAATGGGATGCAATTGACAAAGACAGCAACACTATGGACGAATTCCGCACAAAGCTTGAAAAAGATTTCAGCTTTATGTCATATGTTCCGTTTGTATTTATTTCAGCTAAAACAGGTCTGCGTGTAGACAAGCTTTTCGATATGATAAATAAGGTACACGCTCAGAACAGTATGCGTATCTCAACAGGTATGCTTAATGACATTCTTGCATATGCAACAACAAGAGTTCAGCCGCCTTCCGACAAGGGCAGACGTCTTAAAATTTACTATATGACTCAGCCCTCCACAAAGCCGCCGACATTCGTTGTATTTGTGAACCGTGCTGACCTTTTCCATTTCTCATATCAGAGATACCTGGAAAATCAGATCCGCCAGACATTCGGTCTTGAAGGCACACCTGTTCGTTTCATCACAAGAGAACGCAACAGAGATGATGACTAAATTTATTGATTTGGGGTATTTACAATGCTTAAAGTAATAATTTGCCTTGCACTTACAATGATAATTTCTTATCTTTTGGGAAGCTGCAATTCATCTATCATCGTAGTAAGACTTCTTAAGCATGAGGACATTCGTGAACAGGGCAGCAAAAATGCGGGACTTACAAATACTCTTCGCTGCTATGGCAAAATTCCGGCACTTCTTACACTCATCGGCGACCTTGCCAAAGGAATAATAGCTGTACTTCTCAGTCTGCTTGTTTTTAAGCTCATTATCGGAGGGGACTGTTTTACCGCTCCTCCGTTATATTATCCTGAGATACTTGACGAAAAATCTATCGGATACATATCAGGCTTTTTTGCAATTCTCGGTCATATTTTTCCTCTTTATTACGGCTTCAAAGGCGGAAAGGGAATACTTGTATCCTGCTCTATCCTTATTGTAATTGACCCGCTTACATTTGTAATTATCATACCTTTCTTTGCATTGATGGTATTTATCACAAGATATGTTTCCGTATCTTCTATCGCTTCAGCTGTAGTTTACCCGATACTTACGTTTATTCTTCATTATTTTGTTGAGGGTATACCTACTGATGTTTGTATTGCTCATGTAATTCTTGTTGCCTGCACAAGTGCTTTGCTTATTTATATGCACCGCACCAATATCAAACGCCTTATTGCAGGAACAGAAAACAAATTCAGTTTTAAAAGCAAAAATAAAGAATAATTAAAAGGAGGCTGTTTTTCATGGCAAAGTTCACAGTTCTCGGTATGGGCGGTTTCGGACTTGCATTAGCTGTTATGCTTAACAACTTTAATCACGAAGTCACTGTATGGTCTGCATTTGACAGTGAAATTGAGGCTATCAGACATGACGGTGAAAATAAGCAGAAGCTCCCCGGAGTAAAAATCAGCGCAGCTATCAAACTGACAAATGATATTTCAAGTGTTTCCGATGCTGATATTGTTATTTTTGGAGTTCCAACCAATTTTGTAAGAAGCGTTGCCGAAAAAATAAAGCCTTTTATAAAACCCGAAACAGTTATCGTTAATACTGCAAAGGGTCTTGAGGACGGAACGTATACAAGAATGAGCCAAGTTCTTAAAGAAGTTCTTCCCGATTCTCCGATAGTCGTTCTTACAGGTCCTTCTCACGCAGAGGAAGTTGCCATCGGTATGCCTACAACAATTACCGTTGCATCAGATGATGTTAAATATGCCGATTACATTCAGAGCGTTATGTCTAACAGCCTTTTCAGAGTTTATATCAATGATGATGTCATTGGCTGCGAGCTTGGCGGTTCTTTGAAAAATGTAATTGCTCTTTGCGCAGGAATTTGTGACGGTATGGGATACGGTGACAATACAAAGGCAGCATTGATGACAAGAGGCATCACCGAAATTGCAAGACTTGGCGTTGCTCTCGGAGGAAAATCCGAAACATTTGCAGGTTTGACCGGAATAGGTGACCTTATTGTTACCTGTACAAGTATGCACAGCAGAAACAGACGTGCAGGAATACTTATCGGTCAGGGTGTAAGTCCTGATGAAGCCGTAAAGAGAGTAGGCACGGTAGAAGGATATATCTGCACAAGAAATGCATATGCACTTGCAAAAAAAATCGGTGTTGATATGCCGATAACCGAACAATGCTACAATGTTTTATACAACGGAGTTAATCCACGCACTGCTTTGAGCAATCTTATGGAACGTCCGAAGCGTCATGAAACAGAAAGCGTCTGGGTAAAATAAAACTTATGCTGTAATTTGATCCTCCCGATCTATCGGGGGGATTTTTTTGTTCTATACTTGTCCTGCTCGGCATATTATTAAACAAGTAAAAAGCAAAGGAATGAAACTATGGACAACCTGCTTACATCATATTTCAGCGGTGAGTTGAAATGTGCTTTAGAAAATATTACGTCAGATGACTTGACCGAAATACGCCTTAGGCTCAATTTTCCCGTTACAATAATATGCTTTGAAAAGATATTTTATCTGATGCAAAATGGTGGACTATCCGCATCTGTAAATTCCAAATGCATCATTGCCGATGAACAATGTATCAAAAAAACATTTGAATCAATATGCCGCTACTCTATACACAGTTACCAGAACGATATATGCCGTGGATTTGTCACTATAAAAGGCGGTCATCGTGTAGGCATATGCGGAACTGCCGTAACACATAATGGTGAAATAACCAATATAAAAGATATAAGCAGTCTTAATTTCCGAATTGCAAGACAGGTCAAAAACTGTTCCGAAGAATTATACAATACCGCATATTCATCAGGTTTAAATAATATCCTTATTGCGGGAGTACCTTCAAGCGGAAAAACAACTTTGCTGCGTGACCTTTGCAGAAAAGTAAGCCGATCGCACAAGGTATCGGTCATTGATGAGCGAGGTGAGATTGCAGCTGTTTATTCAGGTATACCGCAAAATGATGTTGGTATAAATACAGATATTTTTAACGGATATTCAAAAGCTATCGGAATTGAAACAGCTGTAAGAGTTATGTCGCCTGAAATTATTTTTTGTGATGAGGCAGGCGGAAGTGCTGATATGTCTGCCTTTGAATATGCTCTTTCAAGCGGTGTTTATCTTGCAGTAACGATACACGCCGAATGTCTTACTGACATAATAAAAAAAGTGCCGTTTTATCAAAGCTTTGATTATATCTTTTTTTTAGACAAATACTGTGTTTCAAATATAGTCAGGAAGTGTGATTATGATAAAATCGATCTGCTCAATTCTGATAATTACAATAACGTCATTAATGGGAAACTATTTTGCAGCTAATCTGAACAAAAGAGTGCGAACTTTAAAATCAGTCGGATATATGCTTGACGAAATTGAAATGCTGCTTAAATACCGTTCAGCAACTGTTTATGAGATCATTGAAAATCTTAACAATGATAAGCGTTTCAGCGAGCTTGGTTTTATTTCGGAAATTGCAGATAAATGTCGTGACACAGATATGCCATTCAATGATATATGGTGCAGCTGTATTGACAAGCACACCGAGATTTTCCTGAAAAAGGAGGACAAGGACCTCATATGCTCTATCGGGCAGTACCTCGGCACAAGTGATGCAGAAACTCAGCTCAACACAATTCAAATTAAAAAAGGTGAATTATCCGCCTTTTTAAAAAATGCAGAAGAAGATCTTTTAAAAAAAGCTAAGTTATATCGTTCTATTGGAATTCTTGCAGGTGCTTTTATTTCAATAATGATATTATAAGCAGGAGGTCAAACCGTGGAACTGGATCTGATATTTAAAATTGCGGGAATAGGTATAATCGTTTCCGTGCTTAATATGGTGCTGAAAAAAGCTGACCGTGAAGAATACTGTATGATAGTAACTATCGCAGGTCTGATAGTCGTTCTTATGATGATAATAAATCAGATCGCAGAGCTTTTTGATACAGTAAAAACTGTTTTTGGTTTCTGAGTATGGATATTATAAAAATAGCGGCTCTTTGCATAATATCATCTATAATGTGCAGTCTTTTCAGCAAGGATAACAAGGAATATTCACTATACATAAAAGCAGCTGCGGCGTGTATGATATTATGCGGCATAATCATATACATTTCACCTGTAATAGACAGTATAAACAATATTTTTCTTCGGACAGGCATAGAAAGCGAATATCTTACGATACTTTTTAAAGCCATTGGAATATGCTATATCTCACAATTCGCCTATGACATATGCAAGGACTGCGGAGAAAACACTCTTGCCTCTCAGGTCGAAATAGCAGGTAAAGCCGCATTGATAATGCTTGCCCTGCCGCTTATTGAAAAGCTTGTTGGTATTGTTACCGAATTATCAGGTTATTAAGGAAATAAAAATATGAAAAAAGTTATTGTTTTTCTTACGGCATTGTTTTTTCTTTTTTTCTGCGGAATAAATGTATGCGCCGAAACGATCAATAATTCGGTTGCGGACGAGCTTAATATTGATACCAATGAGATATGGTTCGCTCTTCCTCCCGAAGTAAGTGAATATATAGATGAACATAACCTCACAGTTGACGATACGGAAATGATGACAGCCATAACACCAAAAGAAGTATTTGAATACATATGGCAGACCTTTACTGACAAGCTTTCCTATCCGCTTAAAGTCCTTGCATCACTTATATGCATAATAGTTATAAGTGCCGTAATTAACGGAATGGGCGACAGCGTATGCAACAAGTCACTTGAAAAAATATACGGAATGATATGCGTTCTAATAGCTGTGGGCATAATTGTCAAACCTATCTCACGCTGTATTGATTTGGTTGCAGACACGTTATATTCAGGCAGCGATTTTATGATAGGATATGTTCCTGTATTTGCAGGGATAACTGCTTCAGCCGGAGGAATAACATCTGCTGTCGCCTATAACACTGTTGTACTGCTTGTTGCTGAAGCGGCTGTTCAGATAGCTGCAAATTACATTATGCCTGCAATGTCAATATGTATGGCACTTGGAATAATTGAAGCTGTAAACCCTTCATTCAATCTTACAAGTCTTACGGAAGCAATTACAAAAGCCGTAAAATTCATACTCGGATTTATAATGACGGTTTTTATCGGACTTCTTTCTCTGCAAAGCATAATAGGTGCGTCAGCGGATACTATTGGAGTCAAAGCTGCGAAATATCTTGCTTCAAACTGTATACCTGTTGTGGGAAGTGCTGTTGCCGATGCTTATACAACATTAAAGGCAAGCCTTGGAATACTTCGGGGAGGCGTAGGTTTTTTCGGTGTAACGGCGATTTTTCTTACAGTTATGCCTTCAATAGCTGAAATACTTATTATGCGCTTTGTATTTACAGCCGCAGAAATCGCAGGTGACATTTTCGGTGTCAAGCATATAAAAACACTTCTAAAAAATTCGTCCAATATTTTATCACTTATGTTCAGCCTGTTGATATGCTTTTCAATGATGCTTATAATTTCTACGGCTATTCTTATGATGATAGGACTTGATATTGCATAGGGGAGTTTTATTTATGGACGCATTTAAGTTAATATCACTTACAGCCGGCTTTATTTCAATTATAATAGCTGCATTTGACTCAATTTATCCCTCTGAAAAATATTCAAAGCAAATAAAAATAATCTTTTCATTAATATTTGTACTGAGCATTGTTACGCCATTTGTAAACGGAGAGGTCAACATATCGGAGAGTTTTGATTTTGTAGACGCTTCGGCAGATGTTCTGTATGAAAAAAATATCGATGCAGATGAATATCTGAAAAGCTCGGTGGAAAACAACATAAGCAGCACTATCGGTTCTTATCTCAAAGAAAATGAAATATCTTTTGATGAAATCAAGACAAGTATAAATATTTCGGACTATGGCAGCATATCTATTAATGAGATTGAAATAGCTGTTGATGATACGGCACAAGGAGATGAGATAATTGCTTTAGTCAGAAATAAAACAGGTGAAAATACCGATATAAAAATCAAGGAGAGCATTAACAATGAAACTGAATGAGCTGATCGATAAGATCAAGGATTTTTCACGCAAACCTGCATTTCCAAAGGTGCTTATCGCATCGGGACTTATACTTATGCTTGTTATTTTATTTTCAGACTTAGGCAAAAAAGATGCCACCAAGACTGCATCAGACGTAAATTCAGACTTTCTTACTGCCGAAACCTACAATGAGCAGCTTGAAATTAAGCTTGAAAAAATCCTGACAGAAATTGACGGCGTCGGAAAAGCACAGGTACTTGTCAATATTTCTTCAACAGAAGAATATGTGTATGCAGAGGAAATAAAGCAGGGAACAGCTCAGTCGGAAAACAGTTATGTTATCATTGATAAGGGTTCTCAGAAGGGAGCACTCGTAAAAAAAATAAACAATCCGTCTGTGAGCGGTATCATTATTGTTTGTGAAGGAGGCGATGACCCCAAAATATGTGAAAAGGTCTACAAGGCTGTATCAACAGCTTTGAATATGCCGACAAACCGAATCTATGTTACAGAAATGAAATAGGAGGGTATCATACCATGAGAAAGCTTAACCTTATTATCGGAAAAAAACAAATTATCCTTGCTTGTCTTACGCTTATTCTCGGAATCGCTATCTATATGAACTATGCTCTTGCTTCTGCCGATAAGGACATTACCGCAACCGATGTTATGGCAGGGG
>ENA-ORPK01003025-ORPK01003025.1-human-gut-metagenome-genome-assembly--contig:-NODE-3025-length-10859-cov-3.237320_pt1 | contig 10859 bp, 16 predicted proteins | sample MGYA00242139_ERZ509068 | MGnify/ENA primary metagenome ERZ509068 (study PRJEB26280, sample SAMEA2338687) | human gut metagenome | biome: human gut; feature: human-associated habitat; material: faeces... | reverse complement strand
ACGCGATTTTGCAAATCGCTGACAGACGGTTATCACCGGTTCTTTTCTGTTTCTCTCTCTGCGGTGAGAGAATTGTCACCAAGAATCCGATCCACATTTGTTTTGACAGCCTGCAGGGCACGCATATCCTCCCTAGCTTTCTGGTAATCTGCGTACATGGCTTTTTTCTCAGACAGGAGCTGGGCGTATTCTGCTTGCAGGCTCTTGACGGTGGGCAGTTTTTTCAGCCCCTGCTCGTCAAAAAACTGCTTTGCCGCCTTGTGCAGAAGAATTTCGGGTTCATGCTCAGAAAGAAATTTTTTAGAATAGCCTGCTTTCCGGTAGGCCACATAAACGTCACGGGTCTTGGCGTAGTTGATGATATGCTGCTGCATGACCTTGATTTCTGCCATCCGCTGCTCTTTGACTTTTATATCCGTGGAAAGTAGCCGATATTGAGCGGTGGCAGCTGCTGCCTTTTCATCAAGAACGCCACGGTCCAACAGGCCGTTTTCTTCCAGATAGATCAGCGTTTGGGACAGCTGCTTCAAATTGAAGTTCTTCGCCCACCGCGCATAACCGGCACCCTTGCCCTCCTGGAGCTTGGCCTGAATGTCAATCAGCAGACTGCCGCTGGGTTTGGTGGAGACTTCCATGACCCGCTTCTTTTTCGGCGTATGGCTCCTAGCCCCGGAGATAATCGCACGGAGCGCATCCGGGGTGTAGTTCTCGCCCAGAGTGTCCATGCGGATAAAACGCTTCTGGTCCGCTCCCAATAAAGATGGCACTTTGCCGCCTTTAATCTGATACCCGGATTGACGCAGCAGTTCCAGCAGCTCCTCAAAGCTCTGGGGCTTGTGCGCCAGGGCCTCATCAATGGCATAGCAAATCCGCTCCCGATGGGAGGGCTTTTTCTGATTGCCCAGCCATTTATCGTAGGTCTGGCCCTTGCCCTTGGGATCGGCCACAATGGAGTATCCGTTCTCAACGCAGATGGTATCGTTCAGGCGGCGCACGGCTCGGGTGCTGCCCCAGAAATTCCGAAATTTGCGCTGTTCATCCAGAGCGGTAGCGTTCCAAATGATGTGATTATGGACGTGGGCCCTATCGATGTGTGTACAGACGATGTAAGCATGATTGCCCTTTGTGAAGCGTTGTGCCAGCTCGCAGCCCAGGCGATTGGCTTCTTCCGGCGTGATCTCGCCGGGACGGAAGGATTGCCGCAGGTGGTAGGCAATCACATCATCCGCACCTCGCACCCTACCAGTGTTTCGGACGTACTGCTGCTTGGAAAAGAGAAATTCGCTGTCGGCAACCCGGCTGTCACATTGCCAGCTTGCAATCAGATTGCCGTTGTCCGTCTTTTCGGGATTCTCTACATAGTCAATGATGGCTTGGATTGCAGTACCAACTGTCCGCCCTTTGCCGATGTGCAGGGGCATCAAGCGTGTGGTTGCCATAAAATTCCACCTCTCACAAAAAAGCGGCCTGCCGAAGCAGACCGCTGTAACACTATTCTGTTTCTTCAAATTCATTCTCATCAGGATTGTCGAAGTCATCGAGCGGAATTTCCTGATGCCTACGCCCAAACCGCATATCGTATTGCTCCTGGGCGAGCGCCTTGACTTCCGGGCGGCGATCCTGCATTCTGTTTTTCAGCCATGCCTTCTGCTCATTCGATAAATGCCAGGGAAGATTGAATAACCGGTTCAGGGCCTCCTGCTTGGCTTTTTCCTCTGGAGGCAGTTTGGCACAGTCTTTGCATATATGCGTGGCATGACCTTTGCCGGTGAATTTCTCGTTTGCTCTGTAGCTGCCACACACCTTACAATGGTGACCTTGTTTTTTCATGGGCTAAATTACCTTTCCTGCGTGGGGCGGTTCCTCTGTTTCTCACTGCATTTCCAGAGTGCCATGGGGTGTTGGCTGATTCGAGCCAGAACTGTTTCATCACGGAACAGCAGCTCTGGCTGGTACTGTTTCTGACGGAACGCTGCCCAGAACGCCAGTTCATCGGGTTCCGGCACAAGCACATCACCTAAGTAATGACGGACCTTTTCCTGCGCTTGGGTAACATCAAACCATGTGCCCTTGCGAAGTACCGGGATCAGGTCGGTTTTGACGCGCTGCTGGGATACTGTGGCGATCTTGTTTAAGTCAAATTGCTCCGGGCAGACTTCAGAGCCAATGGCACTGTAGAACATGACACACTTTCTTAGCATCGGTTCCTGAGATTCATCAAACAAACCGGCTTGCAGCATGGTATGGATATCATACAAATCTCTTGGTGCTGCCCGATTCAGAAGTGCAACGATTTTAGACCCATAAATTTCCAAAGGATCAACGCTCAAAACAGCGAGATCCTGTTGAAGCCACGGGAGATTCACGCTTCTATTTACCGGCGGTAAAACATGGCAACGGAGCATATAGTTGATTTCAATTTTAATATTGTCTTTCATGCCACCCGCATTCTGATACTCATAAACAAAGGAATCCAGCGCATGATAGAATTTTGAGTTAAGTCCAAGGGTATACCCTCTTGCCGCCATATATTTCCTGACCTTTTCCGTTGCCTGTTTTCTTACAGCCAGCATCTCCTCTCGAGGAAGATCATCTGAAAAATCCAGATCAATGTCCACAGACAGGCGAGGAAGATTGAAAATGGTCAGATTGATTGCCGTACCGCCTTTCAATGCCATTTTCTCGGACAACAGAGAATCACTCTGGAAAAACATCAGAATATCAGCCAGGCGGCATACCTTTTCAAATGTATCCCTGACAAAACCCAATTCACGGGCCTGTTTGCCCAAGGTTATACGGTCAAATTGCATCATAGTCAGTCACTCCCTTGCTAAGAAGCTGCATAAGATCCGCAGGGGCATAGAGCTTCCACTTTTCGTGCCACACAAAGTCCTGTCCATAATCATAGAAATAGTTCTTCCCTTTTGGGATGTGTGCTGCGCAGCTTTCAAAGAACGATTGAGACAATCCCATTGCCTCTGCAAAATGGGACAGGACATACCCTGCCTTTTGATAGAGGATACCGCTGTCATATTCTGACAGGCAGGCGATCAGCCCTTTTTCATCCAGAGTAGGAATCAAGGCAAGGCAGCGCAGGAGTTCTTCCAACCCGCCTGTTTTTTCAAACAGATTGATGCTGTCAATGACAGTGCGTTCCAAGGAGGTTACACGGATACCATTGGGTAATTCCAATACGCCGTCCTCAATTCGCTGACCGATGTGACGATAGGTAATTCCATCATAGTTGAACGCACGGAAACGGCTGACGCTTGTAACCTGAACCTCATAGAACACCTGATTGGCGTATCCATAGTATTCAAATGCGCTGTGGTAAGAAACGACGGCATCATCACTGATGTGAGAGGCAATCTGATATCGGTTTGCAACACACTGACCTGTTTCCAGACTGATAACAGCATACAGATTCCGTTTGATTCGTTCCATGTATCCTTTCCGCTGATACTCCCGGCAAAGCCAGTCAGCGGCGGATGGGCTTCCCGTGACTTGTTCCAACTGGGAACGGGTCACGCAGCCAAGGGCGAGCAGCTTTTCGTAATATTTCATGTTCCGCCTCCTCGTAGCAAGTATAGCACATTGACGTAGTTTTTACAACTACTATGCGCGGAAATTGCTACAAATAAATAACACGAAGGAGAGGTTACTTTTGCTGAAGGCGGGGCAGTATGAGGAAATCCGGTGCCTTTGGTTTGCACCGGATTTTACTCATAAGTTTTTGATAGCAGAGAAAATGTGCTGCACTCCCGCCAGAAGATGCGCTGCTATCATAGGGATGCCCATAGGACTGACCAGGAACGCAATGGTCAGAAGAATCAGGCCGTTCTTCACGGAATATGTAACCAGAACGAATATGCCGAGGATTCCCACAATTCCGCTGACTGGCCGGAGGAAGAATGCGGAAAAGAAAATCAGCCCAGTACAGACAAGGGTGAACAGGTCAATGACCAAAATGATAGGAACGGATAGTATTTTGAAGATCAGTTTCATGGGGGTGCCTCCTCTCTTTGTATCGCCATTATAAGCGCTCGGATTACATACCGCAAGGATACGGCGGATCATTTGAGCTTTGAAAGAGCAGAGAGAATGTCCCGTGCCGCATCCCACAGCCGTTCGTGGGTCTGCCGGAGATCCTCCAAATCGGCATCGTATATTCTTCCGGTTTCATGGACACGCTTGGTAAGCTGATTCAGATTATTGCTGGAGTAACGGAGCAGAGATACCATTTCTTTCAGTTCTGGCAGCTCCAGCCTAACCACATACCCATCAATCGCCATTTTTCGGACGAAAGCAGAGAAATTTTGGGTGCCATACTGCTTCATTTTTTGCGCTGGAAGTTGCCGTCATCGTCCATGACTTCCAGAGCGCACAGGAGGAAATAGGAGGAATCGTCGGAGAATGCCAGCTTGTTGCCCCGGCTGTTGATAAGCCCATACTTTTCCGTGAAGCTGTCATAGCGCCGGTTCAGCTCCCTCTGCTTCTCAGCAATGGCGGAATCCGGGATGGTTTCGTCCATTTGGAGGTCGATCAGCTCATGGACGCAGGCGCTGAGTGCCAGCATCCCCTTGATACGCTCTTTGGCGGTGGCATTCAGATCGGGTCTGACCATGATGCTGTTTCCAGAACTGTCTTTTCCTGCTGTGTGAAGAATTTGTCCTCGCGGATAAGCTGTGCAATGCGGCGCTGAACTTTGGGCCAGGGCAGCACAACTTCATCATCAACGCCGGTAACAACGACCCGCAAGGGATGGCTGAGGTCTGTACCGTATTCTTTTGCCAGCCATGCGGCGGTGTCCCGCTCCCGACCATGGTCTCCCATGTACGATGCCACAGCCTGCTTGCTTTCAGAATTCCCGTTCCATTTCTGCAAGGCGGCGTCAATGTCAGCCTGCGTAATTTCTCTTATTGGGGGAATGTCGGTAGGCGCTACTGGTGGATGCTCTTGAGATGGCTCATCAATATGCCGTGTTGGCTGTGGCGCAATCTGAAGAATATCTATGTTATCCTTGCCAGGTTGACGATCTGCCAAAACCACCGTTTTGTTCTTCTCGCCAAAGCTGCCCGGATAACGAATATCGTATTGCAGCTCCAAAGAATCGGAAACGACTTGTTCATGCTCCGGGCGGAAATCCCAGAGGTAGGGGCTGCGGGAACGCTCCGTGTGCGGGTGTCTGCCACATCGAACACATATTTCAGCTTCGGAGTGTCCCCGGAGTGGTCGATAAGAGCGATGCCTTTCGCACCCCGGCGAACATAACGACCCATTCGTTTGTTCCACAGTTCATAATCCGCACAGGCGGTGGCTTCCGGGCGCTGGGCGTAGATCATAAGCTGTTCGTGATAGGGGTACTTGTATAGGCGGGCGGCAGTGGTCAGAAAGTCTGTCCAGCTCTGGTAGCTGCCAGTTATCTGGGTAGCCATGCGGTCCGCCAGCTGGTGGTATTGTTGCAATACGGATGCCATTGTGGTTCTCCTTTCTGAGAAAATAAAAAAAGACGACCGCAAGGCCGTCTAAAATGGGAAGTATTGCGGTCAAAGAAATGCGCCCTGGACATTGTGTAGTCCAGGGCGTGTTTGTCAGAACATATCAAGATTGGACAGCTGATGGCGCTGATCTCTGCAACCATAGATAACTCTGGTCACTTAAACTTCCTTCCCGGCATTTACTGCATCTTCCGTTTTAGATCCGTAAATACATCAGAGGCGAGACGGGACTGATTCGCCTTAGCTTCTTTAAGACCATGTTCCATCATGGCGTAAAAAGCGGCATCGTCCAATTCATCCCGTGCAGCGGGTGCGCCAGAACCAGAGAGCGACACAGGTATACCGTGCATATCCATGATTTCCTCGGCCTGTTCCTTGATATTGGACTCCTTACGGTCTATTACATTTGCGGCTTTTGCTGCCATAGATGATACCACCTTTTACATCCTATTATTTCCAAATGTATAGCGATTTGCAGCACAAAATCAGAAAACTCGCAAGTGGTGTTGGAAGAAAAAACTACAGACAAATCGTCATATACGGTGGAATGCAGAGAATATCATCATTTACAATCAGATTTCTGGGATGGATGATATAGCAGCCGCCGATCCTGGTTTTGTATTTCTCCCTGAATTTCAGCAGAGAGTCCGTTGTGTAGCGTGTGCCGGATTTGACCTCAATGGGGTACATTTTGTACTTTGTTTTGCTGTTGTTGGAGATAATGAAGTCAATTTCAATGTCGTTGCGCTTTTTCTCCTCGCTGTAATGGGTGTAGAAGAACAGCCTGTGACCATTGGCTGTCAACATTTGCGCAATGACATTTTCGTAGAGCATTCCCTCGTTCAGCCCCAGTTTGCCATCCAGGATCTGCTTGTAGACTTCATCCTCCAACAGCTCGTTTTCGTCGAAAGCGTGGCTGACAAGCAGCCCCGTGTCCCCCAGATAGCACTTGATATAGGTGTCCGATTCTGTCAGAGACAGCCCCACATTGGGGTCATTGGCACGGCGGCATTCATTGGCGACCATGGAATCGGTCAACCAGAAGAAGGTTTCCTCATACTGATCCGCAGAAGAACCGGCGGCGATCCGATTGAACACGACTCGCTTTTCGTGCCGGGAGAGCAGGCCGGGAATTTGGTCAAAAATCGCCAGCACCTTGGAGCGGTATTGCGCCTGAATCTTCATGATGTCGTTCCGATACAGTGCCAGAATGTCCCGTTTTTCCAGATCAGCCTTGCCAAAGTCTTTCCGCCCTTCCAGGAACGCAACAATGCTCATGGGCATCCCACCCACAAGCATATATTGCTTGAACAGGAGCATGGCCTTATTGTGAAGCGTTCGCTCCAAAGGCTCCCGTTTCTCAAAGCAAGTTTTGATATAAGTGACCATAGGTTTTTCACCCAATGCCCAACAGAATTCCTCAAAGTCCAGGGGATACATTTTCATCTGCCGTTCCTCGGAAGGAATCACAATGTCCTTGACGTTTTCCTTAATGGAAATCAGCGAACCGGTTTCCATATAGTCATAGCGCCCATCGGCAACCAGGTACTTAATGGCCTCTCTGGCTTTGGGGAACAGCTGCACTTCGTCGAAGATGATCACACTGTCCCGTTCATGCAGTTGGACACCATACTGGACAGACAGCAGCATGAAGAATGTGTCCAGGTCATTCAAATACAGCTGGAAGTATTCCTTTACATCACTGGACGCTTTCGCAAAGTCGATCAAAATATAGCTTTTGTACTCGTTCTTTGCGAACTCCTCTACAACTGTGGACTTTCCGATTCGCCGCGCGCCCTCAATCAGCAGCGCCTTTTTACCGGCACACTCCGTTTTCCAGGCCAGGAACTTGTCGTAAATCTTTCGTTTGAATAGCATACTGTTCACCTCTACGGGTATTCTAACACAGGTTTCTACAATACGCAATATTAAAATCACAAAAAGTTTCGACAATACGCAGGTTTATAGCGGCGGGAATTTACAGCAATACGCAGGTTTATCACATTCAAAACTCCGGGATCAAATCCAGTTTTTCAAAGGCATCATCTGTAATCCGGCTGAGCTTGTAGACAGCGCTATCCGTGAGCGTTCTAAGCTCCTGCTCATCTTCATCCAGATAGGTACGCATTTCCACAAGGGCGTGAATCAGCCCCAAACGACTTCCGGGGTTGTAGATGCTTATAAGCTGCTGTTCTTCAAAGGTGAAATCATTCATGTTCAAAGCTCCTGTTCTTTTGATTTTTGGGGTTTGGCTTTGCGTTGTGACTGCTGCGGCTGATCTTTGAGTTTTTCCAGAACGGAGGGCTTTTTCTCTCGGTGGACGGCATCTGCCAAATCCATCAGGGAAATGGGCTGGCCGGATTTGGCTTGCTGTTCCAGATCGGCTACCGTGGGCTGCTTGCCGTTGTTGATGATACCGTCGATCATGCCGTAATCATCCTCCATGGACATTTCCGCTGCCTTCAGATAGTTTTCCTGCCGGAAGTCGGGCAGCTCCTTGAAACCCACGCTGTCGCAGTAGTGGTAGGATACCACACCGTCCTGCTTGATGGCAACGATGTCGCTGACGCTCAAGGACGGGCTGTGATAATCTGCCGGACGATGGAGGTTAAACTGTTCAAAGATTGCCTCCAGCTTGGCATCGATGCTGCCGGTGGCGGTCAGCGGTGCGGTGTAGATCAGGTCATAGCTGCCGCGCGCAATGGCTTTCCCATGAGACTGCATCCAGTCCATGTTCATAAACCGCACATTGCCGGGATCGTCACGCTTTACCTGGTAGATGGCAAAGCAGTCACCCCCATGAGCGAGGAAGGCTTTCTCCCGCTCCTCCTGATGCTGCTGGCGCTCCAAGATTTTTTTGTGGAACATAGGGCTTTGCTCCCATTCCTCACGGGAAACAGCGAACATCGTGCCGGAGGCTTGGGTATCCAATTCCTCCCGGTCAAACAGCATCTCTGCATTGCCGCCGTCCACGATGGCGTACACGCTCAAATCCTGATCGTACAGTTCCGCTGCCCATTCTCTGGACAGGGGCAGCATATCCCCATCCAAATAGCCGCAGGCTTCCAGATCAGCTGCTTTCAGGGATTCATCCGGCATGGGGTATTCGTCCAGCACCTGCTCTGGGGTGTCCGGTGAGGGGGCTTCCGGTGGAACGTTTGCTTCAACCGTCTGAACAGTTGCGGCGTTATCCGGCACCCGGGGTTGCTCCTGTGCAGGGGCATCTGCTGCCAGATCAATGCCTTGCTCCTTGCAAATCTCCCGATAATGCTGCTCAATCCCGGAAATCAGCTCCGAGGAGGTCTTGTTTATGGTTTCCAGACTGGCACGGAGTTCCTTCAGCTCCTTGCCTTGGGACCAGGAAGCGATATAACCGAAGCTGTTGTCGGCGGTTTCAATGCCGAAATACTGACAGACGGCGTAGGAAATGCTTTCCGCTTCCACTTCCTCAGTATTCCTGTCTTTTTCTCCCGGCACAAGGATGGTTTCCCCATCGTCTGCCAGCTCCGTCATTTTCTCATAGTTGTGGAGCCGGGAATGGGCCATTTCATGAATGGCAGCGCAGACGGTCTGCACCTGGCTCATACCTTCCCGGAGAAAAATAGCTTGCTTTTCCAGATGAAAATAGCCGTCCATGCCGGGTTCCATCGGCTCTATGGTAATGGGCACCTGAGATGTCCGGCGCAGAGCCTCCATGAAAACCTCATACTGCGCCACATCCCCGGTCAGACTGAAGGAAATCTGCGGCAGCGGTTTACCCTCCGTCTGAGCCACATCGAATACGGACACCACCTTGAACATGGGGATGGTGACTTCCTTTTGGTTTTGGGGTTGGGCATCTTATTTTTCAGGAAGTACCAGCCCACGACGCCGACCATGACAATCATTAGCAGCACAGCCAGAACAGCGCCGGAATTGGATTTCTTTTCCGGCTCCTTCACCGGCTCTGTCGCGGGGACGGTGGGTTCCTCAGAGGGTTCCGGCTCTCTGCCCACGCACTCGGTCATGTTTTTGGCGCAGATCGGGCAGGTCGTGTTCACATGACCGGCGTAGCAGCGGTCAATGCAGCCGCAGACTTCCACTTTATTGCCGTCCTCCAACAGTGCCTGCAAATCCGCATCATCCACTTTGTTCAGGAAATAGGTGCTGAACTGCTCACTCTTTTCGTCCACCGGGGCATCGTAGTCGATGACGATGTAGAAAATCTCACCGCTGCGAGTTTCAATTGTTATGAACTGCTTGTTGGTGTTCGCATGGAACTGGAGATCTTTCGCAATGGCATTTCCCTCCGTAAAGGGTTCCACCGGCGTCACCGTGGTGGGCGTGGTTGGAGCTGTGGTGGCAGGCGGCTCCGTTTCCGGCGGCGTGGTAGGCTTCGGTGCAGTGGGCTTTGGTGTCGGCTGCGTGGGAGGGGGTTCTGTGGGATCAGATGTGTAGATAATCACATCACCCTTGGGGGGATTGGCTTCGGCGGATGCTGTGATGGTCAGAAAGGACATACACAGCAACAGCACCGCCAGCAGAGTGAAAAAGCGGCGATTAAGCCTCAATGGAAACATCCTCCTTTTCCTTGGTTTCGGTGATATTGGGCGCAGCCTGGACTTTTGCCAGCAGGTCGGACAGGGCTTCCGGGGACAGACCGCACTCCCGAACCATGTCGATGATGTCAATGTTCTCCAGCTCCTGAATCTGCTTTTTCAGTTCTGCGTTTCGGGACTGGAGCTTGCTGATTTTCTCCGTGTTCTTATCCAGCTCGGCACGGAGCTTTTGCAGTTTGGGATTCATAGAATCACGCTCCTTAAAAAATAGTATAAAATTAAGATAGCATATATTTAGAAGACTTACAAGAAATCGACTTGACTTTAGTACATAAAATATACAACAACTGTGAGAACCGGAGTAAATGTTTCTCCCTTTTTGATCCCTGATAGAAATTCGTTTTTTGATTTAAGCAGGTGATTCTCCCGGTTGTATTTCTGATTGCTGAATACTTCTGTTTTGCTTTGTGTTTTGTCAGTTTTTTCTTCACGTTCGGTTTTGCTGACAAAATCATCATCGAAGATTGTGTGTTCTTCCGTCGGATCGAGCGGTGATAAATCCTGTGCGCGGATCATCGGTTTGCCGTCGAAGAACAGCACGTTCATTGTGTCGGCAAAGACGAGATTGTCCTCGTAAAGTTCCTTTGCCATGTCGTCAAGTTATAATTAGAGATATTTTACCACGTAAAACAAATACAACAAGCGATACATAATAAAATAATTGGGATTTTCTGGAATAATGGAGCATGCTGATGCGTGCGCAGGTCATCATACTTGTTGTGGGTTTGTAAATAGGTAAATTTTAATTTACTTGCTGTGAAAC
>ENA-ORPK01003023-ORPK01003023.1-human-gut-metagenome-genome-assembly--contig:-NODE-3023-length-10863-cov-2.825685_pt1 | contig 10863 bp, 12 predicted proteins | sample MGYA00242139_ERZ509068 | MGnify/ENA primary metagenome ERZ509068 (study PRJEB26280, sample SAMEA2338687) | human gut metagenome | biome: human gut; feature: human-associated habitat; material: faeces... | reverse complement strand
CCCTTATTTATTTTATCAAGTTTATTCCCATACAATTTAGACAGAGCCTGATATATTGATGTTTTCAGTCTTATGTTAGAATTCTCAAGAGTTTTTGGATCAATACCATTGGCATTATTACCCTCAACAAGATTTATATCGTTGCTAAGGATATTGCGAACTTCTTGTAATTTATTATTTAAAGTATTTGCAAAAAAATATTGATTAGCACTTTCATTATACTTTTGAATATTTTCTTTATTAAAATTTACTCCTTGTTCTAGCGCATAAACTTCCTCAAAGGTCATGAGTCTATCACCATTAGACGGACTATATCCCCCTTTTAATTTTCTTGTAGTTGAAGTTTTGCGAACCTCTCCAATTGCATAGCTTGTAGAATTTTCAACAGTTGATTCATTAAGAAAATTTTGCTGAAAACTTTTCACTCCATTGTTATAATTTTTATCACCCTTTTTAGGCAATTCAAGGGCTTGATTTTGCAATCTGTTAATTTGCTTTTCGTCAAGGCTGTCAATACCTTGTTTTATCATTTGTTTTTGTTTATCACTGTAGCTGTCTACATCTGGAAAGATTTTAAATAAATCTTCTCTTTTTCTTTTTAAATATTCATTATACGTAAGAGTTTCTTGTTTTGCTTCTTGTAGCAACTCTGCTGTTTCAAATTGTTTATATACAACTTTTGCAACATTTGATTTTGCAAGTTCTGAATTCAGTTTTTCTTTAAGTTTGTTATAAGCTTTGCTTATGTTACCATCATCTTGATTATCAAGAAGACTTTGGGCCTGTTGAGCATTATCTTTTATACACTTTATAGCATCATCTTGTGCTTCTTCTTTTGTGATAGTTTGATCAAATTTTACTTGTGTTGAACAATGCTCTAACGTTACACCCTTACCAAGCTGCTTTGCCCCCCCCCCGAAGAGCAAATTTATTGCTTTTTCTCGTGAAACTTGAGGATTTTGCTTTAAATATAAGTTTAACTGTTTTAATTGTTGTACACTTAATTCTGACATAAATATCTCCTACAATATTTATGTCGGCAATAAACTACTAAATCTTTACTTACAATCCCAATATTGTTACATTTCGTAAGAAACACTTATAACTAAATCGTTTTCTTGAACATCAACAATCGCCCAACGGATAACAGAATTGAACATATTCGACAATTCTTGTTCAATATATATATTATCAAAATTCTCAATTTTTTTTATTTTTATAACATCTGACTTAATCATAGTTTAATTTTACTACAAACTAAATTTTATTTATGATAATTTAGAATTATGAAAGAAAGATTGGACAAATATCTCACGGATTTAGGCTATTTTGAAACAAAAAGCAAGGCTGCTGCTGCTATTTTAGCAGGGCATGTCAAAATTAACGATGAATATATCACAAAAGCCGGTTTTCAAATTAACCCTGCGAAAGAATATGAAATCGTTGTAAAATCAATGCCTTATGTTTCTCGTGGCGGGTTTAAACTAAAAAAAGCCTTGGATACTTTTCCAATAAAAATTGATGGAAGAATTTGCCTTGACGCAGGAGCTTCAACCGGAGGATTTACTGACTGTTTGCTTCAAAACGGTGCCAAATTTGTCTATGCTGCTGACGTCGGTTATGGGCAACTTGACTGGAAAATTCGCTCGGATAGTCGTGTTAAGACAATTGAACGCACTAACCTAAAAAATTGTGCTTTTGAAGAAATTTATTCCGAAGGTGAAACTATTGCAGATTTATTAGTTAGCGATCTATCTTTTATTTCGTTAACAAAAGTTTTGCCGAACTTAAAAAATTTACTTGCTCCAGATTTTCATGAAATGATACTTCTTATCAAACCCCAATTTGAAGCAGGCAAAGAAAAAGTTGAAAAAGGTGGGGTTGTTAGAGATAAAAAAGTTCATCAAGAAGTTATAGCAAACGTTATTTCCTGCGCTAAAGAACTTGATTATACAATAAATGGTCTAACATTTTCATCAATTAAAGGACCTTCTGGCAATATTGAGTATTTAATTTGGCTGTCTAGTCATAATGGAGAAGAAACACCATTTGATATCCTTAATATAGTAGAAACAGCTTTTGAAATATTGAATAAGTAATTACCTAAGCGAGCCAAATTCACTTAAATTTAAAAAGCTATGCATCTACCTTTATGGACTATACTCTCGTTGTCATTCTACTTTCATAGCTTCTAATTGTTTCACCTTTCAAGACATGCTTTGAATAGCCTTTTAATCTGTAATTCATACTTGGCATTGTTGCAACTTCTTTCTTGAAATTTTGGTACAAAGCCTTTTCTCTTTCTTTAATTATTTCATTTATATCAGGTTTTGCAGGTGTTTTTGGTTTCACATTCTTCGCAGAACGCATTACCATTAAAAGCAAGCAAATTGAAATTATGCACCATAAAACTTTCCCTTCACTAACTGCACTTGAAACAGTCAATGGAGCTGAATTCGGGGTTTCAAATACAACGTTTGCCTTGGCAATTTCGGGAGCCTCTATGTAAATCTTTAACTCATCATTTTTTTCACTCTGAATAGCTAGACCTTTTACTTTAGTTGTATTTTTATACATTGTATTAATATCAGGCGATTGCTTAATCCCTTTCAAATTAATAACGATTTTATTTGGAGACTCTATTTCTCTTTTAACTTTTGCTACTTCATCTGAGCGCAGCACAACAGATGTCTCACCATCGACATTATCAATTACAACAGAGTTTAAATAATTATCTGCTGAAAAGGCACTTGCGCCAGCTAAAACAAATATTAATGTAAGTAAAATTTTCTTAAACATATCCTATCCTCACACATATACGATACTGTAGATAATTGAAATGCACATCAACCAAGAGTTTTAAGATTATAAATCTATCGGTTGATATATTGTGTTAAGTATTGTAACGAAAGAGGCGCATGCTGAAATTGAGAAAAAAAATATTTGTTTATATAAATGTACACGAGATATTAATAGGAGCACAGATAATGAACGACATCTTAGCTAATTCTTCACAAACAAGAACTAATAATATCAGAAGCACAAAACCTTCCGAATCAATAGAAACTGCAGGTTCTTTAGCAATGAACCAATTTCAGAGTTTATTTGAAACCAAAGTATATGACATGTTTTCATCTAGCAATCCATTCTCTGTGGATTACACTCAATATGCCGATTGCGGAGATACAGTTGCTTATAACGGAGGATTTTTAGGTGGATTTTCTAGCGCAGTATCAACCTTATCATCGGAAGGTGGTTTTTCATCATCTGACAGCGGCTCATTCGCTGGTGGTGGAGATTGCGGGTTTTCAGGAGGAGCGAGTGCATCTTGCAGTTCTTCTTCCTGCAGTTTTTCATCTGTTTGCTAAAACTATAATAAAATAAAAATTTAGAGAAATAAGAAAAAGAAATACATTAACTGACGGTTCAAAAAACCGTCTTTTTTATTTATAAATATATATATGAAAAAAAAATATTACACATACATTCTCCTCACTGAGCAGAATACATTATATTGCGGATATACTGATAACGTAGAGAAACGTTTTCAGGCTCATTTGGAAGGGAAAGGTGCGAAATATACACGAGCACACAAACCTATAAAAGTAGTTTACCAAAAAGAATTTCCAACAAAATCAGAAGCAATGAAAGAAGAAGCAAGAATTAAAAGTTTATCGCGTTATGAAAAATTAAAAATGATTAATTTTCCAACACACAAATAGACTACTCTTTCGACTTTTGTTTAGCCTCTTTGGCTTTTTGTTTTTGAAGCTCTTTCAATTCTTTTGCCTTTTGTTTCCATAGTTCAGCTTCTTTTTTGTTTTCTTGCTCTGCCTTAATTTCTTTATATTTTTCAATTGCTTCGTTGCCTGAAGTTGTACTTTGTATTTTTTCACGCAAAGCATAATCCTTTTGAGATTCTTTAAATTCAGCATTCATTTCTTTTATTTTAGCTTTGTAAGAATTTTTGAGAGCTTTAACTTCTGCCTTATCCTCTGCTTTTTTCTGCTTTTCAGTAGCTTTTTCAACTCGTTTAAGTTGTTGTTCTTCTTTTTCTGTAATTGCAGGAGGAACAACCCCATCTTTTACAAGCTTATAACCGTTCATACCAATTTGCACTGAAGAACTGTTATTCATTGTCATTAATCTAGGATTCTCCCCTTTCGCTGTAATTATCCAAGTCCCCAAATTTACAGGCGTACTGCCTGTATAAGCGACCGCATTAACCACAACCCAATTGGGATTGCTTGCAGAAAAACCTAGCGGATAAATATCCCAACGTTTATCATTTAAATTTAACCCTTTAGTTTCATGCCAATAATAAGTAATAGCATCTCTAACTTCAGTTAAATTATAAGAATTATTTACAGAAAAATCGTATACAATAGGAGTAGTTTTCCAAATTCCATCACGAGTATTGCCCACTTTTTCTTTTACTAATAATTTTGTTCCATCAGGCGTAAAGTCCACCGGAGTTAAAGTTCTGAATGTGAAGTTATTATCGTTACTTTTTTCGGTTGATAGAATCGGTTCTGACAGTCTATGAACAGTGTTTGCAGTCAAAATTTTATCCATATTTGATTTAGCTTGCTCAAGATTAATAACAAACAAATCACAAGCCGTAGAACCACTATTGGGATAATAGTAAACTGCCGGATAAACTAATCTTGTAAAATCAGGAGAAACAACCCCCTGCGCATTCTGTTGCCATCTTTTATATAAAGTGTCTGTTATGGTTATCTCAGGACTTCCTGGGGGATTGTTATAACGGACAATTTTATAATTCGGTTGGGGAACATAGAACATATCTGCAGGCGTTGGAACTTTAGGAATTTCAATATCCATAGTCATCTTATCCTTTGGAGCAGAGAGTTCTTCATATTCTTCTACTGTCATATAGCCTGACGGCGTACGATTTAGTTTTGCACGCTCATACTTTTCTTTTTCTTCTCGCTTGTTAACCTGGTGAATATACTTAGCCTCTTGTTTTGTTTGATTTTTATCAATATAGGGTACAGGAATTTCATCACCCCATTGAATAAATGCACAAAACGCAGCAGCTACACCTAATAAGGCATATAACATTAAACTAATCCCTCTTTCATTGCGGTAGAAATTGCCTTAGAACGAGTATTTACATACAATTTTTGCAAAATACTGTGAACATGGGTTTTTGTCGTAGAAATTGTAATAACTAATTTCTCTGCAATCTGAGGATTTGTTAAGCCGTCAACAATTAACGCCAAAACTTCCATTTCTCGCTCAGTTAAGCCGTATAAGTTTTTGCCTAACTTATAATTTATTTCACCTCGTTTTTCTGTATTTGCAGAAGATTTTCTAACATTTGTCAAAACGACTTTTGCTATCGCTGGATCAAGCCAGCCTGCTCCTTCTGATACTGCCAATACTGCAGAAACTGTTTGTTCTGCCGTTGACCCTTTCGTAATATAACCATCTGCTCCAGCCTTAAAAGAATCAAAAATATCATCTTCATCTTCTCTTGATGTATACATCAAAACCTTAATCTTTGTATTTTGGGATTTAATTCTTTTAGTAGCTTCAATTCCGTCGATTGTAGGCAGACCAATGTCCATAATTACAACATCTGGAATAAGTTCAAGAGCTTTATCAACGCCATCCTGACCATCAGCAGACATACCAACAACTTCTATTCTCTCGTTGTTTCCTAAAACAACTGATAAACCCATTCTCGCCATATCATGATCTTCTACAATAAGAACTCTGACGTTTTTAGCCATTTGAAACCTGTCTTTCTTTTGTTTTTCCATCCACGACAACATCTGTTAATAAGAATGAAAATTCACTTCCTTTATCTACTTTACTATCTACCCAAATTTTTCCGTTATGAGCTTCTATAATTTGTCTAGACAAATACAAGCCCAAGCCAGTTCCTGTTGAACGTTTTCTTGCTGTTCCTTGAGAAAAACGTTTAAACAAATTAGGAATATCACTCTGCGGGATTCCATTTCCGTTATCCGTTACAGAAAATATAAAATCACCACTTTGAGCTTTTGCCAAGATTTTGACACATCCACCTTTATTTGTATAATTCAGGGCATTTCCACATAAATTCGTTATAACTCGTTTGATCTCAGCTCTATCAGCCATTATATGAAGCTTATCTTCTAGCTCAAAAGTTAAAGAAAAATCTATATCCTTCTTTTCAGCCAGTGGTTTTAATTCTGAATAACATTGTTCTACCAAATCTTTTACAGGGAAAACTGTTTGGCACAAAGTTAACTTACCACTCTCAAACCTATAAACCTCTAATAAAGCATTTACCAATCCTAACAAATCTTCGTTACTTTGCAACATTGTGGACAGAAGAACTTTTTGCTTTTCATCAAGCTCCCCAATTGCGCCTTCTAAAAAGAACTTTAAAGTCTGAATTGCAGCTAATAGAGGAGTCCTCATATCATGCGTAAGTGTTGCAATAAAATCATCTCTTAATTTTTCAGTTTCTTTTTGAACACTAACATCTCTGATAACGCCAACAAACTTATTATTCTTATCATCTTCAGAAGAAATCTCAGCAAAACTCATCTCTACAGGCGTATGAATTCCACTCAATGCATTTACTACAAAATAATCTCTTAACAATATTTCAGAATTTTCATCACTTAGTCCAAATATTTCTCCAGATTTATTATCTTTAGCAGAATTAAATTCTTTTACATTTGAATACGCTATTTCTTGAATTTTCTTTTTGCAAAGAGCAGAAGCAGATAAACCAACCATGTTTTCACATGTAGGATTAACCTGCAAAATACGACCTTCACCATCTACAATGATAATTCCATCGGCACAATAGTTAATTATACCTGACAATTTTTTATTAGCTTCTGAAAGGTCTGCAGTACGTTCTGCAACAATTTTTTCTAAATTTTCTGAATAATCTTGAAGTTGTTTTTTGGCAATTTCAAGTTCACTAATTTTATTCCGCAAATTTTCTAACAAATGACTTCTTTCAATACCATTTTTGATATTCATCATCAAGTCGTCATTGTCCCAAGGTTTTTCGATATATTTATACAAACCAATTTCATTAATTGCTTTAATTGCATTCTCTTTATCAGCATAACCGGTTAATAAAATCATACTAACTTCTGGATGAAGTTTCTTTGCCTCTGTCAAAAACTCCAACCCATTCATCTCTGGCATCATAAAGTCAGAAATAACCAAATCTGGTATATTTTCTTTTAAAAATTCCACAGCTTCTTTAGGATTATTAAATAAGTGTATATCAGAATAGCCTTCAACTTTAAATAAAGCCTTAAAAGCTGAAGTAACCATTTTTTCATCATCTACTACTACTATTTTACTGTTTTTCATACTTATATATTAAGCTATTTTAGCAATGAGGACAAATTGTTTACAAAATTGCAATAATTGCCAACATGTGAGAAGTGAAACGTGAAAAGTGAAAAGTCTAAATCAAAACTTCGCGTAATATAAAAATTTTTTTATGAGCATTAGCGAACGAAATGGCTTTTCACAATTCACTTTTCACTTCTCACTTAACCGTAAAAATGTTCCCGATATTTTCTCTCTCCAAGTTCTTTATCCAAAAGGTAAAGTGCCGTACAATCATCTCCAAAAAGTTTTAGTTTATCTATTACATCACGAGCATTAGCTTCTTCTTCAACCTGCTCAGAGATGTACCAATTAATAAAGTGACGAGTCGCGAAATCGCATTCTTCATCGCTCATTGAAGCCACACAATTAATACTTTCTGTCACATATTTTTCGTGTTCTAGTATTTTTTCAAATACTTGTAATGGTTTTATAAAATTCCTGTCTGGAGAATCAATATGAGATAACTCAACCGTTCCATCACGTTCAATAATATAATTAAATATTATCATTCCATGATCCATTTCTTCTCTTGCTTGAACTTTGGTCCAATTTGCAAAACCAAACAAACCAATTTCATCAAAAAAAGCAGACATAGCAAGATATAAATAAGCTGAATAAAATTCTTTGTTAATCTGTGCATTAAGAACATTTTGAACCTTTTCGTTAATCATTATTTCCCTCCCATAAGCCATGAATATTACAAAGTTCTCTTGCAACCATTTTGGGAGTTTTTTCGTGCAAAATCATCTTTGGCTCATCATTGGCGTATAAAAACTTCATTTGTATATAATTTTTGTCCTCAGAAAACGTTTCAATCAACGTTATATGATGTTCTTCCGTCATAGGATGCAGAATTTCTCCTACTCGAATTTCATCAATTCCATTTTCATCTTTAACAAATACTGGAACATGTTTTTCCAGCATTGCATTTTCTTTTGTTTGAATTTCTATTTTTTTCATCGGTTGTCCGCAACAAACCAGCTCTCCCCCGCCTATAAAAAGGGTTTGAACAATATTTCCACAGACTTCACACTTATACAAATCTAATTTTTCCATTAGATTCTCCTTTCATAAACATTATTAATTTGTTGAATTTATTTTTGTATTAACCAATCGGCTATTAATTTTCGTAAATTTTTCTTAATAAACTATCAAAAAATATATTTTCAGGTATTAATATACTATTATGAAAGTCCAAGCGGTTTCTTTTGCATTCACGAGTTCACAGGTAAAAAACAGACAGGAAGAAAATCTTCCGTATTTTTACACTGCAGATATTAAACCTGAACAACCTAAAAATAAAAATCATGGAATAAAGGTTGCAACAGCATTTCTTGCTCTTTCTGCTGTACTCATAACTCTTTTTAACATAAAAGGTCCTAAAAAAAGCCCGCAAAACATTGTTGAACTTGCAGATAAAACAAAGGGCTTAAATAAAATTAACGGCTTTAAAGCAACAGTTGAGGAACTTAAATCTCAAGTTTTGTACCCAATAAAATGCGCAATTAATGGCGATAAAGAAGGTACTTACGTAAAAAAACTTAAATCAGGAGTAATACTCACCGATAGAAGTAGTGAAAAACTTACCAATATAATGGATGCTTTTATGGAACACGTTAAAGAACTCGGGATTAATACTATTACAATTTCACACAGCTCGACCAGAACTAATTCTGCCGGCAAAAAGTTTACTCATAAATTAAAAAACAACGAAATAATGAAGCAAGTGTTCAATGCATTAGACAAAGGACAAAAGCTTTATAAAGAACAAAAAAAATATACTGTAATTAACCTTGGGGATATTGCCAAACTAACAAACTTAAAAACAATTAAATCTCAAAAATCAAATTTTGAAGCAATGCTTGCGAATATGAACAGTAAAAAATTTCCTGGAATAGTTTGGGCTGGTTGGACGACAAAAACGAGCGATGTTCCGCTTTTTTTCAATGAATTACCGTTCCTAATTACAAAATTAACCAATTAAATTTAAAAAGATTTGAAAATTAATCCGTTTTTATGTTATATTTATAATTGCCGTGCTCCACGGGGAATTGCAATCTCTTGACCCGAAGTCAATGCGGGGTGCAGAGCCTGTTGTGAGGGTTCGGAAAATAATTTTTATAAATATACTATTGTTGACGTTTAGACTTAGGATGGCGTAATCTGCCGAACCGTGTCAGGATGGAAACATAGCAGCACTAAGGCAATCTTTGCGGGTGTCTTATTTGTAAAAAGAGATGGTATATTTAAAGATTTTATTTTACGAGTTCGATAGACAGTGGCACGGTTTTAATTTATTTTTAACTAATCTTTTAACCTATTTTAATTCAATATCTTTTATGTAACGAGGTCTGCCTTTGACTTCTCTATAAACTTGTCCGACATATTCTCCAATCAAACCAAGACAGAATAGCTGAATACCACCAAATACACAAAGCAAAATAATTGTTGTTGCCCAGCCGTTTGGGGAATTATGCCAAAATATTTTTTCAATAACTGTTTCTACACCTACCAAAAAGCCAAATAAAGCCATACAAAAACCTAAAACAGTTACAAATCTAAGTGGAACAACACTGTAAGAAGTTATTCCATTTAACGCTAACCCCATAAGTGATACAAAATTAAACTTAGACTGTCCTGCCATCCTAGGTTTTACATTAAATTGAACATAAGAAGTTTTTAACCCGACTTCATTGAAAAAACCTCTTAAAAATAAATATTTTTCAGGATAAAGTTCCATAATATCAAGAGCCTTTTTACTAACAAGTCTGTAATCAGAATGATTTGGCGGAATTTTAGCTCCCAAAATATTCATTGTCTTATAAAATGCAAGTGCAGTAAATTTTTTAAAGAAAGAATCAGTTTTTCGATCATTTCTAATACCGGAAACGATATCTGCTCCTTTCATATATTCATCTAAAAATATTTCAATAGAATTTTCATCCTGTTGCAAATCCGCATCAATAGAAACAGCGCAGTCACACCCAATAGCTCTAACTCCCTCTAATCCTGCAATAAGAGCTTTTTGATTTCCAAAATTCCTAATAAATTTTAACGCTTTAACACGTTTATCAATTTGGTTAAGAGCGACAATCAGACTCCATGTTCTGTCTTTTGAGCCATCATCAACAAGATATAAATAACTATTTGATTTAATTTTTCCTTTTTCTACCAAACTATCAAGCAAATTTAAAAGCGTTTCAACTGTAGTGTTAACGCAAAGCTCTTCATTGTAACAAGGAATAATTATTGCTAATGTCGGTTTATCCATGATTTCTCTCCAAAATTTGCCAAAATCGGCTTCTTTATATTATAATATATTTATTATTAAAGCAAGGATTTATTAGCAAATGGTTAGCAAAAAATTTATATTAAACGCAGATGATTTTGGAATGTCAAAGGCATTCAACAGAGCAGTACTTGATGGTTATCACAGAGGTTTCTTAACGAGCGCAAGTTTATGTGCAAACGGAAAAGCTTTCAATA
>ENA-ORPK01003019-ORPK01003019.1-human-gut-metagenome-genome-assembly--contig:-NODE-3019-length-10875-cov-4.901109_pt1 | contig 10875 bp, 9 predicted proteins | sample MGYA00242139_ERZ509068 | MGnify/ENA primary metagenome ERZ509068 (study PRJEB26280, sample SAMEA2338687) | human gut metagenome | biome: human gut; feature: human-associated habitat; material: faeces... | reverse complement strand
GGTAAATTCAGTGTTAACCAGCCGAATTCCGGTTCCTTCCTCAAGGTGACCAAAACCGGCGAAAACGAGATTACCATCACCGTCTTCGGAAATGTGACCCTCCAAGGGAAAAAAGCCCTTTCTGCCAATGACGAAAATGCCATCAAATCCATAAAAAATCTCATCATCACCGGGGCCACCGGGAAGGATACACTATCCTTGAGCACTACAAAGGACGGTACGGCAATTTCTGTCCTCGGCGATTTTACCGTCACCGGCATCGCCCTCACGGCCACCGCCGAACGCGGCTATGCGCTTCGGGCGAATAACATTACCGTTTCCGACGCCACCCTTATTGCCACCAACAATTCCGCCGACAGCGCCGCCATTCAGGCCACGCAGGGCGACGGTCCCCTTGGAAACCTCACCGTTTCCGGCACCTCCGCTATCACCGTCACCAATAAAAATGCCAACGGCCGTGCCATCCATGCGACCATCATAAACGGCAACACCGACGGCCGAACGTTGACGGTCAACGGCAACGAAACCCCCGGGCAAACGGATGCATCGCAGGTTACCATCAGCTCCCCGGCTCCCCATTCTCACGTTTGTAGTGATGGATGGACATCCGATGCCACCGGCCATTGGCACCGCTGTGCAGATGCCAACTGCACCGAAAAGCTGAACTTTGCAGCTCACTCCGGCGGCACCGCCACCTGCACCGAAGCGAAAAAGTGCGAAGTCTGCGGCGAACCATACGGCGAGCTTGACCCCAATAACCATACCCATCTTTCTGACTGGACATCGAATGAAACTCACCATTGGAAAGTCTGTGCAGACTGTAACGCAACCGGCATTGATAATGCCGCCCACACCTATGGCGACTGGATCATCGATAAAGCACCAACCGCCACCGAGGCGGGATTAAAACATCGCACGTGCAGCGTTTGCAGCTACAAAGAAACGGCCACCGCCCCTCCCGTCCCCTGCACGCATGAGCGCAGCACTCCTTGGGAACCTGCCGGAGATGGAGTGCATCATGTGAAAAAGTGTGCAGATTGCGGTGCGATTATAGAGGAAGCTGCTCACTCCGGCGGCGCTGCCACCTGCAACACAAAGAAAAAGTGCGAAGTCTGCGGCGAACCATACGGCGAGCTTAATCCCAGTAACCATACCCATCTTTCCGACTGGAAATTTGATGAGACCGGCCATTGGAAGACTTGCAAGGATTGCAAAACAGATATAGAAAAAACCATCCACACCAGCAGCGAGTGGCAGATCACACAAGAACCGACCGCCACCGAAGCGGGAACCAAATGCCGAGAGTGCAGCGTTTGCCACTACAAAGAAACGGCCGCCATCCCTCCCGTCCCCTGCACACATGAGGGCAGCACTTGGGAACCTGCCGATGACGGGGTGCACCACGTGAAGAAGTGCACAGATTGCGGCACTGAACTGGCCACCGAAAAGCATAATTTTGCTTGCCGAGATAACGGGGACAGTTCGCACACCATGACTTGCAATATTTGCGGTGAGACCTGTATTGAGCCGCATGATTTTAGCCATAAAACGGTGCCTGCCGATGACGGAAAGCATCGTGGCCAATGTGTTTGCGGGGCGTTTGATGCGGCGAAAGACCACACCTACCAAAACGGCAGCTGCACCGCCTGCGGGGCGGCCGACCCCGCCTCTGCAAAGCCTACCCCCGGCGGTTCTGGCATTATCATCACCCCGGAGGCCGCCGACCCGGCGTTCCTCTCCGGTGCGAACCAGACGGTCGCCCTCGGCAGCACTGCGGCGTTCCGCATCGACTATAACTATGCGGCGTTCCGCTCCGTTGCGGTGGACGGCGTCATCCTTGATCCCGCCGACTACACCACATGGGAGGGAAGCACCTGGGTAAAGCTAACTGCAGCCTACACGAAGTCGCTGACCCCCGGCACCCACACTCTATCGGTTTATTTTGACGGCGCAACCGCCGCTACGACCTTCACCGTCGGTAGCCAGCCCAACCCTGCCACCGGCGCCCGGGATGCCGTAGGCATTGCCGCAGCCGCAGCGGTCATTGCGCTGCTCGGCTCGGCTGCTGTCCTGCGCAAGAAGTAACGGCCGTAACCACATTCACACGGAAAGCAAAAAAGGAGCTGCGGCAAGGGATGTGAACTGCACCCCATTTGTTAGACAGTATGTTATACTGAATAACAAGTGGGGTGTTTAATTATGCCAAAAGGGGTACCGAACAAAAAATACACACCAGAATTCAAGAAGCTGGTAGTGGAAACCATGCAAGAAGAGCATCTTGGCTATTGTGAAACAGCGGAGAGATTTGGAGTTCGCCACAAGCGCGTGCAGGACTGGGAACGAATCTATCTGTCAGAAGGGCCGGATGGCTTTGCAATCGAACGCCGGGGTCGAGGTAGCACCGGTCGTCCGGGAAAGCTGCCGAAAGAGGTAGAAGAGGATCTGCTGGCAGAAGTTCAACGGTTGCGGGTGGAGAATGAATACTTAAAAAACTTGCAAGCCTTGGTTTTGGAAGACGAGCGACGCCAGCGCAGAAAACGCAGGTAGTTCAAAAGCTGAGGCAAAGACACGCTCTGGATCTCCTTCTTTCAATCGCTCAACTTCCCCGTGCAACTTTCTACTATCATCTAAAGCGGATGAGCTGCGCAGACAAATACGAAGCGGCTAAAACGGAAATGGCAGCTATCTATCACGAAAACAAAGGGCGGTATGGTTACCGCCGTATTACCACAGCGCTGCACAACAGAGGGATTCATCTGAACCACAAGACAGTACAGCGTCTTATGAAGCAGCTGGGATTGGTTTGCCGTGTCAGAATCAAGAAATATCGCTCTTACAAGGGTGAAGTAGGGAAAATTGCACCGAATCTGCTCAAGCGGAAGTTTTATGCGGAAAAAACCAAACCAGAAATGGGTGACCGATGTGACAGAGTTCAGCCTATTTGGTCAGAAGCTCTATCTTTCCCCAATCATGGATCTGCACAACTGGTACTTGGTGAGCTATGCAATCTCTGACCGACCGATTCTGAGTATGGTCACTACCATGCTGGATAAGGCTTTTGAAACAATACCGGACAGAACAGGGCTGATCCTTCATTCCGACCAAGGTTGGCAATACCAACATAAACAGTACCAGCGTATGCTTCGTGAGAAAGGCATTCGACAGAGTATGAGCCGCAAAGGCAACTGTCTGGATAATGCTGTCATGGAAAGTTTCTTTGGCTTGCTCAAAAGCGAATTGCTGTATCTGCAAGAATTTGAATCTATGGAGCACTTCAAGCGGGAACTGCTGGACTATCTGGACTACTACAACAACCGCCGCATCAAGGCAAAGCTAAAGGACTTGCCGCCTGCTCTTCACAGACAACAAGCCCTTTCGGCTGCTTGAACAAATTTTGTTTTCAAATATTGTCTAACTTTTTGGGGTCACTTCAATGGTTTGCTGCGGCTCCTTTTGGTATTCAGTTCTGCTTATGGATTTCAATGGGCAGCAGGGGATAACCGGTCAGTTCGGAACCGTCCAAATCGGTGCGGTGCATATCCACTGCGGTGATCTGCGGGTTTTCATAGGTGGTATAGTAGTAAATACCCCGGTCGGCGTTCCAGCAGGAGGAATAAATCGTGATCTCAAAGTTACCGGGGGTGACTTCACAGCAGCCCCGAACCTGATCTACCGTTCCGAGAATATGGAAGAACCCGCCGACGCTTTCTTCTTCACTATCGCCGCTGATGGCATTATTGCGGGTAAATGCCACCCGTACAAACCGTGCGTCGGAGGAAAGCCCGCCGGGCAGACCCTGCGTTCCCAGCCCCCGGCTGTATTCCGGCAGACCCATCGCCGCGGCAAAATCCCCCTGCGGCTGATGCGGGGAAAGCCCCCTGTACCGCGCAAGGTTTGCCATCTGCTGCGGGAAGGGTGGGTTATTGGTCATCACGCCTACGGGATTTTCATAAATATGCAGGCCATCGGCGGTGTGCTCTATCACGACGGCCTTATTTTTATCGGCAAGCAGCCAGTGCAGGGAAGCCGTGGGATAGTTTTCATTAAACGGTGTACCGGTCAAATGAACGGAGGTCAGGGCTTCACAGGCTTCCTTCACGGTGGTGCAGGTACCCAGCAGCCACGGGATCAGCTCATACTGTGCGATGTTTGGCTTGTCCTCACCGGAGGCGGCATAGGCGGCATTCCCCACAAAATTCAGCCCCGCAATACCAAGTCCTTTTTCATTGACGGCATCAAAGTAGAGCGGATAGCCCTCGGCGGTATGCGCCATGCCGATGATGGCAAAATGCTCCCGCAGTTCACCGCCATGGCAGAGGGTAAGCGGGAAGTGACGGGGCATAACGGTGACTTCGCAGGGGTAGGCAAAGTCAAAATCCAGCGTGCGGCCCATGTAAAAGTCTTTTGTACGGTAGGTGATGGCTGTGCACATTTTTTTCGTTCTCCTTTACTCAATATTTCGCTTTTGTTCCTTGCAATATTAGTTAGGGATGGTACAATAGCATTATACACCATTTTCCCTAAAATAAATAGAGTGAGGGTTGCCCCATGTTGGAGAAGTACACAACGGAGAGAGAGATCGGCCCGAGCATCTGCGATGCGGACGGGCGGTTAAGCTATGCCGAAAGCTTCGGGCTTTTTATGGATATTGCATCCATTCACGCCGGACAGCTTGGCAACGGAGTACTGGATATGGCCGGGATGGGTCTTTTTTGGTTGACGGTAAAAACGCAGATCAATTTTATAAACCGTCCGCAGATCACGCAGATGGTGACGATGGAAACATGGCCGGAACAGCACAGCAGAATGCGGGGCAACCGCAGCTATGTTTTGCGGTGCGGCGATGAAATGATGCTGACGGGCAAGACCGAATGGGCAGTCATCACCACCGATACACACAGGCTTACGCCCATTGAGGGCATTTATCCCGATGGCTACCGGTTTGACCTGCCCGGCATCTGCCCGGAGCCGTTTGCACGCATCCCTGATCGCTTTGAGGGGCTGGAGCCCTACGCCGAATACCGGGTACGTTCCACCGATATCGATGTAGGCGGCCACATGAACAATACCGCCTACGTTCGGGCGCTGATGGGAACATTCACCGGTGAGGAAATGAAGAAAATGCAAATAAAGCGTATGGATGTGATGTTCAAGACCCCCTGTTATGAGGGCGACCTGCTGCATTTTACCCGTAAGCAGGATGAATTCGGTCTGGAAATCCGTGCGAGCCGCAAAGAGGACACCGTTTTACTGGTTCGCATCCAATAATACATATAATAAAGGAAGAGCCCGGGGACTGTTTTCATGACAGCACCCGGGCTCTTTCTTTGTGATAGAGGTAAGAGAGAGGTTAATGTGTTGACTGTAATTGAGGGGGTTATGAGGAGGTTTACAGCATCGGGTTCCTGTTCCCTTGCTGTGATTTTATTATAGAGCATCCTGCGGAGAAAGTTGTAAAGCGGATATGAACAATAAGTGAAACTTTTTGCGGAAAATAAACACGAAATAATGAACAAAGAACAAAAGTAAAGACAGTGCCCCTCACAGTGTAAATATGCACAAAATAAAATGCTTGTTTTGCAGCAAAATACATGAAATTTCAGCTTGACAGAGAAAGCCTGCATGATTATAATGACTACTTTGATGAAAGAAACAGAAATACGATAAAGAGAGCCGCAGGGCGGCATGGTGCAATATGATGAACGAAAACAGAGCTTCACGGATTTCTTTACATGGCTTTTTCCGGCCCAGAGATTTGACCGAGGGCACGCCGTGGAAAACGATCTTGGCGTTTGCCTTTCCCATCATTATCAGCTACCTGTTACAGCAGGTTTATACCATCAGCGATGCCGCCATAGTTGGGCAGACGCTGACCGCCGGCGAGGTAGCCGGGGTGAACGACACCAGCTCGCTCATCTTTATCTTTTTGCAGTTTGCCTTCGGCGTCAGCGCGGGCTTTTGCGTGGTAACGGCAGCGGAGGTGGGCGCACGGGATGATGCCGGTGTGCGGCGCTCGCTTTCCTCGCAGATCATTCTTTCGGCGGCGCTTACGGTGGTGCTTACGGGGCTGGCGCTTTTGCTGCTGCGTCCCATGCTGGCGTGGATCAATGTAACGCCGGACAGTCCGGAGGTGTACCGTGCCGCCTATACCTACTGTGCAATCATCTTTGCGGGCATCGGCGCACAGCTTTTCTATAATTTTATCTGTTCCTTTTTACGCAGTATGGGGGATTCGGTGACGCCGCTTTTGTTCCTGCTTTTTTCCACCATCCTCAATATCGGGCTGGACCTGTTGTTTATCGTGAGCTTCCGCTGGGGCGTAGCGGGTGCGGCCATCGCCACGATAATGGCACAGCTTATCAGCACGGCGGGCTGTTTTCTTTATGCCTTTATCAAGTACCCCAAAATTCGGCTGCGGCGGGAGGACTGGCAGATCACCAAAAGGGATATCCTGCGGCACCTTAATCAGGGACTTCCGCTTGGCCTGCAGTTCTCGGTGCTTGCCATCGGTATCATCGTGATGCAGAGCGTCTTGGTGAAGTTTGATATCCTGGGCGGAGAGATGGTCTCCCATGCGGCACAGAACGGCTTTGGCGCGGCAAATAAGCTGAATAGCCTGCTGATGACCCCGCTGAACGGCCTGGGCGCTGCAATGACCAGCTACACGGCGCAGAACAAAGGCGCCGGGCGGCCGGATCGGATCAAAAAGGGAACGGTGCAGGCGCTGATGATGGTATCGGCGCTGGCGGGACTTTCCATCCTGCTGGGGCTGTGGCTTTCCGTCGGCGGCAGCTACCTCAAGATTTTTTTGAGTGCCGATAAAATCACGGCGGAGACCATTCGCTACGGTAATACCTATCTGTACGTAGACCTTGCGATGTACCTGTTCCTCGGATTTATTTTTGTGGTGCGGAACTGTGTGCAGGGCATCGGGGAATCGCGGTTTATTTTAGGCGCCGGGACTGCCGAGTTGGCAGGCCGTGTGGCGGTGTGTCTTGTGCTGCCGGCGCTGCTGGCAGGTGGGGAAGTGAGCGCAGCCGCACCGCGGCTCGCATTTTATGCACTGTGTGCGGCCGACCCTGCGGCATGGATCGCAGCAGATGCGGTGCTGATGATCCCGTTTTTGCGGGATATTATGAGAAAGGGGCAGTAAGACTGCCTCTTTTTTATTTGGAAAAATGCAGATACAGGTGAAAACCTGCTATAATTATTTAAAGAAAATTCGGCAAAATATGTAGTATTCTCCGCCGGAACCGTAGTATATGGGTGAAGCCGGAAAGGAGGCGATGTGTAAGATGGATGACGCAAAAATTATTAAGTTATTTTTTCAACGTGACCAGCAGGCGATCCGGGAGTTGGATGCAAAATACGGGAAGGTGTGTCATAGTCTCTCATTTAATATCGTAAACAACAGGCAGGATGCGGAGGAGTGCGTCAATGACGCCTACCTGGGGGCGTGGAACGCAATTCCACCCGCAAAGCCTGATCCGCTGCTGACCTACCTCTGCAAAATGGTTCGGAATATTTCCCTGAACGCCTATTACAAAAGGGAAGCAGCCAAGCGAAGCAGCCGCTATACCGTTGCTATGGAGGAAATTGAAGCCTGCATCGCAGCGCCTGATATGGTAGAAGCAGAGATCGAAGCGAGGGAGCTGGCTCGCATCATTGAGGGCTTTCTGGATATGCTGACGCCGGAGGATCGTGTGATCTTCCTGCGTCGCTACTGGTTTGCCGACCGCTGCAGGGACATCGCCGAAAGGGTGGGGCTGACGGAGAAGAACATCTCCGTCCGGCTGACCCGTATCCGTGAAAAGCTGCGGAAATACTTGATCGAAAGAGAGGTGCTGGTATGAATGCAAAGAGGTTTACCGAAGCCATGGGCGAATTGCACGATAAATATATTGATGAAGTGCTGTCCTACCGGAGGGCGAGCGCATCGAAAATCAGGCCGAAGCGGATCGGTATGCTGATCGCTGCCATCATCGCAGCACTTGCTCTTTGCGGCTTTGCGACATATGAGCTCGGGCTTTTTGATCCATGGTTCCAAAAACCGTCAAACGATCCGATCCGAACCGTTCATGGTGCAATTGAGAGCCAGGCCGAAAAGGAGTACACCGTTTTTGTGCGCATAGATGAGATCGCCGTTGACGAAAGCGAAACAGAGCGCATCATCAGCATGTATGCCGGCAGCGACCTAGCCAAGGAAAGAGGCTGGACGGATGAGTTTCTGGCGGAGCATTTTTTGGTGGTTAGGGCGAAATACTATGTGGAGTATGACCATACAAAGACCTTTATGGATGACGGCACCATACGGCAGCACTTCTACCTGGTGCAGGATGTGAAAACCGGGGAATGGAAGATCATTGACAATACATCGCCCAACACGGGAATAAGTCCGTAAATCGGTATTCGAAAAGGCGCAATCGGCCAAAACCGGCTGCGCTTTTTCTTATGCCTGTGGTAATATTCGTTCCGGCATGATATCATAAAACTGAAAAAGTTTTCCCGTCCACGCAATAAAAAACGAATTTTGTTGTCTATATTGGTGAAAGGCCTTTACACGTAACGAAGGGAGGGCACAATGAAAGACCATGAGATCATAGAGCTGTACTGGGCGCGTAATCAGTTAGCCATCACCGCCACGGCGGAAAAGTACGGCAGCTACTGCCACACCATCGCGTATAACATCCTACATAACAATGAGGATGCGGAGGAATGCTCCAACGACACCTATCTGGGCGCATGGAACTCGATCCCACCACAGCGCCCGAACCGCTTATCGATCTATTTGGGAAAAATCACGCGCAACCTCGCCCTCAACCGCTATAAACGGTATACCGCGGAAAAACGCGGGCACGGGCAGGTGGAACTTGTGCTGTCCGAGTTAGAAGCCTGCATCCCCGCCAATACAAGTGTGGAGCAGGCAATTGAAGAAAAGGAGCTGGCCGCCGCCATCGACCGCTTTCTGTATTCCAGGCCGGAACAAAACCGCCGCATCTTTGTCCGCCGGTACTGGCACCTTTACGCAATACGGGATATTGCGGATGCATACGGAATGAGCGAGAGTAAGGTAACGTCGCTGCTTTTCCGTATGAGAAACGAGTTACGGATATTTCTTGAAAAGGAGGGTATTATGCTATGAAAACCGAAGTTCTTCTTCACTCCATCGGAAAAATCGATGATAGACTGATTGCGGATGCGGAATGTGAGCCGACTGTTATCAGAAACCACGGTTGGGGCAGACTGGGCCTGTTGGCTGCCTGTCTGGCGCTGGTTCTCTGTACCGGTATCGTTGCCAATGTCATCCGAAGCAATGCGGCCGTGGGCACCTTTACAATGGATGTGAACCCCGGCGTGGAATACACCGTGGCAAGAAACGGCACGGTAAAACAAGTCCGCTGTCTGAATAGCGATGCGGAAAACGCACTCCATGATGTTGTACTGGAAAAGCAAAGCATTGAGACCGCACTGACGCGCACGGTTGCCGCCTATGAAGCCGACGGCTATATCCAAAACGGCAATGCCACCGTTTTGATTTCCTTTGATGCCCGCCTTGGCGCCGATGCCGAGCGGAAAAACGCCCTCTCATCGGAGATTCAAAAGGCCCTGGAGCAGACCGAAGCCATCGGTACGCTGGTGTTCCATTCCGTATCGGCCGAAAACGTCGAGGCTGCGAAAATCGCGGAGGAATACCATGTTTCCCTCGGGCGTGCCGACTGGATCCTTGCCGCATCTGATCAAACCGGCCTGCCTACCGATGAGGTTGCCCGTATGCCGCTGGATGAGCTGCTGAATTTGCAGGAGGACCCCGGCGCAGCCTCCGTCAGCATATCGAAGCTTATCTCCTTGGCGGATGCAAAGAAGATCGCCTTGAAGGACGCCGGGCTGAATGAGCTGGCGCAGAAGATCATCTTCACCAAGGAAGAGCTGAACCGCAACCAAGGGCGGCCCTGCTACATCCTGGAGTTCTACACCGGGACGGCACAGTATTCCTACATGATCGATGCCAAGACCGGGGAAATTATGTACGCCGGGAAGTTCATCACCCTGACCGAAGCCAAGAAGATCGCCGTGGATGATGCCGGATGCACCGACAGGGTCACCTTTATAGAAGAAACCCTTGTAAGCGGCGGCATCAAAACGCCTTACTACCGGCTCGTCTTTGCCGATGCAAAAACACAGTGGACATACCGCATTGATGCGGTGCTGGGCATCGTTCTGGAGAAAAAGCAGAAAGAGACCGCCACAACGGAAATCGACACTGCAGATTTCATCTCTTTTGGAAGAAGCAAAGAAGATCGCCCTGAAAGACGCGGGACTTGATGAAGTCACACAAAAGATCGTGTTCACCAGAGAGGAGCTGAACCGCAATTCTGGCATGCCCTGCTACATCTTAGAGTTCTACACCGCGAAGAAGCAGTATTCTTACAAGGTGGACGCCAAGAACGGCAGCATCATGGAGGCTTACCACTTCATTCTTCTGGCGGACGCGAAGAAAATCGCACTGGACGATGCCGGGGTCAGCGAAAAAGTCACCTTTACCGAGGAAACGCTGGTTGCCGGCGGCATCAAGTCGCCCTACTATTACTTCGCCTTTGAAAGTGCCTCTGCTCGCTGGACCTACAAAATCGACGCGGTTTTGGGTGTGATCATGGATAAGACCTGCGATAAGATCATTCCCCCTGCCCCGGAGTTTATCGGCTTGGAAAAGGCAAAGCAGATCGCGTTAGAGGACGCGGGGCTGGATGAGACGGCGCAAAAAATCGTGTTCACCCGAGAGGAGCTGAGCCGCAATCAGGGCAAGCCTTGCTACATTCTGGAGTTCTACACGGACAAGTGTGCGTATTCCTACAAGATCGATGCAGTATCCGGGGA
>ENA-ORPK01003015-ORPK01003015.1-human-gut-metagenome-genome-assembly--contig:-NODE-3015-length-10884-cov-2.956044_pt1 | contig 10884 bp, 10 predicted proteins | sample MGYA00242139_ERZ509068 | MGnify/ENA primary metagenome ERZ509068 (study PRJEB26280, sample SAMEA2338687) | human gut metagenome | biome: human gut; feature: human-associated habitat; material: faeces... | reverse complement strand
TGCCGTTGTACTCGATGAGCACCTGCTTGGGGCGGTACTTTTTTTCAAGTTCTTTGCAGAATGCGAGCGTCAGCTCGTCCTCATCGTCCACCGTGACGACGGTGACGTTGTCGAGCGCCTTCTTTTCGTACTCCTCGTCGCCCTCTTCGCAGCAGATGAGCAGCGTCTTATCCTCGCGGGCGAAACCGTCTTCTAAAATGCCGTTGATAAAGTTCGTCTTGCCGGAATCCAGAAAACCGGCAACCAGATAAACAGGAATATCCATCGATCACACTCCAAACAGTTCGGCAAGGCCGTTTTCCTTGAGCTCCGCGCCGATGACGCAGAGGCGGCCCGTGTAGTCGGGATGGCCTGCGCGGACCTCGTGCTCTTCGGGCACATAGTCGAACTCGAGCCAGCCGTCCTCACCGTTCACGATGCCCTTGGCACGCAGGATATGGCCGTAGTCGCCGCTGTCAAGCTTGCGGAGCATCTCTTCAAGCGCTTCGCGCGTGAACTTCTTCGGCGTTTCCTTGCCCCAGGAGGCAAAGACGTCGTCGGCATGGTGATGGTGGCAGGAGCATTCAGGATCGTCGCACTCTTCACCGTCGTGGTGATGATGGTGATGCGCGTGCTCGTCGTGGTCGTGATGATGTTCATCATGGTCATGGTGGTGTTCGTCATGCTCGTGCTCATGCTCATGGACATGCTCATGCTCATGCTCATGCTCATGGTCATGGTCATGGTCGTGGTCATGATGGTGATGCGCGTGCTCGGCCTCTTCGATCTCGTGCTCGCGGCGCATCTTTTCAAGAAGCTCGTCGCTCAGCGACACCTTTTCGATGGCGGAGAGGATGGTCTTGCCGTCCAGCTCGTCCCACGGAGTCGTAAGGATGGCGGCGTCGGGGTTCTTCTCGCGCAGCAGCGCGGCAGCAGCCTCCAGCTTCTCCTGCGAGAGCTTCTGCGTGCGGGAGAGGATGATCGTGCCGGCGGCCTCGATCTGGTTATTGTAGAACTCGCCGAAGTTCTTCATATAGACCTTGACCTTGCTTGCATCGGCCACGGTGACATAGCTGTTGAGCTTGAGCTCGTCCGGGCACTCGTCCACGGTGCGCTGCACGGCAACGATCACGTCGGAGAGCTTCCCCACGCCGCTCGGCTCGATGAGCACGCGGTCGGGGTGGAACTGCTCCACGACCTCCTTGAGCGCCTTGTTGAAGTCGCCGACGAGGGAGCAGCAGATGCAGCCGGCGGACATCTCGGAGATCTCGATGCCGGACTCCTTCAGAAAGCCGCCGTCGATGTTGATCTCGCCGAATTCATTTTCGATCAGCACGAGCTTTTCGCCGCTGTAGGCTTCCGCGATCAGCTTTTTGATGAGCGTGGTCTTGCCGGCACCCAGAAAGCCGGAGAAAATATCAATTTTCGTCATAAGAAATACGCTTCCTTCTTTAATATTGATTTCCAAACTTATATTATAATTGGAATTTATGAATGATTCAAGTCTTTTGCGTGGAAATCTTCTAACTCAAGGCACGCTTTCCTCCTGCGCGCGGCACAGTGCGCCGAGTGAGCCGATCAGGCTGCGCACCGTCTCGCGACCGAGCGGCGGGAGCGCGCGGTAGGCCTCGATCAGCGCCTGCTCCTCGTGCGAGCAGACAAAGCTCCCCGCGCGGAACGAATCGCGGTAGAGATAGTTCGGATCAATTTGCAGCGCGTCGAAAAGGCGCAGCAAGACCTCTTCCTTGGGCGAGCTGACGCCGTTTTCATAATTGCTGATAGCAGAGGGCGAAACACCGAGCATCTCCGCCAGAGAAGCGCGCGAGAGCTGAAGCTCTTCACGCCGCAGCCGCATTTGTTTGCCAAAACTCATCCGATTTCCTCCGTCTATGACAGACTACGACAAGATTTGACAGCATTCTATCGCAGAAACTTGTATCTGTCAATTCAGTTTAACAAGAATCTTGTAATTTTATTCTTGACATAACAAGATTCTTGTGATATTTTAATTTTGCTGACAAGAACCTTGTGTTCCGTCGGCATGCCGTGGCAGTCTCCTCCTGCCGATGCAACCGCTGCCCACACCGCTCAGGGCAGCATGCTCCCCCGGAAAAAGAGAAAAAGCGCGCTGCCGCTCGACAGCAGCAACGCACAGAACAAATAGAGAGAAAGACAATAACGAGCCGACACCTTGTGTCCGCTCGTTATTGTTTGTTTATCGACAGGCCTTGAAACGAAAAAAGAACGAGTTGATGAAACCATCAACTCGTTCCTGGTGGGGGAAGGTGGATTCGCTTTTCTGCGGAAAAGCCACGCCGGTTGCGGCATGCCACCGGCATACCGCCAAGAGCCGGCTTTCGAATCCTAAGATACAAAAAATTATCGAGCAAACACAAGTGTCTGCTCGATAATGGTGGGGGAAGGTGGATTCGAACCACCGAAGTCACTGACAACAGATTTACAGTCTGCCCCCTTTGGCCACTCGGGAATTCCCCCATATTCAATTATAGTGCTTGTCGGTGGAGCTGGTAGACGGATTCGAACCCCCGACCTGCTGATTACAAATCAGCTGCTCTACCGGCTGAGCTATACCAGCAACTCAAACAGCAAGGCTGATTATAGCTGAAGTGTGTCAAAAAGTCAAGAACTTTTTTCGGAAAGGCAAAAATTATTTTCGCGTGCCGGCGGGCGATTGCAGAACCGGTGATTTATGCTATACTGAATATAAAAAGGAGGGATCTGCCTATGAAGATCACATTCGTCGGCGCAGCCCATGAGGTCACGGGGAGCTGTACGCTGCTGGAGCTGGCAGGAGAGAACTACCTGATCGACCGGGGCATGGAGCAGGGCGTGGACATTTACGAGAATATCCCGCTGCCCGTCGCGGCGAAGGACGTCAGCGCCGTCTTTCTGACCCATGCGCATATCGATCACTCCGGACTGCTGCCCTTGCTGTTTAAAAACGGTTTTCACGGCGAGGTGCATTCCACGGTCACAACAAAAAATCTTTCCGACATCATGCTGCTGGACAGCGCGCACATTCAGGAATCCGATGCGGAATGGAAATCGCGCAAGGCGATCCGCCGCGGAGCCGCTCCCGTAGAACCGCTCTATGATACGCATGACGCTCAGGGTGTGCTCGGCCTGTTCCGCGGGCATCGCTACAATGATCGTTTCACGCTTGCCGAGGGCATCGACATCCGCTTCACGGACGCCGGGCATTTGCTCGGTTCCTCTTCCATCGAGATCTGGCTGACCGAGAATGGCGAAACGCGAAAGATCGTTTTCTCCGGAGATATTGGGAATATCAACCAACCGCTGCTCCGCGATCCGCAATTTCTCGCAGAGGCCGACTATGCGGTGATGGAGTCCACCTACGGCGATCGCGAGCACACGCCGCCGCTGGACTACGCTTCAGCGCTTGCAGAGGTTTTACAGCGAACGCTCGATCGCGGAGGCAACGTAGTGATCCCGTCGTTTGCGGTCGGACGGACGCAGGAGATGCTATACTTTATCCGACATATCAAGGAACAGGGACTCGTTCACGGTCACGACGGCTTTCACGTCTACGTTGACAGTCCACTCGCGATCCAGGCAACGCGCGTTTTTGTTGACAATGCGGAATACTGCTATGATGAAGAAGCGACCGCGCTTTTACAGCGTGGCATAAACCCAATCGGCTTTTCCGGGCTTATCACCGCTTCCACTGCGGACGAATCCATTGCGATCAACACAGAGCCTACGCCAAAGGTCATCATTTCCGCAAGCGGCATGTGCGAGGCCGGACGCATCCGGCACCATTTGAAGCACAATCTCTGGCGTCCGGAATCTACCGTGCTGTTTGTTGGCTATCAGGCCAACGGCACGCTTGGGCGTGCGCTTGTCGAAGGCGCAAAAGAAGTAAAAATCTTCGGTGAGAGCATTGCGGTGCAGGCGGAGATTCTGTCGCTTCCCGGCATCAGCGGTCATGGAGACGTACACGAGCTGCTCCGCTGGATCCGTCATTTCTCGCCCAAGCCGCGTATGACGTTTATCAATCACGGTGAAGACGCCGTATGCGCCGGGTTGGCAAAACGACTCTCTGAGGAATTCGGGATTCCGGCAATCGCGCCGTATTCCGGAACGTGCTTCGACCTTCTGACCGGCAAACCGCTCCGTCTGACAGAAGGCATTCCCGTCAGGGAAAAGCCCGAATCTCTATCCGCACAAAGCACTGCGTCCGCCGCAGCGGCAGCGGAAAAGCCGTCTCCAAAGAGCGCCTATGCAAAACTGCTGCTTGCTCTCGAGCGCTTGACAAAGCTCATCGGCGCAGGCGGGAACAAATCGAATCGCGATCTCGAAAATATGACGCGGCGCATCAACGATCTTTGTAACGATTGGACAAAGAGACGGCGGTGAAATGCAAAATCGGGTCTCGCTTCTGCCCCAAATAATTCATAATGAGAGCGCCGCAGCGGAAAGGATCCGCTGCGGCGTATTTCTTTCTCCGTTTATATCTTTGTGCGAGCTATCGTTCTCCCTGCCAAAATCGCTGACATTCCGATCGCCGTCCCTATCAACACGGAAGTCATGACATCTGTGTGGAAATACGCATATAGCGCCGCCGTTTCCCAATGCGGTGATGCAGGGCATAACAAAATCCATGACGCCGCATCGCAGTGTGTCATGCAGCCAATGTAACGTCTTCCAATCGAAGCTTTGTATCTATGCAATCATTTTGTTGCCTCCTCCGCAACTGCTTCACGAAAGCCCCTTTCTTTCGTGCAGGTTTTACGATGTCAAGATCTTTCGCATATCCTCGGGAATGGGGGCGATAAAGTGCAGTGGTTCTCCGGTCACAGGCTGTACGAGCCAAAGTTCATACGAATGGAGCGCGGGGCGTTGGATCAGTTCCCGGTTCTCTGTCCCGTATAGAAAATCACCAGCAAGCGGGCATCCGATCGCCGCCATATGCAAGCGCAGCTGATGCGTTCGCCCCGTGTGCGGGATGAGTCGCAGCAGCGCCATCCCCGCCAGTATCTCAAGCGTTTCATACTCCGTGAGCGACGGTGCGCCGTCCGGCCGGATCGCTCGCTGATAGCTGGATCCCTCATAAAACCCGATCGGCAGTTCGATCCTGCCCGCGTGCGGCGCCGGAGTCCCGATACAAATCCCGCGATACTCACGGCGGAACTCTGCTGTGTGCATTTTTCTGCGAAGGAGCTCGTGTACATATCCGCTCTTTGCCACGGTCATCAGCCCGGTCGTCCCTTTGTCCAATCTGCTGACCGGGTGCGCGACGTCACCGTTTTGAAGATATGCAGCAAGACCGTGTTCCAGCGATATCTCATTCGGGTCGCGTGTCGGCTGTACGGCAAGCCCGGCAGGCTTGTTGAGAATCAGCAGATCCTCGTCCTCATACACAATATCAAGCGGCATTGCGACCGGCTCCGCAGTCGGGCGCGGCGGATCATCCCCGATCTCCGCCGAAAGAAGATCGCCTGCATGTACGCGCGCCGTCGTATATGCCCGGATACCGTTCAGGCACACGCCGGAATTGCTGCGCTTCAGTCTGGAAATGCGCGCGCCGGCCATGCCGAATTCCCGTGCAAGAATGCTCTCCGCCGTGCGGCCTTCCATTTCTTTGTTGATTCTGATCTGCCGTGTCCGTATCTTCATATCTTTTCCTCTGAGAATTTATTTTACCATGTCTGGACGCACAAGGTAAAGCCAGGTTTTCTCCTTGCGTTTTAGCCGTTCGCTACGCTATACTTAGAATATAGAAATTGTCGTTTTGGAGGTTTTATGGATCGCAACAGTCAGATGTACCGTTTCTTTGCTCCGAGTAAGAGTTACATCGCCATACTGGCAGTCGTGTTCGTGCTCTTTATCGGCTCCGTTGCTGGCGCCGTGATCAAGGATCATCAGCCGATACCAGACCCCGTTCAAATGACGATCGATGCGCCGAGCGGGCAGTACTCCTATATCGACGTACAGCTCATGACAACATGGGTCCTCAAGGTCACCGGCGACAGCAGCTACACATATTATGAAGCCGTGGATACGGACGGCAACTGGTTCGTTGTCCGTTTGACCGATAGAGAATACGAAGGATTTCGCGATATTGTAGAATACTCCTACAGCGATGACGCAAATGCGCCTGTCCCCGCCCCGATACGGCTTCCCGTCACACATACATTCCCGTCGGACGACGCAAAGAATCTGGCGGAGATGTATAACGTGCCCACAAGCGAATACTATGAAGGCTTTGGTCACACCTATCTCGACGGGTATCAGAGGCCGGGCGGCGGTTCCGCTTTCTATGCGGCGGCGATCGTTTTCGGTACGGTTCTCCTGACCCTTGCGATCTCCTTCGGCATCAGACAATCGCATTCGAAAAAATCGCTGCGCGCGCTGGAAGGAACAAACGCGGAGGCAGAGTTTGTCTCTGCGACTGCACTGCGCTTTGACAGTCAGGGTCTGGTCCTCACCGATCACTATCTCTTCTCCAAGGAAACCGGATTGGCGATGCCTTACGAGGATCTTGTCTGGGTCTTTTCGACGGATCTGCGATATATGTTTATCCCGATCGGCAAATCCCTTAAGGCATGTTTGTTGGATGGGCGCTGCGTTGCGCTTTCCGCAAAGAATCTCAACGACATGGTGATCAACGAGCTGTATTCTGTGCTCTCTGCGAAAAACCCACTCCTGCTCACCGGTTTCTCCTCCGAGAATCAAAGGCTCTGCCGTTCCCGTCAGCAGGAATACAGGCAGAACAAACAGTGATCGGTTTCTTTGTGCGCGATCTCGGGATCGCGATATAAAAGGCGCCGTCGGATCTGCAAAGCACGGTCGCAGCGGTTCCCCTGCTGCGACCGTTTCATATAGGCGCTATTGACATGGCAGGATGCCGCTAAGATGCTCTTTACGTCACACAACGTGGAGGAACCAGATGATCTTATACTTTTCTGCAACGGGAAACTGTAACTATGTCGCATGCAGACTAAGCTCTGCTTTGGGGCAGAATGCGATGTCCATTGTCGACAGTACCCGGCGCGAGGCGTACTCCTTTACGGGTGATTCGATCGGTCATGCGGACGCTTTGATTTGCCGATACATGCCCCGTATGCTACAATAGAGCATCATAGAGCTTTGGAGGCAATGGTATGCAGCTTCGGGATGCACTACTCTATGCGCTGGAATCACACCGCGGCGAAGATCTTTCCGGTCAGGCGCTTGCAGCGTGGCTCGGCGTATCGCGCAACGCCGTTTGGAAGGCGGTCGAGTCCCTGCGCTCCGATGGATACGACATTCGTTCCGCACCGCGCCGCGGATACCGTCTTGCAGACAGCACGGACAGAATTTCCGCCGCCGGACTGCGCGCTGCGCTTGGCGAAAGGGGCTGTTCGTGCGAGGTCTTTTGCTATGACGTCATCGACTCGACCAACAGTGAAGCAAAGCGCTTGCTTGCCGCAGGGTTAAGCGGGGACGCTCTGCTTGCCGCCGTGCAGCAGACGGGCGGACGCGGCCGCCGCGGGCGCAGTTTCTACTCGCCGGCGGAAACCGGCGTCTATTTCTCGCTTGTCCTCCACCCCAAGGGCGATGCTTCCGATTTGATCTCCCTGACCGCAGCTGCCGCAGTCGCCGTCGTGCGCGCGATCGAACGGTATTCGGACGCTGCGCCGAAAATCAAGTGGGTCAATGATGTCTACCTCGGGGATCGAAAGATCGCGGGGATCTTGACCGAGGCCGTCACCGGGCTGGAGAGCGGCACGGTGGAAAGCGTTGTTGTCGGGATCGGTCTCAATCTGTCAACGAGCGGTTTCCCGGAAGAACTCAAAGAAACGGCCGGTGCGCTGGGCGCGCTGCGCTGCACTAAAAATCAATTCATCGCTGAAATCGTTTCTGAGCTTTCGGGCTTTGCCGCCGCTCCTGCCGAGAAATCCTATCTTGCCGACTACCGGCGCTGCTCGCTCGTGCTCGGCCGCCGTGTACGCTTTTTCCGCGGGGATTCCGCCTTTGATGCGCTCGCGACGGGGATCGACGACCACGGCGGTCTCATGGTCACGTTTGACGACGGCACGTCGGAGGTCCTGCGCAGCGGTGAAATCACGCTCCGCCTGCAAGACGCTTCGTCCTAATCCAAAATGCCGCCGAGAACGCGGCGCAGCTTCTCCGACAGAACGACCGCCAACGCGATTTTGATGAGATCCGGGATCAGGTATGGGAATACCATGACGGTCAAAACGGAGGTCACTGTCGCTTTTGCCCACTCCGCTTTTTGCATGGTCATATACCAAGCCGTTCCGAAGGCATAGCAGACAAATAGTCCGAGCAGCATACACGCCGCAAGAGGCCAAGGGTTTCTTCTGTGAAGGCGCTCCGTCGCCCACAGCAGCAGCGCAGCTGCAAGAAAACCGACCAGATAACCGCCCGTTGGACCGACAAGCGCTTGAAATCCGCCGCGGAAGCCGGAAAACACCGGCAAGCCGAACGCGCCGAGCAGAAGATATACAAGTACGGCGTATGTTCCCCGCTTTCCGCCCAACAAGGCACAAACGAGAAACACCATAAAGGTTTGCATCGTGAACGGCACGGTTGCCGGGATACTGATCCAGGAAGAAATTGCAATCAATGCCGCTGCAAGCCCAATTTTTGACAATTCTTTTGCGTTGCCACGCGTATTCGAGCGATACATGCCCCGTCCTTCCCAACGCTTTTTTTCAACAGTATAGGATTCTATTGTTCTATTGTCAACTCATTTCGTTATTTTGGGTGACGTATTCGTCTTGCCAGAACAACGCGCTTTTGATATGATTACCTTTGTTTGCGCGGCCGACCGCCGACCAGTACCCGGCATCTGCGTCCGTGCGGGAAGGAGTTATACGAATGCGACGATTTTGTCCCGAGGATCGGGAGACCTATCTCACGCTTGCAAAGGAGTTCTATGCTTCTCCGGCTGTGCTTCACGCCGTACCGGAAACACACTTTTCCGCTGCCTTTGACGAACTCATGGCCGACAGTCCGTACCTGGACGGCTGGCTATTGACCGTATCCGAGACGGATGAGCGTATCGCAGGATATGCGCTCGTTTTCTACTATTTCTCGCAGGAGGCAGGCGGTCTTGCAGCATGGCTGGACGAGCTGTATGTGCGCCCCGCATATCAGGGGCTTGGGATCGGCAGTCGCTTTCTCCGCCGCCTGAACGATGAATTGCCCGCGGGCGTCAAGGCCATCCGTCTGGAGGTCGAGCCGGACAATGTCCGTGCAGCCGCGCTGTATCGTCGAAACGGATTTTCGCCGCTCGGGTATGCGCAGATGCTTCATGATCGATCCTAAGCAAGGCTATTCGGCGGGACACATGAACGAACGGCATCGGGCGATACTTCGGATGCTTCTTTGCGCAGTGCTTTGGAGCACCGGCGGTATGCTCATCAAACTCGTTCCCTGGAATGCCTTTGCGCTCGTCGGCGCGCGCGGCCTGATCGCCGGGGTGACGATTTTCCTCTATATGCGATGCAGGCGCATTCCTTTCAAGCTCTCAAAGCAAACCCTGCTCGTCGCAACCGGCGTTGCCGGGCTATTTGTTTGTTTCGTTTCCGCGACGAAGCTCACGACCGCGGCCAACGCTGTCGTTATCCAATACACCGGGCCGATGTTCTTTCTGCTCTACTGCGCGATCTTCCGAAAGCAGCGGTTCCGTGCGGCGGATTATGGCATTGTGATCGTCACGACGCTAGGAATCGGCATGTTCTTTTTCGGCGACCTCGGCGGGGGCGCGGCGATTGGAAATGTTGTCGCGCTATTTTCCGGGCTTTTCTTCACGCTGAACCTCGTTGCTTCCGGCGATGCCGATGAAGTGGAGCGACTGAACGGCTTTTTGCAGGCGCAGCTTCTTTGCGCGCTTATCGGTCTCCCCTTTTTCCTTACAACCTCGCCGGTATTTACGCTCGAGACCGTAGGCTGTCTCCTTTTGCTCGGTGTGTTTCAGGTCGGCGTTTCTTACATCTTATACGCTTTGGCGCTGCGCGCCTGCCCGCCGCTGGCATGCTCCCTGCTCGCAACGCTTGAACCGCTCCTGAACCCCGTTTGGGTGTTTCTAACCGTTGGCGAGCTCCCGGGGACGCTTTCCCTGGTCAGCGGCGCTCTGGTTGTCGCAGCCATTACGCTCTGGTGCGTCTATAATGACCGTCACACAATCCGTTCCGAGGCGGAAACGCTTCGCCCGTAGACGAGTTTTCAACTTTATCACATTTGTTCGGATTGTTTTTTATAACGCGCGCGTTATAATAGTGTTAGCACTCGGATTCGTTGAGTGCTAACACTTAATTTTTTCATAAGGATGTGTGAAAATATGGCACTGCAAAAGTTTAAGGCCGAATCCAAGCGGCTTCTTGACCTCATGATCAATTCCATCTATACCCATAAAGAGATCTTCCTGCGCGAGCTGATCAGCAACGCCAGCGATGCGATCGACAAGCTCTATTACCGCTCTTTGACCGATGGCGCGACAGGAATGAATACAAGCGACTTCCGTATCGAGATCCACCCGGATAAAACGAACCGTACATTGACGATCTCCGACAACGGCTGCGGCATGACGCGGGAAGAGCTTGTGCAAAACCTCGGCACGATCGCGGACAGCGGCACATTCCGCTTTAAAGAAGAACACGCGATGGACCAGAAGGAGACCGAGATCATCGGTCAGTTCGGCGTCGGCTTTTATTCCGCCTTCATGGTCGCAAAGCGCGTTACCGTCGTTAGCCGCGCATACGGCGCCGAGGACGCCTACCAGTGGAAGAGTGAAGGCGCGGAGGGTTTCTCCGTCTCCGCTGCGAAGCGCGACACGCACGGCACGGACATCATTTTGGAGCTCAAAGACGATACGGAGGACGAGCACTACGGCGAGTATCTTGAGCAGTATCG
>ENA-ORPK01003011-ORPK01003011.1-human-gut-metagenome-genome-assembly--contig:-NODE-3011-length-10896-cov-2.236971_pt1 | contig 10896 bp, 5 predicted proteins | sample MGYA00242139_ERZ509068 | MGnify/ENA primary metagenome ERZ509068 (study PRJEB26280, sample SAMEA2338687) | human gut metagenome | biome: human gut; feature: human-associated habitat; material: faeces... | reverse complement strand
TTAGGGGTACAGCAAATTGAAAGCAGCACGATGGAGTGTAAGGCAAAACTTAATAGGGATGATGTAGTGGGCTGGATGAAAAGCATAGCCGGCTTTGCTAATGCCAATGGCGGAACTTTTTTTATTGGTGTGGAAGACAAAACCAATAAACTGATCGGCTTTGATCGGACTGGTGCTGATAATGAGAGGAATTATTTCAATAACCAGATCAATGAGCATCTGACCCCACGACCTAAAATGGACATTTCCTTCCTGCGATATGAAGTGAAGGAGAAGGAACGATATATCATTCGGGTATGCGTGCCAGAGTCAGAGATTAAGCCGGTGATTCTTCAATATAAAGGAGTTCCGGGAATCTATATGCGCCGGGAAGGTTTTACCAATGGTGCAACCTATGAAGAAATTATCGTAATGGGACAGAAAAGCAGAGAAACACAGTATGATATGTTTATCTCGGATGTAAAGTATGATTCTTCGGAATTTACAAGACTGCAGAAATTCTGTGCCGCACATCAGAATGGCAGGACGCTCTCTGAAAAGGCCCTTCAATCTCTGGGATTTTACGATGAAGATGGCTTCCTGACAAACGGCGCTTTGTTGTTTTCAGATCATTACAGCGGAGATAAAACAGCCGTGATGTGCTCTGTTTTTGCCGGATACAGTTTAGAAGCATAACGCAACGCGCGTGGTTCGGAGGAAGCAATGAAAAGAGGGCGGGAAAGCCGTCTACATGGCGAAGGGAACCAGACAGACAAGAAGAATGAAAGACTTAGCCAAGAGAGGTCTTGTTGGCTTACTTACAGTCAGCATGTGCCTGTCAAACGTACAGGGAATCGCTTTTGCAGATAACCGCGTCGAGGTCGGCGGGGTGAAGGTCGACGGAAAGAAGGTCACCCTCAACCTGAACGGCGGCAGCCTGATGGAGGCTGCCCGCGCTGCGCTTGCGGATGCCAATGTTTATGACGACACGTATATCGCAGTCAGCAAGGATGCGAAGACCCAGGCGGCGTACCGCGCCCTGACCGATGGTTCGAATCCGCTCTACGAGCTGGAGCTTTTCTCGGATGGAGAGCTGCAGGCACTCGAGGATGCGGGGGTCGAGATCGTCGCCCTGATCCAGATGGATCAGAAGCAGGCCGAGGCCGCTGGCAATCTCATGCCGGCGACGGCGAGTGAGATCAGTCGCTCCAGCACGAAGGTCGAGTTCTTCGATCCGTCAAAGGACGAAGGAAAGGAAATCCTGCTCTATCAGCCGGATTCCCTCTTCGCAGGCTTCTACGATCAGTTCTCGAATCAACTGATGAACGCAAGCGAGAAGGAGCTCGTATCCGCGGATCCGAGCACCTACGAGCTGAGCGGTGATGAGAAAGTTACCTTCTTATTTATAAATCATGCAGATGCCGGACGTACCTTCAACCTCGAGCTGAACGGCGAGTCTCTCGAGAAGGGCATCAAGGTCGCGAAGGCCGAGAGCGTCATCAAGGGCGTGATGAGCACCCTCGATGTGAGCGGCATCGATGAGACCCTCGAGACACCGGCACCGGAAACTACCGCAGCAGCGACCGAGTGAAGCTGCAGTACAGCCGTCTACCGAGACCGCGATCGAGTCGAGTACAGAGGCGAGCGGCGACGCAAACGGGTCCATCGTGATCCTTCCGGAGACCAGTACGACAGAGGAAAGCTGGACGGAGACGTCCGCTGCAGCGGAGAGCAGCGCAGCCGTGCAGCCGACAGAGAGCGAGGCTGATGCGGAGACCGGGCTCCCGGCGGAAGGACAGGCATCCACAGAAAACACAGAGCAGCCGGCGGAAGAGAAGACCGCCGCGGCCGCACAGGATACAGGCATCGTTGAAACCGTCAAGGAAGTCATCGGGACCATCGCAGAGAATGCAAATGCGACGATGATGAAGATCGAGCGTAGACTCGGCGTCATCCGTGCAGAAGCGGCAGAAAGCGATGAGGCAGTTGTAGAAGCTCCGAAGCCTGAGCAAGCGCCAGCAGCAGAAAATGCAGAAGAAGCCCCGAAGCCGGCAGAGACCCCGGCAGCAGGCACCGAGAACGAAGCACCAAAGCCGGAAGAGACCCCGGCAGCAGGCACCGAGAACGAAGCGCCGAAGCCGGAAGAGACTCCGGCAGCAGGTACCGGAATCGAAGCACCGAAGACCGAAGAAACCACGGTGGCAGCAGAGATCGAAACCACCGCAGCCCCGAAGACCGATATGGACATCGCGCTCGAGAACGAGCGGAAGGCCCTCCTGAAGGAGACCAGAGCCGCCGACCTCGTAGATAGCTCCGTAGCCAGCGCACGTGTCCTCCAGTACACCCTCGATGACCTATCGAAGTCCTTCTGGTCCGCAGAGATCGCCGACCGTTACGAAGTCAATGTATTCGCAGAAGATACCGCATTTACCGAGGCCGTCGAGCTCGAACTCAAGGAACTCGCGAAGCCGGAAGAAGCAGCTGCAGGCGAAGATACACTGAATGAAAAGCAGATTGAGGCGCTGAAGGCAGAGGGTTCTTATAAGAATTCCCGTTCGCTCGACATCCGCTTCGTCAATGCGAGTGGCGCAGATGTGGAACCGTCCAGTGCTGTGAAGGTAAGAATCAAGGTTTACAAGAACGCACTTCCGGAAGATGCAGACATCAGCACCATGGCGATCAAGCATCTCGCAGAAAAGGAAGAGGGCATCCGGGTGGATACCGTCGCCGAGTACCAGGAAGATACACAGAAAAACCTGGGCAGCATTCAGCCGATGGATGCAGAAGGCAAGGCCACCACTTTAAGTGAGGATGAAAACACAGAAGCAGAAACAGCGTCCACAGGAAGCTTACCGGAAGATGTGGACAGCGTTGAATCGACGTTTAAGGTTGAGAGCTTCTCCGCATTTACGATCACCTGGGGCGTAAATACAGCAGAAGGCGTAATCGTTCATTATGTAGACGAAAACGGTAAGCCGGTCCTGGATATTCCGAAGTCCGAAATGACGTTCAGAGAAGACCTGATCGGTCATACAACGGATATCAACGAATATCAGGGTGGTGTCAGCGGCTATGAGTTCGTGAATGCGAAGCTGTTCCCTGCGGGAAGTGAATTCGATGCGAATGGCGGAACGCTCGTATCTGCTGTGAAGTCGGATGCAGAGGATGAAAAGAACGTGGTATTCTACGATTCCAATGCTGAAGAGATAAAGAAAGAGACCAGTACGGCAAATAGCTCCGGACGAAGAATGGCGCGTGCGATCAGCACGAAGGAAACAAATAAGCAGGAGCTCTATCTGGTTTATCGCCCACAGGTTGTACCGGTTGGCGGCGAAGAAAAGCCATTACAGCTTACAGATCCGGATACAAGCAAGTTCTTAACAGATAATCAAGATGGAACATATGACCTGACCCTCAGCGTGACGGGGAAGTCCGTTGCATCCAGCGGAAAGACGAAGGCAAACGTAGTTATTGTATTTGACTCCTCTGGAAGTATGGGGTATGAAGCATATCTATATATTCCGACAACCGATACTTCAGGTAAGCAATACGGAATGATTGACGGGGATTATAAAAAACTACAGAAGGGAAGGGATGGTCAATATTATTATGGCAGTACGCAATATGACGGTACTAGGTATAAAAGAAAATCTACTACCAGATTAGCAGTTGCCAAACAGGCTGTAAACTCACTGGCTGAAACGCTACTTGCGAATAATACAGAAGAAAACACGGATGCCATCGAAATCGTGCTTATTGACTTCGCCAGAAAAGTAAATTCTATTGATAAGTATACAACGAAGTCAGAGTTTCAGGGGAAAGTGAATTCGATTACTGCAGATGGAGGTACAAACTGGGAAGCGGCTTTAGAGGCTGCAAATAAGTATGATTTTAAGGATACAGATCCGGTCTATGTGATTTTTGTATCGGATGGTAATCCGACATATAGAAACAGTGAAAACGGATATCCATATGATTATAATTCGTGGTATGAAATATATGGAGAGGGTGATAGTGATCCGTATGGATATAATTTTAGAGCGGCTCAAACACAGGCCCAGTCTATCGTAGATAATAATAAACATTTGTACAGGGTTGGTGCATTTGGTGATGCAACAAACATGCGTAACCTGAATTCAGATGGGAAGTATTATAACGCTACGGATCAGGCAGCATTAAATAAGGCTTTTAAGGATATCATTCAGGATATTAAGAAAGACCTGAAGTATATCGCAGTTTCAATCACCGATGGTATTACCGGTCTTACTTCAAAGAAAGCCATTACTGGAAGCACAGCGAATTTCAAATATGACGTACGCGGAGCGGGACTTACAAAGGCGGAACGTGAAGAAGCGTTAAAAGCAATTGGCAAAACGGCATATTACGATGCAGAATCGCAGTCAGTGGTATGGAACCTTGGAAATGATTACAAACTGATCCCTGGTGCGACCTATTCTGTAAGCTTCACTGTATGGCCTACACAGGAAGCATATGATGTTATCGCCGATTTGAACAATGGCTTAACAACGTGGGAGGAAGTTCAGAACAAATATCGTGGTCAGTTTGAACGGACAGGCGAAGAGCCGAACTATTCCTACGCGCTTCTGACCAACACCTCCGCATCGGTAAGCTACAAAACGATTGAAACAACAAATGGTACGGAGGGTACGCCATCGGCTGAGAAGATCGGAAATATTCAGGAAAAGCCGTCGATGCCACTGGTAAGTACGAAAATGACTGTCCAAAAGATCTGGCAGGACAACAGTGATAGTGCAACAAACCGACCGAAAAGCATCGTACTTAACGTGATCAAGGATGGTAAGACAGAATCTTCATATAAGACGATCGAACTGACGGGGCCAAATGACAGTGATATCTGGACCGGGACCATTTATATCGCACCTGGATTAAAGGTGGGAAATGAGATTCTTGAAGAAGGACACGTTTATACACTGACAGAGTCGGCGGAAAATGCAGATCGTTATGAATTTGAAACCGAAACCGTTCATCCGATGCTTGTCGATTCCAACGTTAAGATCACCTATGACGGAAAAACGGATGGCATCATCACTGCAACCAATAAACGGAGAGGAGATATCGAGATACGGAAGAATGTCGTCGACCTGAGTGGTCAGGATATCAGCACAGAAGACATCGTGAAGGGTATTCCGTTTACATTCACAGTAAAGACATTGACGCTTCCGAATGGACAGACAAATGTAAGTGCGCAGCGCTATAACATTTCTCGTGACAAAGCGACAGCTGCTGAAGTTGAGACTCCGACTGGAGACCCATTTATAGTGCAGCTGGGGAGCACATTTGAAATCACCACTGGTCAGAAGGTAAAGCTTCTGAATGTGCCGATCGGTACGGTGTATGAAATCGTAGAGACAGAAAAGCCTGGATATACGCTTGATACAGAAAGGACCACAGGTACTTGGGGAACGACCGTAGCGGATACGAAGCATGTCGCTCAGTTTACCAATAAGATGACATCGATGGATATCACCTTCCTGAAAGCAAGCAAGAAGTATCCGAATCAGCATCTGTATGGCGTAAAGCTGCAGATCACAAGGAACGTAAATAGTGAAGAGAAGCCGGTCGTTATCAAGGATAAGACGGATGAAAATGGTATCTTCGAAATTACAGAGGCGATGAAGGTCACAGGCATGACCCTTCCGCTCACGGATGGCGTTTACACCGTAAAGGAAGTACAGGCACCGGATGGATATCAGTTACTTGCAACATCCTTCAACTTCACGATTCAGGGTGGAGCAGTGACGTTTACAGATCTGGAGGATGTAAAGTTCCAGACAGCAGGTAACACCTTCACCGTCCTGAATACACCGGGTATCGAGCTTCCGGAGACCGGCGGCATGGGCACACTGATGACGACGATGAGCGGTATGGCACTCATGCTGATCGCTTTAGGATATCTCATCCTCGTGAAACGCAGGGAGAAAGGAGGTTTGAATTAACATTGAAACCTCAACACTGGAGATCTGAAGCGCCAAGAAGAACGTAACGTAACATGAATTTATCACTCCTCCGGCAGGGACCGGAGGAGTGAATCAGAAGAGATTCTGAAAAATGTATCAGTAAATCAATCTTTATAAAAAGATAAAGGAGAAAATACGATGAGAAAGATGAATCGACTTGCAGCATTGCTCGCACTCTTAATGATGAGCTCAACCATGGCAGCAACCACCTATGCGGATGAACCGGCAGCGGCAGAAGCGGCCACACTTAAAGGATCTATCACAGTGCAGAACACCGTAAAAGATGCAGAGTATACGATATATAAGATCTTTGATGCAACAGTAAATGGCGATGCTGTATCGTATACACTTCCAGACGGTGCCACATATGAGGGTATTAATAAGTTCTTTGACCTGAGCACCAATGGTGGAAAGACTTATGTACAGCTGAAGAGTGGCGTGGATAATGCTGCATTATTTAACTGGCTGAAGGATAAGGGCACAAAGTTTGGTGATACAAAGAAAGGTACCGGATCAAATCTTAAGTTTGGAGGTCTTGACTATGGTTACTATTACATCAAGTCTTCTGTAGAGGGTGGTGCGGCAACGATGATTTCCTCCGCAACTCCGGATGCTTTTGTACAGGAGAAGAATGGTGAGCCAAGCTGGGGCGATGGATCAAAGACAACCGACACGGATACCTATAGTATCGGTGATACCATTACCTATACGGTTGAATATAAGAATGCACTGAATTTCTATACAACTGAGAATAAAGATGGTACATCCACGGCACATAAGATTTATCAGTATGTACTCGACGATACCATGCCGACAGCAGTTACGCTTAAGGCGGGCCTCGAAAATTTCAAGGTCTGGGTTAATGGCACTTCAGTTAAAGTTGATGACACGAATGATGGTGATAAAGATGCCGTTGTAACGATTACTGGTAACAACTTCAATGTGACGATTCCATGGGCTAAAACACAGGATCCGAAGACCGATGGAACTAAGGAAGATTTCTACTATGATGCTGTTCCGGCAACCATCAAGGTCACATACCAGGGCGTTCTTACAAAGGATGCAACGCTGGGTTCGACTGTAAGTGAAGACGTCCAGAAGAATACAAATAGAGCGACCATTAATCCGAATGAGACTAGAACAGATTCAGGTAAGGATAAGGAAGTTTACAGTGGTAAGATTACGATCAACAAGGTAGATGGTACGAGCAAGACGCCGCTTGAAGGCGCTAAGTTTGTAGTAATTGATAAGGTAGATAAGGATGGTAAGGCTGATACAGGTGCCAAGTACCTCAAGTATGATGAGAAGGCTAATGATAACAAGGGCGCATTTAGCTGGATGGATTCTTTAGGTGATGCAACTGTTTATACGACGAACGACAAGGGCGAGGCTGCAATTTCCGGATTAGCGGAAGGGAAATATTATCTCCTTGAGATCGAAGCACCGAGAGGATACAATGTTTTAACAGCTGCGCAGCCAGTTACCCTTACAAAGGGGGTAGATGGAGAAAAGGGTGATCTTCTTCTTGTTACATCGCAGGTAGCGAATAACAAGGGTGCGCTCCTTCCTTCCACCGGTGGTATGGGTACGGTAGCGTTCGCAGTGGTTGGCCTGATCGTGATGGCTGGTGCAGCGGTTACCCTCATCATCAAGAAGAGAGCATAATCAGCTGTAAGTAGTATTCGAACGACGATCATATCTCTCAAATGTATGATACCGGGTGCTTGACATCCGGGAGTAGCTCAGGAACCAGGTCCCGGTTCCTGGGACTCTCCGGGACGTGAAACATCTCCCGAAGCTGAAAGCCGGAGGTTGGAATGAAAAAACGAATTATCGCGACTATACTGATCATTCTGCTGTTTCTGGCTGGATTCGGTATCGTTCTTTATCCGTACGTCAGTGAGTACGTGAACGCGAAGCATGCATCGCGCGTGGTCGTAAACTATGATGATACGGTGAAGGAGATCACCCCTGAGGACTTCAGTCAGTATTTCGAAGTCGCAGAGGAGTATAACGAAAGACTAAGGCAGAATCCTAACCCGTTTTCGGAGGACAATCGGACGGAAGGCTATGAGACAGCATTGAACGTGGATGGATCGGGGATGATGGGTTACCTGGAGATCCCGAAAATCAGCGTGAAGCTGCCGTTCTATCATGGCACATCCGGCGCGGTGCTGAACGAGGCGGTGGGACATCTGGAGGGATCCAGTCTTCCGGTCGGCGGCGAGGGCACACATGTGGTGCTGAGTGCGCATCGGGGACTGCCGAGTGCGAAGCTGTTTACGGATCTGCCGGAGCTCGGCGAGGGAGATATCTTCATTCTCAACGTGCTGGACCGGAAGATGACGTATCAGGTGGACCAGATTCTGACGGTGCTGCCGACAGAGCTGGAGGCGCTGGAGGTAGAGGATGGACAGGATGTTGTTACACTGATGACGTGTACGCCGTATGGTATCAATACTCACCGACTTCTGGTGAGGGGCCATCGGATCGAGAACCTGCCGGAGGAAGAAGTAAAGAGCATTCCGGTCGTTCACGTCGAGCGAGAGCTCACGACACAGGAGAAGATTCAGAAGTACATCCCGTTTGCGGTGATGGGCGTCGCGGTCCTGTTTTTGATCGCGTTGCTGATGCCGTCGAAGAAGGATAAGCACAGGAGTAAGGAATCGGGTGAAGCAGATGATGAAAACAAGACGAATTAAAAAATGGCTGATGGGAATCACGACAGTGGCACTTCTCGCGATGCAGACAGTAACAGCCTATGCGTCTGTCGAGAGCTATAACGCGACGAAGCTCGGAAGCATCACGATTACGCCGTGTTATCAGGAAAGTAAGGACTCGGTGGCGATCGAGGTCGCCGCCGATGAGGCCGGGACCTATACGCTGTACCGTGTCGGTGATGTGGTCGCTGGAAGCTCTGTGACGGAGTTCACACTGGCAAAGGAATTCGCGGGCAGCGGTGTGACGATCGATCGCGAGAGCCTGAACTCGGCGGAGCTGCCGAAGACGCTTGCGAAGTACGCAGAGGATCACCGTATCGCAGCTATCGAGGATGACATCACATCGGGGAAGCCGGTCGACGGTCTCAAGATCGGACTGTACCTCGTGAAGCAGAAGACCGTGCATGTCGCATGGCACAGCTTCAATCCGTTTCTGGTGATCATGCCGGAGGGCTCCGAGAAAGGTTACGAGTATGATGTGAAGGCGATGCCGAAGACCTGGAAGCTGTCAACGGCGAAGCTGGATCCGCCGGTGCGAAAGCTCATCACGGATCAGTACGGCAACAGCATCACGAGTGACGAGAAGTTCGAGTTCGTGATGACGCCGAGTGCCGATGCGCCGATGCCGGAGGGCACTGCAGCAGGCACGCCGAAGACGGTAACGGCAGGCGCAGGTGCGATCGAGTTCGGTGAGATCAGCTACACGACAGTGGGCGGTCCGTATGTATATACCTTTACAGAGAAGGCTGGCAGCAACGCCCGCTGGACCTATGATGATTCCGTCTACACGATGACCGTAAATGTCATCCGGAACGCAGAGGACAAGCTCGAGGCCCAGAAGACCATCACGAAGAACGGTGCGGAGGTGAGCATCGTGGAGTTTAAGAACAGCTACCGGAAGAGCAGCGGTGGTGGCGGATCCTCCGGCGGTGGAGGCCCGAAGGGCGATCCGAGTACGGATCCGAACGGCCCGACCGGAAAGCCGACCGTAGAGCCGGAAGGTGAAGTAGGACGAGTTCTCGGTGCGGTACGTGACAAGCTCGCAGATACGCCGGTCGGCAGAGTCCTCGGCGCATCCCGCAGAGCGAAGACCGGTGATGAGAGCAGCATGCGTACCTATGGCGCTGTATTCGGCGGAGCGGTCGTACTCCTCGCCGCATGGGGTGTAACCTATAAGAAGAAAAAGAGACACACGAACGAAGCGTGATATACGGAAGAAAAGCGTGGTATACGAGGCGTGATATGCGGAAGAAGCATGATGCGCAAGCGAAAGAACGTGGTACGAACGAGACGTAACATGCAGATGAAACAGAAATGAAGTTGAAGTCAGCCGGGGCAGAAGCCCCGGCTGAGTTTTTAGAACAAAAATTTTCGATTGGCAATTTCTAAATAATTCCATATTTTCGGTTGGCAATTTCGAAATAATCGTGAATATACGATTGGCAAATTCCAAACTTGATTCTTCGCGGAGTGCGGCAGTGTGTACAGTATGATTAAAACTATGGCTAATTCGCTTACTCTATTTCCTTCTATTAGAGAATAGGATATAGTTATATCGTTAATTATATGACGATTTTGCGGATGCAAGTCGTGTGCGTGAAAAGGAGTGGTGGTGATGATTTATACGCTTAGGAACAGTGAGATAGAAGTGCAGGTGTCGAGTAAGGGTGGCGAGCTCGTGTCGATGAAGGACGCGGATCAGACGGAGTATATCTGGATCGGGGATGCGACGTACTGGAAGCGGCATGCGCCGCAGCTGTTCCCGTGCATCGGGCGGCTCACGAATAATCAGTACCGGATGGATGGTGAGCTGCACGAGATGGGACAGCACGGCTTTCTGCGGGATTACGAGCTGACGAAGGTGGAGAGTGAGGAGCTGAGGACGGCAGTGCAGACAGGAGTAGCGGTGCCAGGCGACATGACAGATCCGTCGAGTGCAGTCTGCCGCCAGGCAGGCGACGCAACAGGACAGGCAGACGCTGAGGCAGAGGCTGCGACTTCCCTGCATCTGCAGCTTTTGTCAGATGCATCCACGCGGCAGCTCTATGACCGCGACTGGACCGTGAATATCTTCTATAGCTTATGTGGAAAAACGCTGAGCGTGAGGTTTCAGGTTCGAAACTGCGATACGCGCACGATGCGTTTCGGCTACGGTATCCACCCGGGCTTCAATGTGCCGCTGAACCCGGCGCTCCGTT
>ENA-ORPK01003008-ORPK01003008.1-human-gut-metagenome-genome-assembly--contig:-NODE-3008-length-10900-cov-4.872845_pt1 | contig 10900 bp, 8 predicted proteins | sample MGYA00242139_ERZ509068 | MGnify/ENA primary metagenome ERZ509068 (study PRJEB26280, sample SAMEA2338687) | human gut metagenome | biome: human gut; feature: human-associated habitat; material: faeces... | reverse complement strand
TGATATAATATCATGTGTTTTGTCGTTTGTCAACATCTTTTTTTATTTTCTTTTGTCGTTTTTTGTGATTCACTGTCGTGTCTCACAAGCGACTTGCTTATAATAGCACTATGCCACCGGTATGTCAATCTATTTTATGACTTTTTTTAAAGTTTTTTATCATCTTATTTTTCCAAGCTTTTCATGCGTCTTTTCAAGGTGTAAGCGTCACTTCATCACTGTCTGACCGGATGACGAGATCTACACTTGTAATCTGCCCCGCCGTCTCTTCCGATACCTCTGCCAGAAGGACTGTCTGCATTGTTTCCCCCGGATTGATCATAATATCCATGGCCGAAAAATCATTATCCAGCATAGTAAGCATGACCTGATGTCGGTCTGCACCGTTCAGCATAATCCGGTATTTGATATTCTGCTTATGCAGCGTATCAAACTCCACTTGCTCCTGTCCCGGATTTGTAACAGCCACCTGCAGAACAAGCAACTTTTTACCTGTTCCTGCCTCCACGGAGAAATACAGATCTTCTTCTCCCTGCTCCGGATAACTGTCGCATATCTCATAACCGGTATAAGTAATTGTAAGAGGTTCTATCTGCAATAACTGTGTTGCGGAAATCTGTGCAGTCTCTTTGTTTTCCATAGCCTGTTCCGGTGCCTCATCCGTTGCAATATCATTCTCCGACACACCGGAGTTCCCCTCCGGTGCCACAGTCGCAGCATCTGCCATTGTCGGTTCTTCCTTCGGTTTGGAAGTGTCTACCAGTCTTGTTCCCGATTCATTCAAACGTTCCAGCAAAGCGCCTGCCGCATACTGTGCCACAAGCTTCTCCTGCTCCTGTGTCATATCCGGAATACTGTTTCCGCACGCCGTCATACATAATGTACTTGCCAGAAGGCAAAGTACGATCTTATTTTTCTTATTCATGTTCCTCTCCTGGCATTTAATCTCCTGAACTTACTGTTCTATATCATTTATTGTAGCATCATTTACACTCTAATTCAAACCAAAATTCTACACCGTCTTTATGGTTGCAGACACCATATCTTTGATGCAATGACTCCATGATTGCCTTTACAATCGACAATCCCACGCCACTTCCGCCATATGCTCTTGTTCTCGCTTTATCCACCTTATAGAATTTTTCCCAAATATGCGGCAGGGAATCCTCCGGAATCGGAATTCCTGTATTAAACACAGATACTCTTACAATCCCGTTTTCATTCGCAAGCGCGATCCGTATCTGCTTTCTTTCGTCCAGATGATTCAGGGCATTTGTAAAGTAATTCATAAATACTTCTTCTATTTTAAATTCATCACCCCAGACAAAGACCTGTTCTTCCTGAACGAAGGTAATCTGTGCCTCACTCTGTTGAATCAGAATCGACGCAGACTGGAGATAATTCCGTATCAGTTCTACAATATCAAATCGCTCCATCGTCACCACATCGTTTCCAAATTCAAGCTGATTAAGGGTCAGAAGCTTCTTCACCATCATATTCATCTTTTCCGCTTCATCCATGATAACATCACAATAAAAATCACGGCTTTCCGGATCTTCATTAATATCCTCCTTCAGCCCCTCAGCATATCCAAGGATCAACGCAATCGGTGTCTTAAGTTCATGGGAAACATTGGACAAAAACTCCTTTCGCATTTCATCAATCTGCTCTTTTTTTGCGATATCCTTCTGCAATTCATTATTTGCGGTCTTCAGCTCCGATATCGTTTCTTCCAGCCGGTCAGACATCTGATTCATGTTATTGCCCAACAGTCCAATCTCATTTTTGTCTTTTCCGGTATATTTTGCATTAAAATCCAGATCGGACATCCTTTTGGAAATAGAAGCAAGCTGCAAGATCGGATCCGTAATTTTTCTGCTGACCCACCAGATAGTGAGTCCGCTGAGCACAATTGACAGCAGCCCAACATATACCATAAAACGATTGGAAATCTTAACGCTGTCATGAATACCTTCCAGCGCCGAACGAATAATGAACGGATTGCCATTATCCAGAACGCCCCACATTTCAATATAGTTGATGCCTGTCCGATAATCCTTACTGTTCTGTATCGTATAGGAATCCGTCTGCTGCAGAACCTCATCCTGCCCTGTTTCATCCTGATTGCTGACGCCAAAAATATGCCCCATCAGTTCATGTGTCAGCGCCGTTGTTTCGTGCACAGAAGATGTTACGATATCGGAATCCGCATTCACGATCAGAATGCTGATATTGTAAATACCGCAAAGCTTCTGCACCCCAATTTTAAATGTATCCGAGTTAGTATTTCCTTTGCTGGTCGCCTCATTAATATTATGATAAGCTGTAAGCAGCACATTCTGTTTATTACTTGTATAATATTTTTCCAGCAAAGTACTGTTCAAAAACCAGCATAACAAAATTGTCCCTGTCATAAGAGCAATGAAGATCATTGCGAATTGATTCTTAATCGAATGTTTCATACAAACACTTTCACTTCCTGTCTGTTATGGCTGCGTATCTACATCAAATTTATAGCCCATACCCCAGATTGTTTTTATATAATTACCTTGTTCGCCCATTTTACTGCGTAGCTTTTTCACATGTGTATCGATCGTACGGGCATCACCAAAATAATCATAATTCCACACATGATTTAAGATCACCTCTCTGGACAGGGCAATCCCTCTGTTTTCCATAAAGTATGCCAAAAGCTCAAATTCTTTATAACTCAGCTCAACCGGATTGCCACAGATCGTCACTATATGTGCAGATTTATCAAGCACAATATCTCCCGCCGTCAGAATATCGTCCTTGGCAGCTCCTTTTGTACGTCTTAAGACCGCCTCTACACGTGCAACAAGAATTTTCGGGCTGAACGGCTTTGCAATATATTCATCCACACCAAGCTGGAAGCCCTGTAATTCATCCCGCTCGTCTGTTCTTGCCGTCAGCATGATGATCGGTACTTTAGAATATGCCCTGATCTCTTTGCATACCTGCCATCCATCCATTTTAGGCATCATGACGTCCAAAATGATCAAGGCAATGGAATTATCCGCAAAGAAAATATCCAGTGCTTTTTCTCCATCCTCAGCCTCTAATACTTCGTAGTTACTTCTGACCAAAAAATCTTTTACAAGTTTTCGCATTCTGCTTTCATCATCTACGACCAAAATCTTTATTTTTTCCATGGTACCATCCTCTTTTCCCATATTCTTATTGGTAGCCTACAACAACTTTATGACAAAAATGTGAATCTTTCCCGGTTTATTCCGTGATACCAAGCTGCGCTTCCTTTTCTCTGACCACCGCTTCTCTTTCTTTCAGTTCCTGCTCCCATGATGCATACTGGTTTACAATCTTCGATCTGTAATTGATGATCGTTGGATTTTTCCCTGTCAGGCTGATCGCAAAAAGTACGATCACCAGAACCGCGAGCATAGCGGCAATACATTTCAGCTTCTTGCAACGCTGCTGCAGCTCTGCTTCTTTTTCCTGCTGCATGTCCAGCCTGCTTTTCCAGATCGCATCTCTTTTCTGCAGTTTTTCTTCCACCGGATCATCCTGCTTTTCCTGTATACTCTGTAGCAGACAGTTTATCTGCTTTTCCGCTATCAGATCTTCATATCCATTTTCCCGCAGCAGCTGGCGCAGTTTCAGAAGATATGCCATGCCAACAGGCGTCTGAAAAATATTGCCTTCTACAGCTTTCTGGTACATCACGGCAACATTTGCCATATTCTTCTCATCCAATTTTTCCTGCAACAGCTTGACTTTCTTCCACTCTTTTTCTGCCTGCATTGCAAGGTTCCGGTCATAAAATACAATATTGTCTACAATAAAGGTTTCCATTTATTTTCTTCCTTTTGCATCTGTTTGCGGTTATTATAGCACAAAAATAACGACACCGTATATCACTTTAGTAATATACGATGTCGTTTCAGTGGAGACGACGGGAGTCGAACCCGTGTCCAAAAGCCTATTCCCTGTCCTTCTACTATCATAGTCAGTTATTTGGGATTCCCTCCATCTGCCGGGAACTGACACCTGGCAGATTTCGGTAGCTTCATGATACGCCCATATACGCAAAGCTTAGTATATGTCGTTTCCTACATAGTCGATGCCTGGGTCTTAATGTGTAGGTGCACTAAGTCAGACAGCTGCCATTAGGCAGCGAATGCTAAATTATCTTCAGCGTTTAATTTTAGTTTTGCGATTTGACGCCATCGCCTTCGGATAGCTTCTCCAGCTGCAAGACCCCTGTCGAAACCATTACGTCCCCTTAGAGGTTTTTGATCTTGAACTGCCGCTCTGTTTCGCGGCGCAGATCCTTCTTAGCAATATCCTGTCTCTTATCATAGAGCTTCTTACCTCTGGCAACGCCAACTTCTACCTTGACTCTGCCATTTTTAAAGTAGACCTGAAGCGGTACAAGTGTATAGCCTTTTTCTGCCATTTTACCTGCCAGCTTTCCGATCTCGGCTTTATGAAGCAGCAGCTTTTTCACACGGAGCGGATCCTTGTTAAAAATATTGCCCTTTTCATACGGACTGACATTCATACCGTAAATAAACGCCTCGCCGTTTTCAATCCTGACAAATGCCTCTTTAATACTGCACTTGCCCATGCGAAGCGACTTTACCTCTGTTCCGTGAAGAGCAATGCCTGCTTCATACTTCTCGTCGATAAAAAAATCATGATATGCTTTTTTATTATTGGCAACTAATTTCATTGCCCCCTTTGACATGCTCCCACTTCCTCTCTGTCCGTTTCTAAAGTATAGCTCATTTTTCATTCTTTGTGAAGCCCAAAATCAATCGTCTTTTTCTGTAGATCTACATCTTTGACATAAACATGGATCCGATCTCCCAGACGATAGGAGTTGCCCGTATGTCTGCCTACCATTTCGCAGGCAGCTTCATCATACACATAATAATCGCCCGGTATATCCGCTGCCCTGATGAGCCCTTCTACCGTATTTTCCAGTTCCACATAAATACCATATGCCATAATGCCGGAAATAACACCGTCATATTCCTCGTCCATATGTGCTGTCATATATTCGGCTTTCTTGAGCTTATCGGTCTCCCGCTCCGCTTCATCTGCCCTTCTTTCCATTTCCGAAGCATGCTTGCATACCTGCGGCAAAATATCCTTATAATGCAAAATTCTCTCTTCCTTCAGCCTGCCCCGGAGGTATTCTTTGATGATACGATGGATCTGCAGATCCGGATACCGGCGGATCGGTGAGGTAAAGTGGCAATAATATTTACATGCCAGTCCGAAATGTCCTGTACAGACATCTTGGTACTGCGCACGCTTCATACTGCGCAGGATCAGCCTGCTCAGCATATCCTCTTCCTTAGTTCCTTCAATCCTTGTCAGCAGTTTCTGCAGCTCTTTCGGATGAATCTCATCCCTTGTACCTTTCAGCGAATAACCGAAGTTATTCAAAAATGTCGTCAGCTTCTGTATTTTCTCCGGATCCGGCTTATCATGTGTCCGGTAAACAAAAGGCACTTCCAGCCAGAAAAAGTGCTGTGCCACCGTTTCATTTGCCAGCAGCATAAAATCCTCGATCAGCTTAGTTGCCACATTTCGTTCATGTGGCAGGATATCTACAGGATGCCCGCTTTCATCCAGTTTAATCTCACATTCCTGAAAATCAAAATCCACTGCACCGCGGTTTCTTCTTTTCCTGCGGACGATCTCCGACAGCTTCTGCATCTGCTCAAGCATTGGCACAAGCGCCTCACAGTCTTCGATCTCCTGCGCATCGTGATCCTCCAATATCTTCCTGACACCTGTATAGCTCAATCTCTTATCCACACAGATGACTGTTTCCGCGATCTTATAGTCTACTACGGTTCCGGTCTCATCAATTGTCATAAGACAGCTCAGTGCCAGCCTGTCCTCTCCTGCATTTAAGGAACAGATGCCATTAGACAACGTATGAGGCAGCATCGGGATAACCCTGTCCACCAGATATACACTTGTCCCTCTTTCCTTTGCTTCCCAATCCAGTGCCGAATTTTCCTGCACATAATTAGTCACGTCCGCAATATGCACGCCAAGCCGGTACATTCCTTTTTCCATCGTCAGCGATACTGCATCATCCAGATCCTTTGCATCTTCTCCGTCGATCGTGACCATCTGTACGTTTCTCAGATCCAGTCTGCCTGCGCAGTCTGCTTCCGAAACCGGATTAGACACTCTCTGCGCCTGATCCAGCACACGCTTTTCAAACTCAGTCGGAATACCGAACGCCTTTACGATCGAAAGGATATCTACACCCGGATCATCACGATGCCCGAGTATTTCCACAATCCTCCCTTCCGGATTTCTGCGTTCCCCGCCGTAATCACTAATCTCACAGACTACCTTATGCCCATCTACTGCGCCTCCGATCGCACCTGCCGGGATGAAAATATCTGTCGGAATCTTCGTATCATCAGGAATCACAAATCCATAGTTTTTACTCTTTTCAAAGGTACCTACTACCTGTGTGATCTCATGTTCCAGTACAGAAACGATTTCCGCCTCCTGCCTTCTGCCCCTTGAAGGCGGCAGTAGCCTGAAGCTGACTTTGTCATGATGAAAGGCTGTATGCACATATTCCTCCGGAACATAATAATCTTCTTCCTGTCCTTCTACCTCAATGAAACCAAATCCCTTTTCATTGGCTATAAAACGTCCTTCCTGAATCGGATTTTCCGGTGCTTTATATTTCCCGCGCTTGGTAATCTCGATCGCATGCTCTTTTAAGAGTTCTTCCAGCGCCTGCTTCAGCTGCGGTCTGTCCTCAGGCTCTACCTGCAAAAAAATCGCCAGTTCTTTTTCCTTCATAGGCACATAAAGTGCGTCGCGCACAAGATCGTATATGATCTTTTTTCTTTCTTCAAAACTTTTCTTTGCCATTCTATTCCTCACTACTTAAATACTGTCTGCAAATAAAGTGTGCGCCAGCTGCACACTTTCGCGCTCGAGCGGATGCGAAGCATAATTTTCCATTCCGCGAGGTGCGCATCTATGCAAGCTTGCTTGCTTTTGCTGTATAGGGGATTCCAAAGGAATTACCTATACAGTAAAAAAGCACTCTTGAAAAAGAGTGCTTTTGTAATCATAAACCTTTAAAATTTGTTTATATTCAATACAACTGCCAAAACCATGAATAATACTGCCATCACACGTGTGATCTTCACAAGCGCACCTTCCATGGAACGACCTTTATTCTTACCCCAATAGCTTTCAGCAGCACCGCTGATAGCTCCAAGACCTGCACTCTTACCTTCCTGCATTAACACTATAATCGTTAAACCGATACAATCGATGATAAATAACACTGTTAAAATAATTCTGATAACGCTCATTTATAAACCTCCTACTGTCACAAACATTATTATCCTAGCATACCTATCATCAAATTACAAGCCTTTTCTTTTAATTTCAATATATAAAATCAAAACAATTTCAGAATACTAAATTTGGAATACCGCCATACTCTGTTCCATTGTATGAGAAATATTCTTTAGGCTGTCTGCTTCTTCCGACAACTGATCTGATATTGCCTTTACTTCCGTTACAGAAGCGGACGTTTCTTCTGTGGACGCTGCATTTTCCTGTGCGATCGCTGACAGATTCTGGACAATATCGATCACGCCGCTTCTTTCCTTGTCAAGCTGCTTTGTCTTATCGTCAATTGCTGACATACCGGCTATGGACTGCTCCACATTTTTCTGGATCTCATCAAACGCCTGTTTTGTATTATCTACATGTTCACTCTGCTTTTTAAAGATTTCCTTTACATCCTCCATAATAGAAACTGCTTTCTGGGAATCTTCCATCAGAACACGAATGATCTCACTGATCTCTTTTGCGGATTCATTTGACTGCTCTGCCAGCTTCTGGATCTGTGCTGCTACAACGGCAAAGCCGCGTCCCTGCTCACCGGCTCTTGCTGCTTCTATCGATGCATTTAAAGAAAGCAGGTTTGTCTCTTCCGCAATCTCCGTGATCATACTTGCCGCCTCATGGATCTTGCTTGCAGATGCATTTGTCGTATCTGTCTGTTCTGCGATCACATGAATATACTGCATTGCCTGACCATTTACCTGTTCCAGCTGCTCAAGTGCCTCTGTCGCGCCCTGCCCGGACTGCTGCATGCGCGTTGCATATTTCATCAGATCATCTACCTGATTCGCCGTCTGCTCTACCATATCGCCCATATTGACAACTTTTTCTGTTGCAAGCTGTGTATCTCCTGCCTGAGAAGACGCGCCGTCTGCGATTTCTCCTACTGCACTGTCAAGCTGCTGCATCGTTGTGGCAGTCTCGGAAGCACTATCATGCACATGATCGGAAGCCTCAAGAAGGAGACCGCTCTGTTCACGTACCTCTCTGACTACGTCCGCAACCTCTGTCCGTAAATACTCCAGTGCGCGGCTCATTGCCCCGATCTCATCTTTTCTGGCAAACAGCTTCTGTCCCGTCTCATGATCAGAAAAATTCATAGAAGACAATCTGTTTGCAAAATTTGTCATTCTGACGATTGGTTTTACGATCACACCGGAGAAAATAACACCAATGATCAGACCGATCATAACCGTTCCGACCAGAGACACAGTTCCCATTCTGTTCATTTTTGTAACCGGTGCTAGTACTTCGCTTTCATTGGCAGAAACAATCAGCATAAACTTCTGATATGTACTGACATAAAGTGCTACATACTTGACCTGTCCTTTATAATCATAAATCCTGACACCACTCTTTACTTCTTTCCCATCCTTGACATCCTGTACTGCCTGCTTGACTACTTCATTCTCTACAGACTTTCCAATCTTGCCACCATCCGGATGATATACCATGGTACCGTTTTCATCTACCACATAAACATAGCAGGACTCAACGCCCTTAATGCCAACCCCATCCAGCTTTTGAGACAGAGCATCTGCCTTTAAAACATAGGTTGCGTCTCCGTCTGCCTTTTTAACTTCTCCGTCCAGGATACCTCCATATGCCATAGCCAGATCTTCAATATAGTTTTGAGACAACTTGGTTAATTCTCTTTTCGCTGTCGGTGCATAGCTCAAAATCAAAAGTATCCCCGTCGCCAGTGTAACAATAAAGAAAGAGAAAACCAGTCTTACCTTAATAGAATTCTGTGCTTTTACTTTTTGATCCATATTAACCACCCCTACTTAATTGTTTTGTAAAGTTTATTTTACCATTCCCATTTTTCCACTTCAACCACCCCGACCGATTTTTCTGTTTTTTTATACAAAAATGGTCTGTTTTCATGCGTTTTCGGTCATTTTTGCCGTGATCTGTTGTTTCTTTTCATCCTTTTTTCATATATCAAAACAGATTCTGCCGCAGTTACGATCTGCAGGCAGAACCTGTCTTTTGTCAGTTTATTATATTTCCTGTTCCAACTACTTTTATCTCTTGATCAACAAAGACTTTCCTGTCATTTCAGCCGGTTTTGTCATACCCATTGTCTCAATCAGAGTTGGTACGATATCAGCCAGACATCCGCCTTCTTTTAACGTATAAGCTGGATCATAGTTTACTAAGATAAATGGTACCGGATTGGTTGTATGGGCTGTGAACGGTGCACCTGTTTCATAGTCTACAAGCTGTTCGCAGTTACCATGGTCTGCACAGATAAACATAGTTCCGTTGACACTCAGAAGCGCATCTACAGCTTTTCCTACACATTCATCCACAGTCTCTACCGCTTTGATCGCTGCTGCTTCCACACCGGTATGCCCTACCATATCCGGATTGGCAAAGTTGATGATGATCACATCATATTTTTCAGATTTGATTGCTGCGCACAGCTTGTCGCATACTTCGTAAGCACTCATTTCCGGCTTCAGATCGTACGTTGCAACATCTTTAGGAGAATTGACTAAAATTCTGTCCTCTCCCTTATTCGGCTCTTCTACTCCACCGTTAAAGAAGAATGTTACATGCGCATATTTTTCTGTCTCAGCAATTCTTGCCTGTGTCATATCGTTTGCAGCAAGCCATTCGCCGAATGTGTTTGTCACTGCGATCTTATGGAATGCAACATCTTTATTCGGGATCGTTGGGTCATAATCTGAGAAGCAGACATAAGTCACATCCAGACGTTTTCCTCTTTCAAAGCCCTTGAAGTCGTCGTCACAGAAGGCATGTGTAATCTCTCTTGCACGGTCAGGTCTGAAGTTGATGAATACAATGCTGTCTTTATCCTGAATGGTTGCTACCGGCTTACCATCTTCTACTACTACAGTCGGTTTTACAAATTCATCTGTCTCATCTCTGTCATAAGATGCCTGGATACCTGTCGTTGCGCTTTCTGCTGTCAGACCCTCGCCCTTTGTCAGAGCCTTGTAAGCCAGCTCTACTCTGTCATAGTTGTTATCTCTGTCCATAGCGTAGTATCTGCCCATTACAGTAGCAACTTTACCTACGCCGATTTCGTTCATCTTTTCAATAGCTTCGGCAACATAATCCTTACCCGAAGTAGGCGGAACATCTCTGCCGTCCATAATGCAGTGAAGATAAACCTTATCCTGACCCATTCTTTTTGCAAGTTCCATAGCTTTCTCAGGATTCATACCTTTCGCTATTTCCTTCATTTTCTCTTTCATTGACTCAGATATGCTATTCCTTTTCGAACGTACGCTTTGGTCAGCCTGCATTATTCCACCGCTCATATCAGCATGTGTTTTAGCCTCAGCCGGAGCCTCTTCAGCTAATGCCATCATCATGGCCATCATGCCTTGGGGAGTATTACGGGATTTATTGATTTCATGTGCTTTAGCAAGTTCATCGGAAGTAATGCCAGTAATACGACAAATCAATTCGTCAGAAACCAACGACGGATCAGCCAATAAACGAGTGACCAAATCACGTGCAGGTTCCAAATAAC
>ENA-ORPK01003007-ORPK01003007.1-human-gut-metagenome-genome-assembly--contig:-NODE-3007-length-10907-cov-4.985072_pt1 | contig 10907 bp, 7 predicted proteins | sample MGYA00242139_ERZ509068 | MGnify/ENA primary metagenome ERZ509068 (study PRJEB26280, sample SAMEA2338687) | human gut metagenome | biome: human gut; feature: human-associated habitat; material: faeces... | reverse complement strand
GTCCAGGGATTTGTTTCTTCTGTCTTGTGACCGAGAGAAATTCTGCCCTTTTCGCGGTCGAAGCTCTTTACGAATACATCAAGCTTGTCGCCGATGGAAACGATGTCTTTCGGATTGGAGATGTGAAGCCATGTAAGCTCGGAGCTATGTACCATGCCGTCAACTCCGCCGAGATCAACAAATACTCCGTAAGAGGTCATGCTCTTTACGGTGCCTGTGTAGTGCTTGCCTACTTCGATCTCGTTCCAGAAAGCTTCTTCACGAGCCTTGCGTTCTTCGCGTGCTACAACGCGGATAGAACCGAGAACTCTGCGACGTGAAGCGTCGAGGTCGATGATCTTGAATTTCTGTGTTGTTCCGACAAGTGTGGAAAGGTCGCCGTCACGCGGAACCATTGTCTGTGATGCGGGAACGAATATGCGCTGAGAAAGAGCGCGGATGACTACGCCGCCCTTGACCGCTTCCGTAACTCTGCCTTCGAGTACCGTTCCGTTCTCAAATGCTTCCTGTACGAGTTTCCAGTCGTTTGCGGCGGTAATTTTCTTGGTGGAGAGGAAGGCAATGCCGTCGACGTCGCTGACTCTGTATGCCACAGCCTCTATCTGATCTCCTACCTTAAAAAGATTTTCGAGCTTTGCCTGAGGATCGTCTGTGACGTTGTCAAGCGTGAGTATGCCTGTGCATTTCGAGCCGATGTCAACACGGACTTCGGTGCCGGAAACGGACATGACGTATCCCACGACGGTATCTCCTGTACTGATATTTTTGAACGATTCGTCAAGAAGCTCCGCGAAATTTTCATGTTCGCTCATAGTTGTTTGTACCTCCTCGATTATATAGCCGGGCGTTGAAGCTCCGGCTGCGATGCCTGCTTTACAGTGCATCTTTTTTATGTTATCGGGAATATCGGCTGCGCTTTCAATGAAAAACGTGTTTTCGCAATGCGCTTTTGCTATTTCGTAAAGCTTTCGGGAATTTGCACTTTCCACGTCGCCTACGACGAGCATAACGTCACAATCACAGGCGAGTTTTTCGGTTTCAAGCTGCCTTTCTTCCGTAACACAACATATTGTATCAAAAAATAAAGCGTTTGTATATAGTTTTTGAAGAATTTTTTTACTTTTTTCGTAATCAAAGTGATTAAGGGTAGTTTGGCAAGCCACTATTATTGGCTTTTCTGACAATTTAGCCCTTAATTCTCCGCAAAGAAGCTCGGAAAGCTTGTCGCTTGAAGCTATAACGGCATATTCGCCGTGAATATAACTGACTATACCTTTTACCTCCGGATGCATTTCGTCTCCGAAAATTACCGTGAAAGTTTCTTCGGAAGTGTTTTCGTCCATTATCCGATGTATTTTGGATACGAAAGGACAGGTGCAGTCGCAGGTGTGAAAAGTAGGGTCGTTTTCCTCTGCTTTTTTCAGCGACTGTGCAAGCTGCTTTGTTATTCCGTGCGCCCGTATTATAACGGTTGCGTTTGCGGGCGCTTTTGACATGAGAGCTTCGAGAGCGCTTCCGTCGATTGCGTAAACGCCCATACTTTCAAGCTTCTTTGTGTATTTTCCGTTGTGAATAAGATGACCGAGAGTGTATATTCTTCCGCTGCCCGAGGCGAGTTTTTCGGCTTGCTCTGTGGCGCGTTTTACGCCGAAGCAAAAGCCGGCGTGCTTTGCGAGTATTACGCTCAATTGTTTTTCCTCCGCCGGAGCATTCCGGCACAGATTCATTTTATTCTGCTTTCTATTATTTTAAGTGCGCGATCGACTGTTTCGTCAAAGCTGCCGGAATTGTCGAGCATTATCGCATCGCTTGCGGGAATTGCAGGAGCGATTTTTCTCGTACTGTCCTGTTTGTCCCTTGCGGAAAGGGATTTTTTTACTTCTTCAACCGAAATATTTTCGCCCTTTTCGGCAAGTTCTGCTCTGCGCCTTTCCGCGCGGGCGTCGTCTGACGCAGTCATAAAGAATTTTACGTCCGCGTTCGGAAGGATTACCGTTCCTATGTCGCGACCGTCCATAATTACGTTGTTTTTCTTTGCCATGTCACGCTGAACGTCGAGCAGAAACGCTCTGACCGAGCCTATTGCCGAAACAGCCGAAGCAAAAGCCGAAACCTCGCTTGTGCGGATAAGCCCTGTGACATCTTCGCCGTTCAGTATCATATGCTGTGTGCCCTCGACGAATTCAATATTCATTTTTACTTCGGGCAGGCGAGCCGTAACGGCTTTTTTGTTTTTTGGATCGGTACCTGTGCGAAGAATATAAAGACCTATCACGCGGTACATTGCGCCCGTATCGACGTGAATGTATCCGAGTTTTTTTGCAAGAGCCTTTGCAAGCGTGCTTTTTCCGGCTCCCGAAGGACCGTCTATCGCTATGTTTATCATTTTTTCATATCTCCCGTATTTTATATTTTTGCAGCGTCTGTCGCGGCGGCTACCGCCGTTGAAAACGCCGATTGCAGGTTGAATCCGCCGGTGTAGGCGTCAACGTCTATTATTTCACCGGCAAAGTAGAGATTGGATATCAGTTTCGATTTCATTGTCGAAGGAGATATCTCCGAAACGGAAACTCCTCCTCCCGTGACTATTGCCTCGCTTATCGGGCGGAAGCCCGTAACCGTAAGCTTTATTGCTTTCATTGCGGATACTATGTTTTTGCGTTCTGCTTTTGTTATGGAGTTTGCCTCTCTGTCCGCACGGATACCGCAGATATCACAGAAGGGAAGTATCATTTTCGACGGGAGCAGAGTTGCAAGCACGGACGAAAAATGCTTGTTTTTGTTTTTATCGAATTCCGAAAGCAAACGCTTGTCAAGCGTTTCATCGTCAAGTGCGGGCTTTTCGTCGATAAGCACTTCATATCTGCCGCTTTCCATAGGACGCATATGTGCCGAAGCCGAAAGAATAACGGGACCGCTCACGCCGAAGTGCGTGAAAAGAAGCTCGCCGAAATCTTCATATATTACGGAGTTTTTAGTTGTATCCACGATTTTTACTGCGACGTTTTTAAGCGTAAGTCCCTGCATGCGCATACACAGATCGCCTGCGCACGAAAGTCCGACAAGCGACGGAATAAGCTCCGTTACCGTATGACCGAGCGAACGCGCCATTTCAAAGCCGTCGCCGGTAGAGCCCGTAACGGGGTACGAAACGCCGCCGGTGCAGAGGATAACACTGTCAAAGTCGGCGTAGCGGTGCTTTTCGGTTATAACTGCGGTTATTGTATTGTCGGAGCTTTCAAGAGAAGTCACTCTCTCGCCGATAATTCTGCAACCGCTGTCGGTTATCCGCTTTTTTAGGGCGAGAACAACGTCTGTAGCCTTATCCGAAACAGGAAAAACGCGGTTTCCGCGTTCGACTTTGAGCGGTACGCCGAGATTTTCAAAATAGTCGAAGGTGTCCTGCGGAGTGAATCGATGTATGGCGGAAAAAAGAAATTTTCCGTTTTGTGTAACGTTCCTTATAAATTCGTCGGGAGAGCAGGCGTTTGTCAGATTGCATCTGCCTTTTCCCGTTATGCCGAGCTTCATCCCGAGAAGTTTGTTTCTTTCAAAAAGCGTGACGAAAGCACCAAGCTCCGCCGCTTTGCAGCAAGCCATAAGTCCTGCCGCACCGCCGCCTATAACGGCTATTTTTTTGCGATTCATTTTTCGCCTCCGAGCTCTGCCAAAGCTTTTTCCGCGCGGTCGATATCGTCGTAAAGCGATTCGAGAAGCTTGTCTATTTCATCTGTTCTTGCATAGATTTCGGAAAGGCGGACGTAGTCGCCGGAGGCATCACCCTCCGCTTCCTTTGCAAGATGCGATTTTTCGTCCTCAAGCTTTTCTATTTCGGCTTCGCAGCGTTCTATTTTTGATTTGTTCTTTCTTATGTCGGATGCGTTTTTCTTTGCGTCGAGATAGCTTTGTTTGCTTTCCGCAACCGTTTTTTCCTGAGTAATTGCTGTTGATTTTACCGTTTCCTGCTCTTTCTTTTCGCAATATTCGTCGTAGCTTCCGCAGAATATCCGCAGTCCGCTTGTCATATCGAATATTTTTGAAGAGAGCTTGCGGACGAAATATCTGTCGTGCGAAACGGCGATTATCGTGCCGGAGAACTGCATGAGCGCGTCCTCGAGCGCTTCCCGTGAGCCTATGTCAAGATGGTTTGTCGGCTCGTCGAGGATGAGGAGGTTTATTTGTGAAAGTATCATTTTGCAGAGCATAAGTCTTGCTCTTTCGCCACCGGAAAGTACGGAAACCTTTTTGTCCATATCCTCGGCGAAGAAGAGAAACGAAGCAAGCGCGGAGCGAACAACAGGCATTGTCAGCTTGTCATGCGCGCGGCAGACTTCTTCAAGCACGGTGCTGTCGTTGTCAAGCGTCTGTTGCTCCTGATCGTAGTAACCGGGAATCACGTTGTAACCGAAACGAAGAACGCCCGAATAGTCCTCGTCGAGTCCGCCGAGTATGCGAACGAGCGTACTTTTTCCGCAACCGTTCGGCCCGACAATCATTATACGATCGCGCTTTTTGACTTCAAAGCTTATGTCGCTCAATATTTTTCTTTCTCCGTATGATTTTGAAATGTTTTCGGCAAAGAGAACGTCACTGCCGCTTTCTCTTGCCTCCGAAAAACGGAGCGAAATGTTTTTGGGCAGATTTTTCGGCGCGGAAACGCTGTCTTTTTCAAGATGTTCTATCTGCTTTTGCTTGCTTTTTATCGTGATGAAGTTGTGAGCCTGTCCCCAACGGCGTTGCTGATCGATTATCGCTTCTATGCGCGATATCTCTTTTTGCTGAAGCTCGTGCTTCTTTGCAAGAGCTTTGCGCTGTTCGGCTTTCTGAGCCGCATAAGCGCTGTAATTGCCGTTGTATATAGTCGCTTCCGTATGCTCTATATCGAGTATCTTGTTTGCGGCACGATCGAGAAAATATCTGTCATGCGAGATGAGAATAAGAGTTTTTTTGTATGAACGCAGATGCTCCTCAAGCCATGCGAGCGTTTCCATATCGAGGTGGTTTGTCGGCTCGTCCAGAATGAGAAGATCGGGTTCACGGAGAAGGAGCTTTACAAGTGCGAGACGTGTTCGTTCGCCTCCGGACAGCTTGTTTATTGTCTTGTCGAGCGAATCTTCTCCGAAGCCGAAACGCGCAAGCGTGGATTTCGTTCTTGAACGGTATTCATATCCGCCCATTTTTCTGAAATCTTCTGTCAGGGTAGCGTATTTTTCAATGGCCTCATTGCCGCCGATATGATTTTCTATGCTTGCGGAAAGCTCACCGAGACGTCTTTCTGCCGCAACAATTTCCGGAAAAGCGTCAAGCATTTCCGCAAGGACGGTATTTTCGCTTTCGAGCATTGCGTTTTGCGCGAGCATTGAGACGGTTTTATCCTTTGCTATATAAACGCTTCCGGCAGACGGAGTGAACGTTCCCGCTATTATTTTTGCAAGAGTGCTTTTTCCCGCACCGTTTACGCCCACTATGCCGAGCCTGTCGCCTTCATTTATTGAGAAATTTATATTGTTTAATACAACATCCGTCCCGTATTCGACGGTTACGCCGCTAACACTTAAAAGTACCATTTTCGAAACCTTAAAATAAAATTTATTTAATATTATACATCAATTTAAGGCGCTGTGTCAACCTTGCGGTGTCAAAATTGTGTATCTGACGTAAAATATTAACGATCAAATAGAAAAGGAGTGGATTTTTTTGAACGGAAAACTCAGAACGGCGTGCAATCTGCCGCTTCCGTATCCGGAGGTATGCGTTACCGAACCGAATATAAACTACGCAAGATTACTTTCATCGGCTTATGCCGGCGACGGGGGAGAGCTTTCGGCTGTTTTGCAATATACATACGGTCATCTTGTTACGGAAGGCGCCGAGCCGTCTCAGCTTTCGGCGGTGCTTTCATGCGTTTCCGTAACCGAAATGCGACATCTTGAAATACTCGGTGAGCTTATAACGAAGCTCGGCGGTGATCCGAAATTCTGCGATATGCAGAGAAGAGGCTGTTTTGATGCCGGCAAGGTGAATTATCAGACTTCGCCGGACAGGATCCTGCGTGCGGCAATATCGGGGGAAAAGGCGGCGATAGCGATGTACAGGGATCTTATCCGCAGGATAGATGACAGCTGTATACGCGAAATTCTCAGACGCATAATTCTGGATGAAGAGCATCACATAAAGCTTTTCAGCGAGCTTCTCGGCACGGCAAGATAGATAAACGCCGAAAACGGAAGATTTTCATTGACGAATCGTTTTTGCGGTGATATAATACAAGTCTGTAATAACTCTTTGTATTAAGTATCGAGGCGAATAATGATTTATCTTGTCATAGTTCCCGTGCTTGCCACAATAAAAGTAATCGGGCAAGGGGGCTTTCGAGAAGAAGATTGCATTGCCTGCGCGATGCACCGCGGACAAACGCAATGATATTCGGCACGGTGGCAATTGTTTTGCTTAACATAGGGTAAAAAAATAAAAGCCGCAAAAGCGACTTTGATTTTTTGGAGCAGATGACAGGAATCGGTTCTCGCGGCTCTACGCCGTTCGGTCGTCGTCGGCTCTGACAGCCGTCAAAGGCTGTCATTCACTACCGCCTTCTCCGCTTCCCGTCAAAGAAAAAATAAAAGCCGCAAAAGCGACTTTCATTTTTGGAGCAGATGACGGGAATCGGACCCGCGTAGTCAGCTTGGGAAGCTGATATTCTACCATTGAACTACATCTGCGAAAAAAGCCCGGAGATTTCCGAGCTTCTGGAGCTAATGATGGGACTCGAACCCATGACCTGTTGATTACGAATCAACTGCTCTACCAACTGAGCCACATTAGCATTGCTTTCACAAAGCGTATTAAAGTTTACCACATGAAAAACGTTTTGTCAATATTTTTTTATCATTTTTTGAAAGGAAATCGGACGTATGAACTTAACGGACCGCCGGGAAGTGAAAGGACTTCTTGACAGATATGGTCTTGCTCCGAAAAAAGGCAGAGGACAGAATTTTCTTGCAAACGCAACGGTTGTAAATGATATTGCATCCCTTTGCGGCGACGGGGACAGATGCGTTATAGAAATAGGACCCGGAGTCGGCGCGATGACAGCCGAGCTTTGCAAAATGTATAAAAAAGTGCTTGCGATAGAAGTGGATACCGATCTTATACCGCTGCTTTCGGAAGCGCTCCGCGAATACGACAATCTTGAAATTATGGAAGCGGACGCGATGAAAGTGGACTTTACTGCGCTTGTGCGCGAAAAATTTCCGGGAGAGAAGGTATCCGTTTGCGCAAATCTTCCGTATTATATAACTTCTCCTGTCATAATGCGACTTCTTGACAGTTCCGAAGTGTTCGATTCGATCGTTGTTATGATACAGAAGGAGGTGGCAGACAGGCTCTGTTCACAGCCCGGAAGCGCGGATTTCGGTGCAATAACGCTAGCCGTCACATATAAAGCCGAAGTTGAAAAATGCTTTTCGGTGTCGGCGGGTAATTTCATACCCCCTCCAAAAGTTACATCTTCGGTTATAAAGATGAATATAAGAGAAGAGCCGCCCGTTTCTCCGAAATCCGTTGAAAATATGTTTGCACTCATCCGTGCGGCTTTCGCACAGAGAAGAAAAACCTTTTCAAACGCAGTAAGAGCGGTTTCATCAAAATACAGCAAGGAGGATATCGAAAATGCGCTTATATCGCTCGGTCTGCCTGCGGACGTGAGAGGCGAAAAACTCGGACTTTGCGAATATGCTGCGCTTTCGGATATTTTGCCGTTATGATAAATCAAAAACTTGAAGATTTCAAAAAATATATAAAAGGCCAAAGTGTTGCGCTCATAGGATCGGGAATAAGCAATATGTCGTGCGTGGACCTTTTGCTTTCCTACGGTGCCGAGATAACGGTAAGAGATAAAAATCCCGATCCGACATATACTCCGGACGGAGAAGGCGGAGCCGACGTAAGGGTTCTGCCGATACTTTCTGCAAAGGGCATAAAAACGCGGTTCGGAGACGATTATCTTGACGATCTTTACGAGAATGTTATAATAAAGACTCCCGCAATAAGATGTGATGTACCGCAGATAGCGGAAGCCGTGAAAAACGGCGCGAGACTGACTTCCGAATCGGAGCTTTTCTGCACGCTTTGTCCGTGCAGAATAATCGCCGTTACGGGCAGTGACGGAAAGACTACTACGACAACGTTGATATACAAAATGCTTTCCGCAGAGGCTGAAAAATGCGGACACCGCGTTTTTCTCGGAGGGAATATAGGCACGCCGCTTTTTCCCTTAATAGAAAGCGTCAGTGAAAATGACTTTGCGGTGCTTGAGCTTTCGAGTTTTCAGCTTCATACTATGAAGTTCATACCGTATCGCGCCGTGATAACAAATATATCTCCGAACCATCTCAATTGGCACACGGATATGAACGAGTATGCCGAAAGCAAGGCAAATATTTTCCGCTTTCAGGACGAAAACTGCGGGCTTGTTCTTAACCGTACTGACGGTTACACAAATGCTTTTGCAGAGCGTGCAAAGGCGAAAGTTACGCTTTTCTCATCAAAGGAAGAGCCTGACGGAGATGCTGTATGGCTTTGCGGGAATGATATTTATGCGCGCAGCGGAGGCGAGAGACGTAAGGTGCTTAGCCGCAATGAGATACGCATAGTAGGACTTCACAACGTTGAAAATTACATGGCGGCTATCGCCGCTACGGAAGGGCTCGTCTCAGACGAGACTGTAAGAAAAATCGCCAAAGAATTTCCAGGCGTACGCCACAGAATAGAAGAGGTTTGCGAGCGAGGCGGTGTGAAGTATTACAACAGCTCGATAGACACAACTCCCTCCCGCACGATAGCCGCATTGAACTCATTTGACCGCCCGCCTGTTGTTATATGTGGCGGATCGGACAAGAACCTTCCGCTTGAATCGCTTGTGGACATTCTTATGAAAAAAGCCAAATACATAGTCCTTACGGGGACAACGGGAGTAAAGCTCAAAGCGCTGCTTTCGGCAGCAGGCTGTGATAAATTCGCCTATGAGGGCGATTTCAAGCGGGCGGTAAAGCTTGCGGCATCGCGCGCAGAAAAAGGCGACGCCGTGCTTCTTTCTCCTGCGGCGGCAAGCTTTGACAGCTTCCGCAACTTTGAGCGCAGAGGCGATTTCTTCTGCAATATAGTTAAAAATTTATGATGAAATAAACGGAAGGACAAAACAATGGAGCTTTCACAAAGACTGAGATCAATAGACGAGACGGCAAGAAAAGCGCTTGCTCCCGTTTTCGCGGAGTTTGACAGAATATCCGAAGAAAATACGGAAAAGGTGCTGCGCTCGTTCGCAAAGCATCGCGTGTCGGATTCTATGTTTGCCGGATCTACGGGCTACGGTTATACGGACAACGGCAGGGATGCACTTGATAAGATTTATGCCGATGTTTTCGGAGCGGAGGCGGCTTTCTGCCGTCACAGTATTGTAAACGGCACGCATGCGATATCCATCGCGCTTTTCGGACTTCTCCGTCCCGGCGACGTTATGCTTTCCATAACAGGACGTCCTTATGACACGCTTTCGGACGTCATCGGTGACAGAACACACGACGGAACGGGTTCGCTTGCCGATTTCGGTGTGGAATACGATGAGACCGAGCTTAAAGACGGAGGTGTTGACTATCCTACCGCGCTTGAAAAGATAAACAAATACGGCGACAGAATTAAGGTTATATTCATTCAGCGGTCGAAGGGCTATGGAATCCGCCCGACTTTTTCGGCTGAGGAGATAGGCGAGATGGCACGTTTCTGCCACGAAAATTCAAAGGCTTACGTGGTTGTTGACAACTGCTACGGAGAGTTCTGCGACGAAAAAGAGCCGACTGATTTCGGCGCCGACGTTATTGTCGGCTCGCTTATAAAAAATCCCGGCGGCGGAATGGCAAACTGTGGCGGATATGTTGCGGGGACGGCAAAGGCTGTCGAGCTTATATCTTACCGTCTTACGACGGTGGGAATAGGCACGGAGGTCGGCGCGACGATAGGCGAAAACCGTAATCTTTTCAGAGGATTTTTCCTTGCGCCGCACGTTGTGGCTCAGGCGAAAAAGACGGCGGCATACGCTTCATATGTTTTTTCTGCGCTCGGATACGAGGTCTCGCCTTCGTATGACTGCGACCGTCACGATATAATTCAGACCGTGACATTCGGCACGGCGGAAGGGCTTTGCGCTTTCTGTCGCGGAATACAGGCAGGTTCGCCCGTTGACGCATTTGTCACGCCCGAGCCGTGGGCTATGCCCGGCTACGCAGACGAGAATCTGTCCGCCGCCGTTTTTCGCATGATGAATGTGCCAGTTGTTCCGGCAACTGGGCTCAAAGGTCACGTTGGAAACAGACACGCCCATATCACTCAGGGGGCACAGATAACTGGCCCCGCTGAAATACTGCCCGGCCACCGTGTTGGGACTGCCCTGCGGGAACAGATTGTGAAATTCCTTATTCATATCATTCGCCCCCTTATTTCAACTTGCCGCCATCGCTGAACGCATTGCCCACACGCTCACCCAGCACATGGTACCCATTATTGGCTGGCTCAAAAGAGATGGGCTGGAATTTGCTCATATCCAGCTTCCCATCGCTGTCCAGTACGCTTTCGTCAATGCTCACATTCACAATCTGACCGATGATGTTGCCGTCCTCGCTCACTTTCAGGAGTTTGCACTCCAGAGCTACCGGCAGCTCATCGATGAGGGGCGCATCCACCGATTCGCTCTTGGTGCAATGGAAGCCAGACTTCTCCATCTTTTTCGGCTCATTATTTGCGGACACCATGCCAACATAGTCCGCAGAAACCGCATGGGCAGCGTCAGCAAAACTGACGGTAAACGCTCCCTTTGCCTGGATATTCCTGGTGGTCTTATGACCAGCGCTCAGACA
>ENA-ORPK01003003-ORPK01003003.1-human-gut-metagenome-genome-assembly--contig:-NODE-3003-length-10934-cov-2.426969_pt1 | contig 10934 bp, 6 predicted proteins | sample MGYA00242139_ERZ509068 | MGnify/ENA primary metagenome ERZ509068 (study PRJEB26280, sample SAMEA2338687) | human gut metagenome | biome: human gut; feature: human-associated habitat; material: faeces... | reverse complement strand
GGCATCCGCGTCTCGCCCGCGAGCTGCATGGTGATGCGGTAGCGCGGTGGACGAGAAATCTCATTTCCAGAACTCCGGGTCGATGATCCGATGGGATTCAAGGCTTTTGCACAATTCGTCTGTACCTTCCTTGGGGAGAATGCCGTATTCGCAGAATAGCATCACCATGGCGGGTATTGTAACCGACCGTCGTATTTCCCTTTGCTGATGGAAAAATGGCGTCGTATTTTACGACGGTAATGGAAAATCGGAGTTGCCGATTTCTCAGTAAAAGTTCCTTACGTCGTTGCTTACGCGAATTCACGAGGTATGAGCGTGCGGGCGTTGTCATCTGGTGCAGGATGGTGTATACTGTCCGCATTGTTTTTTTAGGGAATGGAACGTTTTCTCCAGAGTCTGCTCAACGTGGAAGTGGTGCTTGCGCTGCTTTTGTTCGGGGGACTTGTAGGTTCCATCATATTGGGCTGGATTGGTCGGCAACTGTCGATTTTTGTGGGGGCGAATCGCAGGGCTTCCGTGCGGATCGGTCTTCTCTACCTTCTGTTGGCGTCCTTCACGGCCATTCCGAAGGAGAATCGGCGAAATACGGGGACTGTCTCCATGGAACGGACGGAGACTGTCGCCCTGTCTACGGGCGAGGATATGTCGGGGACGGATGAGGCCGGGACAGGGGAGGCACTTGGATTTTCCGCCATTTCGGTTGGTGCGGGTGGTGTTGACCTTGGCGTGGTCTGGTCGCCGCAGCTCTTCATTCCCGGTGGAACCTTCGGCCTCTATGCGACGGACGACCTTGCCGGTCCCTGGTCCTTTCTCGGTGCGGTGTCGGTCCCGCGTGACATGACGAATGGCGTCTTCAGTGTGCAGGGCGAAGCGTTGTCCGCCTTGGAGCCTAGACGTGCCTTTTTCAAGATTGGAACGTTCCGCGACTCGGACGGGGACGGTCTTGCGGATGTCTACGAACGGATTGTTTCGTGTACGGATCCCCTGCGGGTGGATACGGACGGGGATGGTCGGACGGATTTTGAGGAGTTGTGCGGCGACGTCCGCTCCGATCCCCTTCTGTCCGATACGGATGGAGACGGCATTCCGGACCATGTTGAAGTCGAGGCGGAGATGGACCCTTCGGCATTGGATACGGATGGCGACGGGCTGCTGGACTTTGACGAAATGACACAATACGGCACGAACCCCCTTGCACGCGACACGGACGGGGATGGCCTTTGCGATGCCGAGGAAATCGCGCGTGGAACGGATCCACGACAGGCCGACACGGACTTTGATGGCCTGAACGATGGGGATGAAATCGCCGCCGGTACGGATCCCCTTGTGCGTGACTCGGATGGTGACGGTCTTCTCGATGGCGAAGAGGTCGAACGCGGGACGGATCCCCTTTGCGCCGATACGGATGGCGACGGCGTTTCCGACTTCGACGAGTACGACGGCGCAAGCGATCCGTTGGATGCCGGTTCGGTTCCCGATGACGGGAATGTCGAACCTCCACTCCCGCCTTCCCCGCATCAGAACCCCCGGCCCGTTGACACGGATGGTGACGGCATGCCGGATGCATGGGAAGAACAGCATGGACTCAACCCCGCTTCGCCCGAAGATGCCGAATTCGATCCTGACCATGACGGGCTTACCAACCGCGAGGAATTCCTGCTCGGTACGGATCCGAACGACGGGGATACGGATGGCGATGGCCTAACGGACGGACAAGAGGCCCCTACAGTCTCGACGGGCTCTGGGGCACCTCTTCCATTCGAGAATTTCCTGGAACATGAGGGACGGAACATCGTTGTCTATACGAACGTGTCGCAGATGGCGCAACGTTATGTACTGACAACCCCCGTTGTCCAGTTTGGAAACACGTTTACCTCGTTCTCGATAGATTCCAAGGGGGTGTTCCATCTCCATTCCGAGGCCACTGGCGCGTACGTGCAGACGGGGAGGGAGAATGTCGATCTTGAGGTCCGGAAGGTGTCCGATGGCGTTCTGACGGTTGCGCCCTGTTGGGCGGATCTGGAGTTCACGACCCAATCCGTCGTGCGCGTCTGCGAGTTCGTGGAAGACTGCGTCGTCGTCGACTACGTCCGCCTGTATCTGTCGGGGCGTCCGCGCGTCCCGGAGAACGAGGTGACGGTGCAGGCCCTCATTCCCTTCAACCAGGACCCGCACGGTCTGCAAGGCGGAATCGAAGTCCTCTTTGGAACGATTGGCACGAATGTCGCCCAGGTTGCCTCGATTGGATTCCGAATGCCGGGCGGGCGTGTTCGGAAGACGTATTCGCATCGTGGGACCAGGGCACTGCGGTCAGGCTCGTGGGTCTACTTTGCCCCGGCGACGGGAACGGACCCCGCGCGGGCGGATACGGACGCCGATGGCCTCGGTGACGGCGAGGAGATTGAGACCGGGACGGATCCCCTAGACCCCGATACAGACGGTGACGGCATGTTGGATGGCTGGGAATTGGAGTATTCGGAAGACGAGTTTGATCCTCTTGCCGACCAGTCGCTGGACGGGGATGTGGATCTACGTCCGGGGGCGGATCCTGACGGCGACGGCCTCACGAACGTCGAGGAGAGCCGACTCGGAACGGATCCATTTACTTGGACCGCATACGAGGGGGCGCCGGACGAAGACCGCGCCGGGCGTTCCAGGACGAGGACGGTGGATTCTGATTCCGAAAAACCGGTTCGGGTGGACTTCACGTTTGGTGACGACAGCGGCAGCCATTCCGAGAAGTACCGGCTTCGTGTGACGCCGCTATCGGAGGGGAAGGGCTACGAGTGGGTTGACGCGCGGTTTGGCGTCTGCGAGACGAAGGCGGCTCTTCTCCTGCCGAACACCCTGTACACGGTTCAACTGTCGCACTACGCGACGAAGGAGGATGAATGGGACTTCGACTACCGGCTCGATTGCAGGGCTCCTGAGGGATATGGCGTGGTCGTTGACGATCCCGAGGGGTTACTGGGGGTACATTCCGATCGAGGGGAGGGCCGTTCGTTTGCGGACAGTGGGAAGATTGCGCGTATCGGCGTTGTCCGCATGGGAATCTACGCGGACTATGACCGGATCAATGGCGTTGACGACGGGGATCTGTCCGTGCGGAAGAAGGCGGGACCGAAGGGGACGCTCTACCATTGGGTGAACGACAACCGCAGCCCGGACGGTGGATGGAACGCCGTTGCCGACCTGATGGCGTGGGGATGCGGTGACGCACGCCGCAACAATTGCGTCGATGGGGTCTGCGATACGCTTGACTTCACGCCGGTGTGGCTCGACTTCGGCGATGCGTTGGGATTCCTTGACGACTTGGGCGTACCGTTCGAGTTCCGCCTTTCACAGCCCGATGCGGCGGTGAATGTCGTCTGGACGTCCCAGAAGCGTACGGCTGCGGGGGCGTTCGTCACGGCGAACATTTCCGGATGTGGTCCGCATCTCGATCAGGATGTGATTGCGGCGACGACGACGCGCGCGACGCGGAGAGGGGCCGTCGTTCCGGACGGTTTTCAGGATCTTGTCCGAAGCGATTCCACGCATGGCGTCGTCCTTCTTGAAGGACGGCGCACGAGCACGGCGCCGTTGACGCTTTCCTGTGTGCGGACGGACACGGGGGCGACGTTGTCCTCCGTGGACCTTCCCATGCGCATTTCACAGGTGGGGGACATGTTCCGCTGGGTGAATATCTGGAACGCCGTGGACGGTTCGGTGACCACGTCGGAAACGCCACCATCGCCCATCGGGCTCCCGGACGACGCCTGCGGTTCCGACTGGTTCGTGTTCGTCCATGGCTACAACATGAACCTTGCGGAGTCGGATGCCTGGGCGGGCGAGTTTTTCAAGCGGTTGAGGCAGTCGGGTTCCTCGGCGAAATTCGTGGGCGTTGCGTGGAAGGGAAACTATTCGCAGTGTTGGCTACCGGTCAAGGGGAACGTTTCCGCCAACTACTACTACAATGTCCGCAACGCCTTCCTGTCCTCGTCGGCACTCGCGCGGGAGGTGGGGAAGTTGACCGGGGGGAGCAGATTCATCGCGGCGCACTCCCTCGGCAACATGCTGGTGTCGGCGGCCATCGCGGACTGGGGAATGTCCTATGCCTACTACTTCATGCTGAATGCCGCCGTGCCGCTTGAGGCGTACGTGCCTAGTTCCGCGACGGATGCCTCCCGCGCGGTCATGACGCCGGAGGACTGGCGTGCCTATCCCCTGCGCGTCCGCGCGTCGCGGTGGAACGAGCGCTTTGCGGCGGACGATCCACGCCGGACGTTGACGTGGCGGGGGCGCTTCGGGGAACTGGCGAACGTGGTGAACTACTACTCGTCGGAGGACGAGGTGTTGAAGAACGGAGACGGAACCGATCAGTGGCCCGTGCAACGTGATTATGCCTGGTACAACCAGGAAAGGGGAAAGGGACGCGGCCTGACCGGCTTCATGAGCGAGGCGGGCTGGGGTTTCAATTCCGAACACGACCTCCTCCGCCGCCGGCGGCAGACCATTCACGGAGCCGATCAGGATGTGGTCTACTACAGTCATCGAACGCCGACAGAGACGGCGGAACTTTCGGATGAACAACTCCGTAAGGTCCCGTTCTTCGGCCATTTCGACAACAGGGACATCTACACGCATCCCGAACTGGCGACGGGCTACGCCTATCGGGCCTCGCTGCTGAGCCGTGCCATCCCCGCCGAATCCTTCGCGACGGGGAGTAATCCCGTCCCTGGATGGCCTGAGCGGAAGGGGGTTAGGAAGAATGTGAAGATGGTGGATTTGAAGGATGAGAAGAATGGAGGGCTTGTCGGTGAAACTACGTGGGACCACACGTTCTTCATTAAAGCTCCGTATCCGTATGTGCATAAACTTTACGATGAGATGAAAGAATTCCTTTAGGAGGGTTGATGGATGTTTGATTTTATACGTCTCGTTTACGGACTTTTCGTCGTACCGTACACGTCGCATTTTGGTTATCATGTGTCGGCGGATGTTTTTGTCAAGGATACCAATGGAGTTCCGATCACGAACGCCGTGGTCAAGATTGTTTCGGAGAGCAGTTGCAGCCTCGCAATTAATTCGCGGGCGCCAGATTACGATACGTATGCGGCGAAGACGGGGACAAATGGAATTGCGGTTGTGGAGTTCCGTTGTCCGACGGGACGTTTCGAGTATTCCGTCACGGCACCCGGATATTATACGGAAAGAAAAAAAGGTCCAGATTTCAAGACGAGGGAAAGTTTGTTAAGTTTTGATCTCGTTGAGCGTCAGAAGCGGCTGGAACAGGTTCTGTACAAAATAAGGAATCCCATCAAGATGGTCGAACATTCCGAGAGGGAGAATCCGCGCATGCCGATGGACAACGGAACGTTCGGGTTCGATCTACAGAAGTCGGATTGGCTACCGCCTTACGGCATGGGGGACGTTGCCGATTTCTGGATCGACTACAAGGTTGTCTACGAGAATGGGGGAAAGGAGACGTACCATGCGCGCATGTACTTCACGGATCCAGGGGCGGGATTCTACGTTCGCGCCAAAAACAAGTCGTATCGATTCTGGTCCGACTACCGGGCAGATGCGAACGCACACTATGAACGTGAACGCAGTTCCTTTGACGCAGTAAACACGTCAGGTGGTCGGAAGGACATCATCGGAGACGGGGAATATCTTGTGCTACGTACGCGGACAAAAGTCGACAAGGATGGAAAGATCGTTTCCGCGCATTACTCCAGAATGTTTGGCACGGTTGGTTTCAGTACCCGTTTCTACACGGGCGGGTATTCGTTCAATCCGCATCCAAACGATACAAATCTGGAGTCGGACCGTTACTGATCGTTTCCCGTGTGAGACGAGAGGGAGTAGATGATGAAAAGAATTTCACGATGTGTCCATGGCGGAACCTTGATGCTTTTTTCCGGCTTGCTGCTTGGTTGCGTGGCGCCGCAGGCTCGAACGGGTGAGCTGTTTGTCGCCACAAAACGGCAGTTTGACTTCAGGAACTATCGTATATGGATGGGGACCGTCTATGGGTACAATACATGGGTTCACTTCTGTGGGGGCATTGTGGGGCTGACCTATTCCCCTTTTGTCGACTTGATGTGCATTCCCCATGACTTGAAGTTGGCTCGAACGGGGCAATCCATCGTTGTCGTGGATAATGAGGGCGTGCCTGTGCCGGATGTGTCCGTTTGCTTTAGTTTTTCCGGTACGCCGGATTATGTCAGTGGACGTACGGATTCGAACGGTCTCTTTGAGACACATCGTGACCTTGGCGCATTCCCCATCCGCGCATACGACCTCTCAGGCGAGGGATATTACAGGGGGTATTGGTGTGAAGGTCCCCATCCCGATGCCCAGGGCGTTCAACGTTCCCTGATGGGAGGAGAAAAGAACGTACGGTTGAAGATCAAGAAAATCTCCCGACCTGTGGAGATGACGTATGGACGGCTGGTGATTCCAAGGGAGCGAAAGGACGCGCTTGTCTTTGAGTATGACTGTGAACTTGCGGAATGGCTTCCTCCCTTTGGTTGGGGGCGGCATGCCGATCTGCGAGTTGAGAGGTCGCGCAAGGATTCCGAAGGGTTAAGAACCGTGTCCATTACGGTGCTGGGACGTGGAAATGGGTTCTGCCATCGGAAATACGATTTGGGAAGCGAACTTGGTTCTGATTTCCGCGTGCCGGAGGGGACGGATTTTCCACAGACGGAAATCGTATGGCGGCAAATCTACGATGGAATGCTGAACTACCTTGGTGAGGTGGATGGACCTGTCATGCATGATTACTTCATCATGCGCTTGAGGAGCGAGGTCGACGAACGGGGAAGGGTTGTCAGGGCGCGTTATGGAAAGATGGTCTTTGTCGGGGGCCCCCTCGCGCAGACCTACCTGAACGTTGTCCCCAACGAGAAGTCCCTTGAGGCCAAGACCAGGATCCGTCCGCTTGTGGAAATCGACGGCGTGAAGCGTTTTGGCGGAGAGACCGTCTGGCGGCCGTAGGAAAGTTCTCCTACGCTGGGGACCTCGGATTGTGGCTTCCCACGGCTTCTCCCGATTTTGGTATAATCCGTGTTGTCCTTCGGTTCGCTGAAGGGCCTATAGGTCGGGAACTGACGCGGCACACCGCCGCGCTCCACCCTGCGACCGCATAAGATGATTTAGCGTCAACGCTAACAAGTCGTTCCGCAGAAATACTACCACTATTTCAAAAGGTGAACGGCATGTGAGTGGATGATGCGCCCCGCTGGGCGCATTGTCTCTTCGTGCATTCACCTGTGCCTGTGGTAGGGCTTCTGCGGAGTGCATGAAGAGATGGTGCGCTCTCTTTTCATGTTCGGGGACTGGTCCTGCGACAGGAGCAGCGTAGGATCGACGAACGGACTGTGCATCAGGAGTGGATAACGGGTTCGTGGCGAAATCAACCGATTCCGCCTTGCCGTGAGCTCCAGCAGCCATCGTGTTTTGGCGCGTGGCGCCCGGATCGCCGACAGTCCAATCCCTATGCCTGACATGTCCAGACGGCGTTTTCTCTGTGACGCAGCGGTTGCGGTTACGCAGCTCTCCTTTACGTTCGACACGTCACCCAACTCCCATCCGCCTAAAGCCGAATGGCGTCCACCGTTTCTAGACTGCATGGACGATGGTTCCGATTTCTCGGACTATGATCTTGCGCGGTATCGGGAGGACATCCGAACGTTCGGCTTGTCAAAATGCTGGGAACGAATCTGCCGCTGGCTGCTTGAACATGGGGAAGGCGAGTTCCTTAGGATCCAGTCGCTTGGACATCTTTATGAAGAAGGGCTTGCAGTCCAAGACAAGTTCGACAAAAAACACAATGGGCAGTATTACACGCCCGGGGATGTTGCGACTGTCATGGCCGAATGGCTCGAACGTCTGCCGGGTGAGGATGTCTGTGACGTCGGATGTGGCGTCGGCAACCTCATCCTCGCCTATCTTGACAGGCTTGGCAAGGAGAAGGCCGCCCACATCTTGCGAGCAGGAAGAGTTCGCCTCTATGACTTGGACGAGACGGCACTCTGCATCTGCCTTGTCTCGATCGGAATCCGCTATGGTCTGGATGCCATGTCCGCCGTACACGTGCAATGCGGGGATTTCCTCGACGCGCAGGTCTTGCTGCCGTCTGGAAGCAAGGTCATCTCGAACCCACCCTATGCGGCGGTCAGGGACATCCCGTCTACATGGCGGCAGACGGCGGTCGTTCTCGAAACAAAGGAACTGTATTCGGCGTTCATGGAGAAGATCTTTCTTCAGAGCGGCGCGTCGGTCGTCATCACACCATACAGTTTCATTGGCGGCGAGAAGTTCTATCCGCTCCGTCGGATCATGAACGGGCGAAACGGCTTCGTCATCTCCTTTGACAATGTGCCCGGCGCAGTCTTCTGCGGACGAAAGCACGGCATCTTCAATTCCAATACGGGTAACGCAGTGCGCGCCGCCATCACCGTCGTCGAAGGTTCGCCGACGGCCAAAGGTTTTCGGTTCAGTCCGCTCATACGGTTCAAGAGCGTTGAACGGGCGCGCCTCATGACGTGCAGAGCGCTTGAGGGATTTCTTGGAAGTCGAAGGCAGTTGGTTTCGCCTGACAATCCGATGTTCGCCAAGTGCGACCGACGGCTTGAGGACGTGTACAGGGCATGGGTCATGAAAAGCGATTCGGTTGTCCAGGCGCATGTCTCTCCGTTGGGCAACCATTGCCTTTCCATGCCGAACACATGTCGATACTTTACCGTTGCCACTGACGAGCGGTTGGCAAGAAAGGGACAGGTCGTGCTGCCCTTTGCCGATGAGGAAGTCTACTGGTACGTGTTCTGCATGATCAACTCATCTTTCGCCTATTGGCATTGGCGACTTTTTGATGGCGGCATAACCTATCCGAAGGGCCTGTTGCTCCGAATGCCGCTGTTCTTCGGGGCGTTAGGCGAATCAGACCGTCGCTTTTGCCGCGAGATGGCCTGGCGGATGATCCGCGAGCGCGGGAAATATGTCATCCGCAAGGCGAATGTCGGGATGCAGGAAAACGTGAAATACCCAAGAGCGTTCCGTGATGCGATCAACGAAAGGTTCTTGCATGTCCTGGGGCTTGCGCAGAACGCACGCGCCTTTGATGTTGTCCATTCCAACATGGCCTTTGAGGTGAGTCTATGAGAGAGAAAATCGAGTTGACATTCAACCAGAGTGAGATCATGTCCGAATTCTATTCCCGGCCTTCCAGGAAAATCCTGTTGGGGAAAGCGCGACGAAACGAAATCTGGAATGCCATCAGGAATGGCCGCGATCCGGTTCCGGGCTTGGAAGGGTTCAGACAGTCATGCCCCGCATTGTACCACCAGATTGTCCAGCACATCGAGATAGGAGGCAACATCCAGTCCGCCGTCTTCAGTGAATGCGTCTACGCGCAGGCTTTGGCAGACATCTTCCGGCTCACGGTCTTTCGGAACTGCCTCGTCGACGCCACGTTCCTGCCCCCGCAAGTGGTGCGCCTCCTTTCGTCATACGCGTTGCATCCGCGCTATGCGTACATGACGCCGGACGGACGCCGGATGCTGATCCAGGCCGGCGGATGCGGCGGCGTTGACAGTGCGCTGATCACGGTCTTCGAACTGAAGATATTCACGATTGAGTTCAAGGAGCCCGGTGCAAAGACAAGCGAGCCGGATCTTCCCAAGTACGGAGAGAACGGGGAACTTCGCGTCACGGACGCATTTCTCGCGCAGTATCCACAATTCGGCTCGATGCTGCGGGAAATGGCCGGATTGAACTTCTTCCGTGTCATGGGCAGCAATGTGCATGACTTCAGCGCGGAAAGCGTCAACGAGGCCATCGTCGACAACTACTGCGTCAAGAAGTTCGCCGACGTCGTCTGCACCGAAGATGTCCGCGAGATCCTCGTCATGATCCCGGTCAATCAGGTGTCCCTATGGGCGAAGACGGAAGGTGAGATCCGTCCGGCCGGGCGAAACCATTACGCTGTCTGGACGCCGCTTGCGCTTCGGCGAATGCTGCAGGAAAAGGGGGCCTCCGTCAACGACGGGCGTGTTTCGGTTCCGCTTTCGTCTCTTGTGGCGGCACAACCACGAGGTGGACGTGGAATCTCCCGATACAAGATCAACCCCCTGTTCTTCGTCCGGGCGGAGAACGTATCCGTGACGGGCGGTCAGGCTGTCTTCCCCCTCGATGCTGTTCGCCAACTCAACCCCACCATTGCCGGGAAGATGTTCTTTGAAGACCTATCCTACTCCGAAATCAAGTCGCACTACTTTGGCGGTTGAAAGGGTCTCTGCTGGGTTTGGAGGCGTTTGGTATAATACGGGCCACGCAGTGCGAGGCCCAAGATGGTGTTCAATGTCAAGATAACCGAATCCTACACGTATTCGCGGCAGATTGAATGCTCTGACGAAGACGAACTCTCGCGCATCCTACATGAGGAATGCCCGCTGGTCGTGGACATGGACAGAGGGGATGTCGAGCGGCTTCGGATGGAAGGCCAACTGGCAAACTCGGGAAGGGTTGCATCTTCGATGCGACTACCAGTGGTGAGGGTGGACGCATGGAGCGTGGCGTGGGGATGTTCAAGCGCCGGCAGGAAGGGGTTCGTTGGGGATTAATTGACGCAGGAAACGATCTACTGGAAGGGCCAGGCAGTGTTCCGTGACCTTGAGTGCATCGGAGCCTCGATAGAGCAGCGTACACGTCGCTTCAGGGTAGTCGGCGTGAAACGATTCGATTCCCATCGCATCATGGCGCGTTACCTTGTCCGCGTTCTTGACTTCAATCGCATGGAAGGTGTTGGGACCGTAAACAATGAAGTCGACTTCGACGCCTGTCCCGCGTATTTTACGGTGGCGGTGGAAAATCGGCCTTTCCCGGGTCTCCCGCCAAAGTCTCTTGCGCGAATCGCTTCACGGCGGCGGAATTGTGGTAGAATACTG
>ENA-ORPK01003001-ORPK01003001.1-human-gut-metagenome-genome-assembly--contig:-NODE-3001-length-10937-cov-3.934295_pt1 | contig 10937 bp, 11 predicted proteins | sample MGYA00242139_ERZ509068 | MGnify/ENA primary metagenome ERZ509068 (study PRJEB26280, sample SAMEA2338687) | human gut metagenome | biome: human gut; feature: human-associated habitat; material: faeces... | reverse complement strand
GTTTGGATGAGCGAGCGTGAGCGTTGTCACGATTTGATTAAAACCGATACCGATTTTGTAGCTTTCGGTTCTGATGTTGACCCGCATGCAATTGAACTTACCGAAAAGAATGCAAAAAATATCAAGGTGGACAAGTTTATTCGTGCTTCCGTTTGTGATGTTGCAAGGTTTAATCCGACAACCGAAAAGGGTACGCTTATCACCAATCCGCCTTACGGCGAAAGAATGCTTGATATTCGCACTGCCGAAAAATTGTATCGTGTTATGGGCGAAAAGTTTGAGCGTAAGCACGGCTGGAGTTACGGCATTATTTCTCCTGATGAGGAATTTGAAAAGTGCTTTGGCAGAAAAGCCGATAAACGCCGTAAACTGTATAACGGTATGATTAAGTGCCAGTATTATATGTATTTTAAATAATAAATGATTTTGACTTCTCTTGTTACCAAGAGAAGTCATTTTGTTTGGACGTGACGATTTTCGCCTGTTTTTTATTTATGCTTGAAGTATAATATGTACTAAACATCGTATATTTTTTAAATAATTTAGTTTTAGCGGGTTAGTAAGAACGCGGTTATAAAAAGGCATAAAAAAAAACGGCGTTAGCCGTTAATTTTTTTTGCGTTATCTAAAAGTTTTGCAAGAGTTGCTTTCTTTGAGTTTGCGCAGTTTTTATGAATAACATTGTCTTTTGCTGCGGTGTCTAAAAGTGAGAACACTTCGCTTAAAAGTTTTTGAGCTTCGTCAAGGTTGTTGTCTTTAACTGCCATTTTATACTTTTTAACATAGGTTGAAATCTTGGATTTAATCATTCTGTTTTCCAAGTTTTTCTTTTCATTAACTCCAACTCTTTTAATTGCTGATTTAATGTTTGGCACGGTCTTTCTCCTTTTTGTTTTCTTACTTTCGAGAGTTTAACACATCTTGCCAAGATTTGCAAGCAAAATTTTCATATTTTCCAAAATTTTTCAAAAACTAGGGATATGAAAAGACGGCTTACAAACTTGTTTGACGAACTTCCAAACTCAAAAAAATCTTTGGAAACAAATTTTGAATATGGAATTAGCGTTTCAAGGAATTTAAAAAGCAAAAATAAGGAAGCAATTGTTAACGTTCCAACATTAAATTTTCTTGGCGCAAAAATTGAAAAATACGTAAAAAAAGTTTTAAAAAATGAACTTAAAAACACCTTTAAAATTGATAAAGCAAAGAATATTTTAGTTGTTGGGCTTGGAAACATAAACATCGAAAACGATGCTCTTGGCCCTAAAACACTTGAAAATTTGCTTGTTTCTCGCGGGCTTAATCTTTCGCCTTCTGTTTGCACGCTTGTTCCAAATGTCCAATCTAACACGGGCATTGAAACATTTGAAACAATTTGTCAAATTTCAAAACTTATTTCGCCAGATTTGGTTATTCTTATCGACGCGTTTGCAACAGTTTCTGTTTCAAGGCTTTGCTCGTGTTTCCAGTTTAGCGAGAAGGGAATTGCCGCCGGAAGCGGGAATAATGGCTCGTCAAAAATAATTTCAAAAGAGGCTCTTGGGGCAAGAAAAGTTTTGTCGATTGGTGTTCCAACTTTAATCTATGCCTCGTCGTTTGCAAAAAACATTTTAAACAAAAAAATTAAAGAAGATTTCAACGCTTTTCCAATGCTAATGCTTTCGCCAACAGACGTTAAAAAAAATGTTGAACTTATTTCAAGAATAATTTCTGGGGCAATCAATGAAACCCTTTTCCCAAACTTTTCGCCAAGCGAAATTAACGCGCTGATTAAATAACTTGTTTAAAAATGGATTTAAAAATGAAAAATCCAAAAATTTTGGCTTGGAAAATCACGGGCGAATTTCAGTTTTTTATCATATATATTTTTATGCAGAAAAAAATTGTTGTTTACGACAGCGGAATTGGAGGGGCAAGCATTCTTAAAGAAATTATGATGCTTTTGCCAAACTATGATTATTTGTATTTTGCCGACACCAAAAATTCGCCATATGGAACAAAAACAAAGGCGGAAATTTTGCACGCTGTTTTAAATAACGTCCTTTCGCTTAACAAAAACGGGGGAATTGGACTTTTAGTTCTTGCGTGCAACACGGCAACAAGCGTTTGCTGCAAAATTCTTCGAAACATTTTTTCCTTTCCAGTTGTTGGAGTTGAGCCGGCAATTAAAAAAGCCGTTGATGAAGGGTTTAATAAAATTGCAATCCTTGCAACGCCTCAAACGCTTAAAAGCAACGATTTAATTCAAAAATACATTAAAAATTCTAAGGGTGAAAGAGAAATTTCAAAAGTTGCCTTGAGCGAACTTGCCTCTTTAATTGACGAAAACACGGCCGATTTCAACCGTGTTTTGCCATATCTTTCCAAAAAGCTTAAAGGGCTTAAACCGTCTTGCGTTGTTGTTGGCTGCACGCACTATAACTTTGTTAAAAAGCAAATTCAAACAGTTTTGCCAGATGCAAAGATAATCTCTTGCGAAAGAGCAGTTGCCTTGCAAGTTCAGCGCGTCCTGGCTGGATGTAATTTGTGCTTAACAAACGGGAGTTTGAAAATTATTTTAAGCAGAAGAAACCGTAAACTCAGCCGTTTTCTAAAAACCTATTTGTCTTTCGCCTAGCCCCATAGCACATTCCGCCCAAAAACCAAATTAAGTTTGGATTTAGTTGTTGAGGTTGAGGGCAAAAAGGCGGCGTTTGCTCATAGCAAGGGCAATCGTTAAAACAAGGTCTTTCAAAGCCCGGAACAATAACGCAACTTGGAGGGCAGGAAAACCTTGGGCAAGGCGTCACGCTGCAAAATGGTTTAAGCGTGCAAAATGGACGATTAACATAGAAACAATCGAAGCGATTTGAACAAAAACTTTGCATATTTTCCTCCTTGCTTCATTCTATGTTATTTTTTGTTTTTGAGTTAAAAAAAGAGCAAACATTTTGCTCTTTTAAATTTTAATCTCAACAAGTTTGTTCCCAACAAGGTCGCAAGAAGTTAAATAATATTTAACGCCGTTAAGTTCATACAGGAAATTTGTTCGGCTTTTTGTTCCATGCAAATGACCATATGAAACAGCGCTTACGCCGTATTTTTCAAAAAGTTTTGTAAATTCGCTTGGCTCGCGCTTTATGTTGAAAGGAGGATAGTGGATTAATGCAATAATTTTTGCATCTGTTCCTTGCTCTTTAAGTCTAAGTTGTTCGTCTTTTGCGCTTTGAAGGGAAAGTTCAAGCCTAATTATTTCGCGCTTGTAAATCTTTTCGTCTTCTTCGGTTTTGGAAGTCCCTTCTGGAACTTGCCATCCGCGCGTTCCGCAAAATATGTAGTTTCCAAGAGTTATGTGGTCGTTTTGAAGGGCATAGAAATTGTTTGGCAAAAGGCTTCGAACGCCCGAAATGCTTTTCCACCAATAATCGTGGTTCCCTCTTATCATAATTTTATTTCCGGGAAGAGGGGAGAGAAAATCGATGTCGGGTTTTGCGTCTTCAAGTTTCATTGCCCAACTTATGTCGCCAGAGATTAAAACGACATCGTTTTCGGAAACTTTTTCTTTCCAATCTGCAACAATTGTTTCAATATAGTTGTCCCAAGCCGGCCCAAAAATGTCCATTGGTTTGGGATTGTTAATGCTAAGATGAAGGTCGCTTATTGAAAAAACTTTCATTTTTCTCCTTGAATTAGAATTGTCTTGCAATTTCGCTAACAAGTTTCATGTCGCATTTTCCGGCATATTCTGTTTTAAAAAGTTTCATAACATTTCCAATCGATTTGTCGGCAAGGGCAGAGATTATTTCGCGAATTTCGGTTTCGCTCATCATTTTTGGAAGATATTTTTCCAAAATTGATTTTTGAGCAAGAATGTTTGCTTGCTCAACTTTATTGCCAACTTTTTCATAGTTTTCGGCTTCTTCGGTTAATTCTTTAATTGTTTTTTGAAGAATTTGAACCATGTCTGCATCGTTTAAAACTTCGCCTTTTTCGCGCTTTTTAATTGTTTCAAGCATAGCCTTGTTTGAAACAATTCCATAAATTGTTCTTGCGTTTGTGTCCTTGTTTTTTAAAGCCTCGATGTTTGCTTTTTTAATGTCGTCTAAAATCATTTTTGTTTTTTCTCCTTTTTAAGTTTTTTCTTTTCAAGAGAAAGTTCGAAATCTTGGAGTTCTTTTTCTTCAAACTTTCTGCTTTCTTCTTCAAGAGCCCATTTTTTCTTTGTCCATTCAAATTTCTTGTTGCCGCGGAAATAGTCGTATGCCATAACAACAAGGCCTTGGATAATGTAGATATAGTATGTGAAGAAACGCCAAATTAACATTGCCCAGAACAAGTTTCCGCCAATTCCAAAGAGATTTGCGAAAAGAACCGAGAACGAAAGTTCGCTTGCTCCTGTTCCTCCTGGAAGAGGGAAGAAGCTTGACGCAAGGTCAACCATAACGCAATAGACAAAAATTTGCCCGAAAAGTTCGAAATGGAAGCCATAGAACGATGCGTGAATTAAGAATGGAAGAGAGTAGATGCAAAATAGATTTAAAACTGTAATTCCAAAAATTGAGAAGAAAGTTTTTGGATCTTTTGCATAAACCTTCATGGTTGTTTGATAGTCGCTAACAGTGCGTTGAACTTTCATATAGTGCTTGTCGTAGTTCTTTAAAATTCTCATTTTGCAAAGCAATTTTAAAGTTCCTGAAACAAGTTTGTCGCCAATTTTTTTGCTGATTGAAATAAATCCAACAAGGAAAATAACAAAAGCGTTAAGCGCAAAGCCAACCCAGCTTGTTGCCGTAACAACAGTTGCTCCTGTTCCTTCGTTTGGAAGAGTTATTCCAATAATCATAACAATAAGTGCAAAAGCAATGTAGGTTATTTGTTGCAAAACATATTTCCCCATGCAAACCGAAAGGGAATCCGACCCTTTAAGCCCTCGTTTGTTCATATACATAACTTGGAAGGGTTGTCCGCCTGTTGCAAGAGGGGTTATGCTGTCGTAGTAACGTCCAAGAGCGGTAACTTTATAGGCAAGAACGGGACGGTTAACTTTGCACGTTTTTCGTATTAAAACCCAAAATTTTGCCGATTCGCAAAACATAATTAAAGCAAAACAAACAATAACAAGAAGGAAAATTTCCCAATGTATGTTAGCAATTAAAACCGAAAAAGGAGCAACCTCGGAATTATCGGTTAAAAGTTGATATGTTAAAATTCCCGCAACAACAAGAATGTTGATAATAAAGCCAATAAGACTTGTCCATTTTTTCTTTTTGGATTTTTGCGCCTTAACAGCCTCTTCTGCTTCTTCAAGTTGTTGCTCTTCGCTTGGAAGAATAATTTTTGGCTCTTGTTTGGCTTCTTCTTTTTTTTCTTCGGAAGGTTTTGCTTCTTCCTTAGTTTCCTTGCTTTCGCTTGAAGCGGAGAAGCGAGCTTTGTTTTTTAACCCATGCTTAAAAAAACGCGAATGTTCTTTTGAGTTTTCTTCATTCTCTTTTTGTTCTAAAACCTCAAGTTGAACTTCTTTTGCCTCTGCTTCGGCAATGTTTTCATTTTTCAAAACCGCATTTTCGCCTTCATTTTGAGCATTTGAAGGCAATTGCGCTTCTTCAATTGATTGTTCGAGGGTTATTTGTTCATATTTCCCCTTGGATTTTGTATTTGGAAAGAAATCAGGAGTTGGAATCTCTTGGTTAGGTGATTTTTTTGCTGCTAATTTCTTGTTTTGGTTTTTCATGCAAGTTCTATTCTAACAAAAATAAACTTTTTGTCAAACTAAAATAACGTTTAAAGATAAAATATATATTAATAAAACCCGCGGGGGGAGAAATTTGACCGCGAGTTTTAAAGTTTTTTGTCGATTAATTTTTTAAAGCGTCCTAGGAAAGTTGGTGCTCGGCTTTCGAACGTTTAAGGATGTAGGCAAGTTCATAAATATCGCCCGCGCCCAAAATTAAAATGCAATCATAGTTTTTGTAAATTTTAAGAACTTCGTTTTTTGCATCGTCAAACGTTTCAAAATAACTTATATATTTTTGGTTAATCTGACCAAATTTAATTTCCTCATAAGTTCGGTTAAATTGAACATTTTGTTGCTTAAACTCATTTTGGTCGAAATAACTAAGTTGCCTTTGCCCGAAATTTGGATTTTTCAAAAGCAGTTTTTCATAAAGCGCTTTTGCCGACGCACTTTTGTCCTCTTCTTCTCTTGCCGGGTATGTTTTAAACAGCATAAGCCCGTCAGTTTCGTCAAATGCGGTTAAAAATTCCTTAAAAAGTTTTTTAGTTCGCGAGAAAGTGTGTGGCTGGAAAACAGTTAAAACTTTTCCAAACATTTTTGCTTGAGAAATAACTTTTGATATTTCTGTTGGATGATGTGCGTAGTCATGAATAACAATTGTGTTTTCAAGTCTTGTTATTTTTTCGAAGCGGCGTTTAACGCCAGAAAAATGTCTTATTGCTTTTTTAATTGTTGAAGTTTTAATTTTAAAGTAGGTTGCAACGGTGCAAGCAACAAGGGCGTTTTTAACGTTATGTTGACCCGAAAAATTTGTTTGAATTGATGCTTTCATAAGCCCGTTTTCATAAAAATCGAACTTATAGCCGATGCTTGTTTTTTTAATATTTTTGGCAGAATAGATTGCCGATGTTTTTTCATTTTTTAGGATGTAGTCGTAGTCGCTGTTTTTGAAAATTTTAGTTTTTGAATTGTTTAAAAAACAGTTAAAACTGTGTTTAATTGCGGTTAAGTTTTTGAAAAAATCAAGATGGTCGGGTTCAATGTTTAAAACAACGCCAACAGTTGGGTTTAAGGTTAAGAAACTGTTTTTATATTCGCAAGCTTCAGTTATGAAATATTTTTTGTTTCCAATCAAAAAACTGCTTCCGTTTCTTTTCAAAACGCCGCCAACATGAACCGTTGGTTTAAGATTTGCCTCAATAAAAATTTCGCTGATTAACGCGGAAGTTGTTGTTTTTCCGTGGGTTCCGCTAATTGCAATAACATTTTTAAATTCTTTGCTAACATTTCCAAGAAATTCGGCTCTTGTTAGGATTTTTTTCTTGTTTTGTTTTGCCCAAACAAGTTCGGGGTTGTCCTCGGAAATTGCTCCTGTAACAACAACTAGATTGGGCTTGAAAGATTTAATGTTTTCTTCCTTATGCCCAATAAAATATGGAATGATGAAATTATCAAGGGTTTTAAGACTTTCGCCTTCCATCATATCGCTTCCGCAAACCTTGTTGCCTTTTGCTGCTGCAATTGCGGCAAGAGAACTCATGCTAATTCCGCCAATTCCAATGAAATAGATTCTTTTTGCCATATTATAACTTATGAAAATGGGCTTAAATTTGTTTGGAAAATTCAAAAGAAAATGATAGAATAATTTTGGTTTTAGTTAAAAACTATGCTAGAAAACAAAAAAAGGATGGAATAAAAAATTGAAAATCACAGACGTTAGAGTTAGACTTGTTGAAAAAGATGGGAGCAAACTTAGAGCAGTTGCATCAATGACAATTGACGAATGCTTTGTTGTTCACGACATTAAAATTATTGAAGGAAAAGAAGGCTATTTCATTTCAATGCCAAGCAGAAAAACTCCAGATGGGGAATATAGAGACATTGTTCACCCAATTAACACAGAAACACGCGAACAAGTTGTTGCTGAAGTTTTGAAAGCTTTTGAAAAAGCAGAAAAAGAAGCCGAATAATAAAATATATTAGGGCGCTGCTGCTCGATGGATTTAAGGAGAAAAATGAAGTCGCAAACAAATGCACGCAGATTTATTAATGCCTATAACAAAATTGACTATGCAATTAGGGTTCAACATGATTTTAAAAGAAGCATGAGTTTTTCCGAGGTCGTTAGAAAGGCAGTTCCTCTTAACTATATCGTAAGAAAATATGAGGACGACCTTGTTGACTATGGAAGACTTCGCAATGCCATAATCCATAAGAGCAACGACGAATATGTAATTGCCGAACCACATGAGGAAATTGTTGAAAAAATCGAGCATATTTGCGATTTAATAACAACACCTCCAAAAGCGGTTGAGGCAATTCAAGATAACAACGTTCTTTGCGTTCAAAACGATGTTGTTGTTAAAGATGTTATCCAACTTATTGCAACCTCAAAATTCAGTAATATCCCTGTTTATGAAAAAGGGGGATTAATTGGCGTTGCAAATGGCCAAAGAATTTTGGACGAAATTGGAAAACAAATTGCAAGCGGAAATAGTATTGATAAATTTATTGCTGAAACAAAAATTGAAGAAATTTTGAACGCATCAAACAATCTTAACTATTATGAGGTTGTTTCAAAAGATGCAACAATTGAAGAAGTTTTAAATTTGTTTACTAAAAATCGAAAACTTATTGCCGTTTTAATAACAAAAACGGGAACTTTAAACGAAACACCAATTGGAATTGTAACATCTGCCGATGTAATTTCTCTTAACGACATTTTGGACAATTATTAGTTAAAACAACCAATTAAATTTAATAATTTTGAAATTAACATAAAAAAGGAACTTTGCTTTTAATTTGCATTGTTCCTTTTTTTTGCCAGGTTCAAAAAACCTTGGCTTCTAAAGTTACTTTTTGTGTTTTGCGCTAACTAGGCATGTATTATTTATGTTCTGTGTTAACTTTTTTTTGGGGGGTATCTTGTGTTGAGGACTTGCATTAACTTGGGGGGTATAAATAAAAAAGATTTTGCTTTCGCAGTAAGCAATAAATAAGTAATAAAAAAAACCGCAATATGCGGTTTTTTTAGTTTTCTTTTGCAGCTTTTGTTTTTGCTTTCTTTCCTGTTAAATCGCGAAGATAATAAAGTTTTGCTCTTCTTGCGCGTCCACGGCGTGTTACTTCAACATGGTCAATTAAAGGGCTGTGGTATGGGAATGTTCTTTCAACGCCAATTCCGTATGAAATTCTTCTAACAGTAAATGTTTCGCGAACTGAACCATTGCGTTTTGCAATCACAACGCCTTCATAAGCTTGAATACGCTCTTTATCGCCTTCTTTAATTTTAACGAAAACTTTAACAGTGTCCCCAACGTTGAATGGAGCAATTTCGTCTTTTCTAAGATTTTCGTTTTCAATTGTGTCGATAATGTTCATTAGCTTTTCCTCCTTACTAAACATAGCGTTCATGTTTGATTAAACAGCGGACCGCTCGAAGCCAAGCATATTTATATCATAATTTTAATTTAAAAACAAGTGTTTTTTGCCAAATTCCTAAAAAATTTTTTTGTTTCATTTTTGTTTTGAACAAAACCCTTTTTTGTTTATACTATAAACATAAATTATTAAACGCAAAAGAGGAAAAGTTATGCTTTCAAAAATCAAATGCTATGGACTTAACGGAATTGATGGCTTCATCGTTTCAACCGAGGTTGACATTTCAATTGGACTTCCTGGGTTCGACATCGTTGGTCTTGGCGACACAGCAATTAAAGAAAGCAAAGAGCGCGTTAAATCTGCAATTCGTAACTCTGGCTTTTCCTATCCAATTAACAAAATAACCGTTAATCTTGCGCCTGCAAACACCAAGAAGGAAGGGCCTCTTTTCGACCTTTCAATTGCGGTTGGAATTCTTGCCGCAAGCAATCAAGTTCCAATTGAAGCGTGCAAAGACATAATTTTCCTTGGGGAACTTTCCTTGGACGGGGGAGTTCGCCATATTAACGGCGTTTTGCCAATTTTAATTTCTGCAAGAAAAGAAGGACATAAAAAATTCATTATTCCTTTTGAAAACACAAAAGAAGCAAGTTTTATTGACGGAATTGAGGTTTATCCCGTTAAAAACTTGAAAGAAGTTGTTAATTTTTTGCAAGGCGAAATTCAAATTAAACCTGTTGAAACAACAAACTATGAAAACTTTTTTAGGTCGCACCGCGAGGCGCTAGACTTTAAGTTTGTTAAGGGGCAAGCAAGCGCAAAACGCGCTCTTGAAATTGCCGCTGCGGGCGGGCACAACATTTTGATGATTGGGCCTCCTGGAAGCGGAAAAACAATGCTTGCAAAGTGTTTTCCAACAATTCTGCCAGACTTAACTTTCGACGAAGCCCTTGAAGTTACAAAAATTCACAGCGTTGCCGGAACTCTCGACAGCCGCGAAGGAATTATTTGCGAGCGCCCTTTCAGAAGTCCGCACCACACGGCTTCGCTTGTTAGTTTAACAGGAGGCGGCAGACATTCCAAGCCGGGCGAAATTAGCCTTGCGCATAACGGAGTTTTGTTTTTGGACGAAATGCCAGAATATGGACGAAGCGCAATTGAAGCTTTGCGTCAACCTCTTGAAGACGGTGTTATAACTGTTGCAAGAGCGGAAGCAACAGTAACTTATCCTGCAAATTTCATTCTTATTGCAAGTATGAACCCTTGCCCTTGCGGACATTATGGCTCGAAGGACGGCGAATGCAAATGCACGCAAAGTCAAATCCATAAATATCTTGGAAAACTTTCGGGCCCGCTTATGGACAGAATCGACCTTCACATTGAGGTTGATAACGTAACATATGACGAGTTAACAAGCAAATCGTCGAACGAAGAATGTTCGGCAGACATCAAAAAACGCGTTGATAAAGCGCGCGAAATTCAACTTTCGCGTTTTAAAAACGAAAAAATATTCTCAAATGCAAGCATGGGCGTTAAACAATGCAATGAATATTGCCAACTTGACGAAACATGCGAAAAACTTTTGAAAGAAGCGTTTGAAAAACTTAAACTTTCCGCCCGCGCGCACAACAGAATTTTGAAGGTTGCAAGAACAATTGCAGACCTTGAAGGAAGCGAAAAAATTTGTTTTAATCATCTTGCCGAGGCAATTCAATATCGTTCTCTTGATAAAAAATATTGGCAGTAAGAAAAAATAAAAATTTCTTAACTGATTTTTAAAATTGCAACACTAAATAGTAATTTTTTGAAACGTGTTTGACGCAAAGCTTCAAAAATTGCTTAG
>ENA-ORPK01002984-ORPK01002984.1-human-gut-metagenome-genome-assembly--contig:-NODE-2984-length-10979-cov-7.372849_pt1 | contig 10979 bp, 8 predicted proteins | sample MGYA00242139_ERZ509068 | MGnify/ENA primary metagenome ERZ509068 (study PRJEB26280, sample SAMEA2338687) | human gut metagenome | biome: human gut; feature: human-associated habitat; material: faeces... | reverse complement strand
CGGTTAATTCCATAAGGGTTCCTCCTTGGCAATTAGTTATATTGCGTTTTGCATTGCATACTCTATACTGTACAATTCTTTACAGAACGCAAAAATCCTGCTGAAGAGTATACGTAACGGTTTTAATAATGTTAAATTTGGTATTTTTCTAAACAGTTATATAGATGCATCTGTCAAAAAATCTCTGATATTTTTATGGATAATACCATTACGGCTCATATCGAATTCGTCGAGTGAAAGCACATATTTCGGATAATTATCGGTAATTTCATTGTAAACACCGAACTCACGTTGAATAGTTTCTTCTGCAGCCAATAAGTACGTAACTTGAATATAAATTTTTTTATCCTGTTTTTCACAGATAAAATCAATTTCTTTGGTATCTACCTTGCCGATGCTCACCTTATAACCACGGCGTAAAAGCTCCAGATAAACGATATTTTCCAAAATGAGATTGATATCCTTCATGTTGCCGCCGAAGACTGCTTCGCGGATGCCATGGTCAGCGACATAATATTTTTCGTTGATAGCAAGCAGCTTTTTACCTTGTATATCCTGACGTTTTACCTGATAAAACAGAAAAGCATCGGTGCAGGCTTTAACGTAGTTGATAATGGTTTCTGTTGCCATACTGCGTCCTTCGCTTTTCAAATATTTAGAAAGGACATTTGCAGAAAAAATGGTACCGATATTTGCAGTTATGTAGGTAAGTATGCGTTCAAGCATGTCAACATCACGTATATTGTTGCGGCGTACAATATCTTTCAGTTCTACTGATGTATATACATCCTGTAAATATTGTTTGCAGGCAGCTTCGTTATATTGCAGGGCTGCCAAATAGGGCATTCCTCCGAAGTGCAGGTATTTCTTAAAGCAGTCTGCTTCACTGGTATTAGGCTTTATAGTATTATATAGCTCAATAAATTCAGAAAATGAAAAAGGATAAATAACAAATTCTACATAGCGTCCTGCTAAATAAGTGGCTAATTCACCGGATAGGAGCTTGGCATTGGAACCGGTGATATAAATATCACAATTAAGCTCTATACGTAAGGAATTAATACATTTTTCCCAATCTTTTACCTCTTGGATTTCATCAAAGAAAAGATAAATTTTTCCTGTTAAAGCTTGGGTTTTGTTTATTATTTCATCATGAAGAGCCTGGGCATTGCAAAGCCTGGCGAAGCTCATATTTTCAAAATTATAGGAAATAAGCTGTTGGGGAGTAACTCCTTGTTGTAACAGCTCTTGTTTTATAAGATCTAACATAACAGATTTACCGCAACGTCGGATACCTGTAAGTACTTTTACTAAATCACTGTTAATGAATGGGCGGATTTTTTTCATGTAAGCTTCTCTTTTGATCATGTAAATCACCTCACTATCTATATAATATATCAGTTATATCTTAAATTCAAGACGAAAATCGAATTTCTATCAGATATAACTGAAACTTTTCGTGATTTTAGATTTTTATCAGTCATATCTGATAAAAATCTCGCTGTTGTAGTCAAAAAAAGCATACTTTTTTATTATACGCAGAAAAAAATTAAAATTTTTTCCTCTTACCCCCTTTACAAATTGAAAACCTAGTATTATAATAAGCGCATAAAGCAACAACGTGGTTGTTGGGTCGAAAGGTCCAAACTTCGTGGTTGCTTTTTCTGTTATATCAGCGGTGAGAATTATAATTTATATCTTACCCATGATAAGTGCAACGAAGCACCGTAGCAGCGCAAGGCGCAGCTGACGGTGCTTTCTTATTTACAGAGCCAGAGAGAAGAAAATCTGTAAAGCACAAAAAACTGTATTTCAAATGAGGGATTTACACTTCGTAAACCCAAGGAAATTCTCAGAGAGAAATTAGGGAGGTTTTACAATGAATGATGTACCGAAACTGTTTGGCAGCTTAGTTTTTAACGAAAGTGTTATGAAGGACCGTCTGCCGACTGCAACCTATAAGGCATATAAGGCAGCAGTGCTGGCAGGCACTCCGCTGAATCTGGAAATTGCTAATATCATCGCCAATGCTATGAAGGACTGGGCTCTGGAGCATGGCTGCACTCATTTCACCCATTGGTTCCAACCGATGACCGGCATCACCGCTGAAAAGCATGAAAGCTTCATTTCTCCTACTGCTGAAGGCCGTGTAATCATGGACTTCTCCGGCAAAGAGCTGATTCAGGGCGAGCCTGATGCTTCCAGCTTCCCGTCCGGCGGCTTGCGTGCAACCTTCGAAGCACGCGGCTATACAGCATGGGATCCGACCTCCTATGCATTTATCAAAGATAACTGCCTGTGCATTCCTACAGCCTTCTGCTCCTACACTGGCGAAGTGTTGGATAAAAAGACTCCGCTGCTGCGTTCCATGAATGCAGCCAGCAAGGCAGCCTGCAAGCTGCTGAAGCTGTTCGGTATTGATACAATCCGCGTCAACAGTACTGTTGGCCCGGAACAGGAATATTTCCTCGTAGATAAAAAAATGTGGGAAAAACGTAAAGACCTGGTTTACACCGGCCGTACCCTTTTCGGTGCGAAATCTCCGCGTGGGCAGGAGCTGGACGACCACTACTTCGGCATTATCAAACAAAGAGTTCTTTCCTTCATGAAGGATTTAGACGAGGAACTGTGGAAACTGGGCGTACTTGCTAAAACCGAGCATAACGAGGTTGCTCCGGCACAGCACGAGCTGGCACCTATCTTCACAACTACCAACGTAGCATCTGACCATAACCAGCTGATGATGGAGTTCATGAAACGTGTTGCTCTGCGCCATGGTCTTGTTTGCCTGCTGCATGAAAAACCTTTTGATGGTGTAAACGGCAGCGGTAAGCATAACAACTGGTCCTTATCTACGGAAGAAGGCCTGAACCTGCTGGATCCCGGCAAGGAGCCGTACAAAAACCTGCGCTTCTTGACCTTCCTGGCAGCAATTATCAAGGCTGTTGATGAATATCAGGATCTGCTGCGTGTATCTGTTGCCAGCGCCGGCAATGACCATCGTCTGGGTGCAAATGAAGCTCCTCCGGCTATCGTTTCCATGTTCCTTGGCACTGAGCTGACTGCAGTTCTCGCAGCTATTGCAGCAGACAAGGTTTACAACGGCAACCCGGAAAGCTACATTAAAGTAAGCGACGATACCATTCCTGCTCTTGTTAAAGACAACACCGACAGAAACAGAACTTCTCCCTTCGCCTTCACCGGCAATAAATTTGAATTCCGTATGCTGGGCAGTATGTTCTCCATCGCCGGCCCAAACATCGTACTGAACACCATCGTTGCCGAAGAGCTGGATGAATTTGCTGATAAGCTGGCAGATGCTCCTGATCTGGAAGCAGCAGTATATGATTTGGTTAAAGAAACCTATAAAGCTCATAAACGCATTGTCTTCAACGGTAACGGTTATACTGATGCATGGGTTGAGGAAGCAGCTAAACGTGGCCTGCTGAACCTCAAATCTACTCCGGAGGCTCTGCCGTATCTGGGACATGCAAAGAACATCGAGCTGTTCGAAAAACATAACATCTTTACTAAAGCCGAAGTTGAATCCCGTGTAGAAATCCTGCTGGAGAACTACAGCACCACGATTTCTATCGAAGCAGCAACCATGCTGGATATGTTCTATAAGGACATCCTCCCGGCAGTTACCGCATATACCGGAGATCTGACTAAAGCAGTACTGGATAAAAAGGCTGCCGGTGTCAGCGCAGGCTTTGAAGGCGCACTTGCCGATAAGCTGAGCAAGCTGGGCGGAGAAATGTATGCATCCTCCCTGAAGCTGGAAGAAGGCTTGAAGGAAGCAGCAGAAATCAGCGACAGCGAGAAGCAGGCTCTGTACTATCACGATACTGTTCTTGAAGAAATGGGCAAGCTGAGAAGTGCTGTTGATGCTGCCGAAGCTCTGACCGGTGGTAAGTATCTCGACTATCCGACTTATGGTGAGTTGTTGTTTGGTGTAAACGAGTAAGCTGCAGTTGCCTTCTCGACAGCCTCGAGTAAGGTGTGTTAAGATAAAATAATATATATAAACTCATACACAATGGGGTGTATCCGAAAAATCGGGTACGCCCCTTTTTCTTTAGCTAATGCCATGTGAGCGCTGCTCAATGACACGTTAAAAAATATTATAATTTGAGGGGTGTTTACAAATGGACAAATATGTATCTGCCGATACTATATGGGTGCTGATAGGTGCCTTCCTGGTATTTTCTATGCAGCCGGGCTTCGCAATGGTTGAAACAGGTTTTACCAGAGCTAAAAATGCCGGCAACATTGTCATGAAAAATGTCATGGATATGTGCCTCGGCTCCATCGTTTTTTGGGTTCTGGGCTTTGGCCTTATGTTTGGTACCGATATCGGCGGCTTCATCGGCACGCCGGACTTCTTTGTAAAAGGTGATTACGGTGCCAGCTATCCAAGCACTGCGTACTTTATCTTCCAGACGATGTTCTGTGCTACCGCAGCAACCATTGTTTCCGGTGCTATGGCAGAACGTACCAACTTCCTGGTTTATTGCATTTACAGCGTATTAATCAGCGCTATTATTTATCCGATTAGCGGTCACTGGATTTGGGGCGGCGGCTGGCTCGCACAGATGGGCTTCCATGATTTCGCCGGTTCAACTGCCGTTCATATGGTAGGCGGCGTTGCTTCTCTCGTCGGTGCCAAGATGATTGGCGCGCGTATCGGCAAATACAATGCCGACGGTACGGTAAACGCTATTCCCGGTCACAGCATTCCGCTTGGTGCCTTGGGCGTTTTCCTTCTCTGGTTCGGTTGGTTTGGCTTCAACGGTGCTTCCACCGTCTGCGCAACCGGTGATGACGCCTTGGTTTCCATGGGTGCTATCTTCATTACCACTAACATGGCTGCAGCAGCTGCTACCGCAACTATGATTTACACCTGGATTCGCTACGGCAAGCCTGATGTTTCCATGACACTGAACGGCGTGCTTGCAGGTCTGGTAGCAATTACCGCAGGCTGCGACATGGTAAGCCCGGCCGGCGCTTTAATCATCGGCCTGATTGCCGGTGTGCTGGTAGTCGCTGCAGTTGAATTCTTCGACCAGAAGCTGAAGATTGATGATCCTGTCGGTGCAATTTCCGTTCACGGTGTCTGCGGTGCCTTCGGTACTCTCGCAACCGGTCTCTTCGCTCTTGACGGCGGCCTCTTCTATGGCGGCGGTACTGATTTCCTGGTAAAACAAATCCTCGGCGTTGTAGTTGTAGCAATCTATGTTGCGATTACGATGACGATTATCTTTAAAGTTCTTGATAAGCTCTTCGGTCTGCGTGTTAAGGAATCCGAAGAAATCAAAGGCCTGGATATGGAAGAGCATGGCCTGCTCAGCAGCTATGCCGACTTTATGCAAACTCCGTTGGAGGCACAGACCTCTGTTACTACTACTTATGTTACTCCGGTCAAGGAAACTGCAGCTAAGCCTGCAGGCGCAGTAAAGATGAGCAAGGTTGTTATTATCACCTCGCAAAATCGTTTCGAAGCATTGAAGAATGCTTTGGATAAGCTGGGAATTACCGGCATGACTGTTACCAAGGTTCTGGGCTATGGCATTCAGAAGGGCTCCACGGAAATGTATCGTGGTGCCGAGGTTGCTGCACACCTGCTGCCGAAGGTAAAGGTTGAAATGATTGTTTCCGCAATTCCTGTTGCAGCAGTAGTCAATGTTGCTAAGCAGGTTCTGTATACCGGCAAATACGGAGATGGCAAAATCTTCATCTATGATGTTGAGGATGTTGTTAAGATTCGTACCGGTGAAACAGGCTATGATGCTCTGCAGGATTATCCTATTGAGGAAAAATAATTTGCTTCTCCCTAATCAAACTCCCTAATAAAACAGGAAGGCGCTCGATGTCTTGCGTAATGCAGGCTAAGAGCGCTTTTCTGTGTGTTGGAGGAGAATGCTTTTATAATCTTATTATCGCGAAAAAACTTGCAAAACTGCATTGTTTAGGCCAAAATAAGATTGAATCGTATTTTAGTCGGATTGGAGTGAATGCTATGAATAAAAACGTTGCTTTATATAATGAGATGATAGCTTTTTTTGCCGGAGATGCACGCCGCTGCCAGCATTTTATTAAGGTTGCCAGCCTGGCCAAGCAGCTGGCTGAGAGCGAGGGTGCAGATGCAGAGCTGACAGAGCTTGTTGAGGCGGCAGGTCTTGTGCATGACTGCGGTATTAAACCCGGCGAGGCCAAGTATGGTGCCGGTCACTGCACAGGCAAAATTCAGGAGCAGGAAGGACCTGCGGTAGCACGCAAACTTTTGCAAAAGGTTGGGTATGCCCCTGAAAAAATTGAACGCATCTGCTATCTTGTCGGTCATCACCATACGTATAATATGATTGACGGTCTTGATTATCAGCTGCTTGTGGAAGCCGATTTTATAGTAAACTTTTATGAGGATGGTACGCCGAAGGAGAATATTGCCAAAGCTGTGGAGCGGATTTTTAAAACAGAGAGCGGAACGAAGTTGGCTAAGACTATGTTCGGACTTTGATATACAATGCTGTGGCTTTTCGGTCACAGCATTTTTCTTGCTATTTTGTTCTATGCTTGCTAAAATAAACAGGATTAGGTTATTTTTTGGAGGCATAGAATATGAAGGAAATTTATGATTTAGCAGAACAATATCATAACGAGGGCAATAACTGCGTAGAATCCGTAGTTAAGGCGTGTAACGATGGCTTAAAGCTGGGCCTGCCGGATGTAGCAATCCGCATGGTGTCCGGCATGGGTGGCGGTATCGGCCGCAGCGGCTGCGTGTGCGGTGCGCTGAGCGGTTCCTGCCTGGTTATCAGCTCTATCGTGGGCAGATTGGACCCGTCTGAAAAACATCAGACAGAGGTCTATAAATATACGCATGAGTTTTATGAGCGCTTTACCAAGCATTTCGGTGCTTCCTGCTGCAGAGCACTGAATCGCCTGAGCTTCGGTACAACGGAATACAGAACTAAATGCATTAAAATTACTGCCGAAGCAGCAGACATGGTATCCGATTATCTGCAGGAAAAGGGCCTGGTAAAATAAGCATTGGCAGCGAAGCTGAAAGAAGGACTGATGGAGGTCAGGCTGATGGAAAAAACTGAGTTGAAGAACATTGTAATTTTAGCAACCGGCGGCACTATTGCCGGCAAGGCTGCTTCCGGTACCCAGATGACTGGCTATACTGCCGGTGCCTACAGCGTTGTCGATTTGCTGGCAGGTGTGCCTGAACTGGGCGAGCTGGCGCATATCAGCGGCGAGCAGCTGTGCAATATCGACAGCAGCAGTATTACCGATGCGTTGCTGCTGCGTCTGGCGCAGCGCTGCAATGAGCTGCTGGCGCAGAATGATGTCGACGGTGTTGTTATTACCCATGGTACCGATACTATGGAAGAAACGGCCTTCTTCTTGAACCTGACGGTAAAGAGTGCTAAGCCGGTGGTACTCGTGGGCGCAATGCGTCCTGCCACTGCAGTCAGTGCCGACGGACCTTTGAATATCATCAACGCTGTTAAGGTGGCTGTGGATGCTGCAAGCGCCGGACAGGGCGTGCTGGTGATGATGAACGATGAAATCTACAGCGGGCGTGACGTGACCAAGACAAACACGGCGAATGTGGCAACCTTCAAGGCAACGAACGGTGGTCCTTTAGGCTTTATCGTTGGCGGTGAGGTACATTACTATTATCGCAGCGTGCGTCCGCACACACTGCAGAGCGAATTTGACGTAACTGGTGTTACTGCTTTGCCGCGCGTGGATATCATCTACACGCATATCGGTGAGGACCGCGTATTTGTGGATGCGGCACTGGCAGCAGGCGCGCGTGGCATTATCTACGCCGGCAGCGGTATGGGCAGCATTCATGAGGCTGTGGAAGCGGCGCTGGCGGAGGCTGTCGGCCGCGGCGTTGTAGTAGTGCGTTCCAGCCGCACCGGCAGCGGTATTGTTGCCGCAGGCCTGGAGCGTTGGCAGGAGCAAGGCTTTTTGTATGCGGATAATCTTAATCCGCATACAAAAAGCCTTTTGCTGCAGCTGGCACTTTTGCGGACGCAGGTGCGCAACGAGGTGCAGGAGATTTTTAATCGTTATTAAAGCATAAAAAGCAAAAAAGCTATCAGCGGGCAAAGCCCGGTGATAGCTTTTTTAGTGCGCTTTAAAATTTTACCATCTTCTGTAACCGTTATGGTGCTTAGCACGCTCTGCCTGACGGGCAGCGCGCTCTGCTTCGTAAGTCTCGCGGGCAGCGAAGAAATCCTCCAGCTTCCAGCCGCGGTTAAACATTTCAATCAGCAGCTTGCCGGTGTTGTTGGCATCATCAAAGGCAGTGTGCCACAGTCCTTCTGTGTTGACCTCCTGCTCCTCGGTAGCCTTCTTTAGGCCGGTGGTGTAGTCATCACCCTTCCATAGGCGGTAGGCCAGCGCCAAATCAAGATAATCCTCGTACTTTACGGGGTTTTCAATTTTGTGACGCTCGCAGCCTGTCTGTAGTACCTTGTAATCCTCGGTTCCCCAGGCTACGAAGTAGGTTTCGTCGCTTTCGTACAGCTTTGCCAACTCCTGTACCATAGCAGGGAATTCAATGGCCTGCTGCATATCCTTGGCGGTAATCATGCAAAAATCCATAGAATCCTTGGCCTGCTTAGGATAAAAATGTGGTTTGACAAAGCTCTGGATGCGTCCGCAGTCGGTGAGCGGTTCGCCGTCCAGCTTCACTGCGCCGATTTCGATAATCTCGGAAAAGAAGCCGCGCGGACGGCCGACAGGGCGCTCGTAGGTAGTAAATTCAAAATCAACGACTAAAAATTTCTTCATTGCAATTCCTTCTTACACTAAAGCATAGCCTGCTGCTCAGTGCTTTTTACCGCAGCATTTTTTATACTTTTTGCCGCTGCCGCAGGGACAGGGATCGTTAGGATAAACCTTTTTCGCTTTGGCACCTACACGGGTATTTTGCTGAGCTGCCTGCTGTGCGTCACGCAGCAGCTTGATAGTTTCGTTAGGAGTGTGGCCACCGAGGCAGAACATACGGGTTGCATTGTTGCGGGCGTTCTGCAGCAGTACGGAAAGTCTGCCGAGATGGCTGTAATTGTTCCAAGCGGGAATATTAGCCTGCAGCTTCTGAATCAGCTCAGAGGTATTGCCGTCGGTGTTGGAGTTTTCAAATTCATAGATGTACTGGCACCAGTAATGTGCATCTAGTGCCGCAACATTCAGCTCTTGAGTGAAGAAGTCATGCAGATCTTGATATGCGGTAGTAGATTGCATATAACCGTAGTGGGAAAGCATGGTGATTTCCTTTACGGTAGGCAGGTACAGGCCGAAGGGCTTTCTACCTTGCTCCAGTCTGGTGTAGAAGTCATCGCTGTCATTTTTCTTGAGCAGGATGCGGCCATCTTTAATTGCGCAGGGGTTAAAGTTGCTCGGAACCTCGGCCAGAAGCTGCGGCAGAGTTTCCGGAGTAAGCTCAAAGCCTGCTTTTTGATTATACATTTCGCAGAAAAATTCTACTGGCAGGATAAGGTGCAGGCTGGACATTGCGGTGATGCAGTCCAAAAGCCATGCCAGCTGTTGGCGGCGTGCCTGGAAATCTGCGGTGTTGATTTTTTTGTAGACGGTGCGTGCTTCCTTTACTGCTTCAAAGCAGTCGTCGGGATAGGAAACAATGTAGCCCATAGAAATAAAGGGCAACAGCAGTGCATATTCACTGTAGGTAGGATGGAAGCATTTTTTCTCCAGGGCTGCTTCGAAGGCCTGAATGTTTTCGTCCGGCATAATAGCAAAGCGTTTTGCTGCAATTTCCGGCTTTTGCATTTCTGTGCAGATTTTTTCTGCCAGCTCGTCCTTTTTGAGCTTGCTGTAGGTGATGCAGAGCTGACGCGCTGCAAAAATTAATTTATCCTTAGTGAAGGCTTTTAAGTAATCCAGCAATACAGGTTTACGGGATGGTTTATTCTTGGTTTTGGTTGTACTTGCAGACATATTGATAGAAAATCTCCTTCTTTGTAATCTTACGTATCTCTTAATTATAAATAAAAACAGGAAATATAGCAAGTGAGGAAATTTAACCTAATCCGCCAGAAATCCTCCACCTCTTAGGTGGGGGATGAAGGCGGGTATGGTGAATTTACGTAAGTAATTGAGCCATACCATTGCTATGTAGATAGTTCTGTAGTATAATCAGTCGTAGATGAGAAAGGATTGATTATACTATGAAATTGGATAGCAATAACCATTCAGTATTCTTACTCTATTACCATCTTGTTTTGGTGGTAAAGTATCGCCGCAAAGTATTCTCTGACCAAATGAGCCAATACGCTAAAGATATTTTTGTCCGCATTGGTTCATCGTATAACATAACGTTGGAGGAATGGAATCACGACCAAGACCATGTTCATATCATGTTTCGCGCTTATCCCAATACAGAACTATCAAAATTCATCAATGCTTATAAAAGTGCCAGCTCAAGGCTGATCAAAAAAGATTTTCCAGAGGTTAGGCGTAAATTGTGGAAAGAAATGTTTTGGTCAAGAAGTTATTGCCTGTTGACAACAGGCGGTGCTTCTATTGAAACAATACGAAAATACATAGAACATCAAGGCAGGTGAGATTATAGTGAATAAGGCATACCGATACAGGCTCTATCCAACGGCTGAACAAAAAATTATGTTTGCCAAGACTTTCGGCTGTGTCCGATTCATCTATAACAAGATGCTTGGCGACCGCCTTGACTACTACAAAGAAACAGGCAAGAAACTGAACAATACTCCCGCACAGTATAAGGAAGATTTTCCTTGGCTGAAAGAAGTGGACAGTCTTGCTCTTGCGAATGCACAGATGAACTTGAACAAGGCATACAACAATTTTTTTCGCAACCGAAAACATTTCGGCAAACCGCACTTCAAGTCTAAGAAGACAGGACACTGCTCATATTCTACGAACAATCAGAAAGGCTCTGTCCGATTAGAAGGAAATAAGGT
>ENA-ORPK01002977-ORPK01002977.1-human-gut-metagenome-genome-assembly--contig:-NODE-2977-length-11002-cov-2.715356_pt1 | contig 11002 bp, 11 predicted proteins | sample MGYA00242139_ERZ509068 | MGnify/ENA primary metagenome ERZ509068 (study PRJEB26280, sample SAMEA2338687) | human gut metagenome | biome: human gut; feature: human-associated habitat; material: faeces... | reverse complement strand
TTTCGGTGCAATCGCCGATAGTATCTACAGCCTCCTGAGGGAAGCCGATACGCTCCATTATTTTTCTGCTTTCGTTTGCGCTGACTGCCATTTCCTTCACTCCGTCAAATCATATTTTTCACACTGCAAGGATATCACAATCGCGCCCGACGGTCAAGAGCTTATGTAAAAGACCGCCCCGAAGGACGGCCTTTTTGCATCACGAATACATATTGTTCGCGGACATATAGTCATATATTTTCTTGCCGTGCTCCTGCTCCTCGCGCTGGATGGAGTTGAGAACCGTTCTGAGCTGTTCGTTCTTGAACTCGAAGATGCACGTGTCATAGAGCGCGGAGGCGTGCTTTTCTGTGGCGAGCAGATCGGAGCAGATATAGCAGTCGTTCTTCTTTTCCTGCGTTTCGCTGACCGAATAGGTCTGCTTGAAATCATTTTTCGGAGCCGCCTCCCCTGCCGCGGGCTGAGGAATCTCGCCGCTGTCGATTTTTGTGATAATATCAAGGTGCCTCTGCTCAATGCCGCCGAGATAGTTCAGAAGCTGACTGAGCTGTTCATCATTTGCCGCCGCGGCATGCTGAGAATATTTCTCGACGCAGAGCTTCTCCTGACCCTTGAGATCCTTTAGCAATTCTTTTTCTTTCTGTGTAAGCTGCATATATGCTTCTCCTTTCAATTTTGGCTTCGGAGATTAGTTTTCGGCGGCAGGGCAAATTTTATACACTCTCCGCCGATATTTTTCCGCGGCGTATCGGGCATAATAACAAAAAACGAAAGGACATGACAAAATGAGCAAGGATAAAAAGATAGTTATAACCACGCGCGACAGAGTTCTCAGGGCGTGGCAGAACTCGACGGAGCTTGTGCGCGACTTCGAAAACTACGCGAAAGAAACTTCGGACGACAAAACAGCCGCAGAAATGTTTCAAAAATATGCGGTTGACGAGGGTCGGCACGCCGCCGAGCTGCTGAAGCTTCTGCATGATTATCAGGACAACGGCACGGTTTAAATCAACACTTTCCTCCCGGATGGTTTCGATGTTCACAATTTATTTAAACGAGCTTTAAAATGCGCTTAAAAATTAATGATAGAATTAAGAAAAAGATAAAGTTTTATCAATACAGCTTTATCAAAAATATCCGGGAGGGTAAAAATTATGTACAACAGATTCGTTCTCAATGAAACTTCATATCACGGCGCGGGCGCAGTCAAGGCGGTTGCCGAAGAGATAACCGCAAGAGGCTTCAAGAAAGCTTTTGTCGCATCCGACCCAGACCTCATCAAGTTCGGCGTATCGAAGAAAGTCACAGATGTTCTGGACGACGCTGGCATCGCATACGAGATGTTCAGCGAAATAAAGCCCAACCCGACCATTCAGAATGTTCAGTCCGGCGTTGAGGCGTTCAAGGCAAGCGGCGCGGACTGCATCGTGGCTATCGGCGGCGGCTCCTCGATGGACACTGCGAAGGCTATCGGCATAATCATCAAGAACCCCGAGTTCGCCGATGTCAGGAGCCTCGAGGGCGTTGCGCCGACAAAGAACAAGTGCGTACCGATAATCGCCGTCCCGACCACGGCGGGAACTGCAGCAGAAGTCACGATAAACTATGTTATCACCGACGCCGAAAAGAACCGCAAGATGGTCTGCGTCGACGTTCACGACATTCCGGTGGTCGCCGTTGTCGATCCCGACATGATGTCCTCCATGCCCAAAGGACTGACCGCCGCAACAGGCATGGACGCTCTGACCCACGCTATCGAGGGCTACATCACCAAGGGCGCATGGGCAATGAGCGATATGTTCCACCTCAAGGCAATCGAGATAATCTCGAAGTCGCTTCGCGGTGCCGTTGACAACACCCCCGAGGGACGCGAGGGCATGGCTCTCGGTCAGTATGTCGCAGGCATGGGCTTCTCGAACGTCGGTCTCGGCATAGTCCACTCGATGGCTCACCCGCTCGGCGCGCTCTATGACACCCCGCACGGCGTGGCAAACGCTATCATCCTGCCGACCGTCATGGAATACAACGCACCCGCGACCGGCGAGAAATACCGCGACATCGCGAAGGCTATGGGCGTTGAGGGCACGGAGAACATGAGCGTTGACGAATACCGCAAGGCGGCTGTTGACGCAGTCAGACAGCTTGCAAAGGATGTCGGAATCCCCGCCGACCTCAAGGAAATCGTCAAACCCGAGGATGTCGAGTTCCTTGCGCAGTCCGCATATGACGACGCCTGCCGCCCCGGCAACCCGCGCGACACGAGCGTTGCGGAGCTTGCAGAGCTTTACAGATCGCTGATGTAAAAAGAAATAAATAAATCCGCCGCCTCGTCCGAGATAAAAACCGGGCAAGGCGGCGTTTTGTTTGCACCGGAAAAGGCGTTTAATAAATAAAAAATAAAGGTCATAATCCGCGTTGTTATCCGTGAATTATGACCTTTGTCTTTTTGCTCTTTGGTCTGCGCTAAATGCGGCAGTCCCTACTTGTTAGCCTTTGTAGTTCATACCCAGCTCTATAGCTTCGACATTCTTAGGAACAAGATGCTGCTTTCTTGCGGGGACTACTTTGGCTATTGCTTTCGACATGGTGTCGAGGTTGCAGAAGCCGGTCTGCTCCATGAGCTTGCCGATAAGAATGATGTTTGCAAGACCCTTGAGTCCGTGCTCCTCCGCCATCTGAGTAGCGGGGACGAGGCAGACGGTGATATCGTCTCTCTTGACCTCGCGCTCAACAAGTGTGCTGTCAAGAATAACTATTCCGCCGGGAACGACGCTGTCGATGAACTTGTCATAAGACGGGCCGTTCATCGCAACGAACACATTCGGAGTGACAACGAGGGGCGAGCAGATGGGATCGGAGGAGATGCAGACGCTGCAGTTTGCCGTGCCGCCTCTCATCTCGGGGCCGTAGGACGGAAGCCATGAAACTTCCTTGCCGTCGGTGAGTCCCGCATAGGCGATGACCTTGCCCATGAAAAGTATACCCTGACCGCCGAATCCGGCGAGAAGTGCGTTCATATCCTTCATTTTGCTTCCTCCTCTGCTGTCTTATCCTTATAAACGCCGAGCGGATAATAAGGAAGCATATTCTCTCTGAGCCAGCCAAGTGCATCGACGGGCGAGAGTCCCCAGTTGGTGGGGCAAGCCGAGATAACTTCAACTATCGAGAAGCCCTTGCCGGCGATCTGAGTCTCGAAAGCCTTTTTGATAGCCTTCTTCGCTCTGTTTATGTTCTTGACGCAGTCGACCGAAACGCGCTCCGCATAGGCGGTACCGTCGAGGGTGGAGAGCATCTCGCAGACTCTGACGGGATAGCCCGCGGTCTTTATATCTCTGCCGTAAGGCGTGGTCTGAGTGACCTGTCCGGGCAGCGAGGTGGGGGCCATCTGGCCGCCTGTCATGCCGTAGATGGCGTTGTTGATGAATATGAGCGTTATGTTCTCGCCTCTGTTGAGGGCGTGAATGCTCTCGCATGTGCCTATGCAGGCGAGGTCGCCATCGCCCTGATAGGTGAACACCAGACGGTCGGGCCAAAGGCGCTTGACTGCTGTGGCGAGTGCTGGCGCACGGCCATGGGCTGCTTCTTGCCAGTCGATGTCGATGTATCTGTAGGCAAAGACGGCGCAACCCACAGGACTGATGCCCACGGCTTTCTCCTCCATGCCCATTTCTTCAATAACTTCTGCTACAAGCTTGTGGACAACGCCGTGTGAGCATCCAGCACAATAGTGCATGGGTGTGTCGTTCATGAGCGTCGGCTTCTTGTAGACAATGTTTTCAGGTGATATTATGTCGTTCATAACAGTTTCTCCTTTATTGCTTTTACAATCTCTTCAGGCTCGGGCACGATGCCGCCCAATCGTCCGAAATGTTCAACAGGCTCCTCGCCGTTCACCGACAGACGCACGTCTTGGATCATCTGTCCGGCGTTGATCTCGGCAACGAGAACGCCGCGTTTGCCGTGTGCTGCCTCTGCTATCTGCTTCTCGGGGAAGGGCCACAGGGTGATGGGGCGGAACAGTCCGGCCTTTATGCCTTCCTCGCGTGCCAGCTCGATGGCTTTCTCTGCAATGCGTGCTGCGCTGCCGAACGCCACAATCATGATGTCTGCATCGTCGAGCTCTATTGTCTCGTAGCGCACCTCGCGCTCCTTTATTGTGCGGTATTTCTCCTGAAGATGCAGGTTGCGCTGCTCCATGGCCTCAGGCATAAGCTCCAGCGAGGTTATGATGTTGGGCTTGCGGTCGCGTGTGCGGCCTGTCGATGCCCAAGGACATTCGCGAATGACCTCTTCCTCTGTGCGGCGGGGTTTCTGCTCAGGCAGTACCACCTTCTCCATCATCTGTCCGATGACACCATCGCTAAGAATCATTGCAGGGTTGCGGTAACGGAATGCCAAGGTGAAGGCAAGGTCCATGAAATCGGCCATCTCCTGAACCGAGTTGGGGGCAAGGACAATGACGTTGTAGTCGCCATTGCCGCCACCGCGTGTGGCTTGCAGATAGTCGCTCTGTGAGGGCTGGATGGTTCCTAAGCCGGGACCGCCGCGCTGCACGTTCACAAACACGCCGGGGAGCTCCGCACCTGCCATGTAGGCAATTCCTTCTTGCATGAGGGCGATGCCGGGGCTTGAAGACGATGTGAACACGCGCTTTCCTGCTCCTGCTCCGCCATAGATCATGTTTATGGATGCCACCTCGCTTTCTGCCTGTAGCACCACCATGCCGGTGGTCTCCCAAGGCTTGAGCTTGGCCAGCGTCTCGAGCACTTCGCTCTGAGGGGTGATGGGGTAGCCGAAATAGCCGTCGGCACCACATCTTATTGCGGCATGGGCGATAGCCTCATTGCCTTTCATCAACATTACTTCTTTTTCTGCCATGATGTTGTCTAATCCTCCATTCTTTTCTTGTAGACGGTTATGCAACCGTCGGGACATACGATGCCGCATGAGGCACAGCCTATACAATCGTCAGGGTTTACCGCCACGACGTACGGATAGCCATGAATGTTTACATTTTTCTGAGCCAGCGCGATGACATCTTTCGGACAGGCTTCAACGCAGAGCGCACAGCCCTTGCACCGATCGGTATTCACGACGATGGCACCTTTAAATTTTCCCATTCTTATTTGTTGTTATGTTTTTATTGGCGCTGACGGCATAATGGTCGTCAGCGCCAACTGTTGTTTGTTGTCAGGGGTTGTAAATGTCTTTGCAATAGTAGCCAAGGATGTTGTCGAGCATCTGCTTGGCATGGACCGCTGGCGAGTTGGGGTCAAGGCTTACTGCCTCAAGGTAGCAGTCGATGGCGTGTTGCCAGTCGCCGCGCTGTCTGTACTCGTTGCCTTTGCGGTAATAATGGTCGGCAGTCAGTGGGTTGCCGTTGCTTATGTCCTCTCTATTGTGGCTGATTTTTTCGTTCATCTCCTTGATGTCTTTGCTCATCTCCTTGATGTCCTTGCTTGTCTTGCAGTGTGTTCTTTACTTGTAAAACTCGTGCTTGCCAGACGACAGTGCGTTCTTCATGAGCGAGCAGATGGTCATGGGACCAACGCCGCCAGGCACGGGGGTGATGAATGAGCAATGGGGTGCAACGTTCTCGAAGTCGACATCGCCAGACAGGCGGAAGCCGCTCTTGCGTGAGGCATCAGGCACGCGGGTGGTGCCTACGTCAATGATGACGGCGCCTTCCTTTACCATGTCGGCAGTGACGAAGCCGGGGCGGCCGATGGCTGCAATGATGATGTCGGCTTCACGACACTCTTGCTTCAGGGTGGCAGAGTGGGAGTGGCACACGGTGACCGTGGCGTCGCCATATTGCTTCTGCATCATGAGTTGTGCCATGGGCTTGCCCACGATGTTGCTGCGTCCGAGCACCACACATTTCTTTCCCGATGTGGGGATGTTGTAGCGGCGCAACAAGGTGAGGATGCCAAGCGGGGTGGCTGATATGAAGCAAGGCAGACCGATGGCCATGCGTCCCACGTTTACCGGGTGGAAGCCGTCGACATCTTTGCGATAGTCGATGGCCATGATGACCTTCTGCTCATCGATGTGCTTGGGGAGAGGCAGCTGCACGATGAAGCCGTCGACATCGCTGTCGCGGTTCAGACGATCCACACACTGGAGCAGCTCGTCTTCAGTCACATCGTCCTCGTAGCGTATGAGTGTCGACTTGAAGCCACACTGCTCACATGCTATGACTTTGTTTTTGACGTATGTCTCTGAGCCACCGTCGTGGCCAACCAGCACCGCTGCGAGATGAGGCTGCTTGCCTCCACCGTCAACGATGGCTTTTACCTCGGCGGCAATTTCCTGCTTTATGGCTGCCGCTGTTGCCTTTCCGTCTATCAACTGCATATATTAGATCTTTTTGCTTCGTTATTTTATAAAAATGTGTGGCTCAACTTAGAATTTAGGCATTCCGGGCATGCCCTTCATCTTGCCCATCATTCCTGCCATCTTTGCCATCTGGCTACCTGTCACCATCTTCATCATCTTGCGGGTCTGGTCAAACTGCTTGATGAGGCGGTTGACCTCTTGCAGGTTGGTGCCGCTACCCTTGGCGATGCGCTGACGACGGCTCTGGTTCAGAATTTCGGGGTTGGTGCGCTCCTTGGGAGTCATGCTCTTGATGATGGCCTCAATGCCCTTGAAGGCGTTGTCGTCGATGTCGACATCCTTGATGGCTTTGCCCACGCCGGGAATCATTGATGCAAGCTCCTTGAGGTTACCCATCTTCTTGATTTGCTCAATCTGTCCGAGGAAGTCGTTGAAGTCGAACTTGTTCTTCTGAATCTTCTTCTGAAGTTTCTTTGCCTCTTCCTCGTCAAACTGCTCCTGGGCACGCTCAACAAGACTTACGATGTCGCCCATGCCGAGGATGCGGTCTGCCATACGAGAGGGGTGGAACACGTCGAGCGCTTCCATCTTCTCGCCTGTGCCGACAAACTTGATAGGCTTGGTCACCACGGTGCGGATAGAAAGGGCTGCACCGCCTCGGGTATCGCCATCCAGCTTTGTAAGGATCACACCATCAATACCGATACGCTCGCAGATTCCCTTCGCAATGCACTCGCTGGTCTCCGTATCAATAACCTGAAATTTAAGTGAAGAGCTTCCGCAGTTGATTACAAGAATATTCATGACTGTTCCTTTCCGAGGCAGATGGCTGTGCCAATCTGAACCCTTAACTTATCTCTGAGCCTGTGCCTGAACGGCAGTCAGAGCTACGACACCGACAATATCCTGCCAGAAGCATCCGCGGGACAGGTCGTTAACCGGCTTTGCAATTCCCTGCAGCATCGGTCCGTATGCATGCGCCTTGGCAAGACGCTGAACCAGCTTGTAACTGATGTTTCCAACTTCGAGACTCGGCACAACAAGCACGTTTGCACGACCAGCCACTTCGCTTCCAGGTGCCTTAGATGCACCCACAGAGGGAACCAAAGCTGCATCAGCTTGCAGTTCGCCGTCAATCTGCAAATTGGGAGCCATTTGTTTGGCAATAGCAAGAGCTTCAACAACCTTGTCAACAACTTCATGCTTAGCTGAGCCCTTGGTTGAGAAACTCAACATGGCAACGCGAGGATTCAATCCTGCTACACACGCTGCAGTTCCAGCAGTGCACACTGCAATCTGCGCCAACTGATTAGCATCGGGAACAGGGGTCACAGCGACGTCGCCCATCACCAAAACGCCATTATCGCCGCATTCAGGCGCATGTGTCAGCAACAGCATAGCACCGCTGACACAGGTAATGCCAGGAGCCGTTTTGATAATCTGCAAAGCAGGACGGAGAACATTTCCTGTTGTGTTGCGTGCGCCAGCCAACTGTCCGTCGGCATCACCAGCTTTGATGATTAAGCATCCCAAATACAGAGGGTCAACCACGAGCTTACGTGCTTCCTCTATGGTCATGCCCTTTTTCTTTCTCAGTTCGCAAAGCAACTGAGCATATTCCTCCTTCTTCGGATGGTTTTCAGGGTCAATAATGGTGGCCTTTTCAATATTTCCAAGTCCCCATTCCTTAGCCAAACTGCGGATTTCTTCGGGGTTTCCAAGAAGGATTAAGTCAGCAACGCCATCTGTCAATACCTGGTTGGCAGCCTTAAGGGTACGTTCTTCTGTTCCCTCAGGAAGCACAATGCGCTGCTTGTTGTTTTTCGCGCGTGCGATAAGTTGTTCTATCAATTCCATTATTTAGTGTTTTTAGCCCTGTATAAAACTCGGTGAAATTCGGTCATAAACAAGGCATTTGTTATTTTGCTATTGCAAATTTACGTATTTTATATAGTATATCGTCATGCATTCAACAAAAAAATGTCGCACGGCGCTTCTCTCACGCAAAACAGAGCATTTGTCCTAATCCTGGAAATAAACACGTTTCACGCGTTCAGACACCGAGGTCAATATTTCATAGGGGATGGTGTTCAAACGATCGCTTAATTCCGTGACTGGCAAGTTGTCTCCGAATACCTCAACTACGTCATTCTCCTTGCAGGGAATGTCGGTCACGTCAATCATACAGACATCCATGCAGATATTCCCTACATAGGCTGCCCGTTGGCCGTTTACAAGACAATAGGCATGTCCATTTCCAAGATGGCGGTTCAGGCCGTCGGCGTAACCGATGGGAAGAGCCGCTATACGCGACGGACGGGTGAGATGCCCTTTCCGGCTATACCCCACCGTATCCTCTTCGGGAACATCACGTATCTGGAGGATGGTAGTCTTCAACGTGCTCACATTATTCATAATGGAATTGTCTATGGGATTGACACCATAGAGGCCGATACCCAGGCGCACCATATCGAATTGCGCCCCCGGGAAACGCTCGATACCTGCGGAATTGCAGATATGGCGAAGTATCTTATGCGGAAAAGCCTCCTGCAATTCCATGGACGCTTTCTCGAACATTTCTATCTGCCGACGTGTAAAACTGTCGAATTGTTGCGAATCGCTCCCTACCAAATGCGAGAAGACGGAACGGGCAATCACGGCATTCTGTCCCTTCAGCCGTTCTATCAGCCGAGGCATATCCTCCGGAGCAAACCCCAGGCGGTGCATACCGGTATCCAGCTTTATGTGGATGGGGAAGTTTGTGATACCTTCCTTTTCCGCTTCTTTAATCAAAGCGTCCAGCAGATGGAAGCTATATACTTCGGGCTCCAGCTTGTAATCGAACATGGTCTTGAAAGCAGTCATCTCAGGATTCATGATAATGATGTTCGCAGTGATGCCCGCTTTGCGGAGTTCGGAGCCTTCGTCGGCAACCGCCACGGCAAGATAATCGACATGATGTTCCTGCAAAGTCTTGGCTATTTCATAAGAACCTGCACCGTAAGCGGAGGCTTTCACCATGCAGACCATCTTTGTTTCCGGCTTCAGCTTGCCACGATAATAGTTCAGATTGGCAATCATCGCTCCAAGATTAACCTCCAGGATGGTTTCGTGCACCTTCTTCTCCAATACTTCCGTCAAGGAGTCAAAACCGAACTTACGTGCACCCTTAATCAGAATAATTTCGTTTTCAAGGCGAAGTTCCCCACGCTGGATGGCACGTATCAAGGCCGCTGTATCCGGATAAAAGGTCTTCTCTATATTAAAGCGTGCAGCGCAGGAAGATATTTCATTTCCTACACCTATGATGCGTTCAATGCCACGGCTGTTTACCAGCTGTGCCACTTGTCGGTAAAGTGTCGGCGTGTTCTGACCGGTCTCCAATATATCCGAAAGAACCAAAGTCCGCCTCAATCCCTTACTTTGCGAACGGCGGTAAAGAAAATCGAGTGCAATATCCAATGAGCCAAGGTCAGAATTATAACTGTCGTTAATCAACAGACAGTTGTTTTTTCCCTCCTTGACTTCCAGCCGCATGGCGATGGGTTCCAGCCTTGCCATACGTTCTGTAATCTGTTCGGCAGGAAGCATCAGATAGAGGCATGCGGCCAGGCAGTTCAGCGAATTCTCGATGGAAGCATCATCTATGAAGGGTAGAGTAAACGTATTGTCCATATCCAGATAGCGGTAGGAAATGACAGTACAGTCATCCCGTTTCTCCACCTTACTTATATATAGAGGACGTTCCATATCTTTCCGGCTCCACGCAATCTCACGTGCAGACAGCATGGACTTCGCCACACAGTTGCTGACGAACTCATCGTCACCATTATAAATCACTACATCACAATTCTTGAAAAGCGTCAGCTTCTCCATGCATTTCTCCTGCAACGAGAAGAAATTTTCCTGGTGAGCCCCTCCTATATTGGTCAGTATACCTATGGTAGGCTTGATAATGTTCTGCAAAGCACGCATTTCCCCCGGCTCGGAAATACCGGCTTCAAAAATAGCAAGTTCGGACTGTTCGTTCATCTGCCACACAGACAAAGGCACTCCAATCTGAGAGTTATAACTGCGGGGAGAACGGATAATGGCACGTTCCGGACTGAGCAACTGGTGCAGCCATTCCTTCACAACGGTCTTGCCGTTGCTTCCCGTAATACCGATGACCGGTATCTGGAACCGGTTCCGATGCTGTTCCGCCAGTTTTTGCAAGGCTTTCAGCGGGTTGGGAACAATGAGATAATTGACAATTGACTGCGCATCATCACGCTGCATAGCATTGTCAATTGTCAATTGTCCATTGTCAATTGTTAATTCTCTTCGTAGACCCCTTCCCGAGGCAACGGCTTGTCGAGATTAGCTACACCTAAGACGGTGATGGCGGTGACCGTTGCTGTATGCTCCAGATATTCCGGGATATTCTTGGTAAACAAATCCCGTTCGGTATGCCAGATTTCCCCATAGTTGAAATTATACCCTTTGACATCCTTGGTAGTAAATCCGTAGGTAGGAACACCATAGGTTGCAAATACCTCCGAATCGGTACCACCTGCTACCTTCGGTCGCTTGCGAGGCGGTCGCACGGTTACTTCAAACGGAATGTCCGCCCGTACCTTTTGGATGGGTTTCATGATCTGTACGAAATTATCATACATGGCCT
>ENA-ORPK01002969-ORPK01002969.1-human-gut-metagenome-genome-assembly--contig:-NODE-2969-length-11016-cov-4.916887_pt1 | contig 11016 bp, 8 predicted proteins | sample MGYA00242139_ERZ509068 | MGnify/ENA primary metagenome ERZ509068 (study PRJEB26280, sample SAMEA2338687) | human gut metagenome | biome: human gut; feature: human-associated habitat; material: faeces... | reverse complement strand
CCTGCTTTGCACGATTCAACGCACGAAACGCGTGCGTTTAACTTTTCCAGTTACATTTTCTCTGATAATGCAGTTGAGACGCATCATTCGTCTCACCTTTCGGATATATTTCAACCACTACAAAAACAAGGCATTATGAAAAAACACTTCACTCTCATCGAGCTGCTGGTGGTCATTGCCATCATCGCAATCCTGGCCTCCATGCTGCTGCCGGCACTCTCCAAGGCACGCGAGAAGGCACGCGCCATCTCCTGCACCAACAACCTGAAGCAAATCCAGCTGGGAAACCTCCTCTACGCCAACGACTACGACGACTACCTCAGCTTCATCACCTTCCTCGCAAACGCAACCGCCCCGGAAGGCATGAAGAACGACAAGGATGGATATACCTGGTACAGCGTAAACCCGCTCATCCCAGGAACCCCCATGACATACGGGAAATGGTGCGAGAAGGACCCTGCCGCCGATGACGAGGTGGAGGGGGGAGCAGACAAGAGCTCCTGGCACAAGATCCTGCTGTGCCCGTCATGCCCCACTGACGACCGCATCCGGCTCGGAAATATCTCCTACGGCGCAAGCGTCGGCGCAGGATACAGCAAGCTGCTGCAGTTCTGGGGAACCATGACCGACTGGGGCGCCGGCGCAGACTGGCACCGCGTGGGCTCCATCAAGTACCCCAGCATCCACGTCAACTACCTGGACGGCAACCGCAAGACCATCGACTGGGAACAATACTCCTACGCCCCCATGAACGTCTACCCGAAGCATGTCTGCCAAAGGCCTGACAACTACTTCCGCCACGGCAAGGCACTCAACCTCAGCATGACCGACGGGCACGTGGAGGCAGTCAACCAGAACAAGACCACGCTCGTCGATCCCAAGACTGGCGTCCAATACTTCCGCAGCGACTTCTACTGGATGCCAAACGTGAACCGCCCCGAAGGCGACAAGTACCGCTAGACCAGCAGACATCCCACGACGCGTCCGGCATCGCCTCGGATGCGCCAGCAAACCCAGGCGCGGCTTGACGGCTACACCACCGTCATCCCGCGCTTGATTGTTTCTGCCCCGAAGCCTGTTCTCCAAAGCACACTGTTCCACCAAAAAAACTACCGTTTTTCGCCACTGCGCGTATGAATCCGGGGTAAATTTTGTCCCACGTCGAAATACCCTTGCCCGCCACCTACACACACTGCCTCCCTCAATTCCCATATCATGGATAAATACCGCGAGTGCCAGCTGAAGGACGTCCGCCTGGAAGGCGTCCTTGGAGCCAAGATGTCCCGCTTCTTCCAGCATCGCATCCTCTCCGACTTTGCCAGGACGGAGATTATCGGCGAGGCACGCTGCCCCATTGAAAACCGCGACGACGACCTTGGCATGAAGGCTGGAGGCAGGTGGCGCGGCGAGTTCTGGGGAAAGCAGATGCTCAGCGCCGCGCGCGTCGCCGACTACACACGCGACCCCGGGCTCCTGGATTTCATCGTGAAGGAGTGCCGCCGAGTCATCTCATTCCAGGACGAGGACGGATACCTGGGTTCCTACACCGACAAGGAACGGGTCGCATTCACTCCCGAGACCCTAAAGATTATCATGGAGGATCCCGCCTTCGGCTGGACATGCCTCTGGAATCTCTGGAACAGGAAATACCTGATCTGGGCAATGCTGATGGCATACAAGGTCACGGGGGAAAAGGATATCCTCGACAGCGTCCGGTGCCAAATGGACCAGTGGATCGACATGATGCACCGACTGGGCGTCAGCCTCTGCGACACCGGATCCACGGACTTCCTCGGAGTGGCGTCAATGTCGGTCCTAAAGCCACTCGTCATGCTCTATGAGGAGACACAGGACAGGAAATACCTGGACTATGCCGCCGAAATGCTCCCCGACTGGGACCGCGAAGACGGGACAGGGGTGAATTTCTTCCGAAACGCCTTCCTGGACAAGCCACTCTTCCAATGGATTCCGAAACCCGCAATCTGGGCAAAGTCATACGAGCTGATGAGCTGCCTGGACGGACTGCTGGAATACTACCGCGCCACTGGCGAAAAACGATGCCTCGACACTGTCGCAGCCATCCACGACAATCTCGCGAAGAGCGAGGCAAATCCCATCGGAGACGTGGGATATGTGGACAAGTTCATCGGCGCGGCAGAATACCCAAATGCCGCCACGGAACTCTGCGACACCATCCACTGGATAAGACTCTCATACGACCTGTTCCTCATCACGGGAAAGGACAAGTATCTCGACGACATGGAGGTCGCATACCTTAACGCATTCCTGGGAGGAGTCTACCGCGACGGCACCTGGACGGCCTTCTCTGTCAGGGGAGCCGTCAGGCACGAGCCAAACTGGCAGTGCAACTGCGCATACAACCACTGCTGCGTCAACAATGCCCCACGCACATTCATGGACATGGCGGCGGCAACCGTCTCACGGGACGCAGAAGGCGTCTTCCAGGTGAATTTCTACCAGGACGCCACCGCCACGCTGGACGGCGTCACCTTCCAAATCCGCGGCAACTACCCCGTCGGACACCATGTCACGGTGACTGTCAGCGACCCGGCCGCAAAGGTCCGCTTCCGCAAGCCGGGATGGTGCCCGAACATGGATGTCAAGAGGGCGGGGGACGCGTATGTCCTGACATTCGACATGGTGCCGCGAATCGTTGAACGCCCGCAGAAATGCCGCAAGGACGACGAGGCCTGGGCGCACAACCGCTACCTGCTCCAGCCGCTCTACCCCAGCGACCATGTCGTCAAGGAATATAGGACAACCATGGCCGCGACAATGATGTACGGGCCGCTGGTCCTCGCAAGGGCACTCCGTGCCGGAACCCCGTTGGAAAAACTGCACGCCGCCGATACGGTCAACGGCCAGGGATGCGCCCTGAAGGTGACCCCGCGCGAAAGCGAGTTCTGCTGGGGAGCCTGGGACGCCGAAATCCTGAAGGACGGCAAGGTCCTGGACAGCTTCCCCGTCTGCGACTTCCAGTCGGCCGCCGACTCGCCATTCGCCGGCCCCACGGGGAATGTCTTCTCAATCTGGGTGTAACCCCACTGCCGGCAGAGTGTGGAGCCGGGAACTGCCCCCCCTGTAACGAAGGAGGGGTAAGGCCCTGCGCTCTGCATTCGCGGCTTGCCTGTGTCAGGACGCAGGTCCGAGCTGCCCTTCGATCTGCTCCAGCGTAAGGCCCTTTGTCTCCGGCATCATTGTCTTCGCCCATATCAGCTGCAGAATCATCATTCCGCAGAAGAACAGGAACATATACCCTGCGTTGAATGCCTTGATTGCAATCGGGAAGACCAGCGTGAGAAGCGCAGATGAAATCCAGTGGGTGAAGCTGCCGACGGCCTGGCCCGCCGCACGCTGCTCGTTCGGGAAGATTTCAGATATGAAGACCCAGATGATTGTCCCGGATCCGACGGCATGCGCCGCAATGAAGACAATCATGCATAGAAGCACGATGTAGCTTGACGCACCGAGAATACGGGACGCCTCGGCCTTCGAGGCCTCGGCCACGGCCTTCACCTCCGCCGGCGGCAGTTCCTCCGGAAGCGAGACCTTCGACCCCTTGTAGCGCTCCGAGGCGGATGCGTCTGCCAGCGCCTTCTTGGCATCCTCGTACTCAATGAACGCGCGGTGCTTGTCGTCCTCGGAGAAATACCCCACTCCCTCGTCGATGCGCATGACCTGTTCGGCGCCTGTAATCGTGTCGATTGACGAGGAGACGACCTTGAATTCCGAGAAGCTGAGGAAGGCTATTGCGCAGACTCCGAGGCTGAGGATATAGCCCGCCGACCCGAGGTACAGCAATGTCCGCCTGCCAAGGCGGTCGATGAGCCAGAGCCCCACAAATGTGAAGATGAGGTTTGTCACACCGAGGCTGATTGACGCCGCCAGGGCGTTGTTCACGCCGGCCAGCCCCAGCAGGCGTGGCGCGAAGTACAGGATTACGTTGATTCCGGAGACCTGGTTGAAGAAGGCGATCAAAAATGCGAAGAAGAGGGGCTTCCGTATGCGCTTGTCCCAAATGGCCGAATGCTTCCCCGACGCCACGCGGGTTGCCTCCACCGACGCGACAAGCTCGGAGATTTCCGCCTCGCTCATGTCGGGGTTGATCTTCCGAAAGACCTCGACGCCCTCGGCTGGACGGTTCGCCTCGACAATGAGCCAGCGGGGGCTCTCGGGAAGCGTGAAGCACATGAGCGTGTAGATGGCTGCGGGAATTGCCTCGACGCCAAGCATCCAACGCCAGCCCACCCCAATGTCACAGATGTTGCCGATGATGTAGTTTGACAAATAGGCGACGAGGATTCCGAAGACAATGTTGAACTGGAATAGCCCTCCAAGCTTGCCACGGTCCTTCGCGGGGGAGATCTCCGCAATGAAAAGCGGTGCCGCAATCGTCGAAATGCCGATGCCGACTCCGCCAATGAAGCGTGCCACGACAAAGGACCACACGTCCCAGGCAAGGCCGGAGCCGAGCGCCGACACAAAATACAGAATGCCGTTGAAAAACAGGACTTTCTTGCGCCCCCACTTCTTTGTCGGGATTCCGCCGAAGCATGCGCCAAGCACCGTGCCCCACAATGCAGAACTCAACGCCCAGCCGTGCATGGTGCCACTCAGGGCCCATATCCCCTGAATCTCCTTCTCGGCGCCGGAAATCACCACCGTGTCAAAACCAAACAGAAAACCAGCCAGAGCCGATGTAATGGCCCAAAGGAGCAAATGATTCTTCTTCATAGTATCAACTCCCTATGTTGTCGGTTTATTAAAAGGCACCAGGAATGGAGGCGACATCCGCCGCAAGACGATTCCCCGCGGCCGCGGCAATTTCAATCCGGTGGCCGGAAAGATAATGGAACAGGAAACTGGCGCTGAATGCATCACCCGCGCCGACAGTGCTGACGACATTGACAGGACAGGCGGGAGAGGCGGTCTTCTCCCCGTCATGCCAGATCTCGCACCCTGCCGGCCCCAGGGTCAGAATCAGGGTGTCAAGCCCAAAGCGCCTCGCCACGGCGCCACTCTCGGATTCAAGCCCAAACATGGAGGCGATCACGGGCAGTTCGTCATCATTCAGCTTGACAATGTCCGCGGCCGACAACGAATACTCCAGTATCTCCCTTGAATAGAAGTCCTGCCGCAGGTTTACATCGCAGAAGACCTTGCAGGGCGCATTGTCAAGCAACTTCCTCAGGGTGCTTCTCGACTCCGGGGCACGCTGGGCAAGCGTCCCAAAGCAGAAGAGGTCAAGCTCCGACATGTCAATCTCGGGCACGGGAATGTAGTCGTATGCGCAGTCGGACAGAAAATGGTAGGTCGGAATCTTCTTCTCGTCAAGGGAGACCGTGACGCTGCCTGTCGGCTGAGGAACTCGCGCGACATGGTCGACAGAGAGCCCTTCGGCGGCAATCGCCCGGGCCGCCTCGTCGCCAAGCGCGTCCTGCCCAAGGGCTGAAACCAATATCGACTCCGCGCCAAGGCGATGCAGGTGCACTGCCAGATTCAGCGGAGCGCCGCCAAGGTGGGCCCCGTCGTCGAAGATGTCAAAGAGGACTTCTCCAAACGATGCAATCCTAAGCGGGCGGTTCTGGGCGCCGCTCCCAGGGGATACAACTGACATGTGTAAATCTCCTTCTGACCTTGAATGGTTGCCAAACAAAAAGCGTTGTGATGCGGACGAGACAAATGCCATGCCCCCCTGCCCCCGCATTGGCTGAACATGTGCCTTTGCGTTCCTGATGCCGCCTCCTGCACCTGCCTGATGTGAGCAGACGGAAGGAGAAAACCCGGCCTCAAGGCAGACCTGTTCCGTAATCCATCAATAGTTTAACCCACATTTGACATTCGCAAAGACTACCGCATGTCTTTTCCCGCCTCGCACCGACAGCCCCCCGTCCATTGCCTCAAGCAACCTAGTCTTTCATGTTTACATTGAACTATTCCTGAATTCATGTGAAATCATTCGACACAGAAATCCCACTCAAAAAAACACAAAGGCTAGGGAAAATCGGCGAATTGTGGAGTTTTCACCCGGAGAATTGTGGAGTTTTCACCCGGAGAATTGTGGAGTTTTCATACGGCGAATTGTAGAGTTTTCATTCGGCGAATTGTGGAGTTTTCACTCGGCGAATTGTTGGAAGCGGACGATATTCACCCCACTACACACTTTCACTCCACAATAGGCCGTCTTCAAATTCTGTCCTCGCGTCACCTAGCAAGAATCGCTGCTAAATGGGGGCTTTATACAGGAGAATCAGGCTTTCCGTTTGCTTTTCAGGCGAGATTCCGTCATTTTTCTGCCTTCCCTGACTTGTAATCTGACCAAGAGCGTCCATCGTATGCCCTTCAGTGTCCTGGCCTCCTCCCATGCATTTGCACAGGGTTGATTCCATTGTAATCGCCATATCACCGTGCATCGCCTTCCCCGCGAGCCATTCGGCAGAGGTTTGTTTTCGCTAGGCAATCGAGTCCGCCTGGCGGCTGTTTAGAGAATTGTCCAAAGATGAAAAATCTAATTCTTTCCTTTTTAGGGCTACTATTTGGCTTGCTCCTTTCAGGCTGTGCGACAAACGACTATGCCTCATTCTACTCGTCTAATGCAAAAAACCTTCCATACGTGGAGCGATGCAAGGTAAAGTATCCAATCATCGATGAACTCTTTGACCTGGGTGAAGTTCAGGAATGGCGCAACAAAGGATATGAAGTCATCGGAACCTCATCCTTCCAAGGACTATGGACACCGAGGACAAAGGCAATTGATGTGGCACGTCGACATTGTGCAGAGGTTGTCTTGGTTTACTACGAGCTTGAGGAGGAGAGGGAGGAGGAGGAGACCTTCGTTGTGCCCCATCGCGAGAGAACATACCATCATGGAACTATCTATGGATGCGGTTCTTCTGTAAGATATTCAGGTTATTCTACCTCTGTCAGCTATATTCCAGTATCGATTAGCTACACTAATAGGTATTATAGCCAGAAAGCATTCTATCTTGCAAAGAGAAGAGCAATAAACAGTTATGGGGTATACTTTGTCGAACCACCCAATATTCCTGGAAGGGCATTAAACGAAGCTGTTGTTGTTGATATCGTCATTACAGGTTCTCCTGCTGAAAAGGCAGGAATAAAAGTTGGAGATGTTGTAGTGTCGATAAACGGTCAGTCAATCAGTTCCTTTGAGGAGGCAAAACCCTTCATGCTTGGTCAGTCAGCAATTTCTTCCATGGAGGTAAGCCATGAATAACCGCACCTATTTCTTCATTCTGATTTACTCCTCGTTCTTGTTCCTGAACGGGTGTGTAACTGTCCCGCAATCCTATACCCCGTCCACATCCCTGAATATAAACACGTGTCATGACAAATATGATATCAGCTATTCGCTTTCCTATATTTCTGATGGTGACGTCTCTACTGGACGAGCGTCTGAATCGCGCATGCGGGAAATCATTGAAAAACAATTAAAACAGTCAAATTACTTTTCAAATGTCACATACAAGGATCCGGCCGAGAAGAGCCGCTACCATATACACTTCATTGCACATTACTCCATGTGCCCTGTCAATGAATCTGCCGAGCATGGATACTTTGCCGGTGACACACTCTTCCTGATTCCAACCTGGCAAAATATGTATTTGGATTTATCAGCATTCCTCATACGCGACAATAGAAAGGTTTATTCTGTATCAACATCAGAAAACCTCAGGTGCTATATATGGCTTCCGCTTGCGCCTTTTGGATTGATATGGAACAATTGGATCAGCTGGACGGTCCAGGAGAAGAAGTGCGTTAATTATCTTTTAAACAGTATAACAGATTTCCAGATAAATACCCTAGAATGACATCTCCTGCCTCTATCACCTCCAAAAAGCAGGAATAACAAGACCGAAAGACCCTATTTTTCGAGTGGGGATGTGGTAGCCGTATACCCCCGTCTCCTCTACCAGCCCATATAGGGCAAACATCAACCACGCGGCAGTGGCAGAGTACTAGCCGTGGATGGAGCGAAGGCGTGCACCCCATCTATGCAACCTCTAACAACCATTGAATCCGCATAATGAATAGATGATATTCGTGCCCATTCGTGTCCATTCGTGGTTCTGATTTTTCTTTTCGTGTATTTCGTGGTTCAACCCATTCGTGTACATTCGTGTCCATTCGTGGTTCTGGATCCCTTTCGTGTATTTCGTGTGTTTCGTGGTTCAACCCATTCGTGTACATTCGTGTCCATTTGTGGTTCTGTTTTTTCTTTTCGTGTATTTCGTGTGTTTCGTGGTTCAATCCATTCGCGCCGATTCGTGGTTCCTCGACCAGTTTCAGCGAAAAATTTTCCAGGAAATGTTGGAGACGACTTGTTTTCCGTGGATTTGTTCCTACAATTACTGTTGGAGACTAAATCTTATCGGTAAGATTTTTTCGACCTCCATCTGTTTCTCGTTTGTCTGCAACAAGTTGTTCAACATTCCATCACCCTCAACCCCAGGAGTCTTTATGAAGAAGACATTCACCCTGATTGAATTGCTGGTGGTCATCGCCATCATCGCGATTCTTGCCTCCATGCTGCTGCCCGCGCTCTCCAAGGCCCGCGAGAAGGCCCGCGCCATCAGCTGCGTCAACAACCTCAAGCAGCTCCAGCTTGGCGAGATCCTCTACGCCAACGACTACGACGACTACCTCCTGCCGGGCGTCTACATCTCCCCCGTCAACGGCGGCGAGCCCGACATCAACGTCATGGATCCCGGCCAGTGGACCGGCGAGCACGCCGACAAGGACGTCTACACCTGGTTCACCCTGAACTCCCTGATTCCCGGCTGCCCCATGACCTTCAAGTCCTGGAGGGACAAGGACCCGATGGCCATTCCGGACGAGAGCCCCGACAAGAGCTCCTGGCACAAGGTCCTGCACTGCCCCTCCGCCGACACCTCCAAGCGCCTCCTGGGCAACATCTCCTACGCCCTGACCTTCGGCGCCTACAACCGCTTCATGCAGCTGTGGACGGGCGGCTGGACAAACGAAGCCTACTACAAGAACGGCTCCGGCTGGCACCGCATCAGCAGCCTGAAGGCCGCCAGCAAGACCATCGGCATGTTCGACTTCTGCAAGACCGCGTCCATGAACATCTCCTTCCAGGCCGACTTCGGCCCCGTCCAGGACGCGACGGCACGCCACGACATCTTCCGCCACTCCAAGACCTGGAACACCTCCATGCGCGACGGCCATGTGGAGGCGGTCCCCTTCGGCAAGACCACGTGGGTGGGCGACTCCAGCTACATCCAGAAGGACTTCAACTGGTTCCCCGGCGTCAACAAGGTCGGCGGCGAGCAGGACTAATGCGCCACGCAAAGGCGTGAACCACCCAGGGCGGACGCCTCCAGGACACGGGAGGCGCCTGCCCTGTTCCGTCCTGAAGACGCCCCCAATCCTCCTTATTCATTATATTCATCCAGTATCTCACCCCCTTTCCCCTCCTGCCTGACACCATGACCAAGCGTGTATTCTTCCTTCTTTCCATGATGGCCCTTGCCTGGACGGGCGTCTTCGCCTTCGACGTCCGCGACTTTGGCGCCAAGGGCGACGGCATTGCCGACGACACAGATGCGATCCAGCGTGCCATTCTCAAGGCCGAGGAGGCTGAATTCAATGTCCTTGCTGGCTATTCCGCGGAATTGGAATGGAGTGGCCATGGCGGTCATGGCAGTGGCGGCGAGGTGTATTTGCCGAAGGGAACCTACCGTCTTACCCGTCCGTTGGTGACAACCAGGCGCCGTGCGATTTTCCGAGGCGAGGAAGGCACCACGCTGGTTGGCGCGCCCGGTCAGGACATCATCTATTTTCACCATGTTGGGCGTGCCGTCATTGAGAACATCGCCTTCCAGGGCGGCCGCATCCAGTTGAACTACTATACCCACAACAATGACATGACCATGCTTCGGATGGAGGGGTGTTCCTTCCTGAATCCCGAGCTGGAGAGCATCCGTGCCTACAATGCCAAGGCCGAGGAGTGGCGCGGCATCCCCACCTACCTGGTCAGCAACAACGAACAGGGACTGCCCATCCTGACCCCAAACCCCGAATACGAAAACTCCCCCGGGCTTCTGCCGAACTCCACCATTTTCGCCGCAGTGGACTGCCGTTTCCAAGGCAGCGCAACCTTCATCAGCGGCGGCAGCGACCAGTTCGTGGTTGAAAACTGCACCTTTGACCGTGTCGGGGGGACTCTGCCCATCTTCCACTGCACGGGGCATACAAATTTCCGGAATGTCCAGGTGACATACAGCGCCCCCGTCCCCGGCGGACCTGACTGCTGGATGTTCCGCGGACCATACGACCATCGTGTCGAGGCGGAGATGGGTTGCGACACCACCTCCCTGGTGGATTGCAGGCTCATCTGCAAGGACGGCGCGAAACTGAGCCTCTTGCGAAGCGACAAAAAGGCCTCCTACTACAACTCCACCCTGCGGCTTCATGGATGCCAGCTGGACCTGGGCGGCGCCCCGATGGTTCGGGTCGCTCCCGACACCTCCATCGGAATCATCGACCTCCAGAACAACAAGAACCTGGATGATCGGGTCGTACCGCTGGTGGTCTACGAAAAGGTGCCGACCTGGGAGGATCTGGAGACGAAGATCCGCTACAAGTGGTTCGACTTGAGCTTCCTCTTCAACTATCAGTTTGGTGGTTGGTCGTACGACACCTGGGCGCAGAAGACCGAGCATGGTGGCTATGATATGGAGGCCAACATCCCAACATATTATGCTGACAGTTGGAAGAAGCCAGGCGATGTCACCAAGTATGAGCAGTTCTATGAGAAGAGTTCCAGTGTGGCAATGCACAAGATTACCAACAGCCGTCGTCTGCACAGCACAGACTTCCTGCGTCTGAAGACTTTCACTCTTGGTTTCACCTTGCCCAAGCAGTGGCTCTCTTCTGTAGGCTTGAGCAATGCCCGTATCTATATGTCTGCCAATAACCTGTGGACATGGGCGGCTTGGGATTATTATGATC
>ENA-ORPK01002964-ORPK01002964.1-human-gut-metagenome-genome-assembly--contig:-NODE-2964-length-11033-cov-38.098105_pt1 | contig 11033 bp, 9 predicted proteins | sample MGYA00242139_ERZ509068 | MGnify/ENA primary metagenome ERZ509068 (study PRJEB26280, sample SAMEA2338687) | human gut metagenome | biome: human gut; feature: human-associated habitat; material: faeces... | reverse complement strand
CTCGCATGGTAGAGGACATCTCTTACAACAACGCTCGCAACTACTTCAAGTTCTATTAATCATAGAGCTTAAGCAATTATACTAAGACAAATCCCTTCACGGCATCATGAGATGATGTTGTGGAGGGATTTGTTGCTTGATAACGGAGTAAAACTTCAGAATATGGGGGTAATAGACAGAATACTAGGATTCTACGAAGATATTAGAGAGTTTAATTCTTCTAATATCAAGGATTTCCGGGGCAGAATGAAGTCTTGGATCAAGATGGGTATGCTTGCCGGTCGCATCTTCTATGTAAAGGATATGTGGGCAAGGGATGTAGCAGCATTGACTTTCGCCTCCTTCATGGCTTTGATACCTTTTATGGCGATGATGTTTGTTATTGCCCGAGGCTTCGGCTATGCGTCATTGCTGGAGTCATGGCTGTCTACCACTTTCGAGGCACAACCTGTTGTCGCCAAGACTATCGTTGACTTCGTACATAATTATATCGAGAACACACAGAGCAACTATATCATCGGTACGGGTATCGTGATGTTTCTCTATACCATCGTTTCCCTGATGCAGAAGATAGAGCTTACCTTTGATGATATCTGGCATACGGGCGAGCGTTCGTGGAAGCAGATTGTTACAGAATATCCTACTATTCTGTTCGGACTGGGACTGATGATTCTCTTTGCTTCGAGCATCAACGTATGGATAGTGAATATGGTGGATAATGTCGACAAGATAGCCGATATCGGGGATACGATTCCTTCGTTTATCCTTCATTTGGCGGCATTTGTTCCGATGTTCCTGTTCTTTGTGTTCTGCTATTATGTCATTCCGAATACTTATATCCGGGTCCGCAGTACTCTGGTGCCTTCATTCCTGGCGGGTATCTGCATGACAGCCTTGCAGTATGGCTACATCTATCTGCAGGTATTTCTGTCCAGCTATAATGTCATCTACGGTTCGCTGGCAGCCATTCCGCTTTTTCTGTTATGGCTTCAGATATCCTGGGCTATCGTGGTCTTTGGCGCTTTGCTCTGTCATACCAATCAGAACATCCATTATTACGATGGCGATCTCAGTTACGATCATCTGAAATTGTCACAGCGCATCCGGGTTTGTGGCATGGTGATGCATTTGGTATGCAAGCGCTTCAATGAGGGTGAACAGGCTTATACGCCTAAGGAGATTCATGACTTGACGGAGATTCCGCAGCAGATAGTCAATCAGGCTGTAAGAGAACTCTTGCAGGCGAAGTTGCTGGTAGAGATTCGGAGTGAGAAGAAAGGCTGTTTCGAAGAATCGGTCATCCTGCATCCGATAGAGAAGATAGATCATCTAACATACGGAACAATGATAGAGCGACTCTTCAACTATGGCGAAGATATTGCCGGACTGGCAGAGCTGGAAAGCGATTTGATATTGTGGAAGAATATCGAAATCGTTAATCTTGACTTCGTGGAGAATGGCAAGAAAATAGCTTTCATCTAGAAAAATATTCAAATTATTATAAACCTTTAAAACCATTAGAGTATGAGAAAATTTATTTCATTGGCAGTTGTTGCTCTCTTGGCTTCTTCCATGTCGGCACAAACCATTGCCAACATGAAAGACCTGAATGCCGAGAAGAAATCTGCTGCTATTAATCTAAAGTTGACAGGAACCTTGACAACTACGAAAAATTCAGATTTCCGCCAGCTTCGTGATCTCTGCTGGCAGTTGAGAAACCTGGACCTGAGCGAGGCAACCTGTCCTGTTCTTCCTAAGAATGCATTCCATTCCCGTCATCATCTGCAGCATATCATCTTGCCAAATCAGTTGCAGGAGATAGGTACTCAGGCTTTCTTTGCCTGCGATAACCTGCAGGAAGTGGTGATTCCCAAGTCGGTAACGAAGGTGGGCGCTGCAGCCTTTTCCGGTTGCAAGTCTCTGAAAACCATAACTATCGAAGGTGCACCCGAGATAGGAGAGTTTGCTTTTGCCAATCTTGAAGGGGTACAGGTCATCAGGGTTAATTCCAATATCCCTCCAAAGGCTGCTGCTACTGCTTTTTCGGGCGTGAACATGCGAGGCGTGAAACTGGTCATGCCAAGAGGCAGCGAGAAGGCTTACCGCAAGGCACAAGGCTGGAAGGCTTTCTTCGGAGAAGTGAAACAGGCTAGGGAAGTATGCAATCCTGAAGCTTGCCTGATTCCTGTACCGATGGATCTGAAGGTGAAGGCAAAGGCTGCACCGTTGCAGGTGGCGGGAAACTGGAAGATTGTGGCAGATGAAGGTCTGGCTAATGAGCGTGAACATGCTGACAGAATCCTCAAGGAGAGAAATGCTCAGCAGAAGGGAGCACAGCTGACGATGACCCTAGCCATTGATCCTACTCTTACCGATGCTGAGGCTTATACCCTAGAAGTACAGCAGAAAGGTGTGGTCATCAAGGGAAAGACTGCAGCAGGTGTCTTCTACGGATTGATGACTTTCGACCAGTTGCTTCGTGGCAATGCATCTAAGGTGGGTTGCGATGCCATCCCACAGCTGGCTTTGAAAGACCAGCCACGTACTCATGTAAGAGAGTTGATGGTGGATCCTTGCCGTATCTTTATCCCATACGAAGAGTTGAAGGCTTTCGTTCCTGAGATGGCTCGCTATAAGCTCAATATGCTTCATCTTCACTTGGTGGATGATCAGGCTTGGACTATCGAAATCAAGAAATATCCTCGTCTTACTGCTGAGGCTAGCAGCCGATGGGGTATGGACGATATGCTGATGCCTATCAAGGGATATTATACACAGGAGCAGATGCGCGACTTTGTAGCATATTGTGCCAAGTATCATATCCAGGTGGTACCTGAGATTGAGATGCCGGGTCATGAGGTGGCTGCCATCAGCGTATATCCGGAATTGACCTGCCAGGGAGTGAGAAAGCCTATCCGTACAACTTGTGGTGTATCAGACGAATTGCTCTGTGCCGGTAATGAATTTACTTACGAGTTCTTGGGAAATGTATTCAAGGAGCTTGCCGATGTCTTCCCATCAGAATACATTCATCTGGGAGGTGACGAGGCTGGTAATCCTGCCCTCGATTGCTGGACTAACTGTCCTAAGTGTCAGGCATTGAAGAAGAAACTCGGTATTACTTCTACCGACCGTTCTGAGAACTGGAAGCTGCAGGGCTATCTCTTCGACCGTGTGATAGATCTTCTTCGCACCCAATATCATAAGACTCCGATGTTCTGGTATGAGACCGATTTCAAGAAGATTCAGCCAGGTTGCGTTACCTTTGCATGGCGTGCTGGTCTCACCAAGGAAGCATTGGTGGCAGCGGTGGAGAACAATGCCCGCATCTTGCTTTGCCCAGGTGAACATTGCTATTTCGACTATCCGATGGCCAAGGGCGACATGCCTGAGGTAAACTGGGGAATGCCGGTTACTTCCTTGAAGGCAGCCTACGATCTTGATCCTGCATGGGGAATGGGAGAGGAGTTTGAAAAGAACAACCTCTTTGGTGTAGCCGGAACCTTGTGGAGTGAGTGTATCAATTCTCCTGAGCGCATCTATTATCAGGCTTATCCACGTGCATTGGCTTTGGCAGAAGCCGGATGGAGTCTTCAGAAGAATCGTTCCTGGGAAGGATTCCTCACCCGATTGAAGCCTACGGCAAAGGATATGATGCGAAGAGGCATCACCTTCTCTATGGAATGGTAAACATCTAGGAAAGAATCAGTTGATTATGAGATTGATACCATATAATAAAAGAAAAAGCGTGTAAGTATTGCTACTCACACGCTTTTTTTATTATTATTATAAACGTAATTACTTCGTTTGCTTTCTCTTAAGAATGCTATTGCATTCGGGATTGAATCCCTTATGCGCAAGCACAACCACGGCTTCTGTTCAAAGCCTCGCCATACATTTCCATAGCGGTCATGTAATCTGCAAGAATAGTCTTCAAGACCTTCTTGATGTTCTTAAACATTGTTTTCATAATCGTTATCCTTTCTTTTTTTTATTAATACTGTGGCATTGCTGCCAATCTTTCTTTTTACCTGAAGTGGTCTTATCTAAGACCCTTCTCAATCTTGTTGTTAACATGTACAGCCTGAGCAATCATGATTGCTACTACTGCGAGAATCATTACTGTTGTCATCATAATTTGTTTCCTTTCGTTCTTTAATGGAGCCTCGTTTCCGGGTCTCCTTTTTTACATTATCCTTATTACAATCTCTCTTTTGCTGGTGCAAAGGTAGTGCCTTTTTTTTGAATTCCTGTCACAAAGTCGTGACAAAATGATGAAAGAAGGGCATTTTTTGACGCATATCAAGCAGCATGGTCTGATGCCTTGATGTACGTCAAGGGGATTTGGCTTGTCATGCCAAATATGTCAGTCTTGTCCGTCTGATGTGGTATGCCGATAAACACTAGGGTTTCGAGGGGTGAAGGGTGGAACGTACCATTAACCCGTGTAAATGGCTATTATACAGAAGTATACGGCGTTTTGGTGAAGGGTGAAGGGGAAAAGACGTTTTGTCTTTCAAAAATAAGCTCCCTTATAAAAATTATGTCGGAATTTGCATCTCGTTATTTTTTCGGGATATTCCTTTGCTTGTATCATTATTTTTTGTATCTTTGCCCCCAAAAAAGGTGTTTTTAAACAATAGTGTCATGGAGCAGAATCAGTTAAAAGAAGTACCATATGGCGTATCGGATTTCGATGTAGTAAGAAGAGACAATCTATACTATGTCGATAAGACCATGTATTTGCCAAAATTGGAAAGTCAGGCTCGCAACCTCTTTTTCATTCGCCCTCGCCGTTTTGGTAAGAGCTTGTTCATCAGTATGCTTCGTGCTTACTATGATGTGAGACACAAGGATGAATTCCAGGAAAAGTTTGGTGGCTTATGGATAAGTCAGCATCCTACTTCCTTACAGGGAAAGTTTCAGGTGATGTATCTTGATTTCTCGCAGGTAGGAGGAAACATTGAAAAACTGGAAGAGCGATTCAATTTCTATCTGGGAGTTGAAATGGATGGTTTTGTGCGTGATTATCATGAATACTATCAGGAGGAAACCATCAGGAAGGTTCGGGAAACTGAAGATGCAGCAGGAAAGTTTTCCATTATCATCAATGAAGCTAAGTCAAAGTCATATCCTCTCTATCTTATTATAGATGAGTATGATAACTTTACGAATACCGTGCTTAACGAGCATGGAGAGGATGTATATAGGGCTATCACGCACGCTGCAGGATTCTATCGAGACATCTTTAAGAAGTTTAAAGGTTCTTTTGATCGTATATTCATTACGGGTGTCAGTCCTGTTACATTGGATGATGTAACCAGTGGCTTCAATATCGGCTGGCATATTTCTACCAATGAGGAATTCAATCAGATGTTGGGTTTCTCTACGGAGGATGTGCGAGAGATGTTCACCTATTATAAGGAAAAAGGGATGATGCGTCCTGATAGCAACATCGAGGAAATTATTGAAGAAATGAAGCCTTGGTATGATAACTATTGTTTTTCCAGGGGAGCCTTGGAAACTCAGAGTAGGATGTTCAACTGCGATATGGTGCTCTATTTCCTTCGCAATTTCATGAATCGGGGAGAAGGTCCCAAGGAAATGATAGATCCGAATACTAAGACGGATTACAACAAGATGCGCAAGTTGATTCAGCTTGACAGACTGGATGGTGACCGCAAGGGTATTATTCGGAAGATAGCAGAGACAGGACAGATTATCACTCGATTGGAAGAGACATTTCCTGCCAGAATGATAACCAATCCTCAGATATTCCCGAGTTTGCTATTCTATTATGGCATGCTTACCATCAAGGGCACCTTTGGCAGCCAGCTGGTTTTGGGGATTCCTAATAATAATGTTCGCAAGCAATATTATGGCTATTTGCTGGAAGAGTATCAGGATGATAGGTATGTTAATCTGTCTGACTTGGAATATAAGTTTACGTTGATGGCTTTCGAAGGAAAGTGGAAGGATACTTTGGAATATATGGCTTCGGCATACGCAGCCGTTTCATCCGTTCGGGATTCCATAGAGGGCGAGCGTAATCTGCAGGGCTTCTTCATGGCGTATCTGAGCCTTAATAGCTATTATTATACGGCTCCCGAGTTGGAATTGAATCATGGTTATTGTGATTTCTTCCTCTTGCCGGATTTGACGCATTATCCAACGAAGCATAGTTATATTTTGGAATTGAAATTAATTCCAAAGAAAGAAAAGGGAATGTCAGGAAAGGTGCATGAGGAGTTAATAGCCAAGCAATGGCAGGAAGCAGAACTTCAGATCAAGAAATATGCTGAAGCCCCGAGAGTTGAGGCTTTGCGACAGGAAACCCAGTTGCATAGAATCATTATGCAGTTTGATGGTTGGAAGTTGCATAGAATAGAAGAGGTGTAGATTGGGAAAGAATGAGCTGAGGCGTTATAAAGAATAAGTTTTCTTTACATTAGCTTGCCTGAGATTCTCGTATTTTCAGACGCTTATCATTTCTTTGAGAATATCGCAAATATGAAGAGAAATAAGAACTTACTGATAATCAGGTGTTTGTGATTTCTTGACAAGATGATACCGTTGAGGAAAATCTATAGTTGTACGACTATAACCCCTATAGTTGTACAACCATAACTCTACAGTTGTACAACCATAGCATGTATAGTCGTACAACTGTAACTTTATAGTCGTACAACTATAGGTCTTATTCTTAATAGAGAGCAGAAAACGGGGATTTCCGACCTCTAAATCCCCCTTATTTTTATCGCTAGATTCAAAACTTGTAGGTATATGAATTTTGGTTATAAAATTTGACGGGAGGTTGGATATTAAAAGATAAGTGTTATGATGACAGTTCAAGATTATATAGCAATAATTAGGCAAAATAGTTCCAAGATTACTCAAGATTTTGGAATCAAGACCTTGCGCATTTTTGGTTCCGTATCACGAAATGAACAAACAGAGCAAAGTGATTTGGATATTTGTGTAGAAACAGAAACTCCTAATCCTTTTTTATTGGCCGATTTGAAAGAATTCTTAGAGGACTTGTTTAAGTGCTCTGTTGATGTTGTGCGTATTCACAAAAACATGAATCCTTTCTTCAAATCAAGAATAGAACGGGATGGAATCTATGCAATACGATAAAATAAAGATTTTCTCATTTTACTTTGGCGTTTACGTTAGAATGTAGTATCTTTGCAATTGTAATTCGAACTAAAAATGGAGGAATAAAGGTATGGATACAACAAAGTTAACAAGAGAAGAAGCGTTGCGCCGTTGGAATGCTTCTAAGGAAACCAAGCGTAAGATGGTTGAAAAGCTAGAAACCTTGGTAAGGAATAGTTGTCTTGAACGTACAGGCAAAGAACCTATTGGGGTAGAAGTATGGTAGTCGAAACATTGTCTCTAGACACGATTAATGCCAATTCTTTGCATAGTTTGCAGCAAACCTTGCAAATTATGCAGAGACTAAGAGTTGGTACGGAGAGGGTACGGAGTTGGTACGGAGCGGGTCTAGCAATGATATCTTGTGGGGAGATTTGGAAAATCTAAAGTAGTACATGATGGAAAAGATTATTGTTGACGTTGCGTGGTGCGACAGAAATTATGGTGGTTCTCTTGGTAGTAATGTACCAGGAGCGGTGGTTTTTACAGCACCAGCCTTTGAAGCTTTGCAAAAAGAAGCAAAGGAAAGTCTGGAGTTTCATATAGAAGGCCTTATGGAAAATGGGGAAGATGTTCCCGAATGGCTGAAGAATGGGGATTATGAGTTTGAGTATAATATTATAAGATAAGATCAGTTGTGTTCTGGTTTTAGCAAAGAGGGTGTGTCATAAGTAAATGATTCACCCTTTTTGTTTGTTGGAATGTTACTGATATGTTGTTGGAAAACATAGTATAAGTTGTTAGATAAGATAGTATATGTTTTTGAGTTAGTTAGTATCTCCGGTCGCACAACAGCTGTTGTGCGCTTGCACAGCAGGTGGTGTGCATGCGGTGTTCAACTGTTATGCACCAACTATTATCTAGACTTATGGCACACCCTCTTTATCATTTGGTACATTCAGAACGGTATTTCATACAAGACTGGTTTTGATATTTGTAGGATAGGTAAGTTAGAGGTTTATGGGCATTGGAACCGTCATGAAATAGGAATGTGGAAGTGTTATCTTTTCGGCAGTGGTGCCATCCGATGCCTTTTTTTATCCTTTTCAGAAAAATGGAGTATTTCCGATAAAAAAGTGGCTAAAAGTTTGGCAGTTTCAAGAATATTGCTTACTTTTGCGGTCAGAGTTGGAGTAGACGGAAAAGAACGGCTACGATGAAGACTCAAATGGATGAGCGTATTGAATGTAAGTCTTGAAATAGAAATGTGGAAATTTCAAAATTCAACTATGACGAACTGCAATACGGCTCACGGTATGGGATTATTGTATCCTTTTCTCTATAGGGGGAAGGTGCCGATATACCTTTTGGCGTGGGCTATTGTATGTTGCTAGTTGAAAGGTCTTTCCACAACCTCTATTTCGGCGACAGAACAATAGTCCCACGCCATTTCATTTAAATTTAGTTACTAATGCAACTTCTGGGACCAAGTTGATGATAGAGGTATGCTTATGGTGTTGGAAAAAGATATTATGCCAAGATACAATCCAAACCATTTGGATGATCGTTATTGAATAATCTGATATTGTAGAATTAGTAAAATATTTATTTATGGTACATTTTACGTTTAAGAACGGACTAGCAGGCAAAAGCCTATCAGCCCACAACTCTTTTAAGAGCTTTATTATTATGGTGGTTATGCTCGTTATGACCGCAAGCAGTGTATTTGCTGAAGTCATAGATGGACTTCGTTATAAACTGGATACGAAAATGAAGACGGCAATTCTATTACCTAATACGGAAAAATATTCTGGTGATATTGTTGTTCCTGAAAAGGTTAAAGGCAATAATGGTATGGAATATTCTGTTATTGCTATTGAAGAGATGTGCTTCTATGAATGTAGCGGTTTGGCTTCTATCATCATTCCGCCTTCTGTAATATCGATAGGTAATTATTGTTTTGCAGACTGTAACAGCTTAACTTCTATCACCATTCCGTCATCTGTTACTTCTATTGGGTTTTATTGCTTTGGTCGTTGCAGCAAATTGAGTTCAGTCACTATTCATTCAACTGTAACTACGTTGAGCAATTCTTGCTTTGAAGATTGTAACAGCTTAACTTCTATCACCATTCCTTCATCTGTTACTTCTATTGGGCAGTATTGCTTTGCTCGTTGCAGCAAATTGAGTTCTGTCACTATTCCTTCAACTGTAACCTCTATTGGGAAGTATTGTTTTAGTGATTGTAGTAATTTAACTTCCATCAGCATCCCTTCATCTGTTACTTCGTTGGGGGAACAATGCTTTGCACGTTGCAACAAATTAACTTCTATCACCATTCCTTCATCTGTAACTTCGATGGGGGACGGGTGTTTTGCTGGATGTGATAGCTTAACTTCCATCTCTATTCCTTCATCGGTAACATCGTTGGGAGATGCTGTTTTTTCAGGTTGCAACAAATTATCTTCTATCACCATTCCTTCGTCTGTTACTTCTATAGGTTCGTATTGCTTTGGCTGGTGCAGTAGCTTAACTTCTATCACTATCCCTTCATCTGTTAATTCTTTGGGAGGTCTTTGTTTTAACTCTTGTATTAATCTAGAAACTGTTTCTTTTAAAGGTAAACTACCTGTTTTATATGGTACTTCTTCTTATTCCCAGCTTGCAATACCAACGTATTGTGATATAAAAGTTCCAGCAGAATATCTTCAGGATTACAAAGACGCTTTTGGCCCTGATTATAAATATATTTCTGCTTGGAATCCGAACGAATCAGGTGATGACGATAAGCCTGTAGCTCCATGTGCCACACCATCCATCTTTTATGGTGCAGGTAAATTAAAGTTCTCTAGCGAAACAGCAGGAGCAAAGTATCATTATACTATCAGTGATAAGGATATGGCTACAGATGCACTTTGCGAAGACGGTAATGTATCTCTTTCAGCAGCTTATGACATATCTGTATATGCAACAGCTGATGGCTATTCTGCATCCGAAAAGGCTAAGGCAACACTATATTGGGTCAATGCCAACCTGGAGAATACAACCAACATCAACCAGACTAGAACCCGTGGCGTTGTGGCTTCTGTCTATGATGGCATCGTCTGCATTTCGGGTCTTGATAATGGCGAGGTGGTTAAGTTCTATGCAGCTGATGGCAAGCTTATCGGCTCATCTTCTGCCGTAGACGGTACCGCATCCTGCGCTGTATCAGAAACCATGGTTATTGCAAAATTCGGTGATAATGCAATCAAGGTTGCAGTAAAATAAACTATTGTAGATAAAAAATAAAGAGTTTGATGCACTGAAAATGTGCGTCAAACTCTTTTTTTTGAATTCGCACAGCCTGCGTTCTTGGTTTATATATCAAAGATGGGTTTCTAAAATCACATTTTATTACTATCTATTTTTTTAGCATTATAAAATAACGCAAGATTCTTCGCCACCAAGATGCTTTTTTGCCTGTTTGGGCAGAAAATGATAATTCTTGTATTTCTTCCCATTGCAAGTCTGACTCATTCTGAGATTTTACTTCCGCTCTAACACGTTTTTCTGATTCTGTCAGTTGTTGTTTTGGGAATGTTTCACCACTATTTGGGACAGACTTTTGCATAATGTCTAAACCTAAATATGTCGACCTCTCATTTGCTGCTATCATTTGACGGGCCTCTTCAAGTGACCAGTGTCTTTCGGAGATAATTTGTTCATTTAAAGAATTTTCTTCAGGCAAATACGTAGAATCTATTGATGACAAAACGTCTTCGACTATTTTTTAACAACCTTTAGGATAAAGTGTAATCTGTCTCTCAGAAAAACGAATAACAATCCACCCATGATCAATAAAATATTTGTTTCTCTTTTGGTCATTATCACATTCAATATCACTAGTGTCCCGTTAAAACGAGACGATTATTAAATAAGTTATTAATACTCAA
>ENA-ORPK01002960-ORPK01002960.1-human-gut-metagenome-genome-assembly--contig:-NODE-2960-length-11041-cov-2.325687_pt1 | contig 11041 bp, 7 predicted proteins | sample MGYA00242139_ERZ509068 | MGnify/ENA primary metagenome ERZ509068 (study PRJEB26280, sample SAMEA2338687) | human gut metagenome | biome: human gut; feature: human-associated habitat; material: faeces... | reverse complement strand
CCGCCACTCTTGAGGGTGTGCTTGATCTTGCCCACGACGGGGTCTTTTTTGCCGGTGGTCATTCTCGGACCCTCGATTTCCACTACGCGGAGGTCGGGATTTGCGTTGATCAGCTTCTGAATGTCGATATTGCCGTTCTGATCGTAGATGTTGTTGCGCTGGTAGCGGTCGAGCATTTCTTCCGCATCCGGCGCGTCTGCGATCCAGTTTTCGTGTACCTCGTTCTTGGTGAGGCTGTTGCTGTACGCCTTGACGCGGTAGAGCCAGACGTCGCAGTCGTTCGAGCCGAATTTCAGCTTCGCTGGAGTATCCTGCGTGAAGTTGTCGTTTGCCTCGTAGATTGCCACTCTGGACGGAATGCCTTCAAGCCACAGCATCATGATTCTGTCTGCGCTGTCCGGCTCGATGTTGATATCCATTTCGATGCGGCTGTCCTCACAATACTGCGCGTCCATTGTGGTCTGCTCGGAGGATACCGTCGCCTTCTGCGCCTGCAGTTTGATACCGATTCCATCCGCAAGGCAGGAACCGATTTCCGCGTCGTAGTTCCGGCAGTTCGTCGCTTTGAAAATGAGTTTGATTTCCTTGCCGTTTCTCATTGCGTCGTCTGCAAAAACAGAACGGTCAAAGGTTACGCTGGTGCCGCACTTGATGCAGAGGTACGTGCCGCCCTGCTCGTCGGTCTTGAAGCCACCGTTTTCCCAGTCGAAATTGTCCGAGAAGGTCAGCGGGTGGTTCGTTCCGTTCCCGTCGGTATAACCGAAGGATGCGCGGTCGGTGTCGTTGTTGGTGTGTCCCTGCGGATTGAGGTCAAGTGTCAGCCCTGTGGTGATAGGCTCGATGTCGACGCCGCTGGACGCCACCTGCAGGGTGATTGTCTTCACGACGGATCCGCAGGTGATTGTCAACGTGTCCGTGCCTGCCGTGTCAGCTTTGTAGTTCCACGTCTGGCGCGTTCTGTCCACGGTCTGGGTTGATACCACCACGCCGTTTACTGCCAGCGTAATGCTCGCGGTGAGGCTTGCAGGGTTATAAACCTGGTACGGGATTGCGACGGTGCTGTACTGTGTCGCGCTGCCGGTGAAGCTGCAGGCGATGATCGGCGTGGTGTTTCCGGCTTCTGCCCAGATGATGTCGTATTCCAGCGTGTTGCTGGTTACGCTTACGCCGTCGACGGTCGCCGTGGCATAAACCTTGAGGCGGTGCGCTCCGTGGCTCTGTGCGGGGATTGACTGCGTCTGCTGTCTGCCGGAAGCGGTAACGGTCGCCGTGGCGATTTCCTCGTTGTCGATCAAGAAGTGGATTGTCTTCTCGATGTTGTTGCCGATGGGCGTGTAGCGGAAGACCAGCGGACCCGTGTTGATGGCGGTGTCGTCGATTGTCGCACTGATGGAAAGCGCGACGGCGTTGACCGTCCATGTCTTCGTGCCGTAGTTGTCGTCTTCGTCCGTTACCTTCACCTTGACCTTGTTCGTGCCTTCGGAAAGATACGAGCCGATGTCTATGGTGTGGTTACCCTGCGCGATGTTCTTCGCCAGCACGGTCTGGTTGTTGATGATGATTTCGAGTGCGCCGGAGGAGTTCGTGAATTCTCCCGCGCTGTCGTAGTCGTAATAGCTGAAGCTGATGTTCACCGATTCGCCGTGCGCCACGGTGAGCGATGCCGAGCCGGTGAGGTTCTCCAGTTTGACGACTGTGCTTGTTCCGCCAGATCCTCCGCCGCCACCAATGAAGCAGGGGTCTACCACGTCCTCGCCGTTCATGGTGATGTGCAGGTAGCCGCTGCTCTGGTCGTAGGAGATGGCATCGAAAGCCAGACCGCCGCTCTTGATCTCGATGTCTGTGGAGGTATCGTCCCAGAATGTGATTCTGATGCCGGTTTCGATGGTGTCCACGCTCTTGACAAGGTCGGGGTACATTGCTTCGATGTCGTCCGCCGATTTGTAGCCTTCGTTGATTCCGTTGTCCCTCAACGCCTTAATGAAGGCGGCGAGGGTCGCTCTGCGGAGCGATTCTTTCGTCGCTCCGCCTGCGGTTTCCGGCTGGGTTACGAGTACGCTGGCGTTGCTTTTTACGCTTTCTGTACTCTGTTTGTCTGTGATTTTTACTGTTGCCATGTCTGCCTCCTTATCTGAACGCGATATAGCGATAAGTCTCGCCGCTCTTGTTCGTTGCGATTTTGTTGTTTGCGACATACGAGACATAGAAGCCGTTTGTGGTAATCATCATAGCGGTGTCGTTGTTGTTCCACGAGGTTTCGTGGCTCGGTGCCGTGCAGTTACGGGATCGCAGACCGTATGTGCCGACGCAAAGCCCGCCGCATACGCCGTCGATGTCGTCGCCCACCATTCCGCGCCCGTTGCAGACGAAAACGGCGGAAGGTGTGAATTCGAGGGAAATCAACCGCTTGACCGATCCTGTGCCGCTGTAAACGCCGAATACGGGGACGGAGAAGTGCGACCCCAGCTTCGCGGCGAGTTCTGTCATGCTCTGTACTCCCGTGCCGCCTCGTTCGGGTCCGATGATGCCGGTTGTGATGTCCGAGGCTTTATGCTGGTGGCTCTTTTCCGCTGCTTTGATTTTCTCCGGCGTGATTCCGTGCGGATTCTCCGCCTTGAGGTGGATGATGAGGTTGCTGATCGCCTTCTTCAGCTTTCCGAAAACGACGGAGGTTTTATCTCCGGCTTCCGGCTCTGTGAGAGCGTCGGCGGTGTCGTAGCTCACGACCGTATCTTCCGGCGATGTGTTCTGCAGTCACGCCGTGCGGGTTCTTGAAGTCTCGCTTGTGGTCTTCGAGGGCTGCTCTGGTTGCGTAAAGCGTACCCTCTCCGATTACCGCGCTGACGTTCTCCGCATCGCCCACCATGACCAGCAGGGTGAGGTTTACGCCGAGCGTCTTTCCGCAGTCGTTGGCGGGGATGAATTCGTACTCGTCGCCGGTGTGGCAGTAGGCGTACAGAAGTTCTTTCCCGTCCTCGTTCGTTGCGAAGATGCCAGTTTCAGCCCAGTTAAAGCCGGACGTCACCTCGCTGTTGTCAAAGCTGCCGGTGATGCTCACGTAGTTCGAGCCTTTGGTCATGTCGGTGATTTCGATTGTGAGGATCGGGTTGACGAGGTCTGTCAGCGCGTCCTGCGTCGCCGGTGCTGATGCTCCGACCGAGAATGTGGTGTAGTTGCGATTCCATTGTGTGCCGGTGTACTCGTAGAGCGAGTTGTCGCCGGCGCTGAACCACCACGCGCCTGCGCTCGGCTTTTCGGGTGCTGTCTCGGCGTAGGTGAAGGTCTTTTCTGTGTCCTGCACCCAGCCGGTCGAGTATTCCTTGAGCTTGGCGTTGGTCGTGTCGTACCACAGGTCGAAGTCGTAGGCTCTCGCCGGTGCTGTGGCTGCGTATGTGAAGGTATCGCCCGTGTCGCGCTGCCAGAGCTTCCCGTATTCGTAGAGGATGCTGTTTGCGGTATCAAACCACCAGCTTCCGTCTGCGGGCGAGGTGGGTTCTGCGGATCCGTAGCTGAACGCTTGCTCGTTGTCGGGATTCCAGCCGTCGCCATATACGTGAAGGCTTGTGTCGTACCACCAGTCGCCCACATTCGGGGTTGCCGGTGCGGTTATGCCGTAGTTGAAGGTGTGCGTCGTGTCCTCCTGCCAGCCGAGTGCATATTCCATCAGCTTGCTGTTCGTGGTGTCGTACAACCAGTCACCGCTTGTGGGGCTTTCCGGCGCGGTGCTTGCGTAGGTGAACGGCTGCGCGTCTGCCTGCCATGTGAGCGAGTATGCTTTGAGCTGGCTGGCTGTACTGTCATACCACCAGTTGCCGACCGTAGGTGTTTCCGGCGCGGTCTCGCCGTAATAGAACGCCTGCGCGTCCGCCTGCCACTCTGCGCCGTCGTATTTCTTCAGCGCAGTATTCGTGGTGTCGTACCAGTAATCGCCGCTTGCAGGGCTTTCTGGGGCTTCTGCGGCGCAAGTGATATCTACGCCCGTTTTCTGCGTCCACGCCGCTGTGCATTTCTTCAGCGCGGAGTTCTCTGTATCGTACCAGAGGTCGCCCACCGAAGGCGAAGCGGGGGAAGTCGTCGCACAGGTCAATGCTACGCCCGTTTTTTCGCCCCATACAAGGGCGCAAATGTTCAGCTTGGTATTTGCCGTGTCATACCAATAAACGCCCGCTGACGGCGACGCTGGCGCGTTCTGGGCGCACGTGATGGTGATGTCCGTCTTGCTGTTCCACTTATGCCCGTAGGTATAGAGCGTCTCGTTCGCGGTGTCGTACCAATAGTCGCCCTGCTGTGGATTGTCCGGCTGCGTTGTCGCGCAGGTGATTGTCTGGGTGCTGACCTTCCAGCCGTCGCCGTAGTAGTAGAGCGTTTCCGTGTCCGTCTTGTACCAGAGGTCGTTATCTGACGGGTTTGTGGGTGCTTCTTCGGCTGCGGTGAACGGTCGGGAGCAATCATTCCATTGCTCGCTGTAACGGTTCAGCACGAGGTTGTCGGTGTCGTACCAATAGTCGCCGGACTGTGGTTCGTCTGGTGCGGCACCGTTCCCGATTTTAATTTTCGAGAAATTGAGCGGACTGCCGGAAAGCGCGGCAATCAGTAAACCTCGCCCTGCGTCTGTGAGTTGAGGTATTAAGCTCATGTTGTTCTTGATTCCTCCTTTCGGTTATTCGACGAAGATGTTCATGTTTTCGTCTGCCAGCGCGTTGCCGTTTTCATCTACCAGCCATATCGCATCGCTTACGCCGCGCTTGTCGTAATCGGTGAAGGTGATCGTTTTCACTTCGTGCATGGCTGCGCCGAAGTAAAGGCGAAGTGTCCCTTTCCGCGGTAGCTCGATTGAGTAGGCGAGGTGGGACGGCTTGACGGTGTTTACCTTTGTAATCACCGCCACATAGTCCACCAGTTTGTCGCCCTCTCCGATCTGCACCTTGAAGCGGTAGTTCGGGTTGTCCTCGGTAACGGTTACCTGTCTGCCGGTGAGTTCTTCGAGCAGGTCTTCCAGCGTCGCCGGAGTGAGGGACTGCTGCTTGCCGCGCTTTGCTATAACCGCTGCGCGTCTGGCTTCGAGGTCTTTTGCTTCGTCCGGCTCTATGCCGTACCTCTGTTCCCAGTAGCGCATTCCCCACGTGCAATGTTCAACAAAGCATTGCATTCGGAGACTTTCCACGAGCGTCCTCGCCGTGTCCCACTCCATGCCCATGACTTCAAAGAGCCATTTTCCGACATACGAGTTTTCATAAATCGGGGAGACGCGGCTCATCATTCGCTTGGCGGCTTCGCTTTTCGGGAAGTTTTCAATGTCGAATTTATCAGCCATCGCTCTCACCGCCCTCGAACAGCTCCGCCGTTGTGTCTATTACGCCTTCGGTCTGAAGCGATCCGAGAGTTGGATACTCGTCTTTTGCGACCGCTATGCTGTTGAATTTGCTGTCGTTGATGAGTAACGTGTCGTAGTCCGCCACGCCGTCTGTGCCGATGATCGTCGAGCCGATCTTGTTCCGCTTGATTGCTCCGGCTTCTCTGGCTTGGTCGAAGTAGGCATTCAGCCGCGTCTTAATCGCTGCTATCACCGTTGCGTGGTTTGCTCCGCGTTCGAAGGTGATATTGCAGGCGACGTTGATCTTTGTTTCTGTCGGTGCCACGATGGTGACCGTCGCTCCGATAGGTGCCTTTCGGCTGTCCCGGTCGTCCGGCGATACGATATAGTCGAGAACGTCTCCCACGGTCTTGGCGTTTGCAGGCTGCCCGTTCGCGTCGAAAACGACGACCTTGACGGTTCCTGCGCCGTCCCATTCTGGTATGACGATTACCTCTCCCACGCCCTCGACCTCCTTCGCCCACCGCTTGTAGTCTGCGTCGCAGCCGACAAATGAAGCGTCAGCCGATTCGAGCCGCTCCTTGATGCGCTGCCGGAGTGCCTCATCTTCTTCCTCCGCCGCACCGCCGGTGATTGCGCTGCTGTTGGTGATGCGGTTGATGCCGATGATGGTCGGCGACGCCATAATGACGATAGTGTCTGCTGCCACGTTTCCGCCGGTTCCTGCTTCGGTAGCCTGCACAGGAATGTCGACCGTTCCGTCTGTGCTGATGGTTGCTTCCTCAAGCGTGGAGAAGGTGATCGCGGCGTTATCGCCGGAGGCTGGAACGGCAAAGAGGAAACCTGCAGGGATTACCGTGTTCGGCGAGCCGGTAACGGTTACCGTGCCGGACGCATAACTTGCGCCCTTTCTCTCCATTCCGTAGCCTGCTGCGTGGTAGTCGAGGTAGATTCCGTAGGAAAACATATAATGCATGATCTTCGCGGTTTCCATGAGGTTGAATTCCAGCAGCTCCGCCTTTTCGAGTGCTGCTGGCTTCGTGAAGTCCCACGGAAAGCCGCCTTCTGTATCGTCGATGTCTTCCGGGAGGCTCTGCATCATTCTGGCGTGGATTGTTTCCGCGTCCTGGTCTTCCAGCCACGACGGCGGGACGAATTGTGTTATATCTGCCATTTTTGCGCCTCCTTAATTTGAGTTTTGATAGAGGACGCTGATGGTCGTCTGCTCCCACTCTTTGCCTTTGACCGTGAACGTGAGCCGCAGTTCGTCTGCGCTCCACGTGAATTCAAAGTCTCGGACGTACTCCGTGTGGGTGTTGACCATGAGTGCCTCTGTGATGGTTTTTTCGAGTGCTGATTCCACGGCGGCACGGTCGCTTTCTGCAAGGGCAGCCTCGCCCTCGATTCCGATGTCGGTCGAGTATGCGAGGAATGCGTCGCGCTCGGTCATTACAGCCTTGCGGCACCATTGCATATAGGCTTCTTTGCCGGTGGAGGGGGTCATTCGGTAGGCACCATCGAGCCGGAAGTCTCCCGCTTCAAAATCGAAGAAAACGCTCGGCTTGTATCGTCGGTTTTCCACCTGCGTCGGCTCTGCGATTTCTGGCACGTCGAAAACGGGAAAGAGATTTTTTTCTGCCATGTGTGCCTCCTTATCCGATGTCTGTTGCCGGTCTGATGATGTCCAGCACGACTGCATCATGCTGGACCCACGCCACGAGGACGCGGTCGCCCGGTTTCAGCCATCTCATCTTTTCGGGAATAAGTACGCCGTGGACGTGTGGGGCTTCGTTTTTGTGTTCGTGCTTGCCGTCGCCCGTCACGTGTTCGTCGTGTGCGCCGCTCATTCCGTGGCTATGCGTACCGTCTCCCTTTCTTCCTGCAGACGGTGTCTGCGTCAACCACGCGCCGGTGTCGCCGAGCGTCAGTTGCCGCAGAACGAGGTAGTCCGTCTTCGGGATTGCTATGGGATAGGTGTTTGTGAGGAGGCTATAATCGTTCTGGATCACGCCGAAGTCAAGCACGAGGTCGCTGTTCGCGTTCTCGCTGTCCTTGATTCTGCCGTGTAGCACCCTTGCGAGGTGGTTCATTCCTTCGTCCATACGTTCCTCCTTTAGCTGAAGGTGCCAGCGTCCACCCATCCGTAGACGTTGCTGTTTCCTCCGACATTGCTGTATGCGCCGCCGATGAGGTGATAGGGGTGCTTTGCGCCTTTCGCCATAACTGTGATTTTTGCCTTGCCTGCGGTTCTTCTTCCGCCTCTGGGGCTTCCGTCTTGCGACGTGTAGTAGTGGTATCCTCCGTTGAACGTCACGATGTCGCCGACCTTGTAGTCCTTCGACGCTGCCGCTGCAGGTGCCTCTGTGACCTTGTCGGTTTCCTCTTTGAATTTTTCGACGCCCACCGTCATTGTCCGGCTGCCTGCATCGTGGCTGATCGAGATAACTGTCGCATAGCCCGTGTAGACCCTGCTTGTGATCTTGATTTTGTCGCCCTTACGGATCGTCGGAATGTCGGGGGCTTTGAGGTTCATCGTTACGGTCGGCTCTCCTTCGTTTTCGAGGATTTCCTTTGCGGCCGCAGTTGCTGTTGCCAGCGTGTCGTCTTTGTCTCTGACATAGATTTTCTGGCGTTTGCCGTACTCGGTCTTGCCATTGATTACGGCTTCCACCGCTTGCCGCTTGTCTTCGTCCTCGGTGGCTACGACCTTGACGACCGTCACCATTTCGGACGTGGAGAGTTTATACTTGACCATTTCGAGGTTATTGGCTTCCTCGAAGCAGTAGATTGTTTCGTTGCCTGCTCTGGGAATGACCGAGACCTTTCCTTTGCTGGCTCGGACGATGCACCGCCGTGCGCCGTGCTTGTGCGCCGTTTCCAGCAGTTCGAGGATGATGTCGGAGAGATACTGGTTCTTGAACGTCGTCTTTGCGTTGGCGACGGTGGGTCCGTCGTATTTCTCCACGGAGATGCCCCAGTCGTCAAATATTCCCGTGAGGGCGGTCTTGGTTGAAACGCCCGCGCTGATGTAGCGGTTGTCTTGGCTCGCCTGCAGGTCGAAAAGTTCATCATAAGCCGTGAGGTCGATTTCGTCCGTTGTGCCGCTCTGTGTCGGTGTCCAGTCGGTTATCTTTCCTCTTGCCACTTCGTCCGTCTTTCCGCCCATTTCGGCTTTGACGATGATGTAGCAGTTCGGCTTTGCGAGGCTCGACACTCTGTTGCCCTTGTGTATGATGTTTGCGAGAGTGAGGGAGACCCGCTGCGCGAGTTCTCCCTCGTTTTCCTCCCAGTTCAAGCCGGACGCTATGTCCGTGATGTCGAGCTGCTCGCCGTTCTCGCGCAGAAGGAAAACCTTGTAGGCTATTTTGCTTACGTCTACCATCGGTTCGCCTCCTTAATACGGCAGTAGGAGAACCTGTCCCGGATAGATCAGATTCGGGTTTCTGATTTTGTTTCGGTTGAGGTTGTATATCTCCGTGTACCGTGCGCCGCTTCCGAGCTTCGCTTTGGCGATGTTCCAGAGGCAGTCGCCCTTGCGGACGGTATATGTCTTGGTCTGCTCGGAGTTGGTGTTGGTGTTCGTCTTGGCGGTTGCCGGTCGGCTTCCGCTTGAGATGTTGCTGCTCTTGTTGCTTTGCGTGGTCTTGGCTTCGACAATGGTGAGAACCGTCACGTCCTTCGCCTCGATGAATTCGATGCTGTAGTCGTAATTGCCGACGCCGCCGGTCGGGGTGTAGTCGAATGACTTCAAGTAAACCGCCACGTTCAGCGGGGTTTCTGTGAGCATGAGCGTCAGCTTCGTGTGGTTCTTACGCCACTTTTCGATGCAGACGACCATCTCTTTCGGTGTGTGATATAGGTGCTGTTTGATGAACGGCATCTTCCTCATGCCCTCTCCGGGGAGAGTGCCTTTCCATGAATAGGATTTGAGCTTCTGACCGTTCGGCATCTTCACCTCGCCACGGTTGATGAAGTTGTAGGAGATGAAGTTGCCGGTGGTCTTGGCTTTTACCTCGTCTGGAAGCAGGCAGAAGGAAAGCCGCCATCCTGTGTCTTTCTCTGTTAGGTATAAGTCCATAGGTTACGCACTTCCTTTCACGGGCATATTGGCGAATATCCGCGCCAGCTTCTCCGCCAGCTCGTCGCCGATGTCGTCTACCATTTCGCGGATTCGCGCTTTGATGAGGCGGACGATGCTTTCCTCGTCCATTCCGCTTGTGCCTTCGAGGATGAATTCGGGGTTGATCTCCAGCTTGATGTCAAAGTGGTTTCCACCTGCGCCGGTGGTCACGGTCTCGCTGGTGAGCGTAGATGTGTCGCCGACAATGTCGCCGTCAGCATACGGCTGAACGCCGAGGTACTGTCCTGCCTTCATCCAGAGGTCAAGCCCTCTTGCGCTCTTGCTCGGTGATAGCGGGATGATTGCTTCGGGTCCTTGCTCTGCGACCATTCCGACGTGCGGGGAGTTCATAATGCCGCCCCACGCGTGCTTGCCGGTCGCGTCGCTGTAGCCTGCGCCGAATGCGCCCTTTACCTTTGCCCATACGTCACCGAACCAGTCGCCGATACTGCTGAACCAGCCGCTGATGCTGTTCCAGATGTTCGCTGCAAGGTTCGGGATAGCTTCGGTGAAGAGCTTCTTCACGCCGTTCCAAACCTCGGAGAAGAAGTTCGGGATCGTCTGCGTGAAAAACGGCACAATGTTGTTATTCCAGATGTTGCTTGCCCACGTTGGGAGTGTGTCGGTGAAGAAGGTCTTGATCGCCGTCCAGATGCCCACGAAGAACGCCGGAATGTCCTCTGTAAAGAACGGGACTATGTTGTTGTTCCACGTGTTCGATGCCCATGTGGGGAGCGTGTCTGTGAAGAACGTCACGAGGCTATCCCACAGTCCTGTGAAGAATTCGGGAATGCTTTCCGTGAAGAATGGGACGATATGGTTGTTCCATACGTCGCTCGCCCATGTTGGCAGGGTATCCGTGAAGAACGTCGATATTGCATCCCAGATGTTGCTGAAAAATTCGGGGATGTCTTCGGTGAAAAATGGCACGATGTGGTCGTTCCAGATTCCACTTGCCCACGTTGGGAGTGTGTCGGTGAAAAATGTCGATATTCCGTCCCATAAATCCGTGAAGAAGTCGGGGACTGTCTGGGTGAAGAATACCTCAATCTTTCCGCAGGCGTAACCGATGGCGTATGGCACGTCTTCAGTGAAGAAGTTTCCGATTGCCGACCACATTTCGTCCCACTTTTCGGGGATTGTCTCGGTGAAGAAGGTCGAGACCTTCTCCTTCAAGCCGCCCCACCATTGCGGTATTGTGGTTGTGAAGAAGTTTCCGATGCTGCCCCAGAAGCTGTTCCAGCCCTTCGGGATTGTCTCTCCGAAGAATTTTCCGAGGTCTTCCTTGAAAAACTTCTTTGTTGCCTGCCATGCATTGTTCAGCCAGCCGCCTTCGTCAGAACCGTCCGACAGGGCTTTGCCTGCCGCGTCTCCTCCGAGAAGTGCGCCGATACCGCCCACGCCTGCGCCGACCAGTGCGCCGATGGCTGTTCCGAGTCCGGGGACTACCGAGCCGATTCCTGCGCCGACTGCCGCACCTGCGCCGACCATTCCGGCTTTTGTGCCGGACTTCCAGTATTCGTCCTGTGCGCCCTTCTTGTCGCCTTCTTTGCTCTTGCCGATGCCTTTGAAAAGGTTAATCAGCGAAGAACCGAGACCGAGAACGC
>ENA-ORPK01002957-ORPK01002957.1-human-gut-metagenome-genome-assembly--contig:-NODE-2957-length-11057-cov-5.836302_pt1 | contig 11057 bp, 7 predicted proteins | sample MGYA00242139_ERZ509068 | MGnify/ENA primary metagenome ERZ509068 (study PRJEB26280, sample SAMEA2338687) | human gut metagenome | biome: human gut; feature: human-associated habitat; material: faeces... | reverse complement strand
ATGTATTGATATCCAGATCACCGGTGAGCCGTGCAACGGAAAGCCGTGTGTCGCCGCTGGTTGTACCGATCGTTCCGAATCCGCTCTGACCCTCGAGCGTTACCTCCCCGCTGGTTGAGGAAACTGAAAACTTGCTGTCAATGCCTGAGATCCGGATGTCTCCGGAGGTGGTACTTACCTTTCTCTCGCCGCTTCCGTCTGAGACAGTTACCTCTCCGCTGGTCGATGTATCCAAAAGCCTGCCGGCCGCTTTATCCAACCGTATATCTCCACTGGTCGTCGAAATTTCAATTTCTTTCGCAGTAAGCTCTCCCGCCCGTACCTCGCCGCTGGTCGATGCGATCATCACCTGCTCCGCAGCAACATTCTTTGTCGTAATATCACCGCTCGTACTGGACAGCTTCAACTTCTGCTGTAACGATAATTCCCTGTCCACGCTGATCTCACCGCTGACCGTTTTGACACTGATCTCGCCCTCATAACCGGCAGGCAGCCAGATCTCGGTGTACATATAGCGGTTGACATTAATCATATTGTTCGTACGCTTAGGCCCCTTAACCGATAAGGTGCTGCCGGACAGCCTTATATCAGCCAGCTCCGAATCCTTTACCTCAAAATTTGCAAACTCCCTTACAATCACCGTGCTGCCGTCCGACTCATAGATCGTGACATCATTACTGCTTTTGTCGTAGTGGATGTCCAGCTTATCAATATCTTCGACCGAAAACTCCTTTTCCTGAACCAGTTCGGCATTGCTGCTTAAGATTTCCCACCGGGCAGAGTCTCTTCTGCTCAGGCCGTAGCCGAGCAGAACGCAGAGTCCCACAACAACCACACTCAAAACCGCAATTAATGTTATCTTTAAACCCTTCATGATTACCTCCCGTTCTTATCCTTATGTAAACTGTATGCCAACGAAACGATCGACTGGATGCTGCCGCCGATCAGGAAAATAACCCATGTAATGTACCATGCCCCGGTGTTGAAGCTGATAATGAAATAGGCAACCAGCACCAGTGTCCAGATCAGCGTGCTGACAGATCCCATGACCGCCTTGTCTTTATTATTCCTGTATTTCTCTTCCTTGTATTCCTCCACCATACTCTTGGTGACGATGAACTCCTGCACACCGTCCTGCCTTGGGTTCTGGAAGGTCTGCTTGCCCAGCATCCCATGTTTCGTCATCGTATCTCCCATCAGGAAAGCCGGGTTCACCAGTATGCGGTCGAATCCGGTGAGCATCTCGGTATACATGCCGCCCATCGACGTGCCTATGATGAGATCGGGCTGCTCCTCGGCTGCCATCGCCTTCAGCATCTGCAGTCCTTCTTCGGGATGCAGCGGAATGTCGCGCGCCACAACCGTAGCGTTGGGCATCAGCGTGCGCAGCATCTGCACCGTGCCCGACTGTGCCGACGAACCGAAGCCGTGTACATACATGATTTTCTTGCCCCGCATAAGCTCGGGGTATTGCTTTACAAATTGATTTTCCATTGTCGCTTGTCTTACAAACATTTGTTACGGGGTGCGCTTGTCTTATATAAAGATATGTGCAAAGTTACAAAAACACAGGTTTACGGCAAAATATAGCTTGTCATATTCTGTAGTTTTCTGCGATTTGCGCATCATAACATACGGGTAATGATTGTTACCACGAACTGGTAACGATGTTACCTCTGCGCGGTAACGTTGTTACCTGTATGCGGTAATGGCGTTACCACAGCGCGGTAATCACAGTGTTCTGCAGTTTAACGGTTTTAATTGACTAATTTCTATCTTAAACTTGAGTAGGTCGACCGAGTTTAAACAAAAAAAGAGGAGTGTGGAATGTGCGGAAACCGGTCCACACACTCCACACTCCTCATTTATAGAAGTTAGGATATGTATTTTAATACTTTGCGCTGAATGTAGCTACAGACAACGTGCGGAAGAGTACGCCATCCTCGGTGTCCATGAAGTCGCCGTAGATGCGCATCTGCTTGCCATCGAAGCGCACTGTCATGTCGGCGAAGTCGTCGTCGTCATCATCATCATCGTCGTCGTCCCAGTCGGACGTCTCCCAGCAGCGCAATACGCCGTTATAAGGGTCAGTCCACTCCCATGTTCCGATTTCAACGTCGCCGTCTACGTAGAAGCAAACGAAGGTGCCGCACGGCGAGAAGATCACGCGGTAGCAGTAGTCGTCCTTGTCGTCAATGAGGTCGTCCTCGTCGAAGCCCAAGCCCTTGCCCTCAGGAGTGAGCGTTGTCTGCTGCATAACGCGGCCTTTCTCCAGCCACTGCTTGCCGTAACCGATCATCACGTCGCCGGCGAGCAGCCAGTTCTCTGCGCTGTCCATTCTCCACGAGCGGCAGATATGGCGGAGTGGGTCGTCCTGTTTGGTGGTTGTGTCGATGGTGACGGTGATTGTTATAGACATGCCGAGACTGTTGGTGTATGTCACTGTGGCTGTTCCTGTCAGCTTTCCGTCCTTTATCTCTATCTTGGTGTTGTTGCTCAGCTGATAAACGCCTTCCTTAACGCGAGTGTATGTACCGTAGATGTAGAGGCCGCCGTCGATGACAATCGTGCCGCTGGCGTCAACGGCGCGTGTCTTTAGCGGCTGGCCGCCCGACTTCTTGAACATTGTCGAACCGTCGGCTGCGCGCGTTACGCTCATCTTGCTCTTGGGCAGCTTGCCTGCCTTCGGACTTGTGATGAGGAAGTGGCCGTCGGCGAAAAGCTCAACCGAGGCGAACTCCTGGTTGGTATTGCCCCACGACTTCACGTTCAGCTTGATGGCGTCGTCGGCATTCTTCTCCTTGTCGCAATTGCCTACTTTAAATTCTTTTGATGGCTTGGCGCTGTCTGGTACGCCCAACTGTCCATTGTTATCGTCGCTGTCGCAAGCTGTAAAACCAAAAGCTACCAGGGCGATAAGAAACGAGAAAAGAGTTTTTTTAATCATAATAATAGGTTTTTAAATTAATAGATAGAGTTAACAGATAAGTATGTGTGTTTTTGTTATCATTTCAGTCGTTTTTGATGCATAAACGAAAGACTTACACACGTTTCATATACTGATTGCAAAGATATGCGTTAAAAATATACGCAACAAGAAGATATTCCTAAAAATCCTAAAAGCGCAGCAAGCGTTTAGTTAAAAAAATATTGCTGTCTGCCAAAAGTCTTCGGAAAGAAGAAGTTTTTAGCTGACAGCAATAAAATATGTACTAATTCTTTAATTTTTGTTTTATGCTTTGCCTGTTGTTTCAAGTGCATTATTGCTCAAAGTGCATTACTTGAACAGCTGCGGGATGAACAACAGCGAGTACTGACGCCAGTTGCTCCATAGATGGCCGCGTGAGCTCTCGTGGAATGTGTACTTCAGACCGTCCTTGTTCATGAGCTCCATGAGCTGCTTGTTGAACGGCATCAGTCGGTCGGCGTTGCCGCAAGCGATCCAGTAGAGTTTCGGGTTGCTCTGAGCCAGCTTAGAGAGCTTGCCGTCGAGGTTGGCGTATGCCGGAATCGCCTCCATATTGATCTTTGTGAAGTCAACGCCAGCAGAGTAGAGACCGATGTAGTTGAACATGTCAGGATAGTTGGCTGTGATCATAAGCGTGTGCATACCACCCATCGACAGACCGGCGATAGCACGGTGCTGCTTGTCGGCTATGGTGTTGAACGTAGCGTCAACATAGTTCACGATTTCGGGGAAAGCCATCTCGTAGAGTCCGTCCTTGTAGTGAGGGAGGAAGTTGGTCATCACCGGCTTGTAGTTGAGGTTCTCTGCAGTCTCGCCTGCAGCAGCCTGCTTGCCGAAGTTGCCGTTAGGCATTACTACGATCATCGGTTCGCACTTGCCCTCAGCGATGAGGTTGTCCATGATGCGCGAGATGTTGCCAAGCTCGAGCCATGCGTTCTCGTCGCCGCCACTTCCGTGGAGCAGGTAGAACACCGGATACTTCTTGTCTGTCTTGCCGTATCCGGCAGGCAGATATACGTTCATGCGGCGGTCGGCATTAACGGTGTTAGAGTGATACCACACTGTGCGTACCTGGCCGTGAGCTACGTCCTTCACCTGATACTCGTCGGCAGCGCCACCTCCAACATAGAAGATGCTGAACACGTTGCCCACATCGCGACGTGTGAACGGATTGACCGGGTCGACGCTTACCACGCCGTCTACGTCGAAGCGATATGTGAACATCTCTGATGTGAGCTGCGGAGTGGTGTACTCCCATACGCCGTCCTTGCCCTTCTTCATCGTGCCCTGACCATTGTTCTGTTCCCAGTCTGCCAGCACCTTCACGCTCTTGGCCTTAGGAGCCTTGACGCGGAATGTAACGGTGCGGTCGCTGTTCACCTGCGGCGAAACCAGCTTGCCTTCGCGGAACGAGATGTTCTGCTGTGCGCTCATGCTCAAAGATGCGAGCAGAGCAGCCATTGCTACAAAAATTCTTTTCATAGATTTTGCTTTTAATTAAATGGTTATTATGTATTCCTATTACTTATTTATACTACTTGTCTATACTGTCTGTTCTCCTCCGATTTTAGAAGTTGAGCTTTGCGCCGAACTCCACCGTGAACGGGCGGATATAGTTGCCTGCCATGATGGTGCCTGCATACTGCGAGCCGTCGGTGATGAGTTCAGAGCCAGGGATAGTGCCCTGAGCGCCGCGCTGGTTGAGGAAGTTGACGACGTTCACGTTGAATGTGAGCATCTTGCTTGCCTTGTAGCTTGCGCCGGCGAATGTCTCCCAGCGTCCGTTGAAGTATACCGAGTTGCCTACGTTAGCATACTGCTTGCCGTAATAGCGGAACGAAGCCCAGATATTGAAGCGGTCGTATGTGTAGTTGGGGTCGAGCTCAACGATAAGCTTCGACTGCTTTGTAACGGTCTTGCCGCTGAAGTCGTAAGTCTTGTTGAATGCCTCGAACTTGTAACCTGTGTATTTCGGGCTCTGCAATGTGACCATAGCGTGGAATGTGAAGCCCTTGAACGGTGTGAACATAGCGTCGGTGGTCCATCCCATTGTCTCAATACCGCTTGATGCGCCTACCATTACGGGGTCTTCGTTCGGGTTCTCGCTCATCACGGTCAGACGGCTGTAGTCGTTGGTGCGGCGTGCGTATGTGAATGCCGAAACGAGGTTCACGAACGAGCTGTTGAAGAAGATGCCGGCACGTCCAAGGATGAACGGACGGTTGTTGTAGTAAGGCAGCGAGGTGCCTGAGTAAGCCTCCAGGTGACGATACTGTCTGAGGAAGTTGATCTCGCCGGTGAGTCCGAAGTTGTGTGTGATGTTATATGTAGGCGAAACAGATACGGCGTAGTTCAAGCCGGTGTTTGTGTGGTGGCTTACACCTACGGTCTTCTTGTTGCCTTCTGCATCGGTATAGTTGGCGCCGATATGGAAGTCGCCGAAGCGCTTGTCGCTGATATAGTCGACACCGAGGTTGAACAGTTCTACACGTGCGCCATAGCCCATACGGAAGTTGCGCGAAACGCGCCATGTGTCGTTTACGTATGCAGCGAGCTTGTTCTCGAAGCCCTTGTCGTACTCGCTAGAACCGTTGAGGTTGGCATACTCAACGCCGTTATAAATGAGCTTGCGCGGATTGGGCGCCACTTCATGATAATACTGTGTGGTGCTGCGTGCATAGTCGATGTTGCTGTACAGCTCGTTGATACCGAAAGCCCAGTCGTGGCTGGCGGTCTTCTTCTGCAGTTCGGCAACGAGCATAGCGTCCTTCACGCAGAAAGCGTTAATCTGCGAGAGTCGGCGCTGGATGGTGCCGTGGAACGCATCGCCGTTGTCGGCATACGTAGCGTCGGCATCCTCGTAGAATCCCATTGTGAGCTGGTCGCCACTGTGTCCCTTAGAGTGAGAGAACTTGCCCTTCACAGCCAGCGAGAGGTTGTTGCCCAAATCGTAGTCGAGAAGGGCTGTTGCCTCGTGTGTGCGTGTCTTGATAATGTCGTAGAGGTTGTCGGTTACAAGTTCGCCGGTCTTCACGTTGCGGTATTGCATCATGCCGTCTACGGGCAGATACGAGTCGCGGCCCATGCGGAAGTTCTTAAGCTCCGACACCTTGCCGTCGCCGTCGTATGTGAACGGAGCGTAGTTGGCAAGCGCTGTAAGCGGATGGGTCTCGTTATACTTGTAGAACACGCTGAAGCGTCCGCGGTCGTCGTTGAAGAGATGTGTGAGTCCGGCTGTGTAGAACTGTGCACGGTCGATATAGTTGGTGAACTTCAGGTTCATGCTGCCCGGGTCGAAGTTCTGGTAGGTGCTAAGTGTGAAGTAGGTCTTCTTGGCGAGTTTGCCAGAGAGGTTGAGGTCGAAGTTCTGTGCGCCGAAAGTGTTGGTCTGATACTTCAGCTTGCCCTTGAACTTCTCGCCGCCACGCTCCATATACGAGTCGACACCATAGCCAATCTCGCCGAACTTGATGGCTGTCGTAGCGATGTTCTGCAAGCCCTGACGTGCCAGCAACTGCTCGCCGCGCCAGTGGTTGCTGGTGGTATTCGGCCAATAATAGTATACGGCAGGCAAGCCGTCTACAGATACTGCGGTGTAGCTCATAGGCAGACCTATCTCTACCTGACGAGGCTCGGTAGCATCCTTTGCGTTGAGCATTACGCCGTGGTCGTTGCTTGCGGTTTTGGTGGTGTCCTCCAATGCAATGACCGACTTATTCAAAGTGTCGGCATTTGCAGACAATGTAGGGAAAATAGAAGCCACTGCCAGAAGCGATGGTAACAATAACTTTCTGCGATTCATAATAATTTAAGTTTTTACGGTTTAACGTTGCAAGTTTCGGTTTCGGTTGAATCAGCTTGCGTCTGAATCCGATTGTGTCTGAATCAGGTTGCGTCTGAATTCGGTTGCAAAATTAGCTTCCCGTTCAAACGTTTGCAAAAAATATACGGTATATACCCACCATGTGGTATATACCGTTATTGATTATCAGCAAGTTATGTTTTTGTTGTATACTTCAGAATATACCTTTTCAAACGGAAAAATACGCTGTCTGCGATAACAACAAACAAGAAAAAGGAGCAATGCGATAAAAAATATCACTTAAAAATGCTCCTTCCACTCGGTTTTAAGCCATAAGGCGTTTGTAGAATTCGTCTTTTTCATAGAGCGAGGCGTTGAGCACGCGTGTCTTGTAGCTCTTTATGGTGTTGACCGAATAGTTGAGCGAGCGAGCAAGGTCGTCGTTCTTGGTTATTCCGAGTCGGATGAGGGCGAAGATGCGCATCTCTGTCGTGAAGCGTTCGTCGCTTCGCGGCGTCACGCGGTTCTCCTCATGCAGCAGACTGTTGAACTTCTCGGGGAAGTCGGGGTAGAGCATCAGCAGCATGTTGTCGAGCGAATAGAGCGTATCGAATGCTTCGCCGCGCTGCTGGTCGAACACGGCACGCAGTCCGTCGTAGTCCTTGATGGTGAGACGGCGCAACACCTCCTTGCGCAGCTTCTCTATAGCCGACTGGTGGTTGGCGCTTGCCACAATGAGCTGTCCGAGCACCGCCTCCTTGATGTGTCCTGCCTCAAGTAGACGGGCGTTGATGTCTTCTATCTGGCGGCTCTTGTCGGAAAGGCTCTCCACCTGATGCTCGATGAGCGACTTCTGGCGATGGAGTTTTCTCGACTGGCGCACCACTTTCAATATGGCGCCGCACAACAGCATCACTACAACAGCCAGAGCACCGAAGCCTACGAGCAGACGCATGCGCTGCTTCTGCACAAAGGCATACATGTCGCTGTCTATCTTCGGATAGCTTACGGCTATCTCCGAGTAGCGGTAGCGCGAGTGGAACACCTCGGCGTTATGCATAGCCACATTGATGAGCATGTACGAGCGTGTGACGTCGCCCGTGATGTACGCCACCTCGGCTATCTTGCGTGCGGCGGCATACTCCTTCGAGCCGCGCCGTATCTCTTCTATGCCCGACAGCGATATGTATTTCGCCGCACGGGCATAGTCGCCCATTCCCATATAGTTATATCCAAGATTGCCCAAAGCGTTCGGATAATAGTCGGACGTGGGCGAGAGTTTCTTGAGCAGACGCTTGCTCCACTTCACCGCCTCGGCGTAGCGGCTGAGGTGGAAGTTGAGCTTCACGTTCATGTCGTCGAGTATCCACGAGTCTTTCGGCAACATCTTGCACGCCTGGAGGTAATATGCCTGCATGCGCTGATAGTAGACGTTGGAGGTTGACATACGGCGGGGGAAGTAGAAGCCGTTTTCAAACTCAAGATTGAAGGCTGCCACGAGATAGTTTATTCTTACGGGCTGCGTACAGCGTTCTTCGTCGATGGTAGCAAGCGCTTCTGATGCCTCACGGAAGAAGCCACAGTTGGTGTATATTTCCACCTTATATAATATAGCCTGCGCTACCAGACTATAGTTGCCGGTCAGAAGGGCTGCAGCCTCGCATTGCTGCGCAGCATCAAGCGCCGGCTTTAAGGACAGACGTGCGTATTCGTCGAAGAGCATTGTCCACAGCTCGTACTTCTGCTGCGGCGAAGAGGCTTGCGCCATTCTGCTCTCCAGCTTGTCTATGCGTGCCTTGGCTTGAGCGTCATATATGGCTGTGCTGTCTAACACGCTGCATATAGCGTCGATATATGGGCGCACCTCGCTGCTCATCTTGCGGCACACGTCCGCACCGCGCTTGTTGAGCTCCGTCTTCATCTTGACTATAGACATTCTTGTGAGCGTACTGATTGTGTCGGGGGCGGCAGACATAGCCGGTGTGGCTATAGTAAGCAGCAGGATAGAGACGAGGAATGAACTTGTTCTGCGCAACGCTCTGTCGAGTATGGCGGAAACTATTGATTTACAATACTGCATAGATTGTATGTTTATAGATTGCTAACGGCTACCTTCACTACTTTCTTGCTGTTATAGGTGTTAAGGGTAAGTTCTACGGTGTCGGCTTCCTCAAGCAATTGCGTGGGGATGCTGACATATTGCTGTATGGTGTAATACTCCGGCACGCCGCCCTGGTCGTGATAGAGTGTGAGGTGGAGCGTGCGGCGTCGGTCGGCGTCGGTGGTCGTGCCGTAGCTAACGATGCCAAGGGCGTGCATGGCGTCGTCGGTTTCTGTCTTGCCGCTCTTAAGGAGCAGCGAGAGGTTGATGTAGCTCTTGTTCTTCGACAGCCAAAGGCTCTCGAAGCCCACGGGGTCGGTGCGCAGCGTTTTCATATCCTCAGCCTCAACGGGGCGAAGCACGGAAACGGGGCGGACGGAGCGCGCGCGAACAATAGACGTAGCCGTAGGATTGGAGGCTGCAGCGTCAGAAGCGGCTACCGTCTTGTCGTAATAGAGCAAGGCGCGGTAGACAGAGTCGGGGCGTGTGAGCCAGTCCTGCGCGAACGGGTTGGAGAACTGCAGCGTGGTGCCATCGTCGAGCAGAGCCGAACGCACCGACTTGTCTTGCGACGTGTGCAGCAGCACGAGGTCGGCGGTGAGATAGCTGTTCGGTCCGTCGCCGGCGTCGTAGCTCTCGGAGGTGCAGGCTGTGAGGGTTAACAGAAAAGCTATAACCGCAAGGCTCTGCTTGATATGTTCGCGGAATATGTAGGACATTGGCATGAGGTTTTTGGGTAAAAAAGAGGGTTAAAAAAAAGTAGCGGAGGTCTCCGGCCTCCGCAGCACCAAGTCGAACACTAACATCGCCGGTTGCTGCGGATGCCGGAAACCTCCGCTACTATATTTAAATCACGCTGAGCTGATTGATAGCCGGATTGGCGTACATGGTGAGTATGCGCTCACGCAGGAACGCCCAGTCGGGGTTGGGCAGTTGTATCTTCTTGAGCTGTGCGTCGAGATAAGCCTCAAAGCGCTGGCGGTCTTCAGCCGTGTAGCGGTCGGCGTGCTCGTCGGTGCCGCGCAGAAGGTCGAGCGCCACGAAGTTGGACGGGTACAAGCGGTAGCCGCGCCATATCTCGTGGTCGAGATGCTCGGCAACAGCAACGTAGAACTCGTTCTTCGGCATGTCGTCGGGCAGCGCACGCAGCCACTCGTCGATGCACGGCGCAGCCTGATAGTGGATGTGTCCCTTGTAGCCCATTATGCCGGTCTGCATGCTCACCACATCGTCCATCGGACCTTTCTTCCAGTCGGTCACATCGCGGCGCAACTGGAACTCCTGTGCCTTGAGGAAGTCGCACGGGTCGTACTCGTATGATATGGCGAGCGGCACGAGGTGGAGCGAGAGCAGGCGTTCCTTTATAGAACCCTCGCCGCCCATGGTCATCATCTTGAGGATAGCCTCTGCGGTGCGGTCGTTGGAGTCCTTGGCGCGGCCTTCGCGCTGCGCAATCCATACGTTGTCGTTCTTCTCGGCTATGACAAAGTGCATATATTCGGCGAGCAGTTTAGACGCAGCGAGCATCTGACGCATAGGCAGCGAGCGCTGCACGATGAACGACTTGTTGAGGCGCACGATGTCCTTCACCCAAGGCAGCTTGAGGAGGTTGTCGCCGATGGCTATCTCGGTGGTTGTATCGCAGCCTGCGTCGAAGAGCAGCATGTGGAGCAGCGCCGAGTCGAGCACGATGTCGCGGTGATTGGATACGAAGGTATAGTTGGCCGTTTTGCTCGGAAGAGAGTCGGCGTTGAGGTCGCAGCCGTCGCTTTTCTCTGCCAGGATTCTCTTCACAATGGCGTAGACGAATTTCTTTTGGAAGTCGAGCGTGTCGGTACAGGTGTGCAATTGGGTCTTGATGGCTTCGACGGGTACACCGTTAAAGACATGCGGCAGGATGGAAAGAAATTCGGGGTCAGAGAGCAGCTGATTGAACGCTGCGGGGAGCTCTTCCGGCTGGAACGGACGGATGTCGGCGTATTCTTGAGGAATGTTCATGGCTTTGGTATTAATGGAGAAAAAGGGCATGTCAAGACGATGTGTCTTCACATGCCCTTCTTTAAGGGGTGTTCGTTTTGACGGCTGACGGAGAGTGGCTCCCCCAGCACAGTGCTTTTTAAGGGTTACGGCATTTTTACTTATTCGAAGCGGCCTTCAATGATGTCTGAAAGCACGTCTTTGATGGC
>ENA-ORPK01002956-ORPK01002956.1-human-gut-metagenome-genome-assembly--contig:-NODE-2956-length-11058-cov-9.175770_pt1 | contig 11058 bp, 8 predicted proteins | sample MGYA00242139_ERZ509068 | MGnify/ENA primary metagenome ERZ509068 (study PRJEB26280, sample SAMEA2338687) | human gut metagenome | biome: human gut; feature: human-associated habitat; material: faeces... | reverse complement strand
TGGGCTTTGGGCTCTGATACTGGCGGATCTATTCGTCAGCCAGCCTCTTTCTGCGGTGTGGTAGGCATGAAGCCAACCTATGGCCGTGTTTCCCGTTATGGTCTGGTGGCCTATGCTTCCTCCTTGGATCAGATTGGGCCTATTACCAAGGACGTAACTGACTGCGCTTATATTCTTAATATTATTGCTGGCCGTGATGAAATGGATTCCACCAGCTTGGATGTTCAGGTGCCTGATTTTACCAAGGCTTTGGTTCAGGATGTTAAGGGCCTGAAAATCGGTTTGCCAAAGGAATACTTTGTCAAAGGTATGGATCCAGAGGTAGAAGCAGCGGTAAAGAATGGTGTTAAGGAACTGGAAAAGCTGGGGGCAGAGGTGGTGGAGATTTCCCTGCCAAATACCGATTATGCTATTTCTACCTATTATTTGATTGCACCAGCTGAGGCTGCTACTAATCTGGCTCGTTATGATGGCGTAAGCTATGGTGAGCGGGCTGAGGATGCGGCTGATTTGGTGGAGATGATGACCAAGACTCGTACCCAGTATCTGGGCGAGGAGGTAAAGCGCCGCATTATGATTGGTAACTATGCCCTTAGCGCTGGTTATTATGATGCTTATTATCTGAAGGCATTGAAGGTACGCCGTCTGGTGAAGGAAGATTATGATAAGGCATTCAAGGATGTGGATGTTATTATCTGTCCTGCTGCTCCTTCTGTTGCCTATAAGATTGGAGAAAAGATTTCTAACCCATTGGAAATGTATTTGCAGGATGCCTGCACTGTACCTCTTAACCTGGCCGGCTTGCCTGGTATCAGCGTTCCTTGTGGTTACAACAAGGATAAGATGCCTATTGGTATGCAGATTATCGGCAAGGCATTGGATGAGGAAACTATCCTGAGAGTTGCCTATACATATGAGCAGAGCCAGTCCTACCATGAGGACAGAGCTCAGTTGGGAGGTAAATAAGTATGAGCTACGAAGCAGTCATTGGACTTGAAATACATAGTGAGCTAAAAACAAAAACTAAGATATTCTGTGGTTGCGCCACCTCCTTTGGTGCAGAGCACAATACCCATGTATGTCCTGTATGTTTGGGCCTGCCTGGTGTATTGCCAGTTTTGAATAAAAGAGTATTGGAATTTGCTATCAAGGCTGGTTTGGCCCTGAATTGCAAAATCAATAATTTTTCCAAATTTGACCGTAAAAACTACTATTATCCAGATTTGCCAAAGAATTGGCAGACTTCCCAGTATGATTTGCCAATCTGCGAGCATGGTTATGTAGATATTGAAACCTCCAAGGGCAAGAAGCGGATTCGCATTACCCGTATTCATATGGAGGAGGATGCAGGTAAGCTGGTTCACTCCGGTAACACCATTAAGGATTCTGAAACCTCTAATGTGGATTACAATCGTACCGGTGTGCCTTTGATTGAGATTGTTTCTGAGCCTGATATGTCCACTCCAGAGGAAGCTCGTCTTTATATGGAGAAGGTAAAGTCTATTCTCCAGTATATTGATGTTTCCAACTGCAAAATGGAGGAAGGCAATCTCCGTGCGGATTTGAATGTTTCTCTTCGTCCAAAAGGCTCTGATGTATTGGGCACCCGTACAGAGATGAAGAATATTAACTCCTTTAAGGCTGTTGAGGAAGCTTTGGAGTATGAGATTGAGCGTCAGGAAGAAGTTCTGGAGGATGGGGGCCATATTATTCAGGAAACCCGTACCTGGGATCCTGATCGTGGTGTAACTCTTTCCATGCGCAGCAAGGAAAATGCCCATGACTATCGCTATATGCCAGAGCCTGACTTGGTGCCTATTATTACCTCTGATGAGGAAATTGAGAAGTTCCGTGAGAGCCTGCCAGAGCTGCCTGATGCTCGTCAGGCCCGTTTGGAATCTGAATATGGTCTTTCCAGCTATGATGCTGGTATTATTACCAGCTCCCGTCAGATGGCAGAGTATTTTGATGCTGTAGTAGCTGCTGGGGCTGATGCCAAGCTGGCTGCTAACTGGATTATGGGCGATCTGTCCAAGAATCTCAATGCTGAGGGTATTGGTATTGAGGAATCTCCTGTAGAGGCTCAGCGTTTGGGTGAAATGATAGGTCTGATTTCCAAGGGTACTATTTCCTCCAAGATAGCCAAGAAAGTATTTGAAGAAATGTGGAAGTGTCCTGACAGTCCTGAAAAGATTGTTAAGGATAAGGGCTTGGTACAGATTACTGATACAAAGGCTATTGAGGCTATTGTGGACAAGGTTATTGCCGATAATCCAAAGGCTGTTGAGGAGTACAAGGGCGGTAAGAAGAAGGCTATTGGCTCCCTGGTTGGTCAGGTTATGAAGCAGTCCAAGGGTAAGGCTAACCCTCAGATGGTTAACCAGCTTTTGGCTCAGAAACTAGATTAAGTATATAGTATTTACAATCCACAATTAATATAGTAAACTAGAGGCTATGTAAAAAGTTTGCTAATAATTACCTGTTTACACCTGTGCCTAGGCATGGGTGTTAATAGGCGGTTGGAGTCCGCCAGGGGACAGGTAGAAAAATAATGTATGAGAAGGAGAGTTGCTATGTCTGAAGAGGAGAGTGTGTTAGACAAACGCCAGGAATGGGATTTTATTGTTGCAGGCTGGCCTAGTGAAGTTCGCAAGGCAGATTTGCTACTCACCGAAATGGAAAAAGAGCTGGATGATATGTTGGAGGTGGCAATTCAGCAGACTGTTAGTCGTTGCAAGCGCTATAGTCAGGAGCATGACTATCCATTTACTACCTTTCCGCTGAATAAAAGCCTGATTTTTTTCAATCGTGCTGTAGAGGAATTGGCTGTGCGGGATGTGCCAGCTGAGGAAAAAGGCGATTTTCGTACCGCCCTTACAGAAAGATTCCTGAAATATTTGGATGAGATGTTTAACATCATGCGGTCAGATGACCAGCGCCTCAGATTGAAGCAGGTTACTGAGCCTGATAGATTTCCTGGAGATATTATAGGCATGGCGTTGATTCATCAGTCAGTACGATATTTGTCTAAATATTTGGCAGCTCAGAAGGAAATGAAGCGGTTGGACTATCTAGCAGCCAATCGTGGTACTATTATCGAGCTGCTGAACAAGCATGTAACCTTGCTGGATCTGGGCAAGGAAATTTGCTAGCAAGGTATTTTCTCAGATTGCCGGAACAGGGCGAATTGGAGAAAAAATAGAATCTGAGTAAGAGGTGTGTGTATGTCTGGTTTGCGTTTTTTGACAGCAGGTGAGTCTCACGGGCAGTGTCTTACTGCCATTGTAGAGGGGATTCCTGCAGGTTTGTCTGTAGATATTGAGGCTATTAATGGTGATTTGGCTCGGCGGCAGCAGGGCTATGGCCGAGGTGGTCGCATGAAAATTGAAACTGACAAGGCTGAGGTTACCAGTGGGATTCGTTTTGGCGAAACTATGGGAGATCCCATCACTTTGCGGATTGTCAACAAGGACTGGCAGAACTGGACAGATCGGATGAGTGTTTTTGGCTCTGAATATGGAGACAAAGTAACAGCTGTCCGTCCAGGTCATGCAGATCTTACTGGTGTTTTGAAATACAATCGGGATGATGCCAGAGATATTCTGGAGCGGGCTAGCGCCAGAGAAACTGCTGCCAGAGTAGCAGTAGGCGGTTTGTGTAAGGAATTTCTGGCGGCCTGTGGTATTCAGGTAGTCAGCCATGTGGTAAAAATTGGCGGTGTAGCTGTAGATGAAGCTCGCATTAATAGAGAAGAAATCGGCAGTGGCAGCTCTGAACTGAATTGCTATGATGCTGTAGCTGAGGAAGCTATGAAGCAGAGGATTCAGGAGGCTATGGCCCAGGGAGATACCCTTGGAGGTGTTTTTGAGGTTATTGTCCGTGGCGCACCTTTGGGTTTAGGCAGTCATATTCAGTGGGATCAGCGTTTGGATGGCAAGCTGGCTGCTGCCATGATGGCAATTCAGGCTATCAAGGGCGTGGAAATCGGTGCTGGCTTCCAATGTGGAGAGCTGCCAGGCAGTGAGATTCATGACGAAATGTTCCTGTCTCAGGCAGGACATGTTTATCGCAAAACCAATCGCGCAGGCGGTTTGGAGGGTGGCATGACCAACGGAGAGGAAATTGTGGTAAGAGCCTGCATGAAGCCTATTCCAACTTTGATGAAGCCTCTCCATTCTGTAGATATTGCTCAGGACAAGGAAGTGTTGGCCTGCAAGGAGCGCAGCGATGTCTGTGCTGTTTCTGCTGCCTCTGTGGTGGGAGAAGCCATGACGGCTATTGTTATGGCTCAGGCTGTGCTGGACAAATTTGGTGGCGATGCTATGTGTGATTTGTTAACCAATATGGAAAACTACAAATCCAGAGTCCAGAGGTAATAGCATGAAAAATGTGGTTTTGATTGGTTTCATGGGTACAGGCAAATCCAGTTGCGGCCGAGCTATTGCTCAACAGCTGGGGTATCGGCTGGTGGACTTGGACAAGGAAATTGAAACAAAATACAAAATGCCTATTCCTACCATGTTTAAGGTACATGGAGAGGACTGGTTCCGTCAGAAAGAAAAGGAAATGGTAGCTTATTGGGCTCACCAGAAGAATGTAGTAATTTCTACTGGCGGCGGCACTGTGAAAAATCCTGAAAATACTGCCTGCCTGAGAAAAAATGGGAAAATTATCTGTCTTCAGGCAGATATAGACACTCTAGTGGAGAGAACCTCCAGACAGGGAAGACGTCCCGTGTTGGATGCTAGGGCGGCTCAGCTAGGTGGCAACCGGAGAGCGGCTATTGCCTCTCTTTTGGAGGAGCGGCAGGAAATGTACAAAAACGCCGATTTGTATGTGGATACCGGCCGTTTAAGCCCTTTACAGGTTGCAGCCAGAGTCAGCGAATTTATCCGTAAATCCTAAAATAAAATGGGACTGTAGATTGGTTGGATAAACTACTTCCGGTTAAATAAACAAAATAATGTAAAATATCTCTTTGCCGTCCTGGCTTGCCAGGGCGGCATTTTTGTCTACAGTCTGGCGGGTGGATATTTATTAATATGAGTGGGAATAAAATATTTTCCGCTACTGTCTTGCTAGGGGGGGCAGATGTACTATAATAGTGGTACACGAAGCTATTTTGTGAATAAAATATAGAGAGGATGAGAAAAGCGTGAAAAACGAGGACAGACAGAGATTTCTGGTTAGTTCGGTTTTGCTGGGCTTGTCAGCAGGTCTGTGGGTAATGCCCATGGACAATGTGGCGCAGGCTCAAACTCTTAAAGAGTACAAAATGGAATTGGCACAGAGATATCCTGCCTATCAAGCTGTGTTAGATAGAGAGGCTGCAGAATCCTCCAAAGACGCTGGGGAGATTGTTCAGGTCAAGACTGACGAAAAAAATCTCCTATCCCTTGACAGCAATTCCAAATATAAGGAATTGCGTGCTGAAGGCCAAGGCTGGCTGGCAATTTCTGCCAGAGATAAGAGCACTATTCAGCCCATGACAATCCGATCAGTCTATGGTCCAGGCCCAAATGGGGAAGATGATGCAGAAGGTGGCACTGTTAATATAGCCGCGGGCTATGTTGATTGGGACAATCCTAGTTCCTTCAAGGACAATGATGGTAGTGTTACTGATATGACCAATGTTCAGTTTAAGGCTGAGGCTGGTGATATTATATTTACCAATGGCGTCGTCTTGGTTAAGGCTGAGAATCTTTATGGTGGTCAAGGTGCTTTGCCGGAGGGAAATGAAGGTAATGGAAAGATTCGCATAGGTGATGTGAAGGATGCCAATGTAAATACCATTCTTAAATTGATAGGAAATACCGAATTTAATACAGGTAATTGGATAGGGGAAAATGGAAAAAACATATCAGGGGATAATTATATTATCCTTACTCAAAAGGGAACCCTTGAAGCCAATTCTGCCCAGATTTTTGACAGAGGCCTAGGTGCAGAAGGCCAGACGGATGATCCCAAGGCAGTACGTCAGGATGCCAACGTTGCTATTAAGTTCGAGGCAGGTAAATTGCTTTTAGATGATGACAAATATAATGTTGTTTATTTGGAAAAAGCCAATACTTTAATCAAGGCTGCCGACAATGGTACTACGGAGGTAGTTGTTAAGGACACAGCCAGCAAAGTGGATGTGGCCCGGGATATTACTGCTGTACCAGATGATTCCTATGCTGCTGGTGTAACAACTACTAAGCAAAATATTGTTATAGGAAATAGTGGCGACTCTACTGTAAATAAGCTTAATGCTACATATCTTAATATGGCTAGCGCTGCAGATGGCAGTGCCAATAGCATTACAGTTAAGGATGGTAGAAATCTGTACTTGGGCAGTAATGCCAATAACAGGGAACTGATTACAGTAGATAATGAGAAGCCTGCCCAGAATGTAGATGTAAAGGTACAGGGCGGCAGTAAGCTGACCTTGGGCAGATTTGATGTACAGAACCGTCTGACAGGTGATGTAACCCTGACAGATGCAAATTCTGAAATAGCTGTTGAAGCTGGTCAGCTTACCGTAGGAAAAGTTGATGCTAAAACTGGCACTAAGATAAATGTTGGTAGTGGCTCGGCTCTCACTACCGAAGGTGGTATTAAGCTGACAGGGGCAACTATGCAGGTAAACGGTACTGTTCACAATACCGATATAACTGGTGATAGTAATTCAGCTATTCTGATTGGTAATAATGATTCAGCTGGCAAGATGCTTATTGGTGGCAATAATAGTGCTGCTCTGACAGGTACCAAGGTTTTCCTGGATCCTGTTTGGAAGGATGGCGCTACTATTAGCGATGCTTCCCAGTTTGCATTGGAGTCCTCCAACAATGTTGACTATCTTTTGACCGTAGGACGCAATTCCTTGGCCAGCCTTGGTACGGCAGACAGTTCAAAGGCTATTGCCGCCTTTGGGGCTACAGGCTTGAACTGGGGCGAGAATGATATCTCAGCTGCTCTGTATCTGGCTAAACCGGTAACAGTAGATGCTACCGGCGGTATCAAGGTAGATGGCACCGCAACGGATATAACTGTAAATTCTGCTGCGGCTAATACTGCAGAGTTTAAAGATAATTCCCTGTTGATGGTGGATGCTTCTACCATTTCTGGTACTGCAGCTTTGACTGGAAGCACTGGAAGCACCTTGATTGTTGCTGATAGTGCCAAGCTGTATCTGGATAATGTTTCCACTGGTGGTACCTATACCATAGCTGCTAATTTCACAAATACAGGAGATGCTAAGGGCTGGTATACGAATCCTTCTAATATTATCACAGGAAAATTGTTTAGCGCTACTCTGAATGCTGACCGCACCATAACGGCCTCCCGCAAGAAATTGCAGGAAGCTCTGCCAGGAGCTGTCTTACCTAATATTGTAGATAAGATGACCTTTACGGCAGCAGAAAAGGCCAAGAGTCCTGCCTCTGATTTCATTGCTCAGGCAACCAATGGTCTGTATTCTGACAGCATGTCTACAGCATTGATTAATGTAGCTGCTCAGCCAGCAGAAACAGTTGGTGCAACAGCAGCCGCTGTAGAGCATAGCTTGGATTTTGCTCAGCAGGCACAGGGGCATCTGTCCTTCTTTAATGGTGCTGATATTAAGTCCGATCAGGCATGGATTAAATACGGTCACAGAAATGGTTCTGTAGATAGTTTGGATATTGGCGGTATGTCTACCGGCTATGATAGCAGCTTCAACGGTGTTACCGTAGGCTACGATCTGCCAGCTGTTGATTCTTTCCATCATGGCTTTGCTTTTAGTTATGGTAAGGGCTCAAATGATGGTGCATGGGAAAATGATGATTTTAATACCAAGGGCGTAAGCTGGTATGGAAGTCTGAATACAGGTGATAACAATATGCTCTTTGATGTGGGTTATTATCACACAGAGCATGATGTTAATGGCATCTTCCATGCTAAACCAAAGACAGACGTATTCACTATGGGTATTACCAATGAATTTAGACTGCCACAGGGTAAGGATGGGCATGGTGCTATTGTACCTCATATTGGCTTGCGTTATAGCCATGTTGGCACGCCTAGATATTCAGGTTATTGGAAGGGTTCTGAGGCTTTCAGATACCACCCAGAGGGTAAGGATCTCTTTAGCTTGCCATTTGGTATAGGGTATATTTATGAAAGCAAGAGTCCTGAACATACAACCAGTTTCTATGCAGATCTTGCCTATGTACCTGTTTTCGGTGGGCGTTCTGCCGATATGAGAGTGCAGGCATGTGGCATAGATGCAGAGGATGTATTTGCTTATGATGCCTCCTATGGTTCTGCCTTTGTGGGCAGCCTGGGTGTAAAGCAGGAAAGTGATTCCTGGGAATGGGGCTTGAGCTATCGTTATAATGCTAATAGCAATCAGCATAGTAATGATATTATGGCCAATATAGCCTTCAAGTTCTAATACTAAGGAGAATATGGTGCGGGGATTTGATTTTCTCCGCACTCTTTTTTTGAAAGGAATCGAGTATATGAATAGCGAAGCAAGTAAATTTGCAACATATCTCAAAGAAAATAATGTAGATAGCTTTAAATTCGAGGAACTGCATGATGAACACGATAGTGTGATTTTTCGGACATCAGTAATTCTGTATGGTCAGTCTATTCCTCTGGGTGTAATTATTGATGACACAATTTATGCCATGATAAGAGTTAATATTGCCGTGCATGCTATTACGGATGATAATTATTATGAAATCTTTAATCTGATTATGAGATTGAATAATAAAAGCAAATTATTCAAATATTATCTAACGCCAGATTTGTCAGTGATTTTGGATGTATGTATTCCCTATGAAAAAGACAATATATCCAGCCAGCTTCTATATAGTCTGGTAGCTGTAACCGTCAAGGAAATAGAGAATAATTATGGAGAATTTATTAAATTGCTATTTCCTAAAAATAAGTAATGGAAATATAACTTTCATGGCATATCTAAAGAATTTTGCTTAACATAATTCCATAGGGATAAGTAATAAAAAAGCTGTATGCAAGTTTTGCGACTTGTGTACAGCTTTTTTTTACAGGTATATACTTAATTTGAATCCAGTAAATAGACTATTGCCATCGCTAAAGGCAGTAGGTGCTAATTGTGCCAAGCGCCGGAGCAAACCAACATCCACTAGATAAATCTTAACAAAAATTATCAATGTCTTTTCAGGCAGAATTTTTTGATTGCTGGCCAGCATTAAGTTCTGCAGAAAGGGAATTTTTCCAGTCTAGTAGCTTTTTCAAAATAAATATTAATGTACTGAAATGTTTTTTCGATATATGGTGTATAGTGATAACTTGGTTTTGCAAGGAGATGAGACTATGAATATTTTGCAGAATATACCTTTAGGGGCGTACAAAATAAATAATTCTAAAATCCAACAATGCAATGCCAGTGGATATACAGAATCTGGGAAAAAGATAGGGGTTGCAAATGCTACGGTAGTTCAGAATGCAGTTAATCAAGATGATAACATAGAGCTTTCAGATACTGCCAAAGCTTTTCTGAAGAAGAGTGAGGCAAAAGAAACAACCCAATGGCTTGATGTTACCAAGCAGGGCAATGGTAAGTATAAAATCAGCTTTGATAGTACAGCCATAATTTCCAGAGTGCTCCAGCAGGGATATATGATGATTGATGGTCATCAGGTTACTTTGGATGAAAAACAGTTGAAGCAGCTTCGCAATGTCGGGCTGGCTATGCAAAAGGATAGGGAAGCTGTGCATAATAGAATGACATTGGAACATGATCTGGCCGTTTCTCGACAACAGTCTGATGCATGGAAAAAACAGGCACAATCTCAAAATCGTGCAATGAATACAGCAACCCGCATGATGAAAGGGCGGAAGGTTTCACAGGATGATGAAAAGGAATTGGCTCAGATGTTTCCGGAGCTTTATAGGCTGGCTAAGGTCGCTGCAGCTATGGAGAAGATAAAGGAAGATCAGGAGGATCACAAAATTTCTGAAGAAAATGCAAGACAGCGGGAAGAGGAAAGTACGCCAAAAGATTATTCCGTGCCCCAGGCAGGGGATTATCCGACATACTCAACTGATGTAAATGTAGAAATGACCGGTGGGGAATTGCAGATAAGCTCTGTAAGAGAAGTAACTCATCCAGCAGTCAACTTATAGTTATTTTCTCGTTAGGAAGTTGAGGGCTCATTAAAGGTCATAATATCAGTATTAATATTGGTAGGAGCATTTGGTAGTGTACATCAAATGAAAAGATGATGTAGGTTTAATTTAGAGAGTGTTCTAGTAGGGATTCCGTACCCCAGGCAGGGAATTGTTCAACATATTCTATCGGTGTAACGCATTCTTTCGCCAAGGTACCATAATATTCCTGATAGAGAGGAATCAGGCGGATTTGAGTGCAGGTTTTGCCATATCTTTTGCTTAGACGGGTTTCGATATACCCAAACTCCACTAATTTTTTCAAATTGCGGGAAATAGTACTGTTAGAATGGTTGCCCATCTGGAGGGTAAGCATTCTGGAGCTGATGTATATCCATTCATCCCGCCAATGCAACCTGTTGAATTCGGAAAAAATAATCATATATAGCAGGCTGGCAGCAGGAGACAACTCATCATCAAATCGTTTATCCATGAAGGCGTTAAATTGGAGAATGTAGGAAATTTTTTTCATAGCAAATACCTTTCAAAAACTATATAGTAAAAAAATTCAGACTGCTTGGCAAAGGTAAACAAAGAGTACGCTGCCAATTTATCTTGATAAAGTGATTATATAATAAAATGAAGTGAAAATCACCAGGGGTAAACTTAAAAAATTAAGAAGTTTAAGCCAGATAAGCAAAAAAATATATATTATCAGTACAAGGGATGAGAGGGTGTCACTGCAACTTCCATGAGCCTTTTGGAGGTGTGATAATAGGATATTAATAATTCCATGCAAATTTTGTATTGCTTATAAAATTCGCCTATGCTATAATAAACATACAAACATACCTTCTTTTGCTGTTAATGATTGAAAGGGGTATCCTATGACAAATCGAAAAATACGCGATACTGTATTTTGCCATTACATGGCTACAGAAT
>ENA-ORPK01002952-ORPK01002952.1-human-gut-metagenome-genome-assembly--contig:-NODE-2952-length-11071-cov-3.437636_pt1 | contig 11071 bp, 17 predicted proteins | sample MGYA00242139_ERZ509068 | MGnify/ENA primary metagenome ERZ509068 (study PRJEB26280, sample SAMEA2338687) | human gut metagenome | biome: human gut; feature: human-associated habitat; material: faeces... | reverse complement strand
TTGCGAATGACGCTGAAACCTTGTCTAAATCTTTTTGCAAAATCATTCTGCCACCACAGCAGCAGCAAGGAACATCAGCGATTTGCTTAGTAACAAATTTACCTGTTGAGCAGTTAAAACCAAAAGACACGGATTGTCCGCCCATAAAATATGAACGAAGTGCAGCACCTGAGTTTGCTTCGGGCATTTGAGGTTGAACTGATTGAGGAGCAGCCTTCTTATCCATTGCAACTTTTTGTTCATTCTGAACAGGATTCATTGTCATTACTGCTGAAATAGGGGCAATAGCCATTTTTAACACACTTTCTTTTTAAACTAAAAACACACTTTCAGGTTTTTAAATAACACTCAATATTTTTAATTGCCATGTTTTCAGCAAATGTTAAGTTTTATTAATTCGAAATATTCTAAAGTGTCTACAAAATCTCTTATATGATAAAATTTTTTTGATAGGAGTTTTTAATTAAAAATATTGATATGAATGGAAAACTCAAGGATAGCATTGTAGTTATTTTGTCTTTAATTTTGTCCATTGAAGCAATCTTTTTAGTTTTTGGCGAAACAATTTCAAACATGTTTGTCTCAGCAGAAACGATGTTTATGCCGTATTCATGTTATTTACCGCTTCCTGATGACACGGATTATTTTTGGCGAATATTTTTATCAAGCGACCACTCGTGGTTTTTTGTTTCCTTCGTAAGTCATTTATTTACAAGAATTTTGCCAATATTGACCCACAATCATCCACAAGATTTTTATATAGAACATTGTTGGTTAATATTTTTCTCAATTTTTTGCTTGTTTTGCTACTCAATTGTATTTAATGCAACAAAATATTTTAGGCACAATTACTATGCCTTCATTGCCTTCTGGGCAGTTTTTCCATTCATCGTGAACAATTTTCACACCTCACAATTTTTGTGGAGTTTATACAACGACACTTGGTTTTTCTGTTACATTTTAAACCCGATTTTCCCGTTATTTCTCATACAAACGATAGAAAAATATTATGTAACATCGAAATGGATTTTCACCGAAAATGAAAACAAAAGCGAACTTTTGCACAAATTCAAACACTTCTTTAAACTTACAATGGTTATAATATTGTTGTTTTTTACGGGGATTGGACACGAATTTTTCAGGTTTATATTTTTAGGCTCACTCATAATTACATTTATTTTGCACAAGAATTGGTACGGAACATTGGTTGAAGATGCCCCAACAATCACCATGCTTTCTCAAGCCTTCAGTGCTTTTTTTGAAATAGTCCTTTTGAAAAACATCAACTACATAATATTACTATTTATTTTCGGTGTGGCAGTCTTTTTCACAACAACAAACAAAGAAAGAGCAAAACGAATCCTGATTTCTGTTTTTTCAGTAATTATCTCCATGCTGATTTTTAACTACATAACAATTTTTCTAACTGATTGCGACTTGGATATTTCCCAACACTATGGCATAATATTTCTAACGAAAACTGTATTTTTATTTTCGCTTCTTTCACTTCTCGGCTACCTACTCGTTTATTGCTCGAAAAAATATAGAAATGCCATAATCGCTGTTGTTATATTATTTTTATTCTCTTGGTTTTTATTTTTTAGTTCAAAAAACTATTTCTTCATCAAAAACAGTGAAATAGATTCGGATTACAGCCAAGAAAATCAATACATTGTAGAAAAATTTTACGCAATGTACGGAAAAGACCACAACGTAATTTACGCATTTTATCCCAACAGCAATATCCAAAGCGAATCCATTGAATACCTAAAATATTGGTACGGAGGAAATAACAAAAAATATAAAGTCATTTTCGTCTGCAAATCTTCAGATTCACAAGAAAAATGCAGACAAAAAATGTTAAAAAAATTCTATAAAAAAACTAAATATAAACTTACTGAAAAAGAACTAACAGAACTTGATTTTTCAACCATCAAATCATATCAAAGCCAAAAGAAAAAAGGTAAATTTTTCATAGACTGGTTCGAATAAATCTAAATTTTACCTTTTCAAAAACTTAATGCGTATAACAGTGATTATGCTCATCTGGGTGCGAATGACCGTGATTTTTTCTCATATCAAGCAAAATGACCGATGTATCCTTGATAAGGCAAATTGACCATCTCAAAATCAACCAGCCACCAAGCAATCCCATTACAGGGTCAAGAAAATATAATCCGAAATATTTACCCGCAAGCAACGCCACTATCGCAAAAATAGAGGTCAACGCATCCGTCAAAATATGCAAATACGCAGCCTTATAATTATAATCCTTTTCGCTGCCCTTCGAATGCATAACAAGCAAACAGACCCCGTTGACAACAAGTCCGATTATGGCAACCAAAATAGCAGTGTTAAATCCGATTTCGAGCGGATTGAAAAATCTCATTGTCGATTCAATAAGTACAAAAATCCCCGTTACCCCTAAAAATAACGCACTGATAAATCCAGCAAATGGTGAAATTTTGCCGACTCCGTTGGGAAAAATTTCAGAATTTTGGAATTTTTTAATCATCACAAACGCAACAAACGTGACCGACAACGCCAAAGCATGCGTTCCCATGTGCCAACCGTCAGAAAGCAACGCCATCGAATTGCTCAAATGCCCAAACACAATCTCAGCAATCATCGTCAAAATCGTAATTATAATGACCGCTAATGTCTTTTTCGCATTTTCATCGTTAATGTCTTGCTCATGACAATGTCCATGACTCATTATCGTAACTCCTTTATTCTCTTGACAATTTTTTCAACAACTTCATGCCGCTCAAGTTCATCTGCATTTACCAAACATTCCTCTAAATGAGACGCCGCAATGACTTCCCAAACTCCACGAAGTGCCGATGATGCAGACATAATTTGTGGCAAAATATCCATACAATCTCTGTCTTTTTCAATCATTTTGCCAATTCCTCTGATTTGCCCCTCGATTCGGTTCAGCCTTTTTATTAAATCAGCATTTTCTTTTTCTGTTCTACAAGTCATATACCAATACCCCCTATCACTATATTATAACTTTTTAAAAAATTGTCAAGGGTAATAGAAAAAACGAAAATGGCTGTGGTGGATTGAAAAAACGGCATTTTGTATTATACTTTTAATGTCGAAAAAAATAGGAGAAATTATGAAGCAAGGAATTGTAATTTTAATGTTGGCAACAGTTATGGCAAGCCCTGTGTATGCAGGATTTCAGCAAACAAGCCCTTCAGCCATAACAACAATCGATAAAGTTTTAAAGATGCCTGATGAATCATTTGTCACGATTGAGGGAAATATTATAAAGCAAATTGGCAACGAAAAATATCTTGTTCAATCAGGAAAATCAACAATAATCGTGGAAATCGACGATGAATTATTGATGAATATAACAGTTACACCACAAAATAAAGTTCGAATTTCAGGCGAAGTGGACAAAGATTTTAAATCAATAGAATTAGAAGCCTCAAAAATTGAAATAATAAAATAAAATATACTTAAAAAAATCTGTTTTTAAATTTTCTTAAAGTTTGAAAAACAGGGCTTTGACAAATTGTATGTTTGTTTTATGATTTACATACAAGAAACTTTTTTTAAGTAGAATAGAAATATTCTATAAATTTGGTATGTCTTGTATAAGAAAAGAACACAGAAGGTGAAATTATGGGTATTAAAGGAAAAGTAGATAAAATGGTCGTAATGGCATGTGAAGATTGCAAAGAAAGAAATTACACCACTACTAAAAACAAAAAGAACATCAAGGAAAGACTTGAATTGAACAAGTATTGCCCGAGATGCAAAAAGCATACAACTCACAAGGAAACAAAATAAGTTTATTTATAAAGAGCGTCCTTAGTTCAGTTGGTAGAACGTCGGTCTCCAAAACCGGATGTCGAGGGTTCGAGTCCTTCAGGGCGCGATTTATAGAAAAAGAGGAACAATGGCAGAATCATCGAACGGTAATTTTACCGAAAATTTAAAGGTCTATTTGAAAGGTGTTAAGTCGGAATGGGGCAAGATTACTTGGCCGTCAAAGCAACAAGTTATTGCGGAAACTATTCAAGTTATCATCATAACGACAATATTCACGATTATGATTTTGTCGCTTGATTTGTTGTTCCAATGGATTTTGGAATTTATTCCAAAAGTATAGTTCCAAGTTTAAAAGGCAGGATTTAAAATAAAATGACTACTGAAAATAACGAAAATCAAACAAATAACGAAGTCGTTGAACCCGTAGCGGAAAAGAAAGACAAGACACCAAAGAAAAGATGGTATGTAGTTCACACCTATTCAGGCTACGAAAACAAGGTAAAAACAAACCTTGAAAAGCGTATTGAATATATGAACATGGGCGAAAAGATTTTCCGTGTAGAAGTTCCCCAAAAACCCGTTACAAAGATTAAAGATGGTAAAAAGACAGAACGTGAAGAAAAGATTTATCCCGGATACGTTCTTGTAGAGATGATTTTGGACGAAGACAGTTGGTATGTTGTTAGACACACCGCAGGCGTTACGAAGTTCATCAGTGCGGGTGCTAAAGAAAATTCAAAGAGACTCAAACCTATTCCTGTTAAGGAAAGTGAAATTAAAAAAATCTTATACAAAACACAAGCAACAGTTGCGAAGGTTGAACTTGATGTTAAAGTTGGAGATAAGGTTAAAATCATATCAGGACCGTTCTCAGACTTTGACGGAATTATCACGGAAGTATATCCTGATAAATCAAAACTCAGAGCGACTGTATCCATTTTCGGCAGAGAAACCCCTGTTGAACTTGAATACAAACAAATACAAAAAGTATAACCGAAAGGTTGCGTAAAAATAAGCGGAAGGGGTCAGACCCGTTTGTACCGCGAAAGGAGAAAACATGGCAAAAAAAGTAGTAGGAAAAATCAAACTACAAATCCAAGCCGGCAAGGCTAACCCGTCACCTCCGGTAGGTCCGGCATTAGGTCAACACGGTGTTAACATTATGGAATTCTGTAAGCAATTCAACGCTAAGACAGAATCTCAAGCAGGCTACATTATTCCGGTAGTTATTGATGTTTACGAAGACAGATCATTCACATTCGTAACAAAATCACCTCCGGCAGCAGTTCTTATTAAGAAAGCAATCAACCTTCAAAGCGGTTCTGCTACCCCCAACAAAGTTAAAGTTGGTCAAATTACGAGAGCACAATTAGAGGACATTGCAAAAATCAAGATGGACGACTTAAACGCAACAACTCTTGATGCAGCAGTTGAAATGATTAAAGGCTCTTGCAAGGCAATGGGTGTAACCGTAGTTGATTAATAAGCGGAAGGGGTGACTCCCGTTTGTACCGCGAAAGGAGATTAAAATGTCAAAATTAACAAAAAAACAACAAAAAATACAAGAGTTGATGGAAGGTTTTGAACAACCGTCATCAGCACTTGAAGCAATCAAAATGCTTCAAAAAGTATCAAGTGAAGTTTCCAAATTCAACGAAACGGTTGAATGTCACATGCGTTTAGGTATCGACGTTAAGCACGCTGACCAACAAATCAGAAGCACGGTTGTACTTCCGGCTGGTTTGGGTAAGACAGTTCGTGTTTGCGTTATTGCAAAAGGTCCTAAAGCAAGCGAAGCAAAAGAAGCAGGTGCTGATGAAGCAGGAGCAGAAGAAATCATTGAAAAAATTTCAGGCGGTTGGTTTGAATTTGATACATTGATTGCAACTCCAGATTGCATGCCTATGTTAGGTAAATTAGGTCGTGTTTTGGGTCCTAAAGGCTTGATGCCGAACCCGAAAACAGGTACTGTTACAATGGACGTTGCTAAGGCAGTTAAAGATGCTAAAGCAGGTAAAGTTGAATTCCGTGCTGATAAGCAAGGTATGATTCACTGCCCCGTTGGAAAAGCACAATTCTCGACTGAAGATTTGATGAAGAACTTTGTAACATTTGCTGAAGCGATTATCAAAGCAAAACCGTCAGCAGCAAAAGGTACATACCTCAAATCAGTTTACTTGACTACTACGATGGGACCTGGCATCAAATTAGATGCTAAAAACCTTCCCAACGAAGTAAAATCTTATTTGAACGCATAGTTCAGTAATTTTGCGGCAAGACATTTATGCCTTGCCGCATTTTTATACCAAAAATGAGGGTGATATGACACGAAAAAGAGATAAAAACGAATCATTAAAAAAGTACATTCTATCGAGAGTGGGTTGTTTTTTTGGACAAGTTTTATTTTTAATCAATTCGTACGGTGTCGTATTCAAGAACGTAAATCACCCTGATATGTCAGATGGAAAGAAGTATGTTTTTGCGATTATGCACTCGCAGCAGTGTGGTGCTTATTCAATTTTAAATCGTGAAAACTTATACTCAATGATTAGTTATTCTCGTGACGGAGATTTGGTTGCAGAAGCAGGCGGACGAGTTGGAATCAATGCAGTTCGTGGTTCATCGAAACGTGGTGGAGCAGCAGCGGCACTTGAAATGATTGACAAAGTCAAAGCGGGAGCTTCAGCATTTTTGGCAGTTGACGGTCCGAGAGGTCCTGTCGGGATTGTCAAAAAAGGTTGTGTCGAAATTGCAAAATTAGGCGGTGCAAAGATTGTCCCAATGGCGTGGAAAACTACACCGTTATTCACGGCTACGGTTAATTCTTGGGACAGATTACAAATCCCTATTATTCATTCAAAAACCGTATCGCTTTACGGAGAGCCGATTGACGTCCCTGCAGATGCCGATGAAGATATGATGGAACAAATCCGTCTCAAGGTTGAGAATGAAATTAAACTACTTAACGAAGATTTAAACAAGAATTTCAAACAATACTACAAAACAGGTATTGTTAACAAACACAAGTCAAAATCAGTTGTTTCATGGTTTTAATCCAAAATAAGGAGAAAATATGAAAAAAACAATGTTTACGGTTGCTTCGGTAGCATTTTTAGGCTTGATGCTTTTGACAGGTTGCAGCAAAATGACAGGCAGCAATAAAGTCGAAGCATTCCCTACAAAAGAAGAAAAAAATACCGTCAAAGTGAGTGATTACAATCAATTTCAAGATTTTTTCACCCCTGCATTTCAATTAGTTTGGAATGATTTTACCGATAAAATTGTCGGCAAAAAAGTAGAATTTATCGGTGGAAATCCGAAAATTGCAGACGAATTTAACAAACAACGTCTTACTGACAAAATGTTGTCCGAAAAAGATTACTACAAAACGGTTGCACCGCAAACCGTCAAGACTAAAAAGACTATCGAAAAAGACTTGAAGAAAAAATTTAAAGAAAAAAGTCAATTACTCGATAGAATTTCTTGGCTCAAGCAAGATGATGGTGTTCACAAAGTTTTGTACTGCATGTTCAAAAAGAACGTCTATTTCCCGAAAGTTTTTGACAAACTTCCACCTGCTCCGTTTATTACACAGAATACTTCGAAAACTTATTATGAAATGTTCGGCGTTATAAAAAATCAAAGCAAATTTTCTCAACAAGTCGTTCCTGTTTACTACAATGGCAATGACGAATACGCCGTAAAACTTTTGACAAAATCTGACGACGAAATTATTCTGTTGACAACAACTTCCGAAGAGCCTGTTTTGGAAATTTGGGACAAATTATACACAGAAAAATTGTCAAAAAATGAACATTTAACATTTGACAAAAATTCTAAATTGCTCGTACCATTTATCAATTTCAAAAAAGAAATTAACTATAATGAATTGACTGGCAAACCGCTTGCAAATAGCAACACCGTGATTGATACAGCCCTCGAAGTCATCGAATTCAGCCTCGATAACACGGGTGCAAAAATCAAAAACGAAGCAATGATGGGCGTTAGAACAACCGCTTTGAGACCCCATGAACCGCAACGTTATTATTATTTCAATAAACCGTTCGTTTTGTTCATTCGCTCAAAAAACGGTTCTGTTCCTTACTTTGCATTGAAGGTTAAAGATCCGAAATATTTGCAAAAAGGTTAATTTTGAAAACGAAATAACATTAAGGTGGCTCAAATGCCACCTTTTTTGTTGTCGAATGTTAATTTAATTGCCAGTCTAACATTTATTGGTTCAGATGAATATGTTATCACTGGACTACCGCCTTGTTCAGTGCAATAACAATAAGTCACCGTTATTGCAAAAAAAGGCATAAAAAAGCGGGCTAAAAACGTCCGCTCTTTTAAATATTAATCAAAAACTACTCGCCGATAAGTGCGTTGATTTCTGCTACCATTGCATCTGCATCAAATCCGTGAACCTTTGCACCTGCTTCAAGATTTTCAAATCTTGCTGCTGCACAACCGATACAACCCATGCCGTATTTTGCGAAAACTTCGAGAGTTTCGGGGTGGTTTTGTACGATGTCGATAATGCTCATATCTTTTGTAACTTTTGCCATTTCGTCCTCTTTCTTGATTTTTTTCAAAATCTCATTAAATTATAATCACCACAACATTATACTACAAAGGAGAGTAAAATGGAGTTTGAAAAATCAAATTTATTCAAAAAGTTGCAAAACTCAATGCCCATCGGACTTGCCGCAATGGGTTTGAGCAGAAAGCCACAAAAAAAATCGAACAAACGAACCGTTTATCCGACTTTTTTCAAATTTGATAGGGTTACACCTGTTGGAATTTAGCTGTCTGAATCACCATTTTCCTTTAGCAATCGTTCAAAATCCGACGGTTTAATGCTTTGGACAAAGTTACGAAACTCTTGTGCTTCTTCTTCGTCCTTTTGTTCATCTGTTGAAACCGAGCCGTCCATCAAGACGTTTTCCGTAACGTAAATCGGTGCATCCGCTCTGATTGCAAGTGCAATCGCATCAGAAGGTCTCGCATCGATTTCAAGGACTTTGCCCTCATTGTTTGACAAATAAACTGTCGAAAAATATGTTTCATTTTCTACATCATTAATTTCGACTTTTTCAATGTCATAGCCTGCCGCCTTGATGAAATTAATCGTCAAATCGTGCGTCATCGGACGCAAAACTTTGATATTTTCGATTTTTCTGATGATAGAACTTGCTTCCGCCGAGCCAATCCAGATAGGCAATGCCTTTCTGTTATCTAAATCGTTCAAGACAACAATCGGATTGCCCGTTCTTGTGTCTATCGCTATGCCCATAACTCGCATTTGAATCATATTTTTTCCTCTTAAAGTTATAATTTTGTCAAAATATCTGCACCATCGTCCGTTACGAGGCAAGTGTGTTCAAAGTGTGCTGCGAAAGATTTATCCTTCGTCACAACTGTCCACTCGTCGTCCAAAACTTCGACGTCGTCTCCGCCTAACGTCAACATCGGTTCAATCGCAATCGTCATGCCTCTTTTCAATTCAAAGTTTCCACTCGGAACTCTATAATTGAAAACGAACGGCTCTTCGTGCATTTCTTTTCCAACACCGTGTCCGCCGTATTGACGAATAATTCCAAGATGATTTTCATTCGCAACATCTTCCACTGCACCTGAAACATCGTTCAACATTGCACCTGTCTTGAACTTCGAAAGTCCTGCGAACAAAGCCTTTTCTGTCAATTCCAAAAGACGTTTGTTTTCATCAGAAATTTCTCCGACTCCATAACTCCAAGCCGAGTCGCCAACGTATCCTCTAAATGTTGCACAAACATCAACTGTAATAATATCGCCATCTTTGAGAACTCTATCTGACGGAAAACCGTGAACAACTTCTTCATTTACAGATGCACAGATTGTATAAGGAAAACCATTGTATCCCAAGCAAGAAGGGTCACAATGATTATCTTTTATAACTTGGTATGCAACATCGTCCAAGTGCTTCGTCGTTACCCCGGGTTTAATGATGTTTTTCATTTCCTGATGAACAAGGGCAACAACTCTGCCTGCTTCTCGCATTAATTTGATTTCGTAACCTGATTTTCTTGATACTGACATTAGCCTATTACTTCCTTTAATGCAGCAAATACTTCGTCAATCGAGCCTGCTGCGTTTACTTTAACTAATTTGCCTCTCTTTTCATACAAGTCGATAAGAGGTGCTGTTTGTTCGAAATATGTATTAAATCTTGATTTTGCAGTTTCTTCATTGTCATCTGCTCTTTGCACAAGTTCTGTTTCGCAAAAATCACATTTGCCATCTTTTTTCAAAGTCATTGTTTTAACATTGAAAATTGCACCGCAAGCAGGGCAAGAACGTCTGTTGACAATTCTTTCAACAAGATTGTCAATCGGCATGTCAAAGTATACAACCTTCATATCAACATCTTCATCTTTGTCTAATTCCGCAAGAATGTTGTCTAAAATTTCTGCTTGTTCCAAACTTCTCGGGAATCCGTCCAAAATAAATCCCTTCTTGCAATCATCTTGAGAAAGTCTTTCTTTGATAATTCTTCCAACAATTTCAACAGGAACGAGTTGTCCTTTGTCCATATATTCTTTTGCAATCATGCCTGCTTCTGTTTTTGCGGCAACTGCTTCTCTGAGCATTGAACCTGTATCAACGTGTTTCAAGCCAGTTTCTGCAACCAATTTCTTTGTTTGTGTACCTTTTCCGCTTGCCGGAGGTCCTACCATAATAAGTTCTTTTTTCATTATTGTAACCCTTTCTTGTTTATAGCGAAATTATATCACAAAACAAAAGAGATAAACATTTTCATGCTTATCTCTTTCGAATTATTTTTTCAATTCCTCTAAGGTCTTTCTTTTAGGAAACTTTCGTAACTTTTTGAAAGGAGTTGTGTTTTAACTTGATTGATAAAGTCTAACGCAACACCAACCATGATGATTAACGAAGTTGCCCCTAAACCTTGCAATGAAGTGATACCCGTAGCAGTTGATGAAAATGAAGGAATCAACGCTACAACACCTAATGACAACGCACCAAGCAAAGTAACTCTGCTCAAAATTCTATCGAGTGCCTCTGCCGTCGGTCTGCCAGGTTTGATACCAGGAATTGACGAGCCGTACTTCTTCAAGTTATTCGCAATTTCTTTAGGTTGCATATTCGGTATGATTGATGCGTAGAAAAACGTCAATACAACGATTAACAAGAAATAAATTGCATTATAACTGAATGTCGACGGGTTAAATACTGCTTGGAACTGCAACAATACCTCCTTCGTGAGTACCCACAAGAG
>ENA-ORPK01002950-ORPK01002950.1-human-gut-metagenome-genome-assembly--contig:-NODE-2950-length-11073-cov-4.745689_pt1 | contig 11073 bp, 9 predicted proteins | sample MGYA00242139_ERZ509068 | MGnify/ENA primary metagenome ERZ509068 (study PRJEB26280, sample SAMEA2338687) | human gut metagenome | biome: human gut; feature: human-associated habitat; material: faeces... | reverse complement strand
CAGCGGTGCTTCCGCATCGCCCTGCGGCGCCGGCACGCGCGCTACGATTGCTTCCAGTACGTCCTCGATGCCAATGCCTGTCTTGGCACTGCACAGAACTGCGTCGGACGCATCAATACCGATAACGTCCTCGATTTCCCTTTTTACATGCTCCGGGTCGGCACTCGGCAAATCAATCTTATTGATAACCGGGATAATCTCCAGATCGTTATCCAACGCCAGATATACGTTAGCCAGTGTCTGCGCTTCAATGCCCTGAGTAGCGTCGATAACCAGCAGTGCGCCCTCGCACGCTGCCAATGCACGCGAAACCTCGTAGGTAAAGTCTACGTGGCCCGGAGTGTCGATAAAGTTCAGCATATACTCCTCGCCGTTGCGCGCCTTGTAAATGCTGCGCACAGCCTGCGCCTTGATGGTGATGCCGCGTTCACGCTCCAAATCCATGGAATCGAGAATCTGCTCCTCCATCTCACGCTTGCTCAGCGTTCCTGTATATTCAATCAATCTGTCCGCCAGGGTAGACTTGCCATGATCTATATGGGCGATAATAGAAAAGTTGCGAATGTGATTTTGTTCAACCATAAATTACTCTTCCTGCTCCTTCATTAAAATGTATTATTTCAGGCCAATATTGGCTTGAGCCTGTTTTATTAGTACTAATTATTATACCATTATACGGCAAAGCCTGTAAACTAAAAAGAGAGACAGCTCGGCGCCATCTCTCTTCGTGCTGCGTTTTATTTCAGCTTCGTGTCCTCAAATTCAACGCACTTGTAGTAATTGTCAATTTTATAATTCAGCTTATCGAGCGTTTCCTGCATCTGCGCCATGCGCTCAAGCAGCTTGGCACGCTCCTCGATTAAAATTTCCTTGCGTGCGGCCCGCGTTTTGTCGCCCTGCTGAAACAGTGCCACATATTCAATCAGGCTTTCTACCGAAATGCCTGCTGCGCGCATGCATTTGGCAAAGTTTACCCAGTTGCAGTCCGTTTCGGTGTAGTCGCGAATACCGCTTTCATTACGGTTGACAACCGGAATCAGGCCGATGCGCTCATAATAACGCAGCGTGTCCGCTGTAATGTCATAAATTTTGCTTACTTCGTTTATTTTCATCCTGCTTACCTCCTGCCAGGATTGTTTTCCTGCTTTCTGCTTATATTTTAGCATTTGGAGTCAGCTCCAGGTCAAGCGTCCGCAAAATATTTTTTACAGGAACAGGCAGGCATATTTGTGATTTTCTCTTGCATAATGCTCGCATTCGTGGTAGAATAATGCAGTACAAGAAAATTCAGGAGGTGAAATTCGTTGCCGAACATTAAATCTTCCATCCGCAGTGTAAAGACCGACGCAGAACGTCGTGCTAAAAACGCTCCGATTAAAGCAGCTCTCCGCAATGCTTCCCGCAAAGTAGAGGCTCTGGCTAAAACCGGCGCTAAAGAAGACGCTCAAGCTACTATGGCTACTGCTTCCGGTTTGCTCGATAAAGCAGCTCGCAAAGGCATTATCCATAAGAATGCTGCAGCTCGCAAAAAATCCAGACTTGCAAAGAGAATCAACGCTATGGCTTAATTCTTACAAGCTGACCTGCTCTGAAAAGAGCAGGTTTTTTGCATTTCAGGGATAATTTTTTGCAGGCAGGCTAATCAAGAGAAAAATTTATGTACGTAAAGCTCTCAATCACGTCATTGGCATTCGCTGTGTTGGCAAAAATGCCATTTCCAAGGTCATGCCCAAAAATAATTTCTTTTGTATATCCATCCCTTGATTGCGGAACGAATATATCTCCCCTGTAAGGGGAGGTGGCTGCGAGCACCGGCGAGCAGACGGAAGGGTTGTTACCGCTTCCGAAGCAGCAAAAGCTGGGTTCCTCAGCATCATTATAGCGTAAAACAACAAAAGCATCCCCACACTTTTACTGCAAAAAGTGTAGGGATGCTTAATTTTTTTATCAGCAGCAGTCATTTCACTGCCTAAACCGCACGCCCGCCTTACTCCCGGCAGACACCGCAACGACGGCAGCCGTCAAAGCACATCGGCGTAAACTTGCCGCTTTCGCTGCGCTGCAGCTCGGCCGCAAGATATTCCTGCGTTACGCCCATGTCCAGATGCTGCCAGGGCAGCGGCTGGCCGACCTGCAGCTCGCGCTCCGCCAGCTCCTCGGCATCCAGGCCTTCTTCCTTCAGCACCTGCTTCAGGCTGCGGCCTTCCACATGTGCCTTCAGCAACGCTTCGCCGATACGTCTGCTGCCGCGCGCCAGCACGGACTGCACCACGGTTTCCTTCAGCGATTCGGTAATCAGCTTAATGCGCTTTTCCTTCTTCAGACCGTCGCCCAAAATTTTAAAGCGCTTCTTCAGCGTGCGCACATTGCACAGCGGCGCCCATTGGTACGGCGTAAAGGGCTTGGGCACGAAGCCGTTGACCGAAATAACCAGCTCGCCCTTGTTGCCCACCGCGTCCATCTTAGCACGCACGCGTTTAATCATCTCCACCGTTTCGACGATATCCTCGTCCTCTTCTCCCGGCAGACCGATCATATAATACAGCTTGATGTTGCGCATACCGGCAGCAGCCGCCAATTCGATAGAATTATAAACGTGCTCCTCCGTAATGCCCTTGTTGATAGCGGCGCGCATACGCTCGCTGCCTGCCTCCGGCGCTACAGTCATCGTGCGCTGGCCGCTCTGTGCCAACGCATGCGCAATCTGCTCCGTAAGCATATCGGCACGCATGCTGGCCACGGAAAACGGTATCTTGTGTTCTACTAAGTATTCCGTCAGCTCTGCCATCTGCGGATGGTCGGATACGGCAGCGCCCATCAGGCCCACCTTTTTCGTGCGCTCTGGACGCTTGGCGATATCTGCCAAAATATTTTCCAGCTTACGCGGACGCGGCTTGCGGAAGCAGTAGCCTGCCATGCAGAAGCGGCAGTGACGGCCGCAGCCACGCGCCACCTCGACAATAAACATATCCTCAAATTCCGTTCCGCTCGTCACGATAGCAGAGGTGTGCGGATATGCGTCGATATCACGCGCCCACTGGCGTGCAACCTTCGCAGGCGCACCTTCCTGCGGCAGCAGGGCGGTAAACTCGCCCTCGTCATCGTACTGCGCCGTGTACAGGCTGGGAACATAAACGCCCGGCACCTGCGCCAGCGCCGCCAAGCGCGCTTGCTTGCTTTCCTCCCGGTAGATGGTATCCAACACATACTGCACCGTTTCCTCGCCCTCGCCGATAACGAAGGCGTCAGCCACAGCAGCCAAAGGCTCGGGATTAAAGGTAGCACAGGGACCGCCGATAATCACCAGCGGCTCGCGCTGATTGCGCTCCGCCGCCCGCAGGCGGATATTGCCCAAATCAAGCACCGTCAGCAGATTATCATAGTCCATTTCAAAGGACAGCATGACGAAGATAACGTCAAAATCTGCCAGCGGACGCTGATTTTCCAAGCTCAGCAACGGTGTTTTGCTTTTGATATGCTCCTGCTGCAATCGTTTATCCGGCAAAAAGAAGCGCTCGCAGGCACTGTCGCCGCGCTCGTTAATCATCTGATACAAAATGTGCATTCCCAGGTTCGACATGCCCAGATGGTAGACGTTGGGGTAAATAAACGCTACCGGATGGCGTAAGCCCGGCGGATACACCTGCGCGCCGGTTTCATTTTCTCTTGTTTCTTTAATGTAGTTTTTGATTATCCAGGACAAAGCATTTCCTCTCCGAGTATCTATAATGTATTAAGAAAATATCAGCGCAAAATTACGCTGATATCCTCTTGTATTTTACTGCTGTTTTTCTGCTAATTTGCGTTCAAACAAATCGATAACTGTTTTCAAAACCTTTAAGCGGGCATAATATTTATTGTTGCCCTCGACCACAGTCCACGGTGCATACGAGGTATCGGTGCGCACCAGCATTTCGTTGACTGCCGCTTCGTAGGCATCCCATTTATCTCGGTTACGCCAGTCCTCGTCCGTAATTTTCCACTGCTTGTTGGGGTCATTCTGACGGTCATTGAAGCGTCGCAGCTGCTCATCCTTGTCAATCTGCAGCCAGAATTTGGCAATGGCGATACCGTGCTCGCTCCACTGCGCCTCCATATCCTTGATTTCATCATAGGCACGCTGCCATTCCTGCGGTTTGGCAAAGCCTTCGATACGCTCTACCATAACACGTCCGTACCAGGTGCGGTCAAAAATTGCTATAGTTCCCGGCTGCGGCAGTCTGGTCCAGAAGCGCCACTGATAATGGAACTGCTTTTCAACCACGTTCGGCGCCGCAATCGGATGCACATGAAAGCCCAGCGGGTCCAGTGCCGCCGTCAGTCTGCGGATAGCACCGCCCTTGCCGGCAGCGTCCCAGCCCTCAAAGCCGATGACTACCGGAATCTGCGCCTTGAACATTTCAATCTGCAGCTGTGTCAGCTTTTTCTGGTACTTATCGAGCTTTTCCTTATATTCTTCTTTAGTAAGCTCCTTATTGGCGTCAATCTTGCTCAGCACATCGTAGGTGGCCGCAGTGCGCTTGTCGGCAGCAGGCTCTGCAGGCATCTGCACGGCCTTTTCGATAGCATCGGCAATCTTATTGAAAACCTCCAGACGCGCGCTGCGCGGATCATCGTCGGCAATCAGATGCCAGGGAGCGTTTACCGTATCGGTAGCCTCCAGCATTTTTTCGTAATGCGGCAAAAATTTATCGTAATCTTCGCTTTCATCAAGAGCCGGATTCAGGTCACGCCACGCCTTGCCTAGTGTTTTGGCATTCTTGGCGATATTTTTCTTTTGCTGCTCCGGTGACAGATGCAGAAAAAATTTAAGCACAAGATAATTATCATCCGTAAGCATTTTTTCAAAGTTGTTGATATGCTCAAAAGAAACAGCAGGATACTTGGTGTTATCCTCTTTATCCGCCAGCTCGTTGGCGTTTTTCAGATAATACCAGCTGCGGTGATAAACGGTAATATGTCCCAGCGCCGGCAAACGCTTCCAGAAGGCACTGAAAAACGGCTGCTCCTGAATTACGCCGCGCAAACGCACACTGGAATAAACATTAAAGCCGCGGGCATCCATCTGCTGCATCATTTCGTTAATCAGCGCACTGCGGCGTGCACCGCGCCAGCCCTCAAACACGATGATAATCGGTCTTTTGGCGTCGCGCGCCATGCGCTGCGCCTTTCCCAGACGTTCACCCAGCACATCCATCTGCCTGTTGTATTCTTCCTTGGACACTTTTTTACTCAAATCCAGCTTTTCCAGCATTCTCCAACATCTCCTTACTGTGTGCGAGAATCTTTAAATCAGCGCTCCTCGTAGGGGTTCAGAGCGCGCGGTTTTCCTAATACCTCTGCCATGATAATGCCGTTGACCAGCGCCGCATGCTTCAGCTTGACGCGCTTTTTCGGCGCAGGCTGCGCCTGCTGTGCGTAGTGGGCGTTAAACGCCGCTGCGGCAGCGTTCATCTTTGCTTCGTCGTAGCTGTAATCCCCGCGGGGGTCGTAATAAACCTTGCCCTTGTCATGCACAAGGGCTTCGTTTTCACGGTGAATTCTGCCGGTATGGTCATGCATTGCTTCGCCGTCACGGTGAACTCTGCTGCCATCATCACGGCGCACACGCGTTCCGTCATGCACTACGCCTTGGCTGCTTTGACGCTGGCGTGCCTGTGCTTCCTCCGTAGTCTTTTTCAGACGGCGTTCAAACTCGGCGGCAATATCTTTAGGCTTAGCCTGCGTTTGCTGCTCTGCCTGCGTCGGCTCCGCCGTTTCCTGCGGCTGCTCTTGCGGCAGCTCCCGCTGTCTGCGGCGGCGGTTACGCCTGTCCAAAAATACGTTGGCCAACATTACGAGGACAAAAAGCAGGGGGATTAAATCACTGTCAAACAAACCGCCCATAAGCTGCACCTCGCTTATTTACCGCCCTCAGGCTTTTCCTCGCCCTCCGGGCTTACCTCGGCAATCGTGCGGCGCATCTGCGTATCTGCCTGAATGTTGTTCAGACGGTAATAATCCATTACGCCCAAGCGGCCGTTAGCCAGCGCCTCCGCCATAGCTGTCGGAACCTTAGCCTGTGCTTCCACAACCTTCGCCTGCATTTCCTGCGTATAGGCCTTCATTTCCTGCTCCTTGGCAACAGCCATCGCACGGCGTTCCTCAGCACGCGCCTGAGCAATGCGTTTATCTGCCTCCGCCTGGTCGGTCATCAGCGCAGCGCCGATGTTACGGCCTACATCTACGTCCGCAATATCAATGGAAAGAATTTCAAAAGCAGTGCCTGCATCCAAGCCTTTATCCAAAACTGTTTTGGAAATATAATCGGGGTTTTCCAGTACCTTGCTGTGGTCAGCGCTGGAGCCTACGTTTGTTACAATACCTTCGCCGACACGCGCAATAATCGTTGCTTCGCCGGCCCCGCCTACTAAGCGGTCAATGTTAGCGCGCACGGTTACGCGCGCTTTAACCTTCAGCTCAATGCCGTCCTTGGCAACAGCGCTTACTACCGGAGTTTCGATAACCTCGGGGTTAACGCTCATCTGCACAGCCTCCAGCACGTTACGGCCTGCCAGGTCGATAGCACAGCCACGCTCAAAGCTCAGCTCAATCTGCGCTCTATGGGCAGCAATCAAAGCGTCGATAACGCGGTCCACGTTACCGCCTGCCAGATAATGCGCCTCCAGCTGGTTAACATTAACGTCAAGGCCTGCCTTGTTCGCCTTAATCAAAGGCAGCACAATCTGTGACGCGGGCACACGGCGCAGGCGCATACCGATGAGGTTAAAGATGCCTACATTAACGCCGGCAGCGATGGCCGAAATCCACAGGCCCAACGGCACAAAGTTAAGAAAAATCGCGATACCGGCAATAGCAATAATTACTGCAAAGCCACTGCCGAAAATCATACTGAATAATAAATCCATAATGTCACTCCTTCTTCTGTTCTACAAAAATTTTGCTGCCCTCCACCCGCACGATAATCACGGGCGCAGACTTTTCGATATAATCTCCCTGACTGCTCACATCAAGACGCTTGCCGTCCACCAGAATCGTGCCTGCAGGACGCAGCGTGGTCAAGGCTGTGCCTCTTTTGCCCACCAGCATGCTCCAGTCGTTGCCGCCGGTATAGCCCTCGCTGTTTTTTTGACGTGTCCACAGCACAAAGGGATTATACTTGCTTTCCTTGGGCAGATACACGCACAGCAGCGTAATTACCAGCACAAAAAACAGATACACTGCCAACAGCACCAGCGCCGCCCAGGCATTGCCGCCCAAAACGTAAAAGCCGCCGACTGTCAGGCACACCATGCCGCTGACACCGAAAATTCCAAAGCCCGGCACTACAAATTCTATCAGCAGCAGGACAAGGCCCGCCAGCATAAAATAATATTCCAATGGCATGACTGCACCTCCTCAACGCTTGTACATTTATAGTATAGCAGAGTAAAAGCATGAAGTAAATTTAAAGTTTGGGATGCTGCAAGGCTGCGGACAAGCTGCAAACAAAATCACCGGCGTGGTTTAATTTAACGCTTACGTAACATCAGCTTCTTTCATAACTGAAAGAAGTTGGAAGAAAGGTTCGCGCTTTTTGTAAAGTGCGGCAAAACAAAAACTTTTTCAGAAGAAAAAGTTTTACCAAAAAGCTCCCTTAATCGGGTCGCTTTGCTGTTACTAGCGCTTGCTCGTAATTCTTTTAAATGTTATTTGTAACCCATGCAGTGCTTTGTGGTTTGTCTAAGCCTTGTATTGGGTGACTAAACTTTGCATTAGTCTAAGCCTCAAAAAATGCCTGCACAATCGTTAATGTGTTGCACGAGCCTTTCGCTTACTACGAACCAAAGAGAATATGGTAAAGCATTTTTTGCTAAGCTTTTTTGTGCGAGCAAAAAAGCGACTGTGTTCAAAATCAGGAATAAAATCCTAATTTTATATAAAAAATGCTAAAGTTTGGATTCCATACCAAACTTTTATGGAAAATAGAGAAAACTTGGAATGCGTTCCAAGTTTTCTTGCGTTTATAACAGGTTTGCTTTACAATATAAGTAAGAGGTGATAACTATGCAGCTTATTCCAAGAAAAGAATATCTTGACTGGTTATGTCGCTGGCAGGATAAACAAATCATAAAAGTAGTATCCGGTGTACGCCGTTGCGGAAAATCAACCCTGTTTACGCTGTTTAAACAGAACTTGCTTAAGCAGGGGGTAGATGAAAAACAAATTATCAGCATCAACTTTGAAGCAATGGAATTTGAAGCCTTACGTGATTATCATACTTTGTATCAATATATAAATGACCGCCTGCAGCAGGACTGCAAAAACTATATTTTTTTAGATGAGGTACAGCATTGCACGGAATATCAAAAAGCTGTCGACAGCCTGTTCATTAAAGATAATTGCGATATATATCTTACAGGTTCCAACGCTTATTTTATGTCCGGAGAGCTTGCAACCGTTCTTTCCGGCAGATACGTTGAACTAAAGATGCTGCCGCTGTCATTTAAAGAATTTGTATCTTCTTTTGCTCCGGAAAATGTTGACATAAGCATACAGGAAAAGTTTAATTTATACCTGAATTATGGTTCCTTTCCTTTTCTGGCACGTTACAATAGCTTTGACAGTGATGCTTATAATTATCTGCGTGATGTATATAATACAATTATTCTCAATGATATAGTAAAACGTCTGAAGATTACTGATGTGAACGCATTAGATAAGGTAACAAAATTTATCGCTGATAATATCGGTAATATTGTTTCTATAAACAAAATTGCGAATACCTTAAAATCCGGTGGCAAGAGTATAGACAACAAGACTGTTGAGAAGTATTTGCAGGGGTTGGTAGATGCTTTGTTTTTATATAAAGCTCCGCGCTTTAACATCAAAGGAAAGCAATTGCTTACCAATCTGCCTAAATATTATATTGTTGATATTGGTATGCGCAATATCCTGATACGTAATAAAGAAAGCGATATAGGTCATATCATAGAAAATCTTGCCTATCTGGAGTTGTTGCGACGTGGTTATGATGTATACGTGGGGGATATTGATAAAGGTGAGGTTGACTTTGTAGCCATTAAAAACAACCAGACAGAATATTACCAGATATCCGCCACTACGTTAAACCCTGATACATTAGCAAGAGAGTTGGCACCGCTACAAAGCGTACAGGATAATTATCCAAAATATCTTTTGACACTTGACGAGCTTTTTGGCGAAGCTAATTATAACGGAATACAAAAGAAAAACCTGATAAAATGGTTGCTTGAATGAGAGATATAAAAAGCTTGCCTCCAAGCTGACCGCATAAAAACTTCTTCCATAATATTATAAATTTTACCAGTTCTTCACAGCAGCTCGTGCCTTGCACTTCGCTGCTGTTTTTTTATGCGCCCCGATATGCTATAATATATAGTGTATAATTAGCTTTACTGCAATGAGCGTTACAGCCTGCGCGGAATAAATTCCGCCTCGGCCTGCAGCACTTATTTGCCAGCAATAAGGAGTGATAAGCATGGAGATAAAATCTGTCGCACTTTTGGGAGCAGGAGCCGTTGGCTCTTATATAATCTGGGGACTGAGCAAGCTCCCCGATATCAGATTCGGCATTATCGCCGAGGGTAGCCGTGCTGCGCGTTTGCGTGACGAGGGCTGCAGCATCAATAACGTTACCTATCATCCGCAGGTGTGGAGCCCGCAAGAGGCCAAGGGCGTAGATCTTTTGATTGTCGCTTTAAAATACGGCGCTCTGCCCGGCGCACTGGCGAGCATCCGCGAGGCAGTAGGCCCCAATACTACTGTCATGAGCCTGATGAACGGTGTGGACAGCGAGGAGATTATTGCCGGCGTTGTCGACAGCAAGCAGATTCTGCCTGCTCTGATTAAGATTGCGTCGCGTCACGAGGGCAACGGCGTGCGTTTCAACCCGGAAAAGACTATCGGTATTGTTTTCGGCGAAGCGCAGGCACCGTTTGAGAGTGAGCGTGTGCTGGCGATTGAAGCGCTTATGTGCAGAGCCGATATCCATATCCGCCATACGGATTGCATTAATGAAGAAATCTGGTGCAAGTTCCGTCTGAACGTCTGCAACAATTTGCCGCAGGCTGTTATTGGCGCAGGTCTTGGCTGCTATCAGGACAGCGAGCATATGCGTGCTATTAAGGAAGGTCTGCGCCGTGAGCTGGAGGCCATCGCCGCCGCCAAAGGCATTGATATGAGCAAATGTCCCGCAAGCTCCGGCCGTGGCAGTGCCGTTCCGCCATCTGTGCGCTATTCCACGCTGCAGGATCTGGACGCAGGCAGACACACCGAAATTGATATGTTCTCCGGTGCTCTGATGGCGATGGGCAAGGAGCTGGGGATTCCCACTCCCTATAACGAATATACCTATCATATTATCAAAGCGTTGGAGGAAAAGAACGACGGTCTGTTCGATTATTCCGGACAGAACAAAGAAAATACCTGCGCGCGTTGAGTGCGCATTAAAGGAGGCAAAAAGCAGATGAAGAATTTGCTGACGATTGCAGGCAGTGATTCCAGCGGCGGCGCCGGAATTCAGGCCGATTTAAAAACCTTTGCCGCTCATGGCACCTTCGGTATGAGCGTCATTACTGCCGTTACTGCACAAAATACCTGTGGTGTTACCGCAGTACAGAATATTGACTGTGATATTGTAGAAGCGCAGATTGCTGCCGTTTTTGATGATATTCGTGTGGACGCTGTGAAAATAGGCATGGTATCGCAGCCGGAGATTATCCGTACGATTGCCGCCTGCCTGCGCCGTTATCAGCCGCGCATTATCGTGGTGGACCCGGTGATGATTTCCAAAAGCGGTTATCCGCTGCTGGCACCGGAGGCCTGCGAAACGCTGATTAATGAGCTGCTGCCGTTGGCTACACTGGTTACGCCCAACCTGCCGGAAGCAGAGGCGATTACCGGCATACAGGTTACGGAAAAGGCGCAGATGCGCGCCGTTGCGGAAAAAATTATTGCTCTGGGTGCGAAGGCTGTGCTCGTAAAGGGCGGTCATTTAAGCGATACGGCGGATGATTTGCTCTTTGACGGCAGCACGGAAACATGGGTCCCCGG
>ENA-ORPK01002948-ORPK01002948.1-human-gut-metagenome-genome-assembly--contig:-NODE-2948-length-11081-cov-4.795846_pt1 | contig 11081 bp, 10 predicted proteins | sample MGYA00242139_ERZ509068 | MGnify/ENA primary metagenome ERZ509068 (study PRJEB26280, sample SAMEA2338687) | human gut metagenome | biome: human gut; feature: human-associated habitat; material: faeces... | reverse complement strand
CTCTTCGCATATCTCCTCGGAATCCCAATCGGGATCTTCCTGACACTTACTGACAAGCAGGGACTCTGCCCCAACAGGCCAGTCTACCGCGTCCTGGACGTCTCATGCAACCTGCTCCGCAGCGTCCCCTTCATCATCCTCCTGGTTGTCATCATCCCCTTCACCAGATTCCTGGTTGGCAAGAGCTACGGCTCCACCGCCACCATCGTGCCGCTCGTCATCTCCGCCGCGCCCTTCGTGGGGCGCATGGTCGAATCCTCTCTGAAGGAGGTCGACCGTGGAGTCGTGGAGGCCGCCGAGAGCATGGGCGCCAGCATCCGACAGATCATCTTCAAGGTGCTGCTCCCCGAGGCCAGGACCTCTCTCCTCATCGGAGTCACAATCACCGTCGGTACCATCCTCGGATACTCGGCAATGGCGGGGGCTGTCGGAGGCGGCGGGCTCGGAGACATCGCAATCCGATACGGATACCACCGATACGAAATGTCAATCATGCTGGTGACGCTTGTCCTGCTCGTGGGAATCGCACAAATCCTCCAGACCACGGGAATGAAGCTCGCCGCAAAATTCGACCGCAGGCAACGCTAGCGGGCCGCATACTGCAAACACCACCGCATAGACTACATTAAGTCCTTGTTTTTCATGACGCCGCATGCTTCGGATCATCTGCCGAACACCACTGAAGACGGCGATCCTTTCCAAGTCGCAACCCACTGACACAATACTCGACCATGAAAAAATTCTTCGCGCTTTTCCTGGCGGCAGTCTTCTGCTGCGGAATGTTGAGCAGCTGCGGTTCCAAGGAGCCAGTCAGCAAGATTGACAAAATCAAGAAGGCCGGCAAGCTAGTCGCCTACACAAACCCCGAATTCCCGCCGTATGAATACGTCGGCGAGGGCGGAGTCATCACCGGCTCCGAAATGGAACTCGTCCGCGCAATCGCGAAAAAGCTGGGCGTCGAGGCGGAAATCGTCTCCGCCGAGTTTGACTCAATCATCGGCACAATCGTCACCGGCAAGGCCGACATCGGCGCAGCCGGCTTCACCATCACCGAGGAACGCATGCGTGCGGTGGACTTCTCGGTTCCCTTCATCCGCTCCGTCCAGTACCTCATCGTCCCCGAGGAATCAGGCATCAAGACCGTCGAGGACCTCGCCGGAAAGCGCATCGGCGGACAGCAGGGCACCACGGGCATGATGATGATCGAAGACTGCGTGGCCAGCGGACTCCTGAAGGACACTGGCGCCGTCGCCAAGCAGTTCAACAACGCGCCCGACGCGACTGTCGCAATGAAGAGCGGGCAGATTGACGCCGTCGTCATCGACGACCTCGTCGCAAAGTCCCTCGCAAACAAGAACCCCGGCTACGTCGCAATCCCGCTCGTCAAGGCAGACGGCGAAGGGCTTGACGCCCCCGAGGAATTCGGCATCGCGGTTGCGAAGGGCAACGACGACCTGCTCGCCCTCATCAACGAGGTCATCGCAGAGGCCCGCCTCAATGGATGGATTGAAATCTGGCAGCTCGAACACTACAACAAGACTGCCCAGTAAGAGGTTCGGCTGAAATAGCAGAGCCTACTCTCCCGCGGGAGTAAGACGCCGGCATAATGCGCCGCGCCACGACTCCCGCATCCATGGATGGACGGGGGGCGCAAACCAAGGCGCCTCCCGCCATCTCGTTTTGACAAGGCGCCATCATCGACAGGGCGCGCCACAATACACACGAATAATTTCCAGCACCTAGAAGGCAATGGATTTCTCCTGGCTACAAAGCGCATTCACGCGGACATTCCTTGACGATGACAGGTACAAGCTCTTCGTGCAAGGCTTCCAGAACACGATCAAAATCACGGTCGGGGCCCTCGTCATCGGCGTCCTGATCGGACTCCTGGTCGCAGTCCTGCGCGTATATGTCTACCAATGCCAGCCACAACCCTTCTGGAAGTCTCTCAAGAATTTCCTCAAGACGGGCAGGCTCTTCTGGCTTAGACACGCCGGGCTCAAGCTGCTCGACGGGTTCCTGTATCTCTATCTGACAATCTTCCGCGGAACCCCGGTCCTGGTCCAGCTGATGATATGGGCATTCGTAATCCTCCCGACAATCGAAGGCTCGCTGGTGGCAGTCGTCGCATTCGGAATCAACTCCGGGGCATACGTGGCTGAAATCGCACGCGCCGGAATCATGGCCGTCGACAGAGGACAAACCGAGGCCGGACGCTCCCTCGGACTCTCCGCCTGGACAACCATGCGCCTCATCGTCCTCCCACAGGCCTTCAAGAACGTGCTCCCGGCACTGGGCAACGAACTGATCTCGCTGCTCAAGGAGACATCGGTCGTCGGATATATCGCAATCATCGACATCACGAAGGCCGCCGCACTCGTCCGCGCCAGGACCTTTGACGCGTTCTTCCCGCTTCTCTGCATCGCGGCAATCTACCTGATTCTGGTGGTCATTCTCAGTATGCTTCAGAGGAGGCTCGAAAGATATCTCCAGCAGAGCGAACGCAGGAACGCATAGCCCATGGCAACGGAGAAACAGGAGCATATCATGAGCGAAGATGTCATCAGCAAACCCAATGCCGGCGGAGACGAGGCAATCCGCGTGGAAGGACTCCGCAAGAGCTTCGGAACGCATCTCGTCCTCAAGGGAATCGACGACGTAATCCGCAAGGGCGAAAAGGTGGTCGTAATCGGCCCGTCGGGCTCGGGGAAGTCCACCTTCCTGAGGTGCCTGAACCTGCTTGAGACGCCTACCGAGGGCCGAATCTTCGTCCACGGCACGGAAATCACAAACCCAAAGTGCCGCATCGACACTGTCCGCCGACACATGGGAATGGTATTCCAGCACTTCAATCTCTTCCCGCACATGACGATTCTCCAGAATATCACCCTGGCGCCTGTCAAGACGGGGCTGATGAAGGCAAAGGACGCACAGGAGAAGGCGCTCGGACTCCTCAAGAGAATCGGGCTGCCCGAAAAGGCCAACGAGTATCCGGGAATGCTCTCGGGGGGACAAAAGCAGCGCGTCGCAATCGTCCGGGCACTCGCCATGAATCCAGATGCAATGCTCTTTGACGAACCCACCAGCGCCCTCGACCCCGAAATGGTCGGAGAGGTCCTCTCCCTAATGAAGGAACTGGCCGACGCGGGCATGACGATGGTGGTGGTCACCCACGAAATGGGCTTCGCACGGGAGGTGGGGACCAGGGTCTGCTTCATGGACGACGGGAAGATCAAGGAGCAGAATTCCCCGGAGGAGTTCTTCGCGCATCCCCAGCATCCGCGGCTGAAGGATTTCCTGGCGAAGGTGCTCTAGCCCCGGATCAGCACTCCCCTCCACGACAGCCACACGCCGCCACACGGCGACTCCGCACTCCCGGCATTGTGGGAGCCCGGCACGCCAGACGACGGTCATGGCAACAAGCATGCCACGCGTACACGGCGCGCCTAGATGCCGAGTATGCGCCCAGATTGCGACGCCACAAGAAAACACTTTTCCACGGTCTGAAATGAAGAGCTTCCTCGAAAAACACTTCAAGGGTCCAGGCGGCATCTATCCGCTGCTGGTGATTGCCTTCCCGATGTTCCTGTCGTGTGTCTTCGACATGCTGATGATGTTCATCGACAGGCTCTTCCTTTCCAGGGTCGGCATCGTCCACCAGGCCGCTGCCATGGGGGGCGGCGTCACCAGCTGGAGCGTCACCGCCTTCTTCGCCGGCGTTGTCGGATACGCCTCCGCCCTGGTGGCACAATACTACGGCGCACAGCGCAAGGCAGACTGCCTCCGCATCATCCGACAGGCAATCCTGCTCGCCATCGTCAGCTACCCGCTGGTCCTGCTGGTGCACCTGATAGTCATCAAGCTGAATGTCTTCGGAACACACGCGCCAGAGGAAATCGTCCTCGAAACCAGATACTATTGGTATATGGGCTTCGGCGCAATCATCTCGCTGATTAGGTTCGCGCTGGGCTCGTTCTACATCGGGATTGGACGAACAAAGATAATCCTCCTGGCAAATGTCCTCGCGCTCTTTGTCAATATCTTCGCAAACTGGATCCTGATCTTCGGAAAGCTCGGATGCCCCGCCCTCGGACTCGACGGCGCCGCAATCGGAACACTCCTGGCGGCTGCATCCACCGCAATGGTCCTCGTCGTGGGATACCGCAGAATCAGAAGAACCCCGGAATGGGACCTGCCGGTCGGCGAATTCTTCCAGCCGGACAAGTTCAAAAAACTCATCAAATACGGAGTCCCGCAGGGAGTCGAAAACATCCTCGGGACAATCTGCTTCACCATCGTCATCTCAAGCTTCCATAGCTACGGGACGGAGGTCGCTTCCGCAATCACCATCGTATACAGCTGGGACGGATTCTCCTTCCAGCCACTACTCGGAATCCAGGTCGGCGTCACCGCACTCGTGGGACAGGCCATGGGACAGCGAAACCCGAAAATCGCCGAAAGAAGCGCAATCTCCGGATTCAAGACCGCAATCGCATTCGCTTTCTTCAACGCACTGGTATTCTCGCTGGCAACCGCTACCCTCGTCAGTGTCTTCGCACCAGAACACGGAGGGCTGGACTACTCGGTCGTCAGGCAACACGCCATCCCAATGCTCAGAATGGCGGCGCTCTATATCGTGACGGACGCAATCCTGCTGGTCTCCGTCGGAGCCCTCCGGGGAGCAGGAGATACGTTCTGGAGCATGTGCATCCACACGGGAAACAATACCATCATCTCCGCCGTAATCCTGCTCTGCGTACATAAATTCCACATGCACCCATACAATGTCTGGATCATTCTCGTCATCCTCTCTATCATCAGCGCATTGACGCTCCTCACCAGATACGCCCTCGGAGGATGGAAGAAACTGCAGATCATCTGATGGACATAAAATATATGGGAGAGTAAACCAATCAGTCAACTCTCCCATATATTTGGTGAAAAGTAGAGAGGAGGGAGGAGGGAGAAGAGGGGAGTGCGAGGACACTGTGCAGTGGGCTTCCGTTACGGGTCGCACGGCAGGAGCGCCGTGCGAGGCGCGCCCACGCGCGCCAACCACGCACTACTTTCTCCTCCCTCTTCCCTCTTCCCTTGAAAAAAGCAGTGTGCTTCCGTTACGTTCAGCCCCAGGCCCAAAAACGCAATGAATGAGCAGGTAGTACGAGGACACTGCAGTCCCACCCCCTACTGAACATATCGTTTATTACTGCATAACATCTTCATACTCAAGGAGTTAGATACCTTATGGCAACATTCCGGAAACGTTGTGTGCTGGTTCCACGGGAGGGATGCATCTGGGCAGACAAGATGGTTCTCAACCCCGCGATGGTCGCCGACCCGGATGCTCCCGGGACCATCCACATGCTCTTCCGTGCCACCGGCCCCTATCCCCAGGCGCAGGTTGATGGCAAGCCGCTGCCCTACCCGATTTTCCTCGGATATGGCGTCAGCCATGACAGCGGCGATAATTGGGAGTTTGACTTCTCCCGCCCCGCCATGTCCCCCCGTCTGGATTTCGACAAGGAGACGTTCCTGAGGAATTCATGCCGCAACCAGAGGATGTTCGACTACGCGAATGGATGCGTGGAAGATCCACGGCTCTTCTACTTCGAGGACGCCTTGTATCTCACGGTCGCATGCCGCGCCTTCCCCCCTGGCCCGTATTGGGACCACGACGACCCAGTCCAGTGCATGCCCGAGTGGGCACGAAATGGCGACCTGGGCAGCGCAGTCACGAGAAACGACACTGTCACCATGCTCTACCGCGTCAACCTGACCAGGCTTGCGGCACACGACTATGACAACGCATTCCAGGTCGTCGCCCCCCTGCATCAGCCAGATGTCAGCGACGACCGCGACGTTGTCCTCTTTCCACGGAGGATCCGAATTGGGGGCGAGAGGAAAATCATCTGCGTCCACCGCCCAAAATATCCGTGGAACTACGATATCGGCAAGGAGTTGAAGAGCCCCTCCATCTTCTTTGCCGCCGCGGATTCCCTGGAGGACTTCTACCTCGGGAATGTGTCACGCACGGTCTTCGCAGTCCCTGAGTTCGAGTGGGAGAGAAACCGCATCGGCGCAAGCTGGGCGCCACTGGAAATCGAGCCGGGACTCTGGCTCTTCCCATACCACGGGAAACAGGACGACCAAGTCGGATACACCCAGTCATTCATGGTCCTGAAGGAGAACGGAACCCTGGACATGGACATCATGTCGCGTCCAGCCGGCAGATTGCTATACGCAGACCAGCCATGGGAACTGGAGGGGGAATTCACCATCCCGTGCCTCTTCACATGCTCGGGCGTGCGTCTCCCGAATGGAAGGCTTCTGATGGGATATGGAGCCGCTGACAAGAAGGTCGGACTGGTCGATACAGATTACAACAAACTCCTCGGGGAACTGTAATTCCCACACACCCTGCCCCACCCCCTTCGCTGAAGGTGTATTTCTCCAGCGAAGGAGGATTCCCCATTACGGGTATTCCACCGTCATGCCGTCGTATCCGACCTCAATGCCATGGGGATTGAAATATGCCTCCAGGTCGGAATGCAGGGAGCGGCCATTGTGGGAGAAGTGGTTGACAATATACCGGGTCTCCTTGCCAACCAGCCCAAGCTGCACCAGGCGGTCGTGAAATTCCAGCGCAAACCTGCCGCCCATGTGATGGTCGCGGTTGTCATTGACCCCAATCGTGCAGTCGGCGATGACGATGCTGAAGCGGGGACGCACCTCCTCCAGCCACTTCCAGGCAGCCTCCGGGGGAATGCCCGTGTCGTTGGCAATCATAAGCCATGAACCACAATGCTTCACCGCATAGAAGACCGCCTCCTCGGGAATGTGGTAGTGGTTGGCGGGAAGCGGATAAAAGACCATCTCCTCTTCAGGCAAGGAAACAGGCTGGAATGGACGCACCAAATGCAGGTCAAGCGTCTTGACGGCTGAAGGACATATCGACCGGCGAATCCGGTCAAGCACGGTGGCACGGCCGTAGATGTTCAATGGGACAACGCAGTCGTGGACAAATCCCTGCTGCCGCATGTCCAACGGAAAGACGTCCAGATGGTCGGTGTGCTCGTGGGTATAGAACAAATGTGTCAGAATCGACGGATCCATTCCAAGCTTCAGTTCCTCGCTCCAGGCGTCTGGCCCATAGTCAATGCGTACACGCTCGTTTAAGGCATAGGATGTGGTCATGCGTATGTTCTTGCCACCCAGCATCCTGGATGCCTTGCAGATGTCACAGCCACAGAAACGGGCGGGGATGCCCTCCGCAGCCGCACTGCCCATAATCGTGAGAGTTCTCATTGTCTATGAAATGTGGATGACCAGGAAAAAAGACGCCCGAAACGACGCGGCTGCAATAGGACCACCGCCAAGACCCATAATCTATGCGATGAACCAAACGCCGCAAGCACCATCCCACGCCGTACCCGAGCTCCCCTGTTCCTCTGGCGAAGGGGCTAGGTTAATCCATTTCCATCCACAGACCTATTTCCTTCTCACCATCCCGGCGGGTCGCCTTTATGCCGAATCCTCTATCAAAGCCCTCTGGCCATTTGTCGACCCCACATATTTGTTTTTTTCCCCATCCATGTACTCGATATCTAAAATCCACGACACCTCATAAGGGCTGGAAGCATCACCGTATGCCATCTTGCATTTTGAAAAGGTACATGTCCGCAGCCTGTCGACGACCTTGACTGTCTCCTCCGCATCATAAACATACGTACGAGATCCAGACACGTCGCCGTTTTCATTGAACTGGAACACGATTGACGGTTCCTCAAAGTCGATGACAATGCGGGAGATACCCTTGTCATTCTCCGGCATCTCCACATAGCGGATTTCCTTCAGGGGCTTTCCACCTTGTTCCTCGACGGCGTTGTTTTCCTCCTCCTTTCTGCAGGAGCACAACAACACTCCAGCAAGGAACAGCATTGAAATCATGGCGAATGCAATCCTGTGGCTTATCTTCCTCCTTACTGCAGGGATTTGCTTCTGTCCGCGGGCACGCGGTATCGTTCAAGAATGGCAGGTGTCGAGGCGCGCAGTCTGGCCAGGTCGAGAGTGACGGGGTAGTTGCTCGCGCCAAAGCACATCGTGATGAACTCATCCGTGCTGTTCTCAATGAAGGAGATGAACTCCCGCAGATTCTTCATCTTCTTCCCGTTGACGCTCTTCAGCTGCCGTGAGTTCAACCCCTGGCTTCCTACGTTCACACGGTCGCCCAGCACGATGGGAAGGACTATTGCCTCTTCGTCGGGGTCGGCCTTCTCCTCAAACATCAGAGACATCAAATCGGGCGGCGGCTCCTTGCTCCCATATTCGTCCAAAAAGCTGTAGGAAAGGGTTGTGAAGACAAAGCCGCCAACGATGTAGTAGTCGGGAAGCTTGTCGTAGAGATAGCCCTTGCAGAGGTATTCGTACTTGCGTATGGGATAATCCACCTCGATTCTCTCGCCGTCACGCAAAATGGACAGCGACACTGTCTCGCCAATCTGCTTCTCCATGATGAGGGTCGAGAAAAACCTGGTCTCACCCGTGGGCAGACGGAGTCTGCCATTGTTGGTGACCTTGACGCCGTCTATCGCCAAAAGAACGTCGTCAACCTTCAACAGGGATTCATCCGGCTTTCTGACGTACGCTATGCGGACGCCTGTCTCGCCCTTCCCCATCCCGAGGTAACGCCGCGTGTCGGCATTCTCAAGGTTGGCGACGCTACATCCAAACACCCCAAACCCATCCACCTGCCCGTCCTCTATGTCGACAAGAAAGTGACGGATGATCTCCGTGGGAATCATATACCCAAGTCCCTCCCCGCTTCTGTTGGACTGGAAGACAATGCCGACAACGCGGCCGCCGCAGATGACAGGACCGCCGCTGTTCCCGGGATTGATCGCCGCGTCCAACTGGGCGGCAAGCAGGTCACGCTGGGAGTGAACGTAGGAACGCGCCTCGATTCGGGAAATGACACCCTGGGTGACGGAAAGCATGTTCCCGCCAATCGGAAAACCAACTACCGCGACCGGAGTCTGGGGAGGAGGAGTCTGCCCCAACTCCATCGGGACAATGTCATCGAAGAATGACGCGTCCTCAACCTCCAGCAACGCCAAATCACAGTCGTGGTCGATGAACAATACCCGCGCAAAGTAGTCCTCGTCAACAGTCTGCTTCATAACGGCTATGTAAGTGGCGTCGGTGACGTTGTGGGCGCTCGTCAAGACGCGGTTCCCGGGAATGACGACACCGGACCCATAACAGCCATCCTGCCTCTTGTTCTGCCAGGGGATGAAGTAGTCGGGACGATATGTGATGGAGTAGACGCGCACCACGGCGTTGAGTGGCTCCGTCCCCCCGTCCGCAACCCCGCAGAGGGTTCCAAGACAGACGGCAAACAGGAATACAAGGCAGGATCTTCTATTCATCTCAATCCCCCTGCTCCTGCTTCAATGGCTTCCCGCCATCCGCAGCCTCCTTGTAGGTCTTGATGCTGTCACGCAACTCCCTGACAAAGGCGTCGTCATGCTCAAGCTCCTCAAGATGCTTCGCGCAGGACTCACACTCCTTCAAATGGGACGAACAGGCAATTCTGCCAAGCACGGACATCTGACCATGACGGTACAGCTCCAACTCCTCTTTGGTGTAGTGCTTCATTTCTTCTCCAAGTCTGATATAATCTCCTTGAGCGCAACAATGCAGCGGTTCTTAGCTACATAGACTGAATTGACGGACAGGTTCAGGAAGTCGGCGACATCCTTCACCGGACGCCCCTGCACGGCATACATCTCAAACGCCGAATAGGTGGCCGGCTGGACCTGGTTCTTGAGCTCCTCCATCGCCTGGATGAAGAGGTGCCTGCGCCACTCCTCGTCCCAGTCAGAATCGAACTTCGCCTCGGCTACCGGCTCGGATATCTCGTTGATGTTGACAAAGCTGCCGCGCTTGTGGTAAAGCTTCAGTGCCTGGTTGCGGATGATGGCCTTGAGAAAATAGCGAAAACGCCCCCGCGATGGATCATATTTGAAGGTGATGTCCTTGGGGACTTCCTCTATGTTGTACTTGGCAAGTATGTCCTTCCGGAATATCTCGCACATGACCAGCTGGACCAGCTCCTCGTTCTCACCGGCATTCAAGCCACAGTCGCGGCCAACAAGGTAGATGAGGGGACGGTAGGTCTCGTAAAACTCGCTCCAGGAGATCTCGTCACCGGCACGGACCTTGACTAACAGGGAATTCTTCGTCGTAAATGCCATTGATGGTATGTGTTTTTCAAGGAAGGACGGGAAAATGCTCCCCGCATGGCAGCCGCCTCGCAGGGCGAGCCAAGTCAGGATGACGTCGTTCTGTCGCTCAAATCCAAACTACCGCAAAACCCGCCTATTTTACATCACAAGGCCGCCTTTCCGTCCTTTGGGTCAAATCTCAATGTGTAAAGCGCCGATTGCAATTGCTCCCTATGCACCTGGTAGGTCTTGCTCTCGGCATTCAGCATAATGACAACGCATCTGTCTTTCAGGGCAACCAGATAGGAGCATATCCGCGTGTCAGGCGTATGGGACAGGTCTATGTATATGCAGGGATGCCCCGCAAGTATCATACGCCTGTAATCATGTATCTTCGTGTCATAGCCAGGCTTGCCTTTGTGCAGTTGCAGAACAATGTCCTGAAGGGCGTCATCTGGAGCATTCACCAGCTCCTCGCCCGGTATGGGCGCCGACTGTATGGTTATCATGTCGGAATATGGCGCGCCATAGTCGTAAACGATGAACTCGCCGCCCTGTTCCAGAATCTCGGCCAGATGCTCCCTCCGCTTCCTCTCTTCCTCGGACAACAACTCCTCGTCATCCATCGCCAGCCACTCCTTCGCCGTCGCATTGGAAATCACCTCCCACTCCTTGGGGATTGTCATCTCAAGACCCGCACTCTCGCTCCTGTATGGCTTCGTCTCAATCTTGGTGATGTCTGGTAGCTGACGATGCCAGAGACGCCAGAATGCCCCCCCAAGCAGGGCAATCCCAATGAGAATCAGCAGCCAATGGCGCACTGCGGATTTGAAGAGATGGGACGCGGAACAGGCAACA
>ENA-ORPK01002940-ORPK01002940.1-human-gut-metagenome-genome-assembly--contig:-NODE-2940-length-11096-cov-4.833892_pt1 | contig 11096 bp, 12 predicted proteins | sample MGYA00242139_ERZ509068 | MGnify/ENA primary metagenome ERZ509068 (study PRJEB26280, sample SAMEA2338687) | human gut metagenome | biome: human gut; feature: human-associated habitat; material: faeces... | reverse complement strand
CTTGTATACATCAGATATATTTCAATTATACTGGATATATCCTTTGGATGCAAAAAGAATCTATGCTAGAATCGAACTAGGAAAAATGAACGGAATTTTTAGAATCTTTTATATGCTTTTAAAGGGGAGGAATCTGTAATGAACATCAAAAAGACACTTGCCGCTTTGTGCCTGGCATCACTGGCTGTATTTACTCTTACCGGCTGCGGATCTGAAGAAGGCGGAAAATCAAAGAGCAGTGAAGGAAAAGTCCAAATGGATCTGGCTACCGCCTACTCAGCAGATTCTCCTGCAGGAAAAGCCATGAAAAAATTCGTAGCAGATGTAAAGAAGAAATCCAACGGCAGCATTGAAATCAATTTGTTCACAGATGGAACTTTAGGGAATCCCAAAGACAACTATTCTTCTGTAGCCAGTGGCGACCTGGACATGACGATGTCCGGTTTGGAAGGACTTGACTTGTATGCTCCAGAATACACATTCCTGGATGCCCCCTTCCTGATGAAAGATTTGAAACAACAGCAGGCAATCTTGAACAGTGGAATTGGCGATAAGCTCAAAGCCATCTATAAGAAAAATGGTTTTACCACTCTGGGTTTCCACAACCGGGATGTTCGGGAATTGGCTGGGACAAAGCCCATCAAGACACCGGCCGATCTGCAGGGTCTGAAACTTCGTCTGCCCGGCATGAGAGTCTATGTGGATACCTGGAGCCAACTGGGTGTAAGCTCTACCACCGTTGCCATGAATGAATTGTACACGGCTCTGCAGACCAAGGTGGCTGAAGCCTGCGAAGGCGGCTATGAACAGATGGCTACGCTGAAATTGTATGAAGTCCAGCCTTACATCATGGAAACCAACCATGTATATGAATTTGTTGGACTCTTCATCAACAATAAAGCTTTTGAAAAACTGAGTCCTGAACAGCAGAAAATCCTGCAGGAATGTGCCAAGGAAGACCTTGCCTATGCTGACAAGCTGGCTGAAGAAAGCCGCCAGGAATACAAAAAGCAGTGCCAGGACAAGGGAATGAAAGTGCTGGAAGTTGACCAGGCTGCTTTCCGCAGTGCACTGGAAAATTATTACAAGGAACAGTTCAACAGCAAATGGACGGTCACCACTTACGATGAAGTCATGAAATACGCCAAATAATCTACAACAGAAGGGTGCCGCACCAAAGGGTACGGCACCCTTTCTCGCAGATAAGGAGGGATTCTCTTATGTTCCATAAAATAGCACGAGGCTATTTGAAAACTGTTGAAGGAATTTGTATAACGCTTTTATTCATCATTTTTTTGCTGATGGTTATCCAGGTTGTCTGCCGTCTCTTTACCATTGGCCAGAATTTTACGGAAGAACTGGCCCGCATCTGTTTTTGTCTGATGATCTTTCTGGGAGCTCCCCTGACGCTGGCAGAAGGCGCTGATATCTGTGTGGATATGGTGGTCAACAAATGCCCTGCAAAGCTGCAGAAGGCCATCAATATCCTGATCAACATTCTGACATGTGTATTTTCCGTACTCTGTCTCAAAAGCCTTCTGGTCCTGATCCGTACCAACGCAGGAGTTTCAGCGGTAGCACTTCCCTGGATTAAAATGAACTGGATCTATTCAGCCATGTGCGTAGGATTCGCTTTTCTCTTTGTGGTCGCTATATGCAAAATCGTCGCTCTGTGCAAAGGCTGCCCGGATACCATGGATATCAACAAAGAAGAAAAAGCGCTTGCCCGAAAAAAAGAAAGCGAGATGAATTTGGGAATATGACTACGAATACAATTATCCTGATGCTCCTTGTTTCCATGCTGGCTCTCTTCCTGCTGAAAGTCCCCGTTTACATCAGTATGTCCCTGGCAGGATGTGCCGTCCTGGCTACCCGCTTTGGCATGAAATGGAGCCTGCTCAGCCAATATCTTTATACAGGGGTGGATTCTTTCACACTTCTTTCCATTCCACTGTTCCTGTTGGCCGCCAAAATCATGAATACGGGCAGCATCACCAAAAAGCTTTTTTCCTTTTGTATGAAAGTTGTCGGCTGGCTGCCTGGTGGTCTTGGCCATGTAAATGTCCTTTGTTCCGTAATTTTTGCCGGTATGTCCGGTACAGCAGTTTCTGATGCCGGCGGACTGGGATCCATCGAAATCAAAGCCATGAACGAAAATGGATTTGATAATGATTTTTCCTGCTGTGTCACAGCGGCATCTTCAACATTGGGACCCATTATCCCCCCTTCCATTCCTCTGGTTGTCTATGCAACCGTATCTGGAGCTTCCGTAGGTGCCCTGTTTATGGCTGGAATCATCCCTGGCCTGGTCATGGCCATTTTGATGATGGTACTGGTCAGTGCTTATGCCATTCTACGGCACTATCCCCGTACCAAATTTCCCTCTGGAGGAGAATTTTTTACCGCTCTTAAAGACGGATTTCTCCCGCTGATGGCTCCTGTTATCCTGTTGGTAGGAATTTACGGCGGTGTCTTCACCCCTACAGAAAGTGCCGCCATTGTGGTTTGCTACAGCCTGTTCCTGGAAATCTGCATTTATCGTGAACTGACACTGGAAAAATTTATTTCCATCCTGAAAGAAACCTTCCGGGATTCTGTGACCATTGCTCTGATCATTGCCGGCGCCACCTTCTTTGGTTACGTGGCAACCCGTGTACGGATTCCCCAGCTGATTCTGAAAGAAATGACAGGGTTGGTTTCCTCTCAATTTATGCTGCTTTTACTGATCAATATTTTCCTGTTGGTTATTGGCTGTTTCCTGGAAACCGCTTCCGCCATCACCATTGTTGTACCGCTGATTATGCCTCTCCTGAAAGCGTACCATGTAAACTTGACGCAGTTTGGCATCATCATGGTATTGAATCTGATGATTGGGCTGTTGACGCCGCCTTTTGGCCTGGTCTTGTTCGTAGTCAGCAAGATTGGTCATATATCTGTAGGTCATTTCTCAAGAGCACTGCTTCCCTGGCTGGCCTGTCTGCTGATTGCCTTGATGCTGATTACATTTGTCCCATCCATCAGCCTGTGGTTTCCCACATTTCTGGGAATGACTGTATAGGAGGACGCTATGAAAATCACTTCTGTGAAAGGGATCCAGCTGCGCTGTCCCTGTGAAGAAATCCATGATGCTTTAAGCACTTCTATTGCCCGACAGGCCTTTCTGATCCGTATTGAAACTGATAAAGGAATTTGGGGAATTGGGGAAGCCTTTTCCTTTGGAGCTCCCCTCAATGCACTTCAGACGTTGCTTGATCAGCAAATTGCCCCCATTATCCTGGAAAAAGAAGCAGAAAACATCGAAGAGCTCTGGCAAACCATGTACTGGCGTACATTGGCCAATGGCCGCCGCAGTCTTACTATGGCCATTATTTCCGGCGTTGATACCGCTCTCTGGGATATTTTGGGAAAAGCCGCCCACATGTCTATCAGTCATCTCTTGGGATTGGCTTTTCAAAAGATTCCCACCTATGCCAGTGGTGGCTTTTATGCTCCTGGCAAAGGACTTGATGGTCTTCGGAAAGAACTGTCTTCCTACCGTAAAAAAGGCTACAAAGATGCCAAAATCAAAATTGGCCGTACCTCATCCAATCCTTTTCTGGATTATATGGATAATAAAAATGACAAAGTCAGTGAAGAAGAGGACTGGCAGCGCATTCAGGCAGCTCATGAAATCATGGAAGATGGCATGTTAATGGTGGATACCAATGCCACCTGGACGGCAGACCAAGTAATTCAAAATGCTCCCAAGCTCCAGGCTTACGGAGTAAAGATTATCGAAGAACCTCTGCCATTCGAAGATGTGGACGGCTATCGCAAAATTGCTGATGCCGTGCCTTCTTTAGTCATCGCTGGCTGTGAAACACAGCAGGGTCTCAAGAACTTCCAAAATCTGCTGAAAGAAAATCAGATTGATATCCTTCAACCCGATGTAGGCTGGGCCGGAGGTATTTCTGAAGTCAAAAAAATCGGTGCCGCAGCCTTGGCGGCCAACAAAAAGATTTCTCTCCACTGCTTTGGTTCTGCTGTGTTATTTGCCGCCAGTCTCCAAACAGCCGCCGCCATGAGCAACACCATTGCCATGGAATCAGAAGAAAATCCCAATCCGCTGAAAACAGATATCCTGAAAACACCCTTGCAAACCGATGCTGAAATGAATTTTTTCGTTCCGGACGGACCTGGACTAGGTATTGAAGTTGACTGGGACCACATTGAAAAATACATTGTAAAATAAAAACAAGCCATGAAAGACGCCAATTATTTTTATTGGCGCCTTTCACGGTTGTGGTTTTGTTAGCGTCGGGTTAATTTAACCAAGTGAGAGTGCGGACGAAATCTTGGACCTGATTTAGGCAAAATCAGGAGATTCAAGCCTAATGTATCCATACGATGATCGCACGAGGGCTGTCAAACTATATATTCAGTATGATTATAGTCTTTCGTCTGTCCAGCATGAACTAGGATATCCCAAAAATCGAAAGACTCTGAAGGCATGGTATAAAGAATTTAAGGAAACGAAAAGCTTGCATAAAAAGTCTTCAAGAAAGCTTAAATATTCGCCTGAACAGAAGCAACTAGCAATCAACTATTGTTATCAAATCAGCCCAACAACAGGAAATATACTGTAACGAGACTTCCAGTCAGAAAAGCCCAATGAGAAGTAGAAGTGGCCGACCGATATCACAGAATTCCATCTTTCTGATGGAAAAGTCTGTCTTTCTCCTGTCATTGATTGCTTTGACGGTCTTCCTGTAGCATGGACCATAGGAACTTCTCCCAATGCAGAGCTTGTTAACACCATATTGGACACCGCCATTACTACCTTACGGAATGGCGAACGGCCAATAGTGCATTCCGATCGGGGTGCGCATTATCGTTGGCCAGGGTGGATTGAACGAATGGAAAATTCAGGTCTCCTCATGATTTTCACTCGCTTCACTATGTGTTATACTTTATTCAGAATCTTCAATTTTATCTTTAGGAGGTCAAGCCATGCCATTTATTACAACCAATGACAATGTTTCCATTTACTACGAAATCCATGGAGACGGAAAGCCCTTGTTTATGCTGCCCGGATGGACCTGTTCCACCAAATTCTGGAAATACAATGTGGACGAACTTGCCCGTCATTTCCAGGTTGTCCTGATGGATATGCGGGGCCATGGGGAATCAGAAAAAGTACTCCACAGCCACCGCATTTCCCGGTATGCCATGGACGTAAAGAACCTGCTGGATACTCTGGACTTAAAAAATGTTACGGTATTGGGCTGGTCCATGGGGGCTTCCATCCTCTGGAGCTATATCGAATTGTTTGGGAACTACCGGATTGACAGCCTCATCTGCGTGGATCAGTCCCCTGCCCAATATGTGAAACCCGATTGGCCCTGGGGACAGAAAGCCTGTTTCGATGTAGAAACCTTCATGGAGACCTGTTTCGCCGCCAAAAGCGACCCACGGGGCGCTGCAGAAGGATTGGTGGGCGCCTGCCTGAAACATGCACCATCAGCAGAAGACCGTAAAATGCTGGTAGATGAAATCTGCAAATGTCCGCCCTATGTACGGATTGAAATCATGCGGGATCACACCAACCTGGACTGGCGGGATTTCCTGCCCCATATCCAGCTTCCCACCCTGGTCTGCTGTGCCCGGGAAAGCAAGGTCTTCGATGTACACGGAAGTGCCTGGGTCGGAGAAAACATCCCCGGTGCCCAAACTGTAATCTATGAGGACTGCAGCCATATGCTGTTCTGGGAAAAACCGAAACGGTTCAATCAGTGTGTTATCAGCTTCATAAAAAGGCTACGGAAATGAGATTTAGCTTTCAATCTAAAAAAGCCTAACATTTCGGGTACTGGGTCCCACAAGAAAGGCTGTGGAAGATATCGCTTCTGTTCATCTGCGTTTCTTTCACAGTCTTTTTGTATGGGCCAATATATTTTTATGTCAGTAGTAAATTACTTATGACAGCAAAAGTCACAGCTAGTTCCCATAAAATTACCACTAGAAAAAAGCTCCAGGAAAGATTTGAATTTATAATCAGTAACTGGTATCCTTAAAAGAAAAAGATAAGAGAGACCCATTATGACAGAATCATGCATGAAAAAATCTATAATGAATTACTGCATAAGATCAAAACTCATTTTTATGAGGAAGGGGCCCAGCTTCCCACAGAAGCTGAATTAGCTCTGCAGTACAATTCCAGTAAGGCTCCAGTACGTCAGGCACTGGATTATCTGCAGCAGGAAGGCTTCATTTTGCGGCGCCCGGGCAAAGGTACATTCATTGCAGGCCGAAGAGAATGGCCCCATTTGAACCTTGGAGGGTTCGAACAGGATTTCGAAGAAAATAATCAATATCTTTACTGTAAAACACTCTCTGTGCAGGATCTACCTTTACCAAAAGACATTGCAAAAGCCGTGGGAATCCCTGCCGGAACTCCGGCAGTAAGTGTTCAGCGCATCCGGTATTTCAAAGATAAACCTCTCTATTATCTCCATCACTTTATCTTTGGAATGGAGAGCGCTCTCATCAAAAAAGAAGGGAATTTTTCCTCGCTCCTGGCCATTTATGATCAATACCATATTCCTATCGTCCGTACAGAAGATGAACTGCAGGCCGTTCCTGCACCTCAAAAGATAGCTGAACTCTTAAGAGTCCCTCCCCATACAGCGGTAATGCTCATCAATAGAAAAACCTATAGAGAAAAAGGCAGACTCCTGGAATTTGTTCGTTTTTATGTTTTAACAGAAGAATGGAAATACAGAGTCCAATACCAGGAAAAATAATTTGGCCCAGAACAAGTTGGCTGCCCGTCCCAAAATACAAGCCCCACAAAACAAGCTGATAAAAGCTGTTCTGTGGGGCTTGTGAAATTTAGTAATTAAATTGGAAATATGTCAAGCATCCAGATAGGAGAGAGCCACTGCACTCAGTGCTTTGACTCCTGACAGCAGGGCTTTCTCATCAAACCGGATTGCCGGATTATGAAGCCCCAACCGCGTCTGTGGATCTTCACTCCCTGTCCCCAAACGGAACAGAATACCGGGAACTTCCTGTTGGTAGGCAGAAAAATCTTCACTGCCCAAAGAAACCTCTTTCAAATCCTCGGCCCTTTCTGCACCCAGAATCTCTGCTGCTGCCTTTTTGGCCAGTGTGTTCAGTTTTTCTTCATTGATAACAGCGGCTACTCCTTTTGTATAGTTGACTTCTGCTTCACAATGATAGCCTTTTGCAATAGTGCCAGCCAGGTTCTGAATCATGGCAGGCATTTTATCCCGTACGACATTGCTGATGGTCCGCACAGTTCCTCTCAGCGTTACATCCGGTGCAATCACATTCCGAGCCTTCCCTCCCTGGATCATACTGATGGTCAGGACAGTAGAATCCGTCGGCTTTATTTCCCGGGAAACGATAGTCTGCAGGCCGGAAATCACAGCAGCAGCAGCAACAATCGGATCAGCACATTGATCCGGATGAGCAGCATGGCCTGATTTCCCAATAATTTTTAAATCGATGTCATCGGAAGAAGCCATAAAAGCCCCCGCCCGAAAGCCTACACTGCCAGCATCTACAGCCGGCCAGGTGTGCATGGCAAAGATGGCTTGGGCATCCGGATTCTTTAAAACACCTCTTTCAATCATGGTTTCAGAACCACCCAGTTTTTCTTCCCCTGGCTGAAAAATAAATTTTACCGTCCCATTATACAGTTCCGGATGATGACTCAAAATCCGAGCCACTCCAATCAACACGGACATATGCAAATCATGGCCGCAGCAGTGAGCCGCTCCCGATTGCTCAGAAAGAAAAGGAAGCCCTGATTTTTCTTCCAGAGGAAGGGCATCGATATCCGCCCGCAGTGCCACTACCTTACCAACTTTTTCTCCATGAAGTACTCCCAACACTCCGGTTTTCCCTTCCCAAGTTGTCACTTCCATACCGGGACATTTGCGCAATTCTTCGGCAAGAGTCCGAGTAGTTTCAAATTCTTGGAAACTCAGTTCAGGATGACGATGGAAGCTTCTTCTAAGCTCTCTGATATATTCCTGATCTTCTTCTGCAAGCTGGCTCAGTAAGGCAATCTTCTTTTCCATTCCGGTCACGCTTTCTCAAAGTATTTATAATTTCCGTTGATATGAGGTAGGCTCTCTCCTGCATCAATCCGTTTTTTCGTTGCCGGTTCTCCATTTTGTTTGGCAACAGCCCGTTCGCCATATTCTTTGGCAAACTCTGGATCTACTACAAAGATTCCATCATCATCTGCAACCACCAGATCACCCGGTTTGATGACCACATTATCGATGGCAATGGGTACATTGATCATTCCTTCAATGCCTACACTTCTGGTCGTAAGGGCACTGACCCCACGGCAGAAGATAGGCAGATCCATAGCCTGTAAAGCTTTGACATCCGTGATGCATCCATCAATAATAACGCCTGCCACTCCTTTTTTCTTGTAGGAATACCCTACCAATTCTCCCAGCGGCGCTCTGTCATATTCATTGCAGGTATTGACACAAAGCACATCCCCAGGCTGTACTACATCAATAGCCTTATGGATTGCAATAGAGTCCATGTGAGGCAATTGGACGGTCACTGCATTTCCTACAAAGTGGAAATCCTTTTGAAAAGGTTTCAGGCTTGTGATGAACCCAAAATCCGTCATATGGCCAATGCTGGAAGGACAAACCGCTTGGTACAATTCCCGTAATTCATCCGTTACACCTTGGACACGTTCTTTCATCAAAAACATAACAAAGACCTCCTCGGAAATAAGCCCTTTTTATTTGGCAAATTCGTAAAAATACCAGATAATCGTTGAAGATACAAGCCATGCCATTACCAGGAGTGGCAGGCCCGTCTTAAAATAATCTTTGATTTCATATCCGCCCGGTTTCCAGACCAACAAGTTGGGGCCCGTGCCAAAGGGTGTACAAAAAGCCAAAGAAGAAGCAACGGCAATGGCCATAACCACACCCCGGGGATCCAAATGCAGAGACTGAGCATAAACGATTCCCATGGGAAGCATAATGGCCGACAAAGAAGTTCCCATCATAAACTGGGTCAAAAAAGCAGTCAGACCTGAAATCATCAAGATGGCCGCATAAGGGCTGACCGATGTTGCATATTGAGACGTAAAATCAATGATCATCTTGGTAACACCAGTTTTGGCCATGGCTCCGCTCAGCGGAAATACACCGGCAACCAGAAACAGGGTAGGCATGCTGAAAGAATCCAGTGCATCATTTACTGTAATGCAGCGGGTCACCACTACAATCATAGCGCCCAAGACAGCTGCCAGATGGAACGGCATGATTTTCGTGGCAAGAGCAATTACTAAAATCACAAAAACAATGGATGTAATAATCATCCCTCGTTTGTCTTTATGAGCAACGGGAGGGACCTGATCATAACTTGTTTCCACTTCCGGCAGAGTATGATAACCAATAAAGTACATATAAATCAGCCCTATGAGGGTAATCGGCAGTCCCACTTTCGAAAATTCAAAGAACCCATACCCCTGGTATCCAGCTTTTTCCAACAGACCACCAGCTATAATATGAGGCGTCGTCCCGATTAACGTGATGGTTCCACCCATGGAAGCAAAGAAAGCCAGCGTCATATAAATCTTGGAAAGCTTAACCTGGGCCTTTTGTGCCATAGCTCCAACAATAGGCATCAGGCAGCCAGTGGTTCCTGTATCATTCAAGAAGGCACTCATTCCTGCTGCAACTACAGCCACACTCAAGGTCAGGCGTTTTTCTGTTTTCCCGATTAAATTTATAATCGTGCTCCCGATAGTATCTGCAAGTCCTGTTTTCATAATTGCTCGGCCAATGACAAACATACTCATGAAGAACATACAGGTTGAATTAGAAAAATCCGAAAATGCAGTAGCCGGTTTCAGTATGCCAGCCAGTGCCAGAATTGTTGGAATAGAAATCCCCACAATTACTGGATCAGCGATTTTCCAATTCAACGCAATGAAAATCCAGAAAAACAACGCAATAACCAAAATCATCTGCCATGTCATAATGCTCCCTCCCCATCATTTATTATAATATTATAATAAATGATGGGGCGCAACTCTTTATTTTAATTTCTTTGATTATTTATTTTCTTGTGTAACTTTTGTGCTTTTTTTTAGTCTTTGTGTTTCATTTAAAACAACAATATTATATTTTCTTGAATATTTAAATACCACTGCCATCACGACATAGAATCTCATTTTGTTTTTTTAAGATATTTTTGTGTTGCAGCACACACGGCAAAGCATTTTCCACAAATTCTGTCATGAATGGTTTGATACCGCTCAATATGTTCACGAGCTGATTTTTCACAAGTTGCTATGCAACGAGCAACATTCAATATATCGTCCCTCTCAGTGCCCTGCTTCCATAAAGTGCCTTTTAAAGCTTTTCCCGGACAAGCCTGGACACAAATGGAACAAGCACCACACTGGCTCTCTAAAAATGCCTTTCCGCAATGGAATGGCGCATTGGTCAATAAACTTGAAATTCTCACTGCACTGCCAAACTCGGGTGTCACTAAAAGGCAATTTTTCCCAATCCACCCCAGTCCAGCTAAAGTAGCTACAGTTTTATGCGGTAACGGAGTGCAATAATTCTTATCTGTATGTATAACAGTTGTCGTGTTAGCCAATGCATCAAAACCATTTTTGCGGAGATACATTTCTCCGACACGTACAATATGATCCAACTGGTGGTTATATGCTAAATATGTATCATAATATGCTTGTGTAGGATATTCTTCTACCATGCCGATGATTTGAGCAGGCAATGGAATCACTACTGAAATCCCTATCGGCAAAGCTGCATTAGGAACACTTTCCAAATTGGCAACTCCGACCAATTTCGCGCCCTCTCGATAAAGCAAATTTAAAAGTTCTTTTTGAAAAATGGCAATATCTTTCATTGAAATTTCTCCTCTTACTACACTTTGGCTGCTTTATAGAACAAGTTTTACTCTACTTGATAAAATTTATATAGAGTAATTGGCCAATTTCATGAAAGTTCGAGTTGCTTTATGCACTTGTCAACAAAAATTGGACACAAAACTAAAAAAATCAGGCATAAAAAACG
>ENA-ORPK01002937-ORPK01002937.1-human-gut-metagenome-genome-assembly--contig:-NODE-2937-length-11107-cov-3.187930_pt1 | contig 11107 bp, 13 predicted proteins | sample MGYA00242139_ERZ509068 | MGnify/ENA primary metagenome ERZ509068 (study PRJEB26280, sample SAMEA2338687) | human gut metagenome | biome: human gut; feature: human-associated habitat; material: faeces... | reverse complement strand
TTTTCAAGGTCTTTCTGATTTAGTCCTATTATCGCACAATAATCTTTGACAAACACCGCCGAGATATACCCGGCTTCGATTGCGGTCAGCATTTTCTGAAAACCGGGACGTTCAAAATTGCTGCCTGACCAACCGTCATCGACAAAGGAATCCAGAAGAACGATTCCTCGCTGAGCGCAGTAGGCTTCAACGATTTTCTTCTGGTTAATGATACTGGCAGAGGACTGCCCGTCCTGCGCTTCTTCCTGAGACAATCTATAGTAGGCGTAGGCAAGGGAGAGAGAAGTTGTGCTTGTATACCTCCTTAGAGAAAAATTTGCAGTTGGAAAATGGTTAGATGTTGTTGAATTCATTTAGCATACCTCGTCGTTGAGGTGCTTTCGCCTGAATTATACACATGGGGGGCCGGAGTTGTCAAAGGTAAAGACTGGCAATGTGCTTGGCGAATACGCTCACGGATCAGATCGGAAGGTGCTTTTTCACCGACAAATTCACGTTGAACAACGTATGTTATATTGTTAATCTGAAGCTTGCCCATATTTTCCCTCCAATCTACATGGTTGATTTTTCCCATTTATGGGGAGCGTTATTCCGCCGGGACTGTTTGCGGAGGACTGTGTAATCCCAGCCAAAGCGAACGCCGCAATAGGAACACAGTTCCTTTACTTGCTGAAAGGAATCGAGCCTTCGGATTGTGACATCCGGGGCATTGAAAAAGTATCTGGCACATGCCGGACACAGTGTAAGTTCCAAAGCTGCGGAACGGACAGCGGAGTCAGGTTGAGGGTAGTTCATAGCGTGACCTCCTTAACCATATAGCAGCCGACCGATTTTCTTGAGACGCTTGTAGATGGCCTGAACGCTTATATGGAAAACAGCGGCAGCTTCGCGGACAGAAAATCCCTCAAAGGCAACCAGTGTCAGCAGCTCCTTATCATTACCGGACAGCTGTAGGAGACGGCCATACAGTGCTTCGTCCTGAATCTGGTCAATCCAGGCATATTTTTGGGGGACGGTTGAATAGGAATCACAGGTGTAGTAGCCAAGTGCAAACAAATCCAGACCGCAGCTTCCTTCTTCAAAATTAGGACTGTCAAGACTGACCAGAGCGTGTTCTCTTTCTCTGCGTGTACAGTTGAATTCCTCTTTGTCGAATTTATATATATCTGCGATGGCGGTTTCCGACATTCCCGCGTGGCTATATGCCTTGTGCAGATATGTCCAACGCTGGTCAAATGCGTGCTTTTCCCGATTGTAGTTGTAAACCATAGTAATCTCCTTTGAATTTTGATTTTGGTTAGGTCAAAATTCCGGAGATCAGGGGTATTGTGCCAGATATTCCTGCCAGAGCGTAAGAAACATAAGAAGTCCTTTCCGCGGAGCTATCCGGGAAAGGACTTCTTTTCATCGTACAAAGCGCAGCGGGCAGTAAAAAAGCACCGTAAAAGTGGAATCAAAATGGGTATGGTTATCCCATTGATTCCGACTTTGTACGGTGCTTGGTAGTCCCGATCTAAGATCGTCTCCGCTTGCGCGATTGTAAGTCGTGATATTTAGTTAGAATTTGTAGTATTTCTTTTTTATAGACTGTGCTCCCCGTTGCCTACGGAAATAAGCAAGATTCAAGGAGTCCTCTGCTTTGCACTTAGGACACTTCGGACGGATATGCCCGATACTATCTGAATACACCTTAATGATTAGGTAGTTGCAGCGAGGGCAGCGTATGTCTCGCAGGGAAAGATACTGGGATTCGGAGGCTGACAACGCTAATCGCTCTTGGCGGCCAGGAAGCGCCGGGGGAACGGGTCTGGTATGTCGTCCAATCATGTCGCCTGCCTCATTTTCAGAACGTACTCCTGTATGTCATGACGTTCTACCATATTATACTTTTTCAGCTGGATAAGCAGAGCTGAAAAGGAGACACCCAGTTCGTCGGCCATAGCGTTTACTGCCGGTTTGGTGCTGGGAAGAAGCACACACTCTCCATAGATGGGAATGCGCTGTCTCCTGACATGGCGGCGCAGTGTGCTTTCGAGAAGCGGCTTGGGCATGAGCAACAGGGCAGCCATTGTGTTGGCTTGACACTCACCTAAATCCAGACGTTCCTGTAGTTCTTGAAAACTGTAGCTCCGCTCGCTATCGTAGTCACGGTCAAAGCAAGCTGGATTATGCAGAGGGTCTGCACGGTTAATCAGGACATGGCCAATTTCATGGGCAAGGACAAACCGCCTGCGGCAGTTCTCTGCGGGACGCTGCAAAAAAGAATCTAATATAATCGTATCCTTTGGAAAGACAACCCCAACCCGTTGATTTTGCCGGTTTACATATAGAGGATACGAACCATTCGACAGGAAACCAATCTTGTCCATGTCTTCCTCCATGATCTGCTCGTACAGAACGGACAGGCCGAGAAAACGGGCTATGCTGTCAATATCGATTTGACCGGATTCCTGATGGCCGCAGGCCACGTGAATCAGACCGGAAGCAATTTCTTCAATCTCTTTGTTTGAAATAAATACTTTCATCGATAAACCTCCTCGTGGTGAAAAACCGCACCTTTTGAGAGGAAAAAGGTGTTCCAAGAACGTGCACAGCTCTAACTCGACAGAGCTACAGGCGATAGCGGCTTCCTACCTCCTGCATGAGTGGAATAGCCCTGTGAGCAAGAGCTTTTTACTTCGGGTGCCTTTATTATAGCTGGTGGCGAAAATGTTGTCAAGAACAAATGTTTGAATATAATAAAAGAGTCACAGAACTGCGACTCTTTCAAATTGACAACGGTGAAAAGTTAGACTATAATCGAATTAACATAAAAAAGGTGGGGAAATCATGGAGATTAGTACGCCACAGAAGGTAAAGCTGCTCAAATTGATGGAATTGCTGCGTGAAAACAGTGACGGGGAGCATCCGCTAAAAACAAATGAGCTATGCGCTATGCTGGGGGAGGCCGGAATCTCTTGTGACCGCAGAACATTGAGCAGGGATATCGCTGTACTGAACGACTACGGGTATGAAATCCTCTCCACAATGCAGGGACATGATAAAGCGTACTACATTGCGGATCGTAGTTTTTCGCTTGCAGAACTGAAAATACTGATTGATGCGGTTCAGGCGGCATCCTTTATTTCGGAATCCAAGACGAAGAATCTGATTGATAAGATTGCGGCCTTGGGCAGTAACCACCGTGCGGAGCTTTTGCGGGGAAGTATGGTATGCTTCAATTCCAGAAAGCACAGCAATGAGCAAATCTATTATTCTGTGGAATCCCTGGAAGAAGCTCTGCGGAAGCATAAAAAGGTGTCGTTTATTTACTTTGATTTGAATGAGAACAGGGAGAAGGTATACCGCAGAGAAAAGAGCCGCTACATTGTTGACCCGGTGGCACTGGTCTACAATGAGGACAATTACTACCTGATGTGCTTTTCGGCAAAGCATAACGATGTCGTCAATTACCGGGTAGACCGCATGGAACAGGTGCGCGTAGAAGCGGAATCCGCAGATCAACGGGCTGTGATTCACGCCTCCAATGTCGCGGATTACACAGAGCAGGCATTCAAGATGTATAACGGAAAAACGGAGACGGTCACGTTGGAGTTCAGTAAGGCGTTGATTGGTGTTGTCTACGACAAATTCGGTGAGGATACCGAAATCTGGCAGGAAGAAGATGGGAAGTACACAGCCAATGTCAAGGTACAGATTAGCCCAACTTTCTGGGGGTGGCTGTTCCAGTTTGGGGGAAGGATGCAGCTGAAGATGCCTATGGTGCTGCGGGAGGAAATGGAGCGGCAGCTGGAGCTGCTTGCGGATACGGATAAGCACGTGGAGTAGGTAACTGATGGCGGCGGCTTCCGCATTGTGCTGAAGGAATATGCCAATTTAGGAGGCTTCTTTATGTACAAAAGTGATGTGAATATCAAGCATACCAACAAATCTCACCTTTATTGGGGTATCGATAAGTCAAGCGGCGACGTGGTATATATTGATGATGTTGTGCTTCGTGGGCTGAATTGTAACTGCAAATGCGCTGCTTGCCAAGGCGATTTTATTGCAAGAAAAGGTGAAAAGAATGTCCACCATTTTGCACATCAATCAAATTATGACTGTGTATATGCGAATGAAATTGCGGTATACCTTCTCGTGAATAAGATACTGTCAAATTGCAGGGAAATTGAAGTACCTTGTGTGAAAGTTAAAATGGGACAGCGGACACTTACTGCAAAGAAAGAGGAAAAGGTGTCTGTTGGCCGGGTATATTATCATTGCGACCCGGAGCAGTACCCGCCTCTGTTAATAGCGGAACTTGGGGGAGCATATACCAGAATTATTTTGTCTTTTGATAACTATTACACAGCAGAAGATTATACACTTCTTGAAAAAGAAGCGAGGGAAAATGGATGGTGCTGCTTATCAATTAGGCTACCTCGAATAAACAATGAAAGATCAATTAACATACAGCAGATAGAAAATAGTGTAAAATCGGCTCTTATTTCAAAAGAGTGGATACGTAATAGAATGGGGGACGAGACAGAGAAACGAATTCGTGAAAGGGCAAGGACGCCTGGTATAATTAAAGGTAGGACCCAAAATGCGTATGCGTGCCCAATTCATGAGCGGGAATACAATGGGATATTCTACGCTTTTCCAAACGATTGCTATAACTGCGATTATAATTGTTCTCCGGACTCTGAGTGTAGCTGCTTGGCGATAGATGGCTATTTGAATCTGAATGATCTGAATAGTTCCGCTGAAAAGCGAATGAGAAGACTGGCGGATTTCCAGAAAGAAAAAGATCAAATCCGAAAAATCAAGGAACAGAATCTCGAAAAGAACAGAGATTATCAAACCAATAATGGGTATCAGTGGTTCCGAATGGACATCAAATCTCTGTCCGAAATTCTCGGCCACGCCAACGTGCAGGTCACGCTGCAAATGTACGTTCACCCCTCTATGGATTCCAAGCGCAGTGTGTTGGAGGCGGCAAGCGTCCTGTCCGGCATTCTTGTCGGGACGGAGTAAGGCAGTACCTTGAGGGTATGGAAAGCCATTCTTCCGAGGGTGGGCGCATAGTCCCCAATTGGAAGCGGGATTATTGGAAGCTGCGCGGACTACGCAAAACCAGGAACGTCCTTGCACATAATATGAGCGCATACCAGGTGTGCACAGAACAGGATGTAGAGGATGTCAAGAATTTTGCTGATCGAATTATAAGGCCAAAAGACCCGTTGGCTGTACTGAATCGCTCCTATATTCCTAGCGGAAAAGCTGCTTTTTCTGGTGGCAACCCATATGAACGTAGCGCGGCAACAAATAATGTGCTAAAGGGTGCCGCAAAGAAAATAGAAGATGCAAAGATTCTGGAAGAATTATTCTGTGGATTTTGCTGATACTCACGGTGTGTGCGTTGACGGCTCTGGTATTAGCAATTCTCAGACAAGCTCCATTTTAATCCGTTTAAAAAAGACTATCCCGAAATACGTAGCTGCAAATACATGGAACGGAGTGGGGAACATGAGTATTGAAGATAGGGACTGGTTTCGCGAGGATTATAGGGAAAGAGAACGTAAGTACGGCGGCGACTTCAGCTTGCACAGCACTCCCAAAAAAACAGACCGGGAAAACCCGAAAAGCGGAATGGGAACGCTTTGCCGATTGCGCTGTTAAACATCTTTGCAGCTTTCAGCTGTGCGCTTTCCCTGTATGCTTCAATCATGATTGAACGGGAACAGCTGAACGGGAATTCATGGCCGTCTCTCATTGCGGCAATTCTATGTTGGATTCTGTTTGCGGTAGTTTACAATAACAATAAACGGAAGCATAGAGGCTTTATTTGCAATCTTTCTCTGGCGGTATGCTTCTTATCCGCCCTCGCGGCATCCGGGATTGCCTCTTTTCTGACTGTTAGGTTATTTATCGGCGCGGTATACAGCTAATTTCCCGAATTTATAGAATCCCGTCTTGTTGACTTTATCGGGATTTCAGGATATACTTAAAATAATTAAATACTTCTTGTGGCCCCATGGTGCGCAGGCCGGCTGTGGGGATTAAAAAGGGAATGGGGTCAGAAGCCCCGCAGGTAACGCTGCTGTGGGTACCGAGAAGATAAGCCGTCGGCGGAAGCCGGTCATTGGGGGAACCTGAGACGGCAGGGCTTATTTTTCGCCTGAGGTACGAGTCAGAAGAACTACAAGAAACGACAAACGCGGAGGCATCTCTGCGTATTTTGTGTTGCGTAAAAACGGTCGCGGCGTCATCAGACTGCCGCGATTTTATTTTGCCGCCGGGGAACAGGAGTGGACAGAGTATGAATACACAGTATTTTATCTATGCGATCGAGGTTGAAAAAACAGGCTCCATTACGCAGGCGGCAAATAATCTGTTTATGAGCCAGCCAACCCTCAGCAAGGCCATCCGGGACATGGAGTCCTCCGTGGGCTTTCCCGTCTTCAAGCGAACCTCCAAGGGCGTCGTTCCGACACAGCGGGGGACGGAATTCCTGATATACGCGAAGAAGATCGCCGCTCAGCTCCAGAAAATGGACGCGATCCTCCACGCTCAGGATACCAGCCATCAGCTGTTCAGTCTGGCCATTCCCCGGGTCAGCTATATCGCCAAGGCGGCATCCGAATACGTATGCTCCTTTGACAATCAGCGGGACATGGAGGTGGATATTCTGGAAACCAGCTCCATGCGCGTGATTGATTCCGTCGCCTACGGGCATTACGTGCTGGGGGTCATCCGCTATCACACGGAGGACGAGGATTACTTCCTGAAAAGTCTGGCGGAGGCGGGGCTGCAATATGAGCTTTTGTGGCAGTCCGGTTACGTGGCGCTGATGCGGCACGACCACCCTCTGGCGCAGAAGGAGCAGCTGTCCGCCGGGGATTTTGACCCTTATGTGGAGATCGCCTTCGGCGACGAGGAGGTTCCTTATATTCGCGTCAGCGAGTCGGAAACGCACTCCTGCTTCCTGCGAAGCTCCAAACGCATTCTCGTATACGACCGGGCGACCCAGTTCGATCTGCTCCGCGCCAACCCCTGTGCGTACATGTGGGTCTCGCCGCTGCCGGAGGAAATTCTCCAGAGCAACCGACTGACCCAGCGGAAATGTCATCAGAACTGCCAGTTCAAGGATCTGATCATCAGCAGAGCCGGATACCGGTTCAGCCGGTTGGACCGGGATTTCATCGACAGACTGTGCTTGCAGAGAAACAGAGTGGCTTTTAGTGTATAGCCATGCCAAAACTTTATTGCGGCCATTCCGAATTGGAATGGCTGCTTTTCCGTTCCGATGGGAAATCCTGGATTTTTTGCCACAACTTGACCAATTTGCCGGAAAAAAGAATATCCCGTTTCTTTACAGCATTTTATTAATTGACCGGAGACGGAGGCTTTTCCCGGCAAAAGGGGCGGTTGACGTCATGCAAATATGGAAACAATCTATGCGGTATTTCAATTTCAATATTCCGAGCTTGTTTGATATACTTTTATCGATAGAACAAGTGCTGATACAGCAGCGGTCTGGCTTACCCCTCAGGCCGTGTCCGAAACCTGCGGAGCGACAGCTGCGGGAGTCCTTCCGTTTTCGGGCAGGGCTTGTGTGTTCCACCTTCTTTACCTCATTTCTTTTTCTTTTTGGCACGCCATAGCCAATATCAGGCCGTTGTTCATCCTTTTCACTGGGGGTCGGAAACGGATCCCAGTGAAATGCTGACATTGCTCCGGCGGAATTCCGCCGGGTTCTGTATAAATTTCAGGCAGTACCGCATTGCGCAGCGCTGCCCCAACCGAGAGGAGTTTTTTCATGAGCAGAAAAGTAACTGTTATTGGAGCCGGCAATGTGGGAGCGACCATCGCCTACACACTGTCTCTGGGGGACATTGCTTCCCAGATCGTAGTGGTCGATATCAACAAGGAGAAGGTAGAGGGCGAGGTCATGGACATCGTTCAGGGAACCAGCTTCCGTGAGCCGATCTCCGTCATTGCCGGTGACTACGCCGACGCGGCGGACTCCGACATCGTGATCATCACCTCCGGTATCGGCCGCAAGCCCGGTCAGAGCCGAATTGATCTTGCGCAGACCAATGTCAACATTATGAAGGACATCGCGCCAAAAATCGCAGCCGTTGCCCCCAACGCCCTGTACGTTATCGTCAGCAACCCCGTGGACATCATGACCTACGTATTCACCAAGGTCTCCGGCATCCCGGAAAATCAGGTCATCGGCTCCGGCACCATTCTGGATACCGCCCGGCTCCGCTATGATCTCTCCCACCGCTATAATATCGCTCAGAAAAACATCCACGCCTACGTCTACGGTGAGCATGGAGATACCTCCTTTATCCCATGGTCTCTGGCGCAGATTTCCGGCTGCCCTCTCAGCGAATATGAGGACATGGTAGTCAAGCAGTGCGCCACGAAAGACCGGCTCGACCCGGAACAGACCCTGAAATACGTCCAGAAATCCGGCGGCGAGATCATTGCCAAGAAGGGAGCTACCTTCTATGCCGTTTCCGCCTCCGTAAACAAGATTCTGGGTGCGCTGGTCGCCGCCTATAACAGCGTGGCCACCGTGTCCTCCATGATGCACGGAGAGTACGGGATCGAGGACGTGTGCATCAGCACCATGACGATCATCGGCCCCAACGGCGTGAAGGGAAAGGTTCCCGTGGAGCTGACCTACGACGAGCAGGCAAAGCTCCGCGCCAGCGCCGACGCGCTGAAGGAGGTCATCGCAAGTCTGGATATATAAACCGTTAAGTTGTGAAGCATACGCAGGGGGATAATCCGATGATTGAGCTGCGAGCCATCAGTGAAGATAACTTCAGAGAATGCCTGCTTTTGAGAGCAAGTGTAGAGAATGAGGATTTTGTCGATCCTGTGACCTATTCACTGGCGGAAGCATGGGTTTACTATCAAGACACAAGGCCGTTTGCCATATACAGCGATGACACGATAGTTGGGTTTGTTTCCATGTATGTGGGAGAAGACAATTATCAAATCATCAACTTCTTAATTGACGATGCATTTCAGAGGAAGGGATATGGATCAAAGGCGGTAAAGCTCTGTATTGAGTATTTGCAAAGGGAATTCTCTGCCTGCAGAATCTCTGCTCCGGTAAAGATGGAACATATTGCTGCGCAGGAGTTCTGGATAAAGCAGGGCTTTTGTCTTTCCGATACGATTGAGGATGGATATGTATTTATGAGACTCTTTTTGACTTGACAAAAAACGAACCCATGCATAGCGGAATGAAATGATTTGATTGAGGTACTGAAGATGGCAGAAACTTATTATAAACCATGTTCGGAGTTTGACCGTTGCAATGAACTGATCGAGAAATACTGGAACACAAAGCAGTTTGAGAAGTGCTTTGAAGGACACATGGAACTTGCTGAGAAGGGCTATCCCCTTGCCGAATGTCAAGTGGGCTACTTTTTCTATGACGGGATCGGTGTGGAGAAGGACGCGGATAAGGCGTTTTATTGGACGCAGCGTGCCGCAGAGCATGGTGATCGTGACGGCCAATTCAATCTCGCATATTTCTATGAAGAAGGGATTGGGACGCCTGTTAATATGGAAAAGGCAAAGCACTGGTATAAGAAAGCTGCGGAGCAGAACCATGATCTTGCCATCCAAAAATGCCAGGACTTAAATCTCGGGGATGAATAGCGCGCAAGGTTGACACTGCCCCGGACAAGCACGCTTGTCCGGGGCTTCATGCTGCCTTATAAAAACCCGGCGGCGGAAAACTCCGCTGCCGGGCGCTTGAAGGCAAATTTAGATGTTTCTGACGTTCTCGTCCGACAGGAAGAACAGCGCCAGTGCGCCGGGGCCGACATGGGAGCCGGTCACAGGCTCGTAATCGACCGTCAGGATTTTTTTGGGCGGCTTGCTGCTGCGGCGCAGGAGGGACGCGAGGATCTGCGCGTCGGGCGCGCAGTCGGCATGGGCGATGCCGACGGTCTGCTCCTGTGCGTCCACGACAAGCTCTTCATAGCGCCTGGCAATGGCCTCAACGGCGCGCTGCCGGCCGCGGAGCTTGGCAAAGCAGACGATCTTTCCCTGCGGGTCGCCCTTCAGAAGCGGCTTGATCTGCAGGACCGTCCCGACGGCGGCTTCCAGATTGGACAGGCGGCCCGTCCGGCGCAGATAACGCAGATCGTCGACGGTAAAGATCTGCGCCATGCGGTGGCGCAGCGCGCGGAGCGTCTTATAGGTTTCGTCAATGCTCAGCCCTTCGCGGCGGCAGTCCGCCGCGCGCATGACAAGCAGGCCCTCGCCCAGCGATGCGCTGTAGGTATCGACCAGAAGCAGTTTCCTGTCCGGGAATTCCTCGCGCAGCTGGCGCGCGGCGATCTGGCCGGAGGCGTAGGAGCCGCTGATACCGGAGGACATGCTGACGAACAAAACGTCCTCACCGGCTTCCAGCATCGGCGTCAGAACGTCAATATAGCGCTGCGGCGGGATCTGCGAGGTCGTGACCTTCACGCCGCTGCGCATCTGCGCGTAAAAATCCTTCGCGTCAAAGGTCGTCAGATCCATGCAGGACTGCTCGCCCTTTCCGCTCTGGAAGGTGTAGGGGATGACCGTGATCTGCTCAGCGTGCAGATAGTCGGTCGGGAGATTTGCGGATGTATCGGTAACGATTCTGAACATGACGTCGCTTCTTTCTTGATATAATCTTCGATATTAGATTATCACATTTTACACGCAATGTCAATTCATCTTTCAAACGCGATTATCTCTTGCATTTTTTACCGGATGTGATATACTTGACCCGGAAAGGTGTGTGCAGCAATGAATTTTGACAATGATCTGGTCGTCGGAAAGCTCCGGCGCTGGGAAAAGTTTCTCGCGGCCTACCGGCTGCCGGAATGGGACGCCATTCCGGACTTTGGCCTCTACATGGAGCAGGTCGTGCAGCTTTTAAAGCAGTATCTCGACTATCTGCCGCCCGAGCTCAGGCAGACGGAGCCCATCACAGCGGCGGCCATCAACAACTACGTGCGCACGAAGCTCCTGCCGGAGCCGCGCAAAAAGCGCTATTACCGCATCCATATCGCGTATCTCATCATGATCTGTACGCTCAAGCAGAGCCTGCGGCTGT
>ENA-ORPK01002935-ORPK01002935.1-human-gut-metagenome-genome-assembly--contig:-NODE-2935-length-11114-cov-5.409440_pt1 | contig 11114 bp, 13 predicted proteins | sample MGYA00242139_ERZ509068 | MGnify/ENA primary metagenome ERZ509068 (study PRJEB26280, sample SAMEA2338687) | human gut metagenome | biome: human gut; feature: human-associated habitat; material: faeces... | reverse complement strand
ATACAAATTTATAAAACACAACAAAACTAAGGAATACCGATACCAAGCCAAACCAAGCCAAATAAAACACAGCAAAATTAACAGCTGTAAAGTGTTAAACCGGCGGATATAGAATCCGCCGCTGCAAAATAAAAGACATATTCAAAGCAGAACTGTAACCCATTTCTGTGGAATTTAATGTGATAAATTGGCTTGTTTAGAAAAACAAGGAATAAAAGAAGCTGCTCCCATACGATTTTATTATGTAATTGGGGTTTGTTGTGGATTTAGGCAAAATATATACAAAAATAAGGGAAAAGATTGTTTAAAAAACTAATTGCAAAAAATGCTTGGAGTTGATAGGATAAACATAGAGAGGAAAACACCAATAAATAGAAATGAGGTAAATATATGAAGTATAATACAGTAAAAAAAGTAATTGCAGTAGCAAGTGCAGTAATCATGAGTATGAGTAGTATTGCTATACCGGCAAGTGCAGCATGGAAAACAACCGAAAGCGGAGTAAAGTGGACTGACAGTAATGGAAAGTATGTAAAATCAAAGTGGCTTACCATGAAGAACGGAAATAAGTATTATATAAAGAGCAACGGATGCAGAGCAACCGGATTACTTAGCATGAAGATTAAGGGTAAGAAGGTTTATTATTATTTCAATAAAGATGGAGTAATGCAGACTGGATGGCAGAAGATCGGAAGCAAGTATTACTATTTTCAGAAGAGCGGTAAAGCAGTAACTGGAGCGAAAGTAAAGATAGGAAGTTATAGCTATCAGTTCAGCAGCACCGGAGTATGGAACGGCAAGGTTTGGAATGGAAAGAAAGATGTCACAAGCAAGGTAGACATCGCAGAATTAACAGGAATTAAGAGTGCTGCAAAGGAAACAAACAAGAATGGAGTAACCGCCTATGAGGATTTATTTACAACAACAAAAAGCAGCGAAGAACTCATAAAGGAATTAGGAACGATTCCAAAGACAGTAACAATACTTGGACAGAAAGTACCGACTAATGCAAAGTATTTTACATTAAAATTTGATACAAGTAAGTTAAATGGAGCAACGGATGCAGACTTAGAGAATTTAAAGTATCTAACAAAGTTGAAGTCATTGACTTTTATACCCGTAACAATGTTGAATAACGGTAACTGGACAGAAGATTACAAAGATTTAAAGTTTGCAGGCAAAGCAAATATAAAGATTACGCATATAAATTTCTGCTTATATATGCCTAATTTAAAGGATATCGCATTTTATTCCTGCGGCAATTTAACGGATGTAAGCGGATTGAGAAATTGTAAGAACTTAGAAACTTTTTATATGACCGATTGTAAATCGATCAAGGATATAGATAGTCTAAAGGATGTACCGATAACAAAAGAAATAGACTTAAGTTTTAGTGGAGTAGATGGAGTCTTTGAGGGATGGGATTTTTACAAAGATCATCCAGAATGTGCGTATATGCGCATGGACATGCGCACAGAAGAAACCAAAAAGAAGGCAAATTTGTTTTACGATCGTGATGCACGCTATGGTGTCATAGATAACGATTGGCGTTACACAGATACGACTGGTTATTTTTTTGAATAATTTAATTAATATTAATGAACGTAGACGGCAATATGGTAAAAAGTAAAGGAGAATGTACTGAGTACATATGTAAGAGAAAAGGTGTTAAGAATACCTTTTGAAAAACTGTTTAAAATATGTTCTATTTCAGATTGGTTTACCAGCGATGATTTAGACGATATGTCTTGGTTGCTTGAAAAGAAGTTCCCAAATGAATTTGAATATGCAACGGTTGGTAAATTTCAAATATCACCAACAGAAGATGAGTTTATTGACTTTGTTCTTGAGTATGAATGGGACAGTTGCTGTGAAGATTTTGGTAAAGTCAGAGACTTATACGGCATCGAGAAAGAAAATTTCCTACACGTTTTTCAACGTCTTAATCCTGACTTCACTCTTGAAAATATGGACAATGTTAAAGTTGTAGAGTTCTGTTGGTATAATGGCTGTGAAGCTCCAAACTATTATAATGTTGAAGACGATGATTTTTACAAGGAAATAAAGAGGGAGGATATAAAATGAAAATTCATAAATGTGACTTGCGTGGGCAGTCTGGAACAAATTCAATTTCGGAGAATTGTGGTAACAAGAACAAATGTGTTAAACAGAGTAAGAAGAAAACAAATAATGAAAAAATGAGTTATGATGAATTAAGACATAAGATACACGATATTCTCGGAGATTTTTTGTACCACGAAATAGAAATTTATAAAGCTGGTGAATTTGATTTTGAATATATGGAATTTCGTACTGATGATATTTTACACCTTATTAAAAGACATGGTGGTACATATTAACAATAGAAATCCACTTTTATTGTATTAAAGGAGTTGTTAAAAAATGTTTATACAATCTCAAAATAGAAGAATAATAATAAATACTAAAACAATGATTAGCTTATATCAAAAGGAAAATCAAATATTTTGTCTCACAGATTATGATGCCGATTCAATTGGTTTCCTTATGGGGACTTATAAAAACGCAGAAGAAGCAAATGATGCCATGTCTCAAATATTTGCAGAAATTGAAGCTGAAGACATAACTTGTAGTTTAGAGCGTATCTGAAAAGAAAAAGTTGCACAAAAGGCACCTCAAATGGTATAATAAAAGAAAACCAAAGGAGAGTAAAAATGGGTGCAAAACGATATGAATTAAGTGATGAACAGTGGGAACAGATCAAGGAAATGTTCCCCAAAGCGAAAACGGGAAGACCAGCCAAGGATAACAGAATAATGATGAATGCAATTCTATGGCTTGCACGCAGCGGAGCTGCGTGGGCAGACATTCCTGAACGCTATGGTTCATACAAAACAGTATACAGTCGTTTTTGCAAATGGAGAGATGACGGTACACTTCTTCGTATTTTTAAAGCTTTGAATGAAAATGCAGATTTTGAAAATCTCAGCATAGACAGCACGTCAATTAAAGCACGCCCACAAAGTGTGTGTGCAAAAAAGGGGCAGTAAACGCTGAAAACAACCAGTTTATCAGAACTTACATCACCGAGCAAAAATGCAAAATACACCATTACGTCAAGGGAAAACAATACTGACCATACCCGTCAAACCATCCTGCGTCCACAAAAATCAATACCCTCCGCCGAAAAACATCAGCGGAGGGCATTTTATTCATATTACCCATTCCAAGGCATAACAGGCCCATCGGAAGTCAGCAGCCTGAAAAAATAGTCCTCAACATTCAGAACGTTAGTGCAGGCAGTAACAGTCAGAGAATATATCAGAGCGCTTGCTCTTGCATCATTCTGTGTGTTGGAGAACAGCCAGTTCTTTCTTTCTACAACAAAAGGTCTGATCGCATTTTCAGCTCTGTTGTTGTCTATTGAAACATACGGCGATTCAAGAAATCTGTAAAGATATTTCTTTTCATTTATCGCATAGCTTACTGCCTTGGATAGCTTTGTGCCCGATGAGGCATTGTCTGTTTCAAGCCATGCGAAAAACACGTCAAGAGCTGGTTTTAAATGCTCCTGCTACTGTTTATGCTTTTCTTCCGGGTCAAGTCCGTCAAAGCTGCGTTCGATCTCATAAAGCTTATTGATAAGGTTCACACACTTCGCACATCAGCAGCTGCGCAGGTGTTTTTGTTAAAGTATGTGCTTAATAACCAAAAACTGAAGCATAAATTAGAGGAAAATAAGTACACAGGACTATTTTTTTGTGCAGAATAAACAAATTTTAATGTTAAATATTGCAATTTAGAACAGTATACTATATAATATAAAGTAAAATATTATTTGAAAAATCGTATAGTTATAAGTGTAAAATGGGTTAAGTACCGCAATGACCGAAAGATAGCGACTAAACAGCTACAATTGTGGCATAGTTAGATATGTGATTTGAAACAGAACTTTATTAATAAGTATGAAACACGTGGGTGCGTGTAACTAAAGTTGTTTACACATAACATTAGTGATAGAGTGAGGTGTATTAGTTTATGGACCTTACATGGGTCTATATTTTAGGTATAATTGTAGGCGTGGTATTTTTAGAACTCGCATGCGTAGGTTTTGTAAAAGCCATGGATGTTCGAAAAAAACATGTCGATGATATAAAACGAGGTGTGGCAACTAATAATAAACCAAAATTGCGTGCATACGTATACCTTGTAATTGCAAGTATTGTTGGTGGAATCGGTTTAGTGGTTTTTTTACATAACGTATATACGGTTTTGGAAATTAATAATTTGATATTAAGGTCTGCGTTTGCATCGGCAGATATGTTTGCAGCGATATTGGCACTTATTTCCATTATTGTTGGGGTATTGATATTTTTTGTACAAGACTTTAATAGTGAACTTATGGAGCTTGAAAGCACGAAGGCAACAGATCGGTTAAATAAGTATTATCAATCCGTATTTGAGTTGAATATATTACGGGAGCAAAATCAATTACGGCAGGATTTAGCGGTAGCATTTAATAGCTTGTATGATGGGATTGTATTGGAAATTATACAAGGGGAATCGAATGCAACATTATATTTCGAAACTAATGAAATAAGTTATGCAAAAAATTTTGTTTTTCCGGAAAAAGTGAATTGTAGTGTTGAAAATGACAATAATACTAACAAAGATTGTGCTTTTGTTACAAGCAATCAAAGACGCTTTCAATTGAATACCGACAGTAACGACGTGTTTGCAGACGTTTACGCATCTATCTTAAATGGCAACGAAGTTACACTACAATTGAGTTTAGATAATGTAAGCTGCAAAAATTTGAAAATACCCGTAAAGGATACTAATAGTGAGGATTTAGGAGCTTTTATTGAAAAAGATTGCAAATTCACATTAAAACAACGCATAACAGTAAAGTACGCCTATGAAAATGAAAATGAACAAGTTTATTTTGACATTTTGAAAATACAATCGGACATAGAATACAAGATATAGGGGGTATTTGAGGTATTAGCAGATGCAGGTATATAAAAAAAGCAGGCAACAATGATAAAAATTTTTTATATACTATATTATATAGATTTGGTTAATGAAAGTGGGAGAAATATGTCAATCAAAAAATTTTTAGAGAATCACGCAACACAAAAGATGGAAATTGCATTTGTGGAATTGAGTAAAACTTATTGTGGCACGGATACTTTTAAAAATTATGCATTAAATTTGCAGCAGGCAGCAAAAAGCAAATTAGGCAAAAAGCATTATAATGAAGTTTATGATTTTTTTGCACGTATCTTTGTAACAAAAAATGAATATTGTTGTATTATTGCAAAGGCTCGACGTGCGTTTATGCTTGTGCAGATTTTTTGTAATATTATTGCGAATGATATTGTTTCCGAAAAGCTTTCATGTAAATATAAAACAAAGAGTGATCAAGAAACTTTTGATGTCTTTTTGCAGAATTGCAATAAAATATGTACAGATATATACTTAAGTTCTGCTAAATTTTTTAATGTAATAAATTGTGATACAAAAATATTGATTTTGGATGACATATTGATCCATGGACGTGCATTGATGCAATTAGTACAGTATTTGGAACAATTTTATATTACGAATACTGAGAAAGAAAGGCTTACAGAGAATATACACGTAAAAACAGTAGTGGTACACAAGGATGCAGAATGTTTGCCGGAGTTAAGTAGTGTGTTATGTAATGATAAGTATAACGATATTGCCTCTTGGCGTAAATACGGTGAATCTGATACAGATTGGAAACAAAAATCTAGTGCATATGTGAATTTAATTTTGTATTCTGGTCAGAGTTATGCTGCATTTGTAGATTCTTATAAAAGCATGAAGAATTTTGATGCAATATTAGAATCCGAAGGTTATACACAAACAATAACAGGTATAAACAGTACTAAACACGCTACATGTGGTGTGGATATGACAGTGATGTTTGAGGAGAGTGATAATAAGAACAATGTATCTTTCAATCAGATTGTAAGTTGTGTGCGAAATTATAAAACATATGCTACGGATATAACACCTGTTACAGCGGAGTCATTTGTGGTACCATTTGTAACCTTACCATTTGTGTCAGTAGCAGCTATTACCGAAGAGTTAAAGAAATTTGGTGTGGCAATACAAGGTACAACGTCTAAACGTGAAATAAAACAAGTTGGCACATTAGGTGATGCTATAGTTTATGACTATAAATTGTTGACCTGTATCTATTCAAATGTTTTGGCACAAGAATTAAACTTAACCACACCAACATCTAATACATTAAAATACAGTTTTGGTGTAGAGTGGACTAACATAGGTGCACAAGTTGAAATATTGAAAAATTTGTATGATTTGTTAAATACACAAGGTATAAGCGTAAATTTAAAGGATGTAATTGTGTCTAAAAAAATTAAAAATGTAATACCAGCAGTTGCAATATGGCAAAATGTTTTAGATAAATCACAGAATGATAAATATGAGTTAAAAGATTATTATTACTTGGTACGTACATTTATAACGGAGTTACATGCTGAAAATGAAAAACGAGCAGTAAGGCAGGAGGAAAGATTGCAGGGTTTACCACTATATATGTTCTATACAGTATTATCTGATTGGTTAAATAAAAGGAATCAGAAGTTGACAACACATTTATATCAAGAAATATATGCGTATTTAATATCTTTATGGGATGTAGGTATAGCTAATTACAATGTAGATGTGTACAATGTAGATGGACAGCAGTATATAGGTGGTTGTATTGTTGATGGTGAACAAGCGTTTTACGCTATGTTGGAACCGGGTTACAAAATTGCAGCTGATGTTGTAAGTTGTATTAATACATTACACAATTATAGTGGTAATGTATATAGTCGTACTATAAGTAATTTGGCACGTATACAAGATAAACTGTATAACATAGTAAGTGATACACAAAAGTTGGATTTTGTAATAAGTTATTACAAAGAACATAAAACTGTAGCGGAATTGATGATAGCTGGTATGTATACAGTAGAAACTGCGCGTAAATGGTATTCTATAATTGACAATGAATTACATCAAATATAGCAAACCTGTGTGAATAAAAATTAGAGGAGTGTTATGTTTGTGCAAGAGTCTGTTAATTTGTTTTGTGAGATAGTTATACGTATATATTATTTATTTGAAACACAAAACTCTAAACAATTTGTAGAGCACTGTAAGCGATTGAGTAACACGCAGTTGAATGTTGCTGCTGAGAATCTCTGTAATTGTTTGTTGTTGGAGCAGTTAAAAGAGTTTTATGATATGTTTATGGATGAATTGTGTTTTAATCCTACAGATATTTTTGTAGCAGACACTGTAGCTTGTTTTAATAAAGTGCGATGTAAAGTTAAAACATATAAGTATTGCGGATCAATGGTTTCCGCAGAACCGTGTTATAAAGTAGATTTATATGATGCGGCAATAACAGAAGATAAAACGTGGGGGGCAGTATATAATATAATTGATTCTTGGCAACAAGCAATAAGTACAGATGAACGTAAGTTGCTATTTTTGAAAATATGCTTTGCAGTATATTTATTAGATTTGAAAAAGCAAGAATTATTAGATATATTAAAAAAAATTTTGTCTTGCACTTTAAAGGATAGTGAAGTTGCATTGTTTAAAGACGTTTGTGTTGATAGCTTTGCCGGAACTGTATTTATTAATGTTGCAGATAGTGTAAAGTTAATCAAGAATGAAGTCTTACAAAATGTTACTGATGATGCAGAAAAGAACTACATAAAAAATATTGTGGATTTTGTGCAGGAATTCTGTAATATGCTTACGCTTTTAGAAGAAAATAATTTGTATTGGTGTTGTAATAAGCGTAAGTATTTAAAATTATTATTAGCTGATATTTTGTAATGTGTATAAAAATGTCAGTTACATAAATGATACATGTTGGGAGTACATCTAAATTAGATGTACTCTTATTTTATAGAAATCACAAAGTAATTTTTGACTATCTTTTCAAAAGTTCTTATATGCCGGTATAGCCTATTGTTACAGGCTTTTCCGGCATTTTTTGTTATGGAAGATATTCTCAAATCTTCTTATATCCCCGTATGTTTTGGTGTTCAAAAGTAGTATGTGGAGTAGTAAATTCTCCGTTTACTACTTATGCAATCAGCCGCTTCATTTCTGTTATCGACGTTTCGGAAGTCATATGCGCGTAATAGTTCAGCGTCATATTGATGTTGGAATGTCCCATGATGTACTGCAATGCCTTTGGGTTCATTCCTGCATTTGCTAACGTGGTGCAGAATGTGTGGCGTAAGGTGTGCGGTGTCATTACCTTTGGCAATGCTACCTTTTGCGTTTTTGTGTATTTCCTTACAAGCCCCCGGAACATACTTTCATAGTTGACTGCCACTTTTGGCAAGCCGTTCCGGTTAAGAAACAGAAACTTTGTGTAGCCCTCTAAAATAACAGGCTGTGCATATTTCCGTTTGTTCAGCACCCGTTGAAATGCTTCCAACACTTTTTCACTCATAGGAATAACCCGATTGCCGCTTTTCGTCTTAGGCGTTTCCACATAGTAACCCACGTCTGCAATCTTCAAAAGTTGGTGGTCTACATTGATAAGCTGTTTGTCTAAGTCAATGTCAGCTTCCGTCAGTCCGCAGAGTTCCGAAATGCGAAGCCCTGTCCCTAACAGTATGATAATCTCGTCGTAGTATTTCTGATAGACTTTATCATGCTGCACAAAGGACAGAAAAGCCGCTTCCTGCGTAGGGGATAGAGGTTCCTTTGGTTCCGTATCATCTTCAAGGACTGTGTTCAACTGGAAGTCAAATGGATTTTTACGAATACAATCGTCCTGTATGGCTGTGTAAAAAGCAGCCTTTAAGGAACGCTTGTGGTTGTTGATAGTCTTGAAGCCGTAACCTTTTTCTTTCATGCGTAATGCCCATTCCTTTGCGTCGGAGAGCTTCACATTTTCAATCCGGCAGGCTCCAAGTTTATCCTCCTGCAAAATCCGCATGAGCTGTTTTCGCCCCTGCTTTGTACCATGCCGCACATTTGCCCGGTGGCGTATCTGCTTTGCGTAGAGTTGGCAGACCGTCATTTTCTTTCCGATATGGTCGATACCGTCGTCAAGGTCTTTTTGGATTTCTTTCTCTTTTTCCCTCAACGCTATATCGTCGCGTTTTCCTGCCGGGGTTTTGTCCGTAGGTACTAACTTCCAAGAATACACAAACTGCGGTTTTCCAAAGGTATCTATATATTTGTAGGCATATCTCCCGTCTTTTCTCTGGCTCTCTCCGGTGCGGAGAATACGATTTTTATTATCCCGTCTTTTTTCCGACATCGTTATGCTCCTTTCCATAATGGAAAGAGCCTTGATATGCTTGACTACATTGTACCACATTCAAGGCTCGATTTCACTATCAGATTGCGTCCACCGTATCAATCATTTTTTCAAACTGCTTACGCTTAATCTGAATACGGTTTCCGTTCATCATTACCCAGTCCGGGACGGGATTTTCTTCTGCCAGTTTCCGCAGCTTGCTTTCTCCGATACGGAAATATTTTGCTGCTTCTTCTATGGTAAGAGTGTACTTTTCCCAAATCGGCACGTCGTTATTGTTCAATTTGTCGTCCCCCTTTCTAAATGGGTCAAAAGTCAATTTGTAACATAGGCTTTAATCGGACGGCTATTAGCGTAACCTCATGGGACTTGCACCCCTCCGGCGGTCTGCCGAAGCCCTACCCATTGCCTGCGACGCTTCTAACGCTCGGACTATGGCTGTAAGGAAGTATCATTATGTATTCTGTGCGTTATCGCCCGCAAGTTGCTACACTTGCTTTGCAGCGGTGGTGTTGTTCGCTCGCTTTTCCCGTAGGAGAAAGGTCATGGCGCACCCGCCGTATGGCTCGGCACAAAAGGAACGTATCCGATTTGCCTTATGCTGCGTCGCCGTTCTATTGCGCCGCTTTCTTTGTCAAGGTTCAAAATGGCTGTGTTGCCGCATTAGCAGCGGAACGGAAAAGGGGGAGTAAAGACGTTCCACCGCCGATTGCGGTTATTTCTCTGTTCTAAAATTGAGGACAGCCATCATCAGTTTGGCTTGCAGCCGTTCCCGAATGTCGTTGTCTATACCAAAATAAACATTTCCACGCTCGTCATATAACTTTCGCATGGATAAACGGGCTATATAACCGCTGAAATGCTGCAAGACCATTTTCATAGCGTCCGGGTCGCCCTTTGTCGCTGCCACAATGACAGGATAAGGAACAAGGGCATTTTCCGGGTAGCCGGGTTCGTTACCATTCGTCCCATTCATCAGCATTTTCCTCCAGATATTTTCTTAATTTCTCAAAAGAGCTTGTCCGCCTGTACTGTATCGTGCTTCTCGACGTGTTGAACAGCTCCGCAATCTCGGTATCGTTCATTCCCTCGAAGTAATACAGCAATATGGCTTTGCGCTTTTCTTCCGGCAAAGTACGGATTGCTTCAAGAAGCAGCTTTGGCGTGATTTTCTTCCCGGCTTTCTCAAAGACGGTTTCGGCGGCTTCACGTTTGAAATATTCATCAAACGTATGAAGCTGCCGCGCTTCGTCTAAGGTCATGTCGGAAAAGGTCACTTCCTTTGCCTTGTGTCTGCGAAGTTCTCTATGGGTGTCGCAAGCTTCATTGTGCAATACCGTATTACAAAACTTCTGAAAAGCACACTGTTTGTAAAACTCCCTGCTATTAGGTTCCACATTCTCACCTCCTTTCTCGTTGGAAAGTTGGTGGTGCTTCCCCCCTTTTCGCGGGGCAATACGGCGTTTTTCAAAAACGCCGAAGATTTTTTGAAATTTCTTCAAAAATTTTTTGAACGTACAAAATGCGCCCGTCCGAAAAGCCCGGACGGGCGCATAGGCATTGTAAGCAGTATCCAGATGATTAGACAGTTCATATATATAAGCGTAGTTTCCCCCGGTGGTGGGCGGGCTTTTTTTGATAAGTCAATAACTGTCGGATTTTGTCGATATGCTTTTTGCTTCATGGCGGCTACCTCCTTTAGCCGCCGATTTCAACAGTGATACCGCGTCATTTCATTAGAAGATAAAAAGAAACGGCGGCTTTGATTTTTCAAAGCTGCTGCGGAAATCAAAGAACG
>ENA-ORPK01002932-ORPK01002932.1-human-gut-metagenome-genome-assembly--contig:-NODE-2932-length-11126-cov-10.273688_pt1 | contig 11126 bp, 9 predicted proteins | sample MGYA00242139_ERZ509068 | MGnify/ENA primary metagenome ERZ509068 (study PRJEB26280, sample SAMEA2338687) | human gut metagenome | biome: human gut; feature: human-associated habitat; material: faeces... | reverse complement strand
TATTTCCAATTTACATTCGCTTTGGCGAGATTTTTTTAGCTCATGGATATTTCATATTCTCAATAATTCTTTGGCATTGGCAAGAGCTGCCTGCGTGATGTCACTGCCACTGAGCATCTGGGCAATTTCCTCAATGCGCTCCTGGTTGTTGAGCTCTTTCATGTGCGAGATGGTTCCATTCTCGGTTTCCTCCTTCAATACCTTGTAATGATGGCTACCCTTGGCAGCAATCTGTGGCAGATGGGTGATGGAGAGTACCTGTCGGTTCTGGAGTCCCATCTCTTCCATGATATCTGCCATCTTTTCTGCTATCTTGCCGCTTACACCGGTATCAATTTCATCAAAGATGATGGTTGGCAACTTCACGGCTCCACTGATCATTGCCTTCAGCGAGAGCATCACACGGGCAATCTCACCACCCGAAGCAACCTGACTGACAGGCTGTAGCTGGGTACTCTTGTTGGCACTGAAGAGGAAGCTGACCTTATCGGCACCATTTCCTGACAGTGGTTTTTCTGCGAAGGCAATCTCGAATCTCACATTCGGAATGCCCAGCGGGATGAGTCTGCCCTTCATCTCTTTTTCGATGGCCTTTGCTGATTTCTGACGGATGGAAGTGAGTAGGGCAGCTTGCTTTTTAGCCTTGACAAGGAGAGCTGCAACTTCTTTTTCCTTCTCTTCGATGTCTTCATCGCCATTATCGATATGTGCAAGCTGTTCTGCGATGCGGTCACGGGTAGCGATAAGTTCTGTTACCGTTTCCACATGGAACTTCTGCTGCAGGGTGTAGAGTTTGTCCAGACGGGTATTGATGGCATCCAATCGGTTAGGATCGAATTCCACGTGATCTACACTACTGCTGATTTCCTGCGCGATGTCCTTCAGTTCGATATAGCTGCTCTGCATTCTGCCAGCCACATCAGCCATGCTTGGATAGACATCACAGATATTTTCCAGTTGATGAGTGGCGTTCTTCAGTTTGTCAAGTATGCTGTCGTCGTCTCCCGAAAGCGCATTGTCTGCTTCGAAGAGAGCGGTCTTGATGTCCTCCGAATGGCTCAGGGTTTCTGCTTCCTGTTCCAGCTGTTCCAATTCGCCTTCCTGCAGATTTGCATCATCCAGCTCTTTATGCTGGAAGCGCATAAACTCCTCGTTCTCACGGTTCTTGGCAATTTCGGCTTTCAGCTCTTCCAGAAGTTCCTTGGCTTTGCGATAGGCATAATACTCCTTTTGGTAAACCTTGAGCTGGTCGGCATCCTGAGCGATGATATCCACCACATTCAACTGGAAGTCTTCTTTCTGCAGAAGAAGATTCTGATGCTGCGAATGGATATCCACGAGTTGCTCTCCCAATTCTCTCATACGGGTGAGAGGCACCGGGGTGTCATTAATGAATGCACGGCTCTTGCCGGCTGCAGTCAACTCTCTTCGGATGATCGTATCATCGGCATCATAGTCGATGTCGTTATCATCGAAGAATTTCTGCATACCATATCTAGAGAGATCGAAGTGAGCCTCTATCACACATCGGTCTCTTCCAGCCTTGATCGCCTTGCTGTCGGCACGGTTACCCAGAAGCAGTCCGATGGCACCGAGGATGATACTCTTTCCTGCTCCTGTCTCACCCGTGATGACGGAGAAGCCAGGATAGAGAGAGATGTTCAGCTCGTCGATGAGCGTGAAGTTCTTGATATATAATTGCTTGAGCATATTTATTCTACTTTTTGATAAAGATATAAAGGGAAAGCTGATTCTGATTTTCAGAAGCTTCCGTTCTGGAAGATGATTTGATGATGATGACTTCTTCCTGAAAGATTATTCCTTGACCTGATCCCAGTATTTATTCTGTGAAGGATTGATGGAGAAGAGGAGTTCATAGATGCTCTCCTTTTCCTTTTGGGTTCCCTTGCCGCGATAGATGTTGGCAAGTTCATCCTTCTTGAAGTCGGTCCATATCTGTGGCAACAAACTGAGCGGGCGGTTTTCCTTCGCCTTCTTCAGTCCTGTTTCCAGGGCTGCGGTTATCTCGATACGACCTCTTTCCGCATTATTTGCCATCTCGTCGAGTCCTTTCCGATAGTAGTCATACTGCAACTGTCTGAAGGGTTCCAACGCTCCATCCAGATAGTCTGAGATGATGGCATATCGGTTGCGGTCATCAGAGAAAGCCTTCCATCCGGGATAATCCAGATTCTGGGCATTGTTTGTCAAATTCATGCAGCGCTGCAGGATGTCTTCACCACCTTTGGGTGCAAAACTATCCAGATCGATGCCGATGATAAGATATGCATAATAGGCAAAGAGAGCTGTAAGCTGATTGTCTATCTGCTGCTCATTGAACTCCAACTGGTCGTATTCGGCAAAACGAAACGTGAAGTTATCGTCCACATTATTATATAAGGTGGAGGTGTATGCCGAATTGAAGACGGGGCGATTGGCCTGTATCAGCGCCTTGCAGGTAAAGAGATTCTGGTCTCTGTCATACTTGGTGACGGTGATATTGAAGTTGCAGATGATGCGTTCGTTCTTCTGAAACTGAAGATGAGTCCATTGGCGATTGTTGACGAATTGCTGCAAGGTCTGTTGCAGATTGTCGAATACGCCTTTCTCCGTGCCCGAGATCTGGGCATGGTTGATGGTAATCTTAGCTTGCAGCTCCTGTGCTGAAATCGCAGAAGGACTGCAGCACAGGAGACCACCAGCTAAAGATACCGGACTAAAACAGGAGAGCCAGTTCGTCAATGATGTCGCGAGCCACCTCAGTCTTCGGTTTCTTTTCATATTCTTTCTTTCCCTTTTCAGAGATGATGGTAATCTGATTGTCGTCAGTGCGGAAAGTAGTGCCCGGATTACGGGTAGAGTTGAGCACGATGAAGTCGGCGTTTTTCTTCACTCTCTTCTTCTGTGCATTACTCTCTTCATCGTTGGTTTCCAGGGCGAAAGCTACGATTCGCTGATTCTTTTGTTTCATCTGTCCCAAAGCTGCTGCGATGTCATGGGTAGGCACCAGTGTCAACTCCAGGTCATCCTTTTCGCGCTTGATTTTCTTATCAGCTACATTGGCAGGACGGAAGTCTGCTACGGCTGCACAGAGAATGGCAGCATCAGATGATGCAAAGGCTGCTGTGGCTGCCTGATACATCTCCTCACAGCTCTCCACATTGATACGGTGGATAGCAGGACTACAGTCTAATGAAACAGGACCTGCCACCAAAGTAACATCCGCACCACGGCGAAGACATTCTTCGGCAAGTGCGAATCCCATCTTTCCTGAAGAATAATTGCCGATGAAACGCACTGGGTCTATCTTCTCATAGGTTGGTCCAGCAGTAATCATCACCTTCTTGCCGCAGAGATCTTTCTCTGCAGTCTTCTGGTTCTCTGATTCTACATCAGCAACCTCATCGGCACTCTCCATCATGTTGAAGTATCTATCCAGGTAATCCACGATGACATCCGGTTCCTCCATGCGTCCCTTTCCCTCTAATCCAGAAGCAAGGAATCCCACTTCCGGCTCAATGATATGGTTACCATAGTCGAGAAGGGTCTTCATGTTGGACTGTGTAGAAGGATGCTTGTACATATCAAGGTCCATGGCAGGAGCAATGAAGACTGGTGCCTTCATGGAGAGATAGGTGGTGATGAGCATGTTGTCTGCAATGCCATGCGCCATCTTGCCCATGGTAGATGCCGTACATGGTGCAATGACCATCGCATCCGCCCAGAGACCGAGATCCACGTGCGAATTCCAGGTACCATCACGCTGTGAGAAGAACTCGCTTACCACAGGCTTGTGGGTCAGCGCCGAGAGGGTGATAGGGGTAATGAACTCCTTGCCGGCAGGCGTAATGACCACCTGTACCTCAGCTCCCTTCTTGATGAGACCACGGATGATAAGACATGACTTGTAGGCTGCAATGGAACCCGTAATGCCCAATACGATTTTCTTTCCTTTTAACATATTATTTTCCCATTCTCTTGTTGAACTCGCGCAGACGGATACGGGTGAGTACCTGCTTGGTATTGTTGGTGAAATCGCTTCCCAATACCCAGGTGAAGTAACCAGGATCCTTGGTCAGGATCTCTGCCACATCCCATCCTTTGTACTTGCCGAAGTTGAATACCTCGTGCTTGCGAGGCTCGCCCTTTTCGTCGAGTATCACATTGCCGTCGGCATCCTTCAACTCCTGCCAAACGATGCGTCCGGCAAAATCTACATTGTCGTTGCGCTTGGAGAACTCAGCAAGCTCGTCCATGTCATTATTGAGTACACGGTCGGCTTCCTCCTGAACACCAGGGGCATAACGGTCCAGCTCGCCTTTCAGTACGCAATAGGTAGCCTCGGTATCCTGGTCGGCGCGGTGTGCCTCGAAGTCTTCCTCCATCTTTCTGCCGCAATAGAACTTGTAGGCAGCAGCCAGGTTACGACGCTCCATCTTCATAAAGATGTTCTGGGCATCAATGAGGCGACACTTAGAGAAATCGAAATCGATGCCTGCACGCAGAAATTCCTCTGCAAGCATAGGTACATCGAAATGATTGGAGTTATAGCCAGCAAAATCACAACCGGAGAACTCCTGGTTGAAGGTAGCCGCCAACTGCTTGAAGGTTGGCGCATCCTTCACATCATCATTGCTGATACCTGTAAGCGCAACCACCTCTTCAGGGATTGGCTTCTCTGGATTGACAAACTGGTTTTTACGTACCTCTGTTCCATTTGGATACACCTTGATATAGGAGATCTGGATGATTCTGTCTTTTACCATGTCAAGACCGGTAGTCTCTAGGTCGAACACGATCAGAGGCTTAGTAAGATTTAATTTCATTACTTCTAGTATTTATTACTATATATTACTGATAGGGAAGGGGTGTTTAGATGAACCAAGCTCCTTATTCGTTAAGGAGCATTGGCATGATGAGCATGAGGATGTCCTCGTCTTCTGGCTGCTCAGCTGGTACAATGATACCGGCACGGCTAGGATCAGCCAAGTGGAAGACAACCTGATCGCTGTTCAGATTACCCAGGATTTCCATCAAGCTGCTACCCTTGAAACCGATGCTGATGCTGGAACCGCTATATTCGCAAGCCAAAACTTCCTTGGCAGAAGTAGAGAAGTCGATGTCTTCTGAAGAAACCTCGAAACGGCCGCTCTCGATATGGAAACGGATCAGCTGGCTGCTCTCGCTGGCAAATGGCAAGACACGGCGCAATGCACTCTGCAAGCCCTTGCGATCTACGGTTATCTCACATGGGTTGTTGGCTGGAATCACTGAGTTGTAATTAGGATAGCGACCATCAATGAGGCGGCATTTCAATACGCCATCGCTAAACTGAATCTCAGCTCTGCGTGCATCAAACTTGATGGTTGCCTCATCATCCTTGCTCAGAATGTTCTTCAGCAATGATGCTGGCTTCTTTGGCAGGTTGAATGAAGAAGGAGTCTCACTCTTGACAGTGAAGTTCTTGCTTCTTACCAACTTATGGCCATCACTTGCAACGATGGCAAGCGATTCGGGAGTAAGGTCGAAATAGATACCATTCATTACAGGGCGCAGCTCATCGCTGGCTGTTGCAAAGAGAGAACGGTTGATATTGTCGATCAGCACCTGTGCTGGCAAGACGAGGGTAGTGCAGGCATCACCCATATCCTGTGTTGGAGGATAGTCTTCAGCATTCAAGCCTGTGAAATTATAGAGACCATTCTGATATACAATCTTAATGGCATAACTATCTGTATCTACATCGAAGCTGAGAGGCTGCTCAGGCAACTCCTTCAATGCATCCAGGATGACGCGGTTGGCAACGCAGAACTCGCCTTCGCCATCGCAGTCTGTGAGAGCGATGGTACTCTTGATGATGTTGTCACTGTCGCTTGCGGTGATGGTCATCTCGCCGTTGGCAACTTGAAACAGGAAATTGTCAAGGATAGGCAGAGAATTCTTGCTGCCAATCACCTTAGCAAGCATATTGAGCTTGCTGTTCAATGCTGAACTTGAAACTGTAAATCTCATGAGTCGTTATTTTATATTATTAATTTTCTATATTACTTATCTCATTTTCATTGCTGATGCTCCTTACTTGATGGGTAAATTGGAGCATTTGCGCAATTATGAGCACAAAAATACAAAAAATATTGGGGATAGACAAAAATAATCGAAGAAATGTTTTTGTTTTAAAACTATTTTTAGTAATTTCGCAGTCAGAAAGAAAAATAGTAGATAGATTTACTCGTTTTTGAGCCTCTTCATACATCTTTTGATTCTCGATGAAAATGGGGCTTGGCAGGCGAAGGATTGAAACAATTTTTAAAATAATAATATGGAATTACAAGGAAAGGTAATTGCCGTTTTACCTGAAAGAAGCGGCGTTTCTGCAAGAGGTGAGTGGAAGGCTCAGTCGTTCGTTATCGAAACTCACGAGCAGTATCCAAAGAAGCTTTGCTTCGATGTTTTCGGAGCAGACCGTCTTGCTCAGTTCAACATCCAGAGTGGTGAGGAACTTTTGGTTTCTTTTGATTTGGATGCACACGAATATAATGGTCGTTGGTTCAACAGTGTCCGCGCTTGGAATATTCAGCGTGTAGATCCTAATACTGTTGCTGCTATGCAGGGTGGCATGCAGCCAGTTGGTTCTCCATTCCCTCCAGTAAGTGCGGCTCCTCAGGCAGCTTCTGCTCCTGCTCAGGGTGCAACTGCTCCATTCCCTCCAGCTCAACCAGCAGCTCCAGCAGCAGGTGGCAGCGCAGATGATCTCCCATTCTAAGAGAGAAAGCATGTAAGAAAATTGCAAAGAGCATTCGAAAGGGTTTGTTTCCACAATCCTTACGAATGCTCTTTTTCTTTAATTGGACTTCTATACCGGTTTAAAACCAGCAGAAAACTACCCTTAAGAAAAAAAAGATTTATCCTTAAGGAAAAATATAATTTCCCTTAAGGGAAAATATTTCTAGCCTTAAGGGTAAAAGTTTAGCCCTTGATGGAAGCTAAACTTTAACCTGGAAAAAACTTATACTTTTTTATTCCTTTGCTAATCGTTTCGTCTTCTTTTTTCAAAGAATGTCCGGGAGGCAGCAAAGAACAATACCACTGCGGCGGCATTTTCGACCGCTACCATCCAGAAGGCACCACTATAACCGAAATGCTCGGCTACAACACCACCCAGAAGACAACCGATTCCGAATCCCAGGTCCCAACCGGTCAGGATACTGCTGTTGGCAGTACCACGCTGGTCGTGGCGGGCTACATTGATAAACATATTCAGGAAGGCTGGATACAGGTGACCATTTCCTAATCCTATCAATGCAGCTGAAAGATAGTAGGCTATCGGATGCTTGATGGCTACGAACATCGTAAAACCAACGAGCGATATCAGCATTCCTTCGGCAGCATTCTGGGTCAGCTTACCCTGACTCAAAGCCTTTCTGCCTTGCAATCTACTCAGGAACAATCCCATAGAGAGAATGGCAAAATAGGTACCCGTTCCTCCGGTAATGCCTAATTCCTCCTTACTGTAAATGGCGAGATAGTTGCTCAATACACCCCAGCAGAAACCAAACATGCAGATGTTGATGGCCAACAGCCAGGCGCGGGTCAGGAAGAAGCGGTCGAGCGAGAGCTTCTCCTTGTTTTTGATGATTTCCTTCTCTGGGAGTTTCACCGTTCCAGCTATCACTACAGAAGCAATGGCTACCACAAAGGCTATCCAGAAAAGTACCATATAGCTACCCACCAGATTGTGCAGATAGATACCTATGGAAGGGGCCATCGCCATGGCGAAGTTGTTGCTCAATCCATAAAGACCGATACCCTCATTGCGCCTGCTGGCGGGCAAGACATCGATGGCACAGGTACTGTTGGCAACAGTTACCGCTCCGAAAGGTCCACCATGCAGGGTTCGGCAGATGGCAAACATCAGGATGGTACTGGCTGCTATGTATCCTGCAAAGAAGATGGCAAAAGCCGTCAGACAGACCATCAGCACTTTCTTACGGGAAAATCCATCCACCACATATCCGCTAAACGGACGGATAATGAGTGCCGCCACCGTATATCCGCTCAGAACAATGCCTATCACATCCTTCGTAGCCCCGAAGGTCTCACTCAGATAGAGTGGGAGGAGTGGGGTGAGGAGATAGAAGGCAAAGTAGAGCAGAAAGTTGGTGGTCATCACCTTGATGTAATTCGCATTCCAAAGTTTTTCTTTCATCTCTTCTGTATTTCTTAATTTCAAGATTCTACCCTATACTTATCATTAGTCCAGGGCGAGTATAGCCTGCTTGCGAAAGTTTATATTCTATTCTCCAACCAGGCATCAATGAGTTTGCGGGCAATCGACAATTTCTCCGGCAGAACAGGGAGATTGTCCTTGCTGAACCATTTGCCGCGGGAAAGCTCTTCCTTCTGAAGATGAATCTCACCATCTACATATTCGGCTGTATATCCTACCATCAAGCCACTTGGGAACGGCCATGGCTGGGAACCGAAATACTTGAGGTTCTTGATGGTCAGACCAGTTTCTTCCATCACCTCACGATGAACGGCTTCTTCCAGACTTTCACCTGTTTCCACAAAACCGGCTACCAAGGAATCGAAGTTACCCTTGAAGTTGCGGGCATGAACCAGCAGCACCTGATCGCCCTTCTTGATAAGAACGATGATGGCTGTAGCGAGAGAAGGCCAGACAGACTTGCCACACTCGGTACACTTCTTACTGATATCTGTTGACATCTTCATAGGTGAACCGCATACACCGCAAAACTGGGTGTTCATATCCCAATAGTTCAGTTCCTGACATTTTCCCGCTTTCTGATACAACTCTGGGGAGAGCTTGTAAAAGCTAGGACGCAAACCGCACATCTCATATTTCGGATTGTCGGTTACGGGCTCTGGAATGGTGAAAGTCTTCACTTCCGTACCGTCATTCATCGGTGTGATGTTGAGGATATGGGTCCAAGGCTTGGTTGCTACCGGACTTTCCTCACTACATGGAATCGTATAGGTTCCATCTTCTCTCTTCTCGAGCAAGATATCTGTCTTGCAAAATATAAACCAATACTTCATAATCTATTATTTTTTCTTTCCGAAAAGCAACTCATAGTCACGCTGGGCTGCAGGCTTGGTCCATGCTTCCGGCACAAACTTCCAGTTGTTGTTTGGCTTGGCATCTACGGTTCCCATCTTTTCGATGGCCTCCATCAGATAGTAACGCTGGTCGCGCTCACTGCGATAGATGATTCTGCTATCCAGACTATCCTTTGGAATACCGGCACCACGGGTGAGGAGCTCTCCGCCGCCATTGCCACGATAACTGTTCACTGCCACCTTATACCATTTCCTTTCATCGAAAGGCTGGCCATTGCTCATACGCAGAATCTTCACCTTCTCGCCGTCTGGCTTGGTAACATCTACCTCATAATCGATGCCGGCAGCACTGTCAAAATTGAAGGAGAGGTTCTTGAAGCCCAGACGCTGCTGGTCGCCCTTGGTCTGGGTATCGAGCAGGAGCAGATGGTCTTCTGGACTCTTCATCGTATTCACCCAGAGGTCATAGCTCATCTCCAGATGCTTGCGGATCTCCTCACCTGTAAGGCGCATCACGTAGAGCTGATTCTCATATTTATAGAGATTGAACATGTCACCAACGTAGATAGGTCCCGCCTTGATGGTAGAATTAAACTGGAGGGGCGCATTGAAGGCAATATCAGCATTCGTGATCTGTAGCTGCAGGTTGAGGATGAAGTCATTGAAGGCGCAGTTGCCGAAGAAAGACTCGCGGCTGTGGATGGTATTCTTGAAAGTTCCGATCTGCTTGCTGACAAACTTGTTGATTTCTGCAATCTGAGGCTCGAATGCCTTCATGAAATCCTCATCAATAGGACATTTTGTCACATCTGGCAGACTGCCAACTATCTTCTTGTCTGTCACAACATACTGTTTTTTGCCATTCACCTTCTTCTTGTTCAGGGTAATGGTCACCTCGGCATCTGCCACATTCAGTGCATTATTGGCAGGGTCGAGACACACCACAGGCTTACCTTCCACATTCAGGATCGTCTCATTGCAGCGGGTATGGTCATGTCCGAAGAGTACCATATCGAAGCCTGGCACCTCCTTTGCTACCCGCAGGGAGGCATCCTCCTCATATTCAGGAGTGACAATACCGCCATCCTTACCACTGTGGAAGACACCAATGACTACGTCCGGCTTCTCCTTCTCCTGGATAATCTTCATCCATTTACGGGCACAGGTCACCATATTCTCAAACTTCATTCCGCTCCAGAGATTCTCTGTCAGCCAGTTGGGAATAGCTGGAGTCAACATACCGAGAACGGCTATCTTCACACCCTCACGGTTCAGGATGATATAAGGCTTCACATAAGGCTTACCGGTCTTGGTATCAATGATATTGGCACCCAGCACCGGACAATCTAACTCCCTGATCCACTTGTCATAAACCGCATGACCGGTCTCTACATCGTGATTACCGAAAGCCTGGGCATCATACTTCATATAGTTGACGACATCAGCTGCCACATTGCGAGCCTGGGTGTTGACATAATTATAGAAATAGCAGGTAGGTTGTCCCTGAAGGATATCGCCATTCTCCAGGAGGATGACATTGTCCTTATAGGTCTTGCGCAGATCGTTTACATAAGAGGATACGCGTGCCAGAGTTCCTGCCTTCGGTTTGCGATTGATGAAATCGTATGGGAAGAAAGAACCATGGACATCACTCGTCTGAATCACTCTGAGTTTGACGGTGCGCGGCTGAGCCATTGCCTGCGAATTAAAAGTGAGCGCCAACAAGAGCGCTGCGAATAACTTTTTCATACTTTTTCTCGAATTTATTTGTTTCAACTGCAAAATTACAAAAAAGTTGGCAATTACGGCATACTTTTTGTTGGATTCTTATAAAAATCATAAAAATAGGAGGTATTATACTATGGCATTTGTAGATTATTACAAGATTCTCGGTGTAGATAAGAACATCCCGCAGAAGGATGTGCGCGCTGCATATCGCAAGCGTGCTAAACAGTTTCATCCGGATTTGCATCCTAACGACCCAAAGGCAAAGGCTAAGTTCCAGGCGCTGAACGAGGCGTATGAGGTGATTTCCGATCCGGACA
>ENA-ORPK01002931-ORPK01002931.1-human-gut-metagenome-genome-assembly--contig:-NODE-2931-length-11129-cov-3.967582_pt1 | contig 11129 bp, 9 predicted proteins | sample MGYA00242139_ERZ509068 | MGnify/ENA primary metagenome ERZ509068 (study PRJEB26280, sample SAMEA2338687) | human gut metagenome | biome: human gut; feature: human-associated habitat; material: faeces... | reverse complement strand
CCACGCGAATCATCATCAACATGGAGGAGTTCGAAGGCGTGAAGCCCGGCGAGCTGGCAGCATTGAAGCGAATCATCGCGCAGGACAACGTGACGCAGCGCAAGGCCTACGACATCGAAGCCTTCACCCTGCCCCGCCACTGCTCCTTCATCGCGAGCACCAACAACCGGCAGTGCCTGCAGGACATCGGCGGAAACCGGCGTTTCCTCCCCATCACCGTCACCGGCATAGACTACCACACCCCGGTGAACCATCCCGGCATCTACGCCCAGGCCCTCGCCTTGCTGAAAGGCGGTTTCAGATACTGGTACGAGGGCGAGGAGATAGAACAGCTGAACAAGCACAACGAACGGCACCGCATGAAAGACCCCGTGGAGGAGAATCTCTTCGTCTTCTTCCGCAAACCGCTGCCCGAAGACCTGCAGGTAAAATGGCTCCCTGCCAGCGTCATACTGACCAAGCTCAGCATATTCGGGAAAGTGCAGGTGAACCCGCACACCCAGCTGGTACTGGTGCAGGCACTGGAAAAATACGGATTTGGCACACGGACCAACGAGCAGGAGACGACTGAATATGAGGTAGTAGACATCCAGATATACCAGTAACCGGCATTCGAGGAGAAGAGAGAAGCCCCGTAACATATATTGTTGTGCATGACAACATATATTGTTACGGGGCTTTACATATATTGGCGTTTTCTTTACACTGCTTCCCTATTTCCGGCCGGCATCCTGTCAGGGTTCTCCCAGATACTTCACCAGCACTTTCACTTCCAGCGGAGTGAAGGTGCGCCGGTATTTGTTGTAGCCCACCTTCTCCAGCTCACCCTTCAGCGCCTTGTTGTGGCGTATCCATGCCGCCAGGGTATAGATGGCATTGCTGATGCAGTAAGTCGGGTTGTAGAGCATGGCAAGCTCCTCCTTCGAATAGGCGTGGATGCGGAACGGACGAAGGTCTTCCTCCTCCTCTTCCCTCTTTTCTTTTTCTGTTTTCATTCTTTATGTTATTGGTTAATTATTACACCATAAAGATACTGAATATCAGTGGTATGACCAAGCATATACAGACATAAACGGGCATCGGACGAAGAACTTTTCTTGAACAGAAAGGAAACGGGAACGAGACGGCGTAACCCGAAGAAAGCCATGAGCAGAAAAAGCCGGAGGAGTACTTTTGCAGCACCCGAGGGTGTGTCAAAACCGGTATTCACCACAGATTACACAGATTTGCACAGATAATCACCTTTGATTATTAGCAGATTAAGTTCATTCTGTGTTAATCCGTGTAATCTGTGGTGAAATTTGACACACTCTCCGGAGTATTGCAATACGGGAGTTTAATTTCTGATTGTTTAATTTTTAATTATTTAATTGTTTATGGGAGTACCATTCAAAAAGATTGCGAGGAAAGACCCTCGAAAGACGGATGCGGTGGCAAAGTTCTACCCGCAGCTGGTGACACTGGGCGACAATGCGTCGCTGGACGACATTGCGTACGTGATGAAAGAGAAGAGTTCGCTGACGCTGGGAGACATCCAGAGTGTATTGACCAATTTTGTGGAGGCCATGATTACGACCCTCTACAGCGGCCAGTCGGTGAATATCAAGAACTTCGGCGTATTCAGCCTGTCGGCGCGTACGGCAGGCGTGCTGGATGTAAAGGAGTGCACCGCCAAGAACATCAAGGCGGACGAGGCGTATCGCATCGGTCTGGTCAACGCCGTGTACCCGCTGGAGGAGCTGATGCCCGCCGCGGAGAAGCTGCCCGCCACCATCGCCAAGAACGAGACCGACGCTGTCACCATCACGACCGAGGACGGCAGCTACAACGCCTTCGTCGGAGGATACTACTTCGAGCAGGGCTACAAGTACTACCTCAAGTCCGTCGGCAAGTCTGAGAACGTTCAGACCCTCAAGTACGGGTTCATCGACCTGACCTCCTCGTCCGCCCCCGTGACCATCGACATGAAGGCCACCGAGAAGCAGATCAAGGTCACCGGATACATCGGGATCTCCGCCAGCGGAACCATCACCGTCACCGGAAGCGGATTCGAGCGCGAGTTCACAGTCACCAACGGTGCCTACACCCTCGAGCTTCCCGCGGACGCGAAGGAAGTCGATGTCGCAGTCAAGGCCACCGTGATCGTCGACTCCACCGACTACGAGTACTCCGCCACCGGTAAGTTCACCGGCATGGAGGACGGAAGCATCAGGAACATCTCCGTCGTCGACGCGACCGTCGCCGTCCCCGAGGAGAAGCCTGATCTGGAAGCAGAGGTCACCGCAGCAAACTTCGCCAACGGAATCGCCTCCGCTACCGTCAAGGTCGTCAACAACAGCGACCGCGACATGACCTACCTCATCTCCGCCGGCAGCGCCTGGTCCCTCGACAAGGCATGGTCCGTCTTCGTCGAGCCCGGCTCGTCCAAGACCGTCGACATCACCGGAACCTACGATGCAACCCGCGTCGCGCCCGGTCTCGACAACGTCACCGTCATCGTCAAGGACATCAACGGAACCAACACCGTCACCGTCAAGGTCGCAGCCAACAGCGCCTCCCAGACCGGATCTCTCGGAATGGATGTGCTGACGGCAGCCGACGAGAACGGCCCCAACGACAAGGTCTCCGCATCCCAGTATATGTACGCCGTGAAGTTCGTCAACAAGGACGTCTTCGCCAAGCAGGTCAGCCTGTCCGGAATCTCCGCGACCGGATGGTCCTGCAGCGTCGTCGATGCCGACGGAAAGCTCGTCACCGGCATCGACAAGCCGATCACCGTCTACGGTCTCCAGACAGTCACCTACTACATCTCCTTCATGAAGGAGGCGTCCGAGAAAGGCGACAAGGATACCGTTCCGACAGCGAACGTCACGTTCACCTACGACGGAGGATCCGCCAGTAAGGAGCTGAAGTCCACCGCCGTCGCAGTCGAGACCGATTCCACCAGCGTCTCCGGCGGAGATGCCATGATGGAGAGGTCCGGAATGCCTGCGGGCGTCTGGTTCCTCGTTGCGGTGATCATCCTGATGCTCATCGCGATCTTCTGGCTCGCCAGCAAGAGGGGGGTGTTTGGACGCAAGTGAACACTAAGATCATGATGGCCGTCGCCCTCGTGGCGATGGCCGCCTTCTGCCTCGCGCCCCTGGCGGAGTCCGAGGCCGTCTACTACAACGTGGACGGGGACTCCGTCATCGGCACCGAGAACAAGGTCGAATACACGATATCGTACTCCAACCACGACTACGACAGCTACGCCGACGTGAACATGTCCGTCACCTACTCGGCCAAGCTCGTGGACTCGTCCGGATCCACCGTGAGCAGCGGGGTCAGCCCCAGCTCCGGCGATCTGACCAACGACGTCTCCGCGACCGTCACGGTGACCGCACCCAAGACCACCGGCAGCGAGATGGACCTCGACATCATGGTTGACGAATAAGCGATGCCGAAGCTGACACAGGTAAAAGAAAAGATCAGCAAAACAGAGCAATCTGGTGATATGTCAAGATGATTTTTGAAAAGATTTCGATATGTTTTTCAGAAAAAGGGTAACTTTAATAGAGCTCCCTTAGGGTGCTTTTTCAAAATCTATCGATATTGGTATACAGACCTCTTACTCGAGGTTAAATTCTACTTCGTCAGTAAGCATCTTCCAAATGACTCTGACAAGCTTGCCGGCACAATGCCCAAGGGCATTATAGTGGGTCCGGCCTTCCGCCATCTTGGCATCGTAGTAAGCCTTGAAAGTGGCGTTGTTTTTTACAACATTGTGAGCTGCATTAACAAGTGCATATCTGAGGACTTTGGAACCACGCTTAGACATTCTGGTTTTCTTAGCCTGGAAGTTTCCAGACTGGTAAACAGAAGGATCCAGACCTGCATATGCAAGCAGCTTGTTGGGGCTGGAGAAACGGTGAATATCACCGATCTCGCCAAGTATCATTCCGCCGTTGATGTATCCGATACCCGGAATGGTCATGATGACAGAATCATTGAATTTCATGATGTCAGTCATCTCAGCTTCAACTCTTTCTAACTGGCTATCCAGTAACTCAATCTGTGCAATGGTGTGAGTTATCTGAATAGATAGAGCACTGTCGCTAGCACCGACAGACTTCTGTGCGAGAACTCTTAACTGCTGAGCCATTTCCTTATCAAAATGTCCGTGGGAGTTCACCTTGAGTAAATGAGCCGGATGAGTCATATGCATAGAAGCTATAGCTTCCGGTGTAGGAGCCTCCTTAAGGAGAGCGTAGACAGATTTTTGATGCAGACCTGATTTGAAGAAGTACTGCAATTCAGGAAATACCTCGTCCACATAAGAAGTCAGCTGAATCTTTAAACGGGTTCGCTGCTTAATGGATTTCTGGCGAAAACGGCCAAGAGCCTTGAGGTCCATCAGATCGAGATCATAGTAGGTAACAAATCTGAGAGAATCCTGCATCATAAGGGTTTTGCAAATGATGTATGTGTCGACTTTGTCAGTCTTCGTTTTGCGTACGTTGTTTTTACGCATAGTAGAAGTCTTGATGGGATTCAACACACACACTTTGTAATTACCGGCAACAAGGTATCGAACAAGGTTGTCGCCGTAGTGTGCCGTCGATTCAAGACCAATGATGAGGCTGTTCTTATCGAATGATTCGAGTTTTGAGATCAGCAGTTGGAAGCCATCATTGTCATTTGTAAATTTGAACGGCTCGATTATAATTTCACCATCAGAAGAAATGGCTGAGACGAAATGGTTTAGTTTGGCAATATCAACGCCTACATAAATCATGAGGTTGTACCTCCCTTTTTAAAGTCTGATACCGTGATATCCACCAGCGATTATCATCGTAGACTTGATGGAAATAAGTACTCGGATAATTCCGGCAACATCCAGCTATAAACAATTCAGATAAAGGTAGCGGCAATACACTCCTTAGAGTAGTCAGAGCTACAGGGAAATAATCAAAAGTCCACAGTATCTGAATGTATTGAACCACGATATTAAAAGAAAGGAAACGTGTGATAAATAACTTCCTAATTATCATACAAGGAAGAAAATATGGGTGATAATGCGTTGGAAAAAGAAATAGGGGAAGCAACTACTACATCTATAGAAGAGATGTTGCAACAGGATGTGGAAGATAGTATTGAAGAGTCTGAAAAAAGTGATGAAAATATAAAGGCTCCCAATATTTATAGAGGTAAAGCATTAAATAATCTTGAATTATATCACATGACTGCAAAGCAGGAAACCCAATTGATTATGGTCGCAGGGTCAGTTCATAGTGGGAAAACGACTATGGAAGTGGCTTTTTATCAGATGTTTTTACGTGGTGTTAATAAGAGATTACAATTTGCCGGTTCTCAGACTCTTATGGATATAGTTGAACGTAGTAAGGGATTACGTGTTACATCTGGTAATGCAACACCTATGGTTACTCGTACAAGCAATGCAATATCGGACAATTATCTGCATATTGCAGTTGTAGACGGAATGCATAGAAGAAATAATTTAATTTTCACCGATTTCGCGGGTGAAGTTTTTGATTACACTAGCACAAATGATAATGATGCTTTTTTAGAAAAATTTGCCGGTTTGAAGCATATTATTATATTGGTAGATGGAGAAAAACTTTCTGGGAGACAAAAGGACCAAGCTTTATTAGATTGTAAAAATGTACTTTTGACACTTTTACAAAGGGGAATTATTTCCGACAAAACTATTGTTCATGTAGTGTACTCAAAAAATGACATGATTCTTGCATCTAAAAATCCGAACATAGAGGAAATTATCAGTAGAAACAATGATAAATTGTACAAAATGTTGGGCAACAGAGAGGGGAAAGTCTTAGTTCATAGAATAGCAGCAATATCTCAAAACACAGATAATATAAGCAATTATGATGGATTGGAAGAATTAATTGAATCGTGTTTAGATGAAGTTGATGATAAAAAAAAGCGGAAAGCTGAGTCGCCGATTATATATGCGAATAAAGAATTGGCAAGAAGTAGTTTTGATAAATTTGCTTGGAAAGGATAATATGTATGGACACGAAGTATTATTATATGATGGGATTGCCGGCGAGTGGAAAGACAACTTTTTTGGTTGCGTTTACATATATGTTATTGGAACAAACGGAGAAAGTTTGCCTTCATATGAAACCGCAGGATGTTCAGGAAGGTCTGACGGAGGAGTTTAAAAAAGAGATTGAAAGATGGACCAATTTTGAATCACTACATCATACAGGAGTTGGGCAAGTACATAAAATGAAATATACACTGTACGATGCTGATGGTGTAAGGTATATATTAGAAGTACCAGATAGGTCTGGAGAAACTTTTGATGCAATAATTCGGGATAGATATATCGATGATAATACAATGGGTGACTGGCTTAGGGCAGATGAAATCCTCTTTTTTATTAATTTGGAAAGAATGAATGTAGGAGATAAAGAAAGTTTGTTAACAGAACTTCCTCCTAGTATGCAGACACTTTTAGCAGAAGATGGTGAGAACGCAGTTTTAGAAGGTAAAAATAATTCATCTATGCTTCCGGGACAATTTGCGTTAGTGGAACTATTACAAATGTTATGTTTTACACGCAAGTGTACTGTAGATATAAAATTTATCATATCAGCATGGGATCGGGTCGAAGCCTATAATAATGGAAAAGAGTCGATTATTCCCAAAGAGATATTTCAAGAAAAATTACCACTTGTTTATCAGTTTCTCAATACAAACGAAGATTGCTATAATGTACAGTATTGGGGAGTGAGTGCACAGGGAAGTGATTTTCAAGATCCCGATGAAATTGAGAAAATGAGTTATGCAGTAGAAGCCATGGAGCGAGTAAAGGTAGTTGACCCGATGGGAAAAATCAGTTATGATTTGTCTAAAATTTTTATTGAGTAAGGATGAGGGTGAATGGATAGAAAAATTCAAATACATCAGGTATTGCACGGATATCGTAATGGACATCAATTACTTGCATCATCTATGGAATTTTCCTTTTTTGACAGGCGATTATTAGATTCTATGAGTGATGGCGCTGGGATTGATTCGATGAATTGCAAGGATGGCTATATTACGGGCTATATATTGCCAGAATCGCAGAAATATGTCTTAGCAAAGACTTGGTATGCACATGATATGTCAAGACCGGGGTGCGTATGGACGCATTCGCTTATTTTCGATATAGATAGTATTTATCAAATTAAATTTCCAGGAAAAATATTGGAGATATTTCATAGACCTTTTCCAGAAAAATATAATGAGTATGCGGAATCAATTTTGATTAGTCAAGAAGATAATATTAATAGCGTTGAATTAGAAAAATTACAATATACAATATATACGATATATGGAACGGATAGGTCTAGATATGTTGAAATAGAAGACGATAGTTATATTGAGAGTCTTATTTTGGCAGTATGTCATATGCCTAGCAGATTACTTGCAAATTTTAGCTTTTGTACTAATTCCTTGATTAATCGTTGTATAGATGGAAAAAACTTCTCATATCAGATGGTTACAAAAGATAATATTTATAGGGTTTGCGTTAACATGATTGAAGGAAAACTGTATCAACAAAGAGAAGGCGTGGTAGGAAGTCCGGCGTGGGCACGAGAGTATGCGAAAGCAATTGTTTTAGATAATTTGAGAGATATCGAAGTGTTCATGAAAATATTTGACGAGCAGCTTCTTAAGTTTAGTACGTTTAATCAGCTTTTACGTTTATATTTTGTTACAAAGGAACTAGATGAACAATATTCGTTATTTGATTACTATGATATTTTAAAGAAATTGTCGGAAGATGATTATATTTTTTATTTTGAAAGTATAAGAAATGAATTGGTGCATGGTGATTATTTTGATGATTTATTTCTTAACGATTTTATGGAGATGATAAGTATAGCAGAGAAAAGCAAAAAAAAGTTTAAAAAAGAGGATAAAGACAAGTTAGTAAGAAAATTACTGGATAAAAAGATTAATAAAATACCGGAATTTCTGAGTAATTATATACATGGTACATTGGGTAAACAAGGAGCAAGTATAGCACAGGCGATTATTATGCAAGCAAAGCCAGAAAATCTAAAGCAGATTAGTAATATGGACCATGATATTGTTGTTGTTGCGGTAGCTACTAATAATAAACTGATTATGTCACAAGATATTTGGAGCTTATCTCGAAATTATCAATGCGATGTTATAAATGTGCTAGACTCTGCAATCACCTATGATGAATGGCTTAAAATTCTGGCACTTATTTTGAAAATAGGAAAAGAAGATATTTCAGAGGCAGTATATAATAAGGCACAGGATAAGCTTGTTCCGGCATTATTAGAGTTATTTCATAAACAAACAGAGATACAATATATTGAACAAGCATATATTTGGGACAGATATTTGTTAGCAGATCAAGTAAGATTGACCTGCAATTTATTACAAATTGCACAGATGGATATTAAAAAGCATTTACTATTGAAAATTGATACATATAATAGTGAGATAAGAAATGCAATTTCAGCACATGATTGGGTAAAGTTATTAAAATCTTGTAGGTTGGAAAGTGTTTTTGAAAAACAAGATATGGCAATCAAGATATTACCTCTTATATTAGGGGGTGATGAGATGTACCCTGACGATATTGTTGCTTTTTCTTTTGTGGTTGTTCATAAAGCCTTGGCAGAATCTCAAATACCATATGAAGATTGGAGTTTATTTGAGAATATGTTGCCGGCAGTAGAGTTATGCTACTCTTGGGATAAATGCTTGCGATTGAGGAAGGCCTTTGAAAACAGAGGCTATGATGTTAATAGATTATTCTGTGAGTTTGACAATATGTATTAGGCATTCAAATTGTTAGAAAGCGCAAGATGTGTTCGCGTATTATTATAAGTGTGAACTTCGAAAACAGCTTTATCAAGAAATCCGTGCCTTAGGGACGGGATTTCTTGATATTAGTATATTGACGAGTTCCATGTACTCCTTAATTCCGAGTATTCAGCGAAGTATTTACAGCAGCTTTGGAAAAAAGTGAGAAAGCAGGGCGGTCTGTGTACGGGTATTACGCAGAATGTGGTAGACCTTTTACAGAATTACACTGCAACCACTATGCTTGCAAACTATGAGTTTGTGGCACTCTTAAAGCAGGCAAACACAGACAGTTCCAAGATGGCAGAGGTAATCGGTGTTTCAGAGGCTCAGCTTCGTTTCGTAACCAATACTTCTTCGGGTATGGGCATTATTAAATGCGGTTCGGTAGTAATTCCATTTGATAATCAGATCAGCAAGGATACAGACCTTTACAGACTGTATAATACGAATATTCACGAGAAGATCGCGGAACAGAAGAAGCTTTTGAATGTATCCAATTAGTTTTATTAATATCATATTGAAAATTATAATCAGCCACGAAATGAAATTTATTTTATTGACGGCTGATTATAATTTATGTATAATGAATTTATGATTGGAAGAAAAAAAGAACAAGAAGAATTTAATAACATTTACAACAGTAATCGTGCACAATTGGTAGCGGTTTATGGACGACGTAGAGTTGGTAAAACCTATCTGGTGGACGAGACCTTTAAAGGGAAAATAGCATTCAGACATGCCGGACTATCACCAATAGAAGTAGAGAAAGGAACTTCTACAAGTCCATTGAAGGCACAACTGAAACATTTTTACAATTCCCTATTGCTTCATGGAATGAAGAAAGATGAATGCCCTGATAACTGGTTGGATGCATTTCTAATGTTGGAAATGCTCTTAGAAAGCAAGAACACATCTGAAAAGCAGGTTGTATTTTTGGATGAGTTACCTTGGATGGATACACATAAGTCAGGGTTTATTACAGCATTTGAAGGTTTTTGGAATACTTGGGGATGTCATAGGGACAATCTTATCGTAATTGTTTGCGGTAGTGCGACCTCATGGATTACAGATAACTTAATTAATAATCATGGTGGTTTGTATAATCGACTTACTTACGAAATGAAATTGTCTCCATTTTCATTAGGAGAATGTGAACAGTATTTTGCTGAGTCAGGAATTAAAATGTCACGGTATGATATTGTGCAGGCTTATATGATAACTGGTGGCATTCCATATTATTTAAGCTATTTTAAGAAAGGAAAGAGTTTGTCCCAGAATGTTGATGAGCTATTCTTTGCAAAAACTGCAAAATTGAAAAATGAGTTTGAACGCTTATTTTTGTCAATTTTTAATCGACCGGAATTAATGATGGTAATTGTCAAATGCTTAAGCACAAGAAATGCTGGATATACAAGAAGTGAGATTGCATCTAAAATTGGGTGTTCTACGGGTGGAACATTTTCACAAGCTTTAAATGCTTTGATTGAAAGTGACTTTATTGTAAAATATGTTCCCTTCGGGTATAGCAAAAGGAAGGAACACTATAAACTGGTGGACCCATTCTGCATGTTTTTCATTAAATTTGTAGAAAACAAAACAAAACTCAATGGAGTATTTTGGCAACAAAATCAGGTTTCTCAAAGTGTAGTATCATGGCGTGGATTTGCATTTGAAGGAGTGTGCTTCAATCATATTAATCAGATTAAGAGTGCTCTTGGAATAAGCGGGGTGAGTGCGACTTATTCTGCATGGTCAAAAAGGGAAGACGACGAAGATGGAACACAGGTTGATTTGATTATTGAGAGAAAAGATAACGTTGTGAATATGTGTGAGATTAAATTTTATGGGAATGATTTTAGTGTAAATAAGGATTACCATAAGATTCTGATTAATCGACAAGAGTTATTGTCTAAGGAATTATCGCCTAAAATGATTATTCATAATACTCTCATTACAACCTATGGACTAAAATATAATGAGTATAGTAGTTTCTTTGATAATGTAGTTGTCTTGGATGATTTGTTTTTGTAAGAATACACATTATTATCAGCCACGAAAAAACATAATTGTTTTTCACGGCTGATAATATATTTTTAGTAAAAAAGCATAGCCGTTATGGAAAAATAATTGCTCCATAGCGGCTAATTTTATGCCCAGAGGGAGGTGAGAAAGTTGAAGATTAAGAAAGTGGATGATAAGCCAATGGTGTAAAGTAAACGTCAAAACCTGCGCCTTGGCTAATTAGTTTTTTTATGCCACACTCT
>ENA-ORPK01002930-ORPK01002930.1-human-gut-metagenome-genome-assembly--contig:-NODE-2930-length-11131-cov-2.887505_pt1 | contig 11131 bp, 14 predicted proteins | sample MGYA00242139_ERZ509068 | MGnify/ENA primary metagenome ERZ509068 (study PRJEB26280, sample SAMEA2338687) | human gut metagenome | biome: human gut; feature: human-associated habitat; material: faeces... | reverse complement strand
AAAAAGACTATGTTTCGGCTATGTACCAACTTCCTAACAAAATTTTTAGTCAATGGGCCGAGTCTATAGACAATAGTCTTGATTATTTAGTTGAAGAAGTCATTGCTTGGCAAGAAGAACCTGACTTTGAAGGGAAAAAACTCTCACGCGAGGATATTCTGCGATTCTTCCAGGAAGTATCTTTAAATATGCTGCTAAACCTGTTCCAGCTGTTTCGTGTGAGTGGAATCGAATATGAGCGTCTGCGCCAAGGATTTCTCTTGCACGCTTGATTGTTTCGTAAACTTTTCTTGGGTTGGAAGTTCCTGATGCATCTTTGTAGGCAAGACTGTCAAACGGAATTCCAGCATCAAGAATGTTCCTCAAAACTTTTTCATAAAAATCAGCGTCGTGTGCACCTGTACAGCCGATAGGAAGTTCCATCATTGTAATTGTAACTTCGTGTCTCAGACCGTTGTCTTTTATACATTGTCCTGAATATATCAGATTGTTTACATCATTCAAGGCGTCAAAGTTTCTGACTGTTGTAACGCCATGTTTTTTGAACATTTTTGCGTGTAGATTAATGATATCACGAGGTTGGGAATCAAGCCCTACTACGTTTACACCTCTTGCTAAACTTTGTAAAGTGATATCAGGCCCGACAGTAGCTCTGATTTTGTCCATTGTTTCAAATGCATTTTCTCTGCAATAAAAAATCGGAGCTTGAAAACGAGCACCACCAGCAACTTCAAAATGGCGAATTCCTGCATCTACCGCTGCTTTCAATGCCGGTAGAAAATCGCCAACCAAAACTCTTGCCCCATAAACCGACTGAAACCCATCTCTAAAAGATGTGTCCATTACTTTAATCTGTTTTTTACCCATATATTTATCCTTCCTAAACTTATTTTCTTGCCATTATTGCAGCTAATGCTACTGCTATTGCCTCATCATCGGAGTTAGAGGCAACTTTTTTATTTGTATTTGTAACTTCAATTTTCTCCGGAAAAATTTCGTTCAAATATAGAACTATTTTGGACATAATTCGCATTGACGCAATTAAAATGCATAGGAATGCGAGTACTGTCCCCATGCCAATAGCCATTAGTGTAAGACCAAGCATAAAATTTTCGCTCATAATATATCTCCCATTGTTAATATAAACTCTTCATTTTTATTTTCTAAAATAAGTTCGCCAAAATTGTTTATTTCTTTAGCTATTCCTGTTTTTTTCTTGTTAAATACCTGTACAGAAATTTCCCTGCCGAGAAAATTACATTTCTCTATATAATATTTTTTTATCATAACAAAGCCTTGTTTGAGAAATTCTTCATAGTTCTTAAAAAATTCATGCAATAGTTTTTTAGTGAATAGATTTTTATCTATATATTCTCTTTCAAGTTCTATATTTAATGCGGTTGCAACTCTTTCTTTAATTTGTTTTAAATCCTTTTTATCAGCATTTAGGTTTACTCCGATACCAAGAACCAAACCTTTAAATTTGCTTCCTTGCATGACTGTCTCAGATAAAATTCCAGAAATTTTACCACTATTAACCATGACATCGTTTGGCCATTTTATTTTAGGAGAAAGCCCGTATTCTTCTAAAACTAGTGCTAAAGTAACCGATAAATATTGTGTCAAATTAGAATAAACTTCTTCAAAAGAGTTTGACGGTTTTAGGACAATTGTCATGAATAAGTTTCCCTCGCCTAAATCAATCCATTTTCTGTCAAATCTGCCTCGTCCGCATGTTTGCGCTTTGGCGATGATGACAGTTTTGTCTTCAAGCCTATCCAGATTTTCTTTAGCATAAAGGTTGGTAGAATTTACTTCTTCCAATTCAATGATATTCATTTTATCCCCTAACATATAATTTATACTATTATACTAACCTAAACAAAAAAAATTTGCGATTTTTTTTTTACGAGTTAAAATAATGGCACGAGGGAGAGAAAAACATGGAACATTGGATTTACACGACGAATATTTTAGGGCATGCTATATCCTTAAATTTGGATACCATTTTTACAATGTGGTTTGCCATGGTTGTTGTAATTGGTTTTGCCCTACTTGCAACTCGCAATTTGTCGATTATTCCGAACAAACTTCAAGCAATTTCTGAAATGATTATGAATTTCTTTTACGGAACGCTTGATACAATGGTTACGACTGAAAATCGTCGTCATGTTCCACTTGTTGCTTCTTTATTCTTATTTATTGTGACTGCAAACCTTATGGGACAGTTGCCTTTGAGAATAATTCATTTGAAATCGGGAGCAGAATTCGCTTCTCCGACTAACGATATTAACTTGACTGCTGCGATGGCAGTTATTGTACTAATATATTATGTTGCAATGGGAATTAAGGCAAAAGGTCCTAAATTCTTCTTGCACGAATTGAGTTTCACAGGAATTGTAATGGCATTAGTCGAAGTACTTGAAATGTTTACAAGACCACTAAGTTTGGCAATCCGACTTTTTGCGAACATATTTGCGGGTGAAATTCTTGTTTCAATTGCATTAGGTGCATTGGCTTATTTCTTGCCGTTGCCGATTATGTTATTTGAAATTTTGGTTGCCTTCATTCAGGCAACAGTATTTATGATGTTGACGATTGCCTATATCGGCTCGGCAACAGGAGATGAACATTAAGTAGAATTAGTATAAATTGTCGAAAGACAAAAGGAGAGAAAAATGGTAGATACAGCAGCAGTTTCACAAATGGCACACTTAGGTGCAGGTATTGCAATCGGTTTTGGTGCAGTTGGAGCAGGACTTGGTATCGGATTTGCTACAAAAGGTTTGATGGACGCAGTTTCAAGACAACCGGAAGTTGCCGGTAAAGCATTCGGTTTCTTCTTGTTGGGTGCAGCTTTGTCAGAAGCTTGTGCTTTGTACGCTTTCGTTATCGCATTTATGTTGTTAGCAAAGTAAGCAGCTAAGCGGCTAAGAAGCGAGGCAGCTAAGCAAAACTGCTAGTAGGAAGGATAAGAGCGGGAACAAGCGTTTAGAAAATTGAATGAATGTCTATAAGGATTTCGAATAAGCGCAGTGACTAACGTTCAACTCCCAAAATTACACCGATATTTACGCAGAGGGTAAAAAAAATGGAATTTAACGCAACATTTTTAGTATCAGCAATAAGTTTTATAATATTCACGGTTATAATGAACAAGATTTTTTATAAGCCGTTGGAATCTGTCATGGACGAACGTCAAAGAGTAATTAATGACGCGAAATCTGATGCTTTGAATTCTGATAATAGAGCAAATGCGATATTAAAGGATAGAGATGAAAGATTAAACAAATCTTTGGCTGAGTCAAAGAAAATTGTCGCTGATAAAGTAAATGAAGCAAATGAAAATTCCAAGATGCTAACAAACAGTGCAAAACAAAAATCACAAGATGAAATTTCAACTGCCAAGTCAAACTTGAAAGATGGGGCTTTGAAAACAACTGTGGAGCTTAAATCTAAGGTTAAAGATTTGGCAGAAGTAATTTCATCAAAAGTGCTCGGCATGGATTGTCACATTGAAAATGCCGACAATGAACTTGTAAACAGGATACTTAACTAATGAATGAATTGGTAAATTTTTGGAACATCATAGTAGAATCAAATACATTTAATTTTGCAGTATTGCTAATTATTTTTGCGGTGCTTTATAAAAAATTAAATGTCGCAAGTGGTGTTGAAAAAATAAAACAAGGGATTATTAAATCAATTGAAAATGCTAAATCTGAACAAGAGAGTGCAAAGGGACGTTTGCTAAATGCACAAAAATCAATTGAGCATATTGATGAAGAAATTGCGGGACAATTGAAAGATGCCACAAATCGTGCAGAAGGGATTGCAAAACAGATTTCTGCCGATACTGATGAGAAAGTTAAGTTGATTGAAAAAAATATTGAAAGAGTTATCGGTGCGGAAGAAAAAACTATTTCTGCAAAGATGACTGAAAAGACTTTGAATGCATCTGTTGAGCTTGCGAAAAGACATATTCAAGGATTGTTGGATAATAATCCTGATTTACACAACAAGTTCATAGATGAAAGTATTGAAAACTTAGGCAGGATATAATTTATGAGTACAGAAGTTAAAATTTCAACATCAGCTAAAAATTATGCTAATTCGTTGCTCCAAGTCGGAAAAGATGGAGTGATGTCTTATGATGATATTTTGAATGATTTGAATACGGTGAAAGAAATTGTTTCAAGTTCAACAGAACTTACTCAGGTTATGGAAAATTCAGCGGTTTCTGACAATACTAAATACGAGATTTTGGACAGTGTTTTTTCAGGTCAGATTAATGATAAATTGATAAATTTCTTGAAAGTTCTGATTGATAAAAACAGATTTTATGAGTTAAATCAAATTGTTGAGGCGTATTCTTGCGAAGTTGATGAAATTCATAATGTAAAAAGGGTTGAAGTTGTTTCAGCTGTTGAAATTTCTGATGATAGAAAACAAAGATTGGTTGAGAAGCTTCAAAACAAATTACAAAAAACAGTTATTCCAAACTGGAATGTTGATAAAGATATTATTGGCGGTTTGATAATCAGAATTGGCGATGATGTCGTTGACAACAGTTTGCGAAATAAGTTAGAAAATTTAAGTAAAAATATAATATAGAGGGAAAATTATGGCACTTATTAAACCAGATGAAATTAGTTCTATAATTAAAAGCAAAATCGAAAACTTTGAGCTTCAATCACAAGTATCAAACACAGGTACTGTAATTGAAGTTGGTGATGGTATTGCAAGGGTTTACGGACTAAGAAATGTAATGTCAAATGAACTTGTAACGTTTGAGGACGGCAAGGACACTCTCGGAATTACGATGAACCTTGATGAAGATAATGTTGGTATCGTAATTTTGGGTGAATATACACAGATTAAAGAAGGTATGACTGTTAAAACAACAGGTAGAATTGCATCTGTTCCAGTTGGTGACGCACTTATCGGTAGAATTGTTGATCCAACAGGTAAACCGATTGATGGTAAAGGTGAAATCAATTCTGATAAAACTAGACCAATCGAAAGAGTTGCGCCAGGTATTGTTGCAAGAAAATCTGTTCATCAACCTTTGCAAACAGGTTTGACGGCGATTGACGCTTTAACTCCTATCGGTCGAGGACAACGTGAGTTGATTATTGGCGACAGACAGACCGGTAAAACTGCAATTGCGCTAGATACAATTATTAACCAAAAAGGTCAAAATGTAATTTGTATTTATGTTGCAATCGGGCAGAAAGCTTCTACTGTTGCACAAATTGCAAAGACATTGGAAGAACACGGTGCAATGGAATATTCAATCATTGTATCAGCAACGGCTAATGAGGCTGCGCCTTTGCAATATATTGCACCGTTTGCAGGTGTTGCAATTGGTGAAGAATTTATGGAACAAGGCAAAGATGTTTTGATTATTTATGACGATTTGTCGAAACACGCTCAGGCTTACCGTGCAATGAGTTTGCTTCTTAAAAGACCACCAGGACGTGAAGCTTACCCTGGAGATGTTTTCTATCTTCACTCAAGACTTCTTGAACGTGCTGTAAAATTGAATGATGAATTGGGTGGCGGAAGTATTACAGCTTTGCCGATTATTGAAACTCAGGCTGGTGACGTGTCTGCATACATTCCAACTAACGTAATTTCAATTACTGACGGACAGATTTTCTTGGAATCTAACTTGTTCAACTCTGGTGTAAGACCAGCTATTAACGCAGGTATTTCTGTATCTCGTGTTGGTGGTGCTGCTCAAACCAAAGGTATCAAACAGGTTGCAGGTCAGTTAAGACTTGATTTGGCACAGTATAACGAACTTGCGGCATTTGCTCAGTTTGCATCTGATTTGGACGCTTCAACAAAAGCTCAGTTGTTGAGAGGTGAAAAACTTACAGAAGTATTGAAACAGCCTCAATACAATCCGTTGAGTGTCGCAGAACAAATTACGATTTTGTTTGCTGCAAACGAAGGTGTTCTTGATGATGTTCAAAATACTGATATTGCTAAGTTCAAGAAAGAATGGTTTGCATTCCTTGACACTAATATGTCAGGACTTGTTGAAAAACTTAATGGTGGTGCAAAACTTGAAGACGCTGATAAAGCTGAATTGAGAGATGCATTGACTAAATTCAAGAAAACATTTTAATAGAAATTAACGATATTAGATATAGTGGTTTTGGTAGGTTGGGCATACTTGCCCGACACGCCTGAACAAAGTATAAATGTTGGTTGGAGGTTATTCCACCAACATCATAAATCGATTATTCAAATAAAGCCCGACAAAAGGTAAAAAATGACAAATTTAAAAGATATTAAAAACAGAATACAAAGTGTTCAAAGTACGCAAAAAATTACTCGTGCGATGAAAATGGTTGCAGCGGCAAAGGTTAAGAAGGCTGAAAATACTGTTAAGGCATCAAGACCTTTTACAACAGAATTGACTTCGATGTTTAAAAAACTTTTGGCATCAGTTGGTGCTTATAGTTCTCAATCATTAAAGATTAAACTTGCGATTGATAATTATCCTGAGCTTTTGCAAGTTCGAGAGATTAAGACTGTCGGATTGCTTGTAATTACTTCGAATAAAGGGCTCGCAGGTGCTTATAATGCAAATGTTGTGCGTAAGACTTTGCAAACTATTAAAGATTACAAGGAACAAGGAATTAAAACAATTCTTTTTGTTGTTGGACAGAAAGGAATATCAACTCTTAGACGTAAATGTAAAGATTTGGATTGTGAAATCGTTAAAACTTATTTGAGCGTTGCAAATGAACCGACCGGTGAAGGTGCGAAGCTTGTGATAGAGGATATTGCAGAGTATTTTGTTTCTCATCAGATTGATAAAATCGAGGTTATAACTACTCGTTTTAAAAACATGATGAGTTATTTTGTTGAAAATTGGACGATTTTGCCTTTAAAAGGGTTGAATGATGATCATGAAAAGATTACTGATAATATAATTGAGCCATTGATGGAATTTATGCCTGATATGCACAGTATTTTGCAAAAAATCGTGCCTATGTATATGACAAATATTCTTTTCCAATCGTTGTTGGAAGCACAAGCTAGTGAGCTTGCAAGCAGAATGACAGCAATGTCTGCGGCAACCACAAATGCTGAAAAAATGATTAAAGGATTATCTGTTCAGTATAACAAAACTCGTCAATTTGCTATTACGCAAGAAATTATTGAAGTTGTTTCTGGCGCAAACGCACAATTAGGGTAAGTTTGTAGATATTTTGCATAAATAAAAAAGAATAGATTCTTGAAACAAATTTGCTATTTGATGCATGGTATTTCAAATATGTTTCTGTCAATTTCGTCAAAGTTTTTTATGATTTGAGAAACGGCAGGAATATTTTTATATAAATCCGTACTTTCCATTGATGCTATTGCAATTATTTTCCCAATTCCGGCAGTTCTTGCTGATTCTATTCCAGAAACGGCATCCTCTACTACGATGCAATCTTGCGGAGCAAGTCCTAAATTTTTTGATGCTTTAATATAAATGTCTGGAGCAGGTTTCCCAGGTATCGTTCCATCTGAATATACAATTTTGTCAATGTCAAACCAGTTTGCAAGTTGAAATTCTTCTATAAAAAAGTCAACATTATCTTTTTCTGACATTGTTGCAATTGTGTGTGGAATATTATTTTCTTTTAGGTAGTCTAAAAACTTAATTGCCCCTGGAGCAAGAACAGTATTTTCTTTGTCATTTCGACACATATCTCTATATACAGCTTCTTTTTCTTTTGCAAAGTTTTCAACCATCTCTTTACTCGGTTGTTTCCCAATAAGGTATTTGATAATATCTTCATTGGTTCTGCCAAACATGTAATCACGCATCTCTTCGTCTGTGAAACCAGGTGTTCTCAAGCGCTTTGAAAATTCTCTCCATGCATCTTGGTGCTTTTCTGAATCCCAAAATAACGTGCCGTTAAAATCAAAAATTATACCTTTAAACATTTGTTCCTCACTGATTGTCAATTAATTTATTGTAGTATTCCATATAAGTTTTTGCTTGCTTTTCTTTGTTTAACTTTTTGTATACGTATGCAAGGTTGTAGTGGAAATCTGCGACATTGTTTTTGTAATCAGTTGCAGTTAATAATTCAAATTTTGCCTTGCTGTATTTTCCGAGTTTTATATATGCACAGCCCAAATTGTAATGGGCATAAGCATATTCAGGCTTTATTTTTATAACCTTTTTATATTCCTCAATAGCCATATTGGGGCGTCCGTCATTTAGGTATATGTTCCCTAAATTGTAATGGGCTTTATAGAAATTATCATCAGCTTCAATTGCTTTATTATACATAAATATTGCTTCGTCAACTTTCCCTTGGTCTTGCAAAATATTTCCGAGTAAAAGCCAATTTTGTGCTGTTCTTTCTTCTTCCGGAATTGTTAAGAACAAATTGAATGCACCTTTAATATCGTTTTCTGCATAAAGGACATTCGCTTGATTGGTAATGTTCAAGTATTTTTCAGATTGAACTACACTACTTGCTTTTTGAGTGTTCTTTTTTAATGGAATTGAAGCTTGGCAGTTTGCACTGAATATTAATAAAGCTATAAGTATGTACAAAAATCTTCTCATAAGAGGATTATAAAATAAATTTGAAAAAATATCCACAAAAATTTGACGAAAATTTTAAATGTTACATAATGTCATTGATGTCTCTTTTACTGATTTAATACCTGCATCTTAACTCCTTAGTGCAGGTATTTTTTTATAGCAAAATAAAAGAGGTTGAATTGTTCAACCTCTACACACACTTTACACTATATTAAGGGTTAGGAATTTAAAAAAATTAAGGAATTAGGTTTATAATTATTAATTATTAATTATAATAAATTTGTTTTAAGCATTTGATTTTGCAGTTCCGATTGCTGTTGCCAAACCAACGCCTGCACCGATTAATGCTGCGATGAATGGTTTATTCTTCAAGCCTTTCCAAAAGCCTTTCAAAATCCAGCCTGCACTTACTGCTGCGGTTCCGCCAATCACTGCTCCACCGGCAACATTACCTGCAATCTTTTTAGCTTTTTCTGATCTGCCGACAGGTTGACCTGTTAATTCGGAGATGTTTTCTTCTGCTGTTTTCTTATCGGCGATGCCTAGTGTTAATGTTTGTAAGAAACCTTGAGTGAATGAACCTCTGCCATGTTGTCTGATGTCATCAGTTACAGATACTCCTCCGGTCAATTGCTTATACATAGTCGCTGCACGGTTTGCAATTTCTTCTTCTGAACCTCCGCCATACATTGCTCTTACGCTTTCTTTAAAGTTTGCATAAGCGCCTTGAATTTGTTGTTGTTCGTTGGTCATTATTTTCTCATGAAGGATAGCTGCTTGTTTTTGAATACCTTCTTGAGGAGCATTCAATCGAAGGTCAGCATTACGCCACTTTTGTTGTTGATGAACTTGATTATCAATCATGAAGTCTTGATACTTCTCATAGTTCTTGTAGTAGTCTTCGTAGCTACCAGTTGAACCTCCCATTGTAGGATAACCACCGGTAATTGGGTAACCGCCCATCATTCCGCTGCCGAATACACTTCCATTCATTGTCATCATTGGATTAATTGCTCCCATCATTGGTGTTCCTAATGAACCCATTGGTGGATACAAGTCCAAATCTGTCAAATCATTTAACGCTATCTGGTTATTGTATAAGTTCGGATAAAGTCCGTACATATTCGCAGCCATATTAAAGTCTGCCATAACCTAACCTCCAAATTGAATTTTCTAACCTACCTTACTTATATAAAAACATTTACTTTTTAAAAATTGCTTTTTACAAAGGATAAATGTTACAATTTCGTAACAATAATGTATTGCATGTTTTGTTCTAAGTGTGTAAAATGCTTATATAATGAGGTAAAACAGGTGAAAAAGTTTTTTTCAGGATTATTTACAATTTTAGTAATTTTAGCAATCGGCGCACTTGTGTATTTGCATCCGGTGTTTTTTAATAAACAATTAGATAAAATACGAGGCATATATTATGTGCACAAAGGTGATAAAGAATTAAAAAAACTAAAACTGCAAAAAGCAATCGGTTATTATAACAGGGCTGTACAGCTTTACCCAGAACATTACACGGCTTGGTATAATTTAGGGAATCTTTATGTTGTATATGAAGATTATTATTCTGCAGTAGATGCTTATGAAAAAGCATTTGAGTATAATCCAAAAATGATTGTTGCACGGATGAATTATGGTATCGTTTCGGCTGAAAAACTCGGCGATTTTGATGGTGCAATCGGACAATACAATGAAATTTTAAAAACCAAAAGACATTTACTGTCTATCCCGTTTGTTTATAGCAATAGAAAGAGTTATAAAGTTAATAAAGGGCTTGCTTATTACAACAGAGGAGTTGCTTACAAGCAAAAATCTGTTTATTTAGAAGATGAGTGGGAATATAAACGTCAATATTTACAAAAAGCGTTAGAATCGTACAAGCAGGCTTGTAAAATTCTAAAAAGAGATTACGATGCAAGGTACAATTTAGCATTAACCTATCATCTCTTAGGAGATTATAAAGAAGCTGGACTTACTTATTGTAAAGCAATAGAATTAAATCCTATGAATTATGAAGCTCATTATAATTTAGCAGTATTACTAAGACATTTAAAATATTATAAAGAGTCTTTAGATGAACTTGAAAAAGCAACGACTTTGATTACAAACGGAGGAGGAAGCAATGTCGCAACTCGCCAACGTTATGTGTTTGATGTTATGAATGATGTAACAAGAACTATTTTAGCTAATTCGGATAGTGATTTAATCGAAAAAATTTCTGATGAACCGGCAGAAACGTCAAACGTAACTTATGTTAACGGTAAAATGGTATTAACAGATGAATTGGACAATGCAATCCTGAAAAACTTTAAAGTTTGCGGAGCAAAGAAAATTTTCCAAGAGGATATTGACGATGCGATGACAGAATACGATGATGTGCGCTATAATGTACACGTTCCGGGCGTTGAATAATTATGAGAAAGGAGATTTATAATGCCAAAAATTTTTGAAAGAGCCGTCGGGGGGGGGGCAATCACGATGGATTGGTAAATGGCTTCAGCGCCGCTTCTTTTAAGACACATAGAGGCAAAGATGCCAAGAGGCATAGTT
>ENA-ORPK01002929-ORPK01002929.1-human-gut-metagenome-genome-assembly--contig:-NODE-2929-length-11131-cov-7.739437_pt1 | contig 11131 bp, 11 predicted proteins | sample MGYA00242139_ERZ509068 | MGnify/ENA primary metagenome ERZ509068 (study PRJEB26280, sample SAMEA2338687) | human gut metagenome | biome: human gut; feature: human-associated habitat; material: faeces... | reverse complement strand
AGTGATATGCCTACGGCGTGATATTGCTTTCGCAGTGATATTGTCTTCGACAGTGGTATTGCGTTGCAGTGATATTTGTCCTTCGGGCAAGTTATGGATAAAAAAAACACCGCAACTTCGGCTGCAAGCCGAAATATAACTTTGGCGACAGCCAAAATATAACTTGCGTAGCAAATATAACTTTGACGAAGTCAAAATATAACTTGCGAAGCAAAAACTACGGCGCAGCGATTATTTATCGCTACGCCGTAAACGGTTTCTTGTCTTTCATTTTTTAATTCAACTTGTGTTTTATCGCGTCCACAATCATATCAAAAGCAACCTCGTTATATCCACCTTCCGGCACGATGATATCGGCGCGTTTCTTTTCCGGCTCGATAAACCTTTCGTGCATCGGTTTGACGGTCGTAAGGTACTGCAAAACGACGGAATCGAGGCTCCTGCCTCTTTCCTTGACGTCGCGGATAATGCGCCTTAAAATCCTTACGTCGGCGTCCGTGTCGACAAACACTTTGATGTCGATAAGGTCGCTGAGCGCAGGGTTTTCAAAAAGGAACAGCCCTTCCAGAATGATTATTCTTTTTGGTTCCACCGTGACGGTTTCCTTATCGCGCTTGTACTCGGCGTAGTTATAGACGGGACACTCGATGGTTTCGCCCGCTTTAAGGCGTCTTACGTCGTCGGTAAACCGTTCCATATCGAACGAATCGGGGTGGTCGTAATTTATCTGCACGCGCTCCTCAAACGATTTATCGGGAAAGTCCTTGTAATAACTGTCCTGCTTAATTATGACGGAGTTGTTTTTGAAAACCTCGTTCAGGCGTTGTGCGAGCGTGGTTTTGCCGCTGCCCGTGCCGCCCGTAAAACCAATTACGATACTGTTCATAACTCTTTTGCTTTTTCCTGTTCGGCTTTCTTTTTCAGCCAGCATTTTCTGCACATCGCGACGTACCTGTCGTTGCCGCCGAGACACACCTGTTCGCCCGAATACACGACGTTGCCGTCATCGTCAAGGCGCGCGTTGACGGTTGCCTTCGCGCCGCATTTGCACACCGATTTGATTTCGGTAATGGACTCGGCAATTTCAAAAAGTCTGCGACTCCCCGGGAACAAGTGCGTCAAAAAGTCGGTGCGAAGACCGAAGCACAGCACCGGCACGTTGAAGTCGATGACGATTTGTCCGAGTTCGTCCACCTGTTCTGGCGTCAGAAACTGGCACTCGTCCACGATGATGACGTCGCGGTCGCGGTACTTTTCCTCATACTCCTTATAAAGGTCTTCCTTATCGTTCACGACGACGGCTTTTGCGGTAAGCCCGATTCGCGATTTGACGATTTCCTCTCCGTCGCGCACGTCCACGGACGGTTTCAGAAGCAGCACTTTCATGCCGCGCTCTTCATAGTTAAATTTGGTAATAAGGGCCTGGGCTGTTTTCGAGCAGCCCATCGCCCCGAATTTGAAATATAATTTTGCCATAGTTTAGCGCATACCCTTGTCGTACGGAATCCCCTCCGCTTTCGGCGCGCGCGACTTTTTGGACGTGAACGCCAGAACGATAAGGGAGACGATATACGGCAACATATTGTAAACCGTGCCGCTGATGCCGATATTCGCAAGCCAGTCGATGCCGAGATACACGTTCGACAACGCCCTGAACAAACCGAACAACAATGCGGCAAGCGCGATTCTTATCGGTTTCCATTGACCGAAAATCATGACGGCAAGCGCAAGGAAGCCCGCGCCGGCAACGCCGACGTCGAAGTGCCAGGTGCTGTTTGCCGCGGCGATATAAATAAGACCGCCAAGACCGCCCAGCGCGCCCGAAATAATAACGCCCGCGTATCTCATTTTGTAAACGTTGATACCGACGCTGTCTGCCGCCTGCGGGTGCTCGCCGCAGGAACGAAGTCGCAAACCGAATTTGGTTTTATACAGCACAACCCACGACACAATCAGAAGAATTATCGCAATCACGATAAACCAGCTGAGTTCGAGTTTGCCGATTTTGAAGATAAAGCCGCGCCTTGCGTCGATGTAGTCGAGTATTGCCGAAAAGTTGGAGCCGTTGCTGCGCTTTGTGTTGAACGCTTTGATAAGCACCGTTGCGGTTGCCGTCGCCAGCATATTCAGCGCAGTGCCCGCAAGAGTCTGGTCGGCTTTGAAGTTGATGCACGCCACCGCAAGAAGAAGCGACGAAACCATACCGACAAGCGCGGCGACGATAAGAGTCAGAATTACGATAAGTCCCGGGGGTGTGGTTGCGGGCAACAAAACCATTGTCATTGCGCCGCCCATCGCACCGAAAACCATGATACCTTCAAGGCCGATATTGATAACGCCCGAGCGTTCCGAGAACATGCCGCCGAGAGCAACCAAGGTCAAAACTGCCGCATAAATCAAAGTATATTGAACAAGTAACGTCATTTCTCATCGACCTCCTTTCCGGATTTTTCATCGACAATCGGGGGCATTTCCTCGACCTCCGTTTCGACCTCTTTCTTAAACTCTTCTTCGGGGGTTTCCGAATTATCGTTTATTTCGCCGTCGGACGCGTCGGACGCCGTTTCGGTGACGGTTGAGTCAGCCGCTACTTCCGCCTGTGCGCCTGTTTTTCCGGCGATTTTTTCGGTGAGTTTATTCAGATATTTTTTCATGAATTGTTTGAAGAACAGTACGAACGCGCACAGATAAATAATGATTGCGATCATAAGGTCGGCAACCTGCGGGTTGTAGTACGTCGTGTCGATTTTTGAACCGCCGAGCGTGATATGCTGCACGAAATATCCCGCAATCACAACGCCGATGGGGTTAAGACCGCCAAGGAACGCGACGGCGATACCGTTGAAGCCCATTGCGGGAACGGAGCTTGCCGTCTTGAAGTTTTCGATACCCGTGAGATAGAAAAACGCCGCGCCGAGGGACGCAAGCGCGCCCGAAATCGCCATCGTGAGGATAATATTGCGTTTATCTTTCATACCCGCGTATTTTGCCGCGAATTTATTGTTGCCAGTTGCTTTCAGTTCGTACCCGAAAGTCGTTTTGTTCATTACGATAAGGACGATAATCGCAATAATTATCGTGAAAATAATCGCAATCGTGACGTATTTGTTTTTATTGAAGGCGTCGCTCAGACCGCCGGACGGAATGAGTGCATTCGGCGCGTTTTTGAACAACGAGTGCGTTTCCGACAAAGTCGGGTTCATTGCTTTCGGATTGCTCAGCATGATATTTGTGAGATACAGCCCTATCCAGTTTGTCATAATGCAGGCGATGACTTCGTTCACGTTGAACAGCGCCTTGAACAATCCGGAAAGCGCACCCCAAAGCGCGCCCATCAATGCGGCAACGATTATGCACGCGTACCAGGGAAGTTGCCACACGAGCGCGGCATAAAGCGAAAAGCAAATGCCGATGCAGTACTGCCCGCCGACGCCGATATTAAACAAGCCCGCCTTATATGCAAACATTACCGAAAGTCCGCACATAATAAGCGGCACGGATTTCACCAGTGTCGAGCCGAAATAATATAATTGCTTTTCGGGACTGGTATAATATCCAAAGTTTTTGAGTATCGTTGCCATTGCCTTGCCGGCGTTTTCGGCATTGATACAAACGAGAATGAGATATCCGAGGAATATCCCGAGAAGCGCGCACAATATCGACGAAATTACCGTCTGCGTGCCTTCTTTTTTGACAAAAGTCAACATTTTGGGCTCATTGCCGTCGGTCTGGACGAATAACGACTTGAACCAGCGTTTTGTTTTTTCACCGAAGTTTTTCATTGTTCGTCCTCCTTGTTGTTTTCAGAGTTATCGCGCTTTGCGCCGGCCATATACAAACCGAGTTCCTGCACCGTGGTTTTCTTCGGATCGAGTTCGCCCACGATTTCGCCCTCGTACATTACAAGGATTCGGTCGCTCAGATTCATTACTTCGTCGAGTTCCAGCGATACAAGCAGTACGCCCGCCCCCGCGTCGCGGTCTTTCACGATTTGCGAGTGGATATATTCGATTGCGCCGACGTCAAGTCCGCGTGTGGGCTGTACGGCAATCAGGAGTTTATGCTCGCGGTCGAGTTCGCGCGCGACGATTGCCTTTTGCTGGTTGCCGCCCGACATGCTTCTGACCATTGTTACGGAGCCTTGTCCGCTTCTGACGTCGTACTGTTCGATAAGTTTGTCGGAATACTTCCTGACCGCTTTCTTTTTAATGAAACCGACTTTTTCAAACTCTTTTTGCCAGTATCGTTGAAGCACCATATTTTGTTCCAGTGTATAATCCAATACAAGCCCGTATTTATGCCTGTCTTCGGGGATATGGCTCATGCCCGTTTTGCTGCGCTTTCTTATCGGTGCTTTCGTGATATCCTGTCCGCAAAGGGTGATTCTTCCCTTCACGTCGGCGTTCGGATCAAGGTCCTGCGCCTTGTTTTTATTGAACAGCAAAACGAGTTTGTTCCAAAGAGCAACGGCTTTTGCCGCAACCGTTTCGCCGAATTTTTTCAGTTTTTTCCAAATCTCTTTGCCAAGTTCGACAAAGAAGAATTTCAGCTGTTCCCCGCACTGCGTAAAGAATAATTTCGCGCGTTCCTGCTTTTCGACTTCTTTCAGTTTTTGCCATACGGGTTTTTCAACGTGCTCTTCGACCTCTTCTTTGACGTTGGGCGCAAGTTTTTCAAGCCCCGTTATGCCGTAAACAAGTTCGGTCTGACCGTTGCCGTCAATGCCCGCGATACACACGATTTCGCCCGCATGCACCTGAAAACTCACGTCCTTTACGGCAAGTTTTTTGTGAATCTTGCTTTCGACGCACAGTTTATCGACGTCCAAAACGACGTCGCCGGGAATCGCCTCGTCCTTATCGACCTCAAACTTCACCTGGCGACCGACCATCATTTCGGAAAGTTCTTCCTTTGTCGTGTCCTTGATTTCGACGGTGCCGATGTACTTGCCCTTTCTTAATACGCTGCAACGGTCGGCAACCGCCATAATTTCGTTGAGTTTGTGGGTGATGAACAAAATCGACTTTCCTTCCGCCGCAAGGTTTTTCATAATCTTCATAAGTTCGTCGATTTCCTGCGGGGTAAGGACTGCCGTCGGCTCGTCAAAAATCAGGATTTCGTTGTCGCGGTACAGCATTTTCAAAATTTCGACGCGCTGTTGCATACCGACCGTAATATCTTCGATAATCGCGTCGGGATCAACCATAAGACCGTACTTTTCGGAAAGCGCGACAACCTTTTCGCGCGCCTCTTTTTTTGTCAGAAAGCCCGCCTTATTAGGTTCCGCCCCAAGGATAATGTTGTCAAGTACGCTGAACACTTCCACAAGTTTGAAGTGCTGATGCACCATACCTATGCCAAGAGCGGTTGCGTCGTTGGGATTATTGATTTTTACGACCTGTCCGTTTTTCAGAATTTCGCCTTTTTCGGGCTGATACAAGCCGAACAACACCGACATTAGCGTGGATTTTCCGGCGCCGTTTTCACCAAGAAGGGCGTGAATTTCCCCGCGTCGAAGTTGCAACGTAATATCGTCGTTTGCGATAATTCCGGGGAATTCTTTCGTGATATGGCGCATCTCGATGACGAAGTCTTCGGATGCGTCATTTTTTACATAGTTTTCTGCCATATCGATATAACCTCAAAATTGATATTTTTATTATACTATATATCGGCTGTCTTTTCAAGAAAATTATATATATTTAATGTTTCACCGCATAAAAAAAAGGAAGGCAAAGCCTTCCTTTCTTTTTGGTTTTCGATTAGTGAATGTTAGCCTGCGTGGTTACGGTAATCTTTGTTGCGGGCATGTTTGCAGTATCGGTAGAGATATTGTAAATGCCTGCCTCGATTCTGCGAACAAGGTCTTTATAATCATCGATTGTAAAGTTTGTCATCGACCAGGTGTCCATCGGGAGTTGTACGTAGTTCAAAGAAGCGTCGGTACCCGATACCATACCCAGGTTGGAAACTGTGCCATAGTAGTTTTTCCAATTGCCGTCTTTGATTGCTTGAAGAACCGTGTTAACGGTAGGAGCAAGACCTTTCATAGCGGAAGTAATGCACATACCGGGATAATCCTTGTTGATTACGTGACTTTGGTCGCTGTCAACGCCGATGACTTTACCATTGACTTTTGCAGCCGCTTCGCAAGCAGAAGTAAAGATGCCGCCGCCGCATGCGAATACGACTTCTGTTCCGCCTTTATACCAAGTTTCCATCGCCGCGGTGATTTCGGGAGTTCCATTGAATTTGCCACCGTATACGTAGTTTACAGAAACCTCGTTTGCAATGTTCATTTCAACAGCAGCAGCATTTGCGCCTTGTACGAAACCGTAACCGAAACGGATAACCGCAGGAACAGCCATACCGCCGAGGAAGCCGAGTTTCTTATAGCCTTCTTTAACGGCAGCATACCCTGCCATATAGCCGGAAAGTTCTTCATGATAAACAAACGTTGCTACGTTGCCGGGGATAGTGTAGTCCGCTCCCAGGTCGCCTTGCGAAACGTCAAGTGCTACAAACGTAACTTTTTCATTTTTTTCGGCAACTTCTGCTACGGTTGCGCCGAATGCATATCCGGGCATTACGATAACGTTGAAGCCTTCCTGGACTGCCTGTTCAACGGACGCGACACGAGCTTCGGTGCTGTCGCCTGCGGGCTTAAAGTACTTGAACGTAAGGCTGTTCGCTTCACAGAAAGCCTTGCTTGCTTCGTAAGTGGTCTGGTTGAAGGATTGATCGGTGATATCGCCGTAGTCGGTAATCATCGCAACTTTCATCGGGCCGTCAGGCTGGGTTGTAACCGGACATTTCAACTTTTGTAGAACCGCCGTTGCCCTTATCTTTGTCCTTGTCGCACGCGGTGAACGCGAGGCAACTTGCAACGATAGCCACAACAAGAAGCGTTACGAGTAATACTTTTTTCTTCATATTCTTCTCCTTTAGGTTTATAATTTAGCAGTTTAGTCTGCTTAACCATCCTTATACATAGCGAAACGGTCAAAGAAAATAACCTCAACCGTTTGTCAATTTGATTATAGCTTATTTCAAAAAACAATGTCAAGACTAAATCAAAATTATTAAAAAGGATTTATTATAATTTTATTTTATACGCGTGTCGTGTTTTTTGCTCAAATAATGAAACCGCAAGTTTATGCGACAATTCGGTTGTAAGAACACACGTTTTTGTAATATTCGACAAATTTCGCAACAAAAAGACGCCCAAGGTTTTCCTCGGGCGTCCGACGTCATTTTTTGAAAAATTATTTGTTCTCGCCAAGAAGTCTGGACAAAAACTCCTTCGTGCGCTCTTCTTTCGGGTTTGTGAAGATGTCTTTCGGCGCGCCTTCTTCGACGATGACGCCCTGATCCATAAACACGACGTTGGTAGCAACGTCCCTTGCAAAAGCCATTTCGTGCGTGACGACAACCATCGTAAGCCCGCTTTCGGCAAGCGTTTTCATAACGGACAAAACCTCGCCCACCATCTCGGGATCGAGCGCGGAAGTCGGCTCGTCAAAGAGCAGCACCTCGGGCTCCATTGCAAGCGCCCTTGCGATTGCGACGCGCTGTTTCTGCCCGCCCGAAAGTTGCCCGGGACGCGCGTCGACGTACGCTTCCATACCGACAAGTCTCAGATACTTCCTTGCCCTGGCTTCGGATTCTTCCTTTGAAAGTTTCAGGACTTTTCTGGGGCCGACCGTGCAGTTTTTCAGTACGTTCATATTTTTGAAAAGGTTGAACGACTGGAAAACCATACCCACCTTTTTTCTGAATTCCGCAGGGTTTTTGGTGTTGACGACGTTCTCTCCGTTCAAAAGGATTTCGCCCGAAGACGGAGTTTCAAAAAGGTTGATGCAGCGAAGAAGCGTGGATTTGCCGCTGCCCGACGCGCCGATTATGCAGGTAACGTCGCCGCGGCGCACGGTGAAGTCGATGTCTTTCAGGACTTCGTGATCGCCAAAAGATTTTCCAAGGTGTCTGATTTCGATGACGACCTCGTTTTGGGCGTTATCCGCGCGGGTTTCGCATTCCGTTTCGTTTATCAAATTATCGTTTCTGATTTCGTCAGTCATTGCCGTTACCTCCGGCGGCGGTCTGCTCACGCAAGATAGAGTCCGCGTCCATATTTTGCGAGCCCTGCACCGTATAGTTCTTTTTGCCGTCCATTTTCTTTTCGATAAGGCGCAGAATACGTGTTATAGTGAAAGTCAGCACAAAGTAGATTATCGCGACAAGCAAATACGTTGCGAAAGTCTGGTAATTTATGGAGTTTATCGTGTACGCCACAAAATACAGTTCGGTAAAACCGATAACGTTAAGCACCGACGTATCTTTGATATTGATGACGAACTCGTTCGCAACGGACGGAAGAATATTCCTTAAAACCTGCGGGATAACGACGTAGAACATCGTTTGCGCGTGCGTCATACCGATTGCGTGCGCGCCCTCGAATTGTCCTTTGGAAACGGATATGATACCGCCCCTGACGATTTCCGCCATGTACGCGCCGGTGTTGATCGAAACGATAAACAAGCCGGCAAAGACTACGTTCAGCGTGACGCCGTTGTTGATAAGCGCAAAGCCCCAGAAAATTACCATCGCCTGAACCATCATCGGCGTGCCGCGGAATATTTCGACGTAAGCCGAAAGTATCCAGTCGGCAGCTTTTTTCAGAACTCGCAGAAACTTGTTTTTCGGCGTGGGCATCGTGCGGAATACGCCGATAAGCAAACCGATGACAAGACCGATTATCGTACCGATTATCGATACGAGCATCGTGTAACCGATGCCCTTGAATATCATCTGGTGATATTTGGCAAATATATCAGCCATTTTTTGAAAAATGTTCATTTTTCTTCCTTAATTACAGTATTATTCCTCAGGTACGGGATCGGGGAGAACGGTTTTACCGGTTGCAAAGAAGGTTGCGTCGCCCATCATTTTGACGCGTTCTGCCGCCGAGATTTTTTTAAGTGCGGCGTTGATTTGGTCTTTGATACTGCTGTTTTTAATCAAACCGATTGCGATTTGCACGTCTGCGGGAGATGCCGAAAAACCGGTATCGTTGTTTTTAAGAGAGATATAGGTAAGTTCATCGTTTGCCGCGCAGTCCGCTTTTGCACCGGGTTCTTCCGCAACGTAACCGTCGATAGCACCGGTTTTAAGAGCGTTGATAAGCGCGGGGAAATCGCTCATCGGAGTTTGAGGCACAATACCGTATTGACCTGCCTGCGCTTGCAATGCGTCGTTGTGGAAAGTGCCGATTTGCGCCGCGATTTTTGCGCCTTTAAAGTCGGCAAGTTTCGTGGCGTTTGCGAATGCCCCGTCCTTTCTTACGACGATGACAAGTTGGCTTGTATAGTATGCGTCGGAGAAATCAATGGCTTCTTTTCTTTCGGCGGTGGGGCTCATACCCGCAATGATCATATCAAGCGATTTTGCGTTGACTGCGGGGATCAGCGCCTCGAATTTATATTTTACGATAACGAGTTCTTTTCCAAGGGCTTCTGCGATTTTTTTCGCAATCATTACGTCATAGCCGTTTGCATAGCCGTCCGCGTTCGAGATTTTGACCGCGCCGTTGGATGCGTCCGTCTGGGTATAGTTAAAGGGAGCATATCCGCATTCCATACCGACGTACAGTTTGCTGTCGTCTTTCTTGTTCTGGCAACCGGTGAAACAGAACACCGCGCCGACAAGCAACAAAGACACGAGCATTACGGAAACAATCGTAGTAATTACTTTTTTCATTTTAGTTACTCCTTTATCTGAAATTTTTTTCAACAACAAAAATCCGTTAGCACGAAAACTAACGGATACAATAAATGCAAAAATGATAAAACTATCAATATTTAACATCAAGCGCTCCGCAAGTTCCCTTGCGACAGTTTGCAACGTATTTCCCTGCAACCCAACGGCAAAATCTTCCGGATAAGACTTTCCGTTTCGGCAAAACTTCCTTTCCCTCGCCCCTTCAATCCGTTGCGGAGCGGTTACTCATAAGCTTTGCGCCTCTTAATTGTTGTTATCATATTATCAACAAACTTTCGCTTTGTCAACCGATTTATCGCACAAAAGTACATTTTTTGAAATCCGTTGCATTTTGATAGCCCCTGTAATATAATCTAGTTATTGGTATCGGTATATTAATGTTACTCAAATAATAAAACATCTTTAAGTGATAGGTGAAGTATGTATGAAGAATTTGGCGAAATAATCAATACAATGAAATTCAATAGTTATGATTATACAAAGAATATCACATTAAATGCTTTGAATGACAGAAAAAATGAAAAAAATTATTCTCTGTCAGACCATATATGTTCTATGGTGTTTGCGCTTCTATCAAATCAAAGACCTTGGAAACATATTGCGGATAACCAAGAAAAAATCAAAACATTATTTAATAATTTCGATGTTGATTTCATAAAAAAAACCGATTATCAAGATTTTGTTGATGGATTGCTTGCTTTACATTGTGGCAATAGACAAATTCTCAAACAAATGCAATCGCTAAAAGACAATATTGAGACTCTTGAAAGAATTGCAAAAGATTATGGCAGTGTTGATAATTATTACAACAACACGAACATAAAAGAGTTGTTAAAATCATTAAGTGGTGGCAAATACAAATTAAAACAAATGGGCGTTCCTCTCGTTTCAGAATATTTGAAAGGTGTTGGAATGGACGTTATTAAACCAGATGTTCATGTTTGTAGAATACTCACACGATTAGGATATTCTAAATCGAACAAGATTACAGATGATGAAGCATTTGATATCTGCTGTGCTATTGCAAATAAGTATACTATGTCAAATGTTGAAGTCGACTCAATTTTATGGCAATATTGTGCAAAAAATTATTTTGAAGTCTGTTGTGATAAACCAAAATGCTCAATATGTGGAGTAACAAATTGCAAATCGAGACAAGCAAAATATAGTCAACTTTTATAGTTAACTTTTTGTTTTTTTTGTTTAGTTGTGATTCAATCTCTCTTTTGGCGACAAAAAACCCGACTGAAACGTCGGGTTTTTTTGGCGGAGAAAGAGAGATTCGAACTCTCGAACCGTTTTCTCACGGTTACACGATTTCCAGTCGTGCGCCCTCGACCAACTAGGCGATTTC
>ENA-ORPK01002928-ORPK01002928.1-human-gut-metagenome-genome-assembly--contig:-NODE-2928-length-11133-cov-5.734880_pt1 | contig 11133 bp, 9 predicted proteins | sample MGYA00242139_ERZ509068 | MGnify/ENA primary metagenome ERZ509068 (study PRJEB26280, sample SAMEA2338687) | human gut metagenome | biome: human gut; feature: human-associated habitat; material: faeces... | reverse complement strand
AGAAATGAGAAATGAGAAATGAGAAATGGTGGTGCGGCGCATAAAAATATGGAAGCGCCGCGGAGTATAAATAGGGCGATGCCCGCTTTAGACTTTAGACTTTAGACATCAGACATCAGACATCTGACGTCTATTTCCGAGTCTCCCAGTCTTTTAGTCTAATCCCTGATACCTAATCCCTAGTCACTCATCCTCAAATACGAGCTCTACGGGACAGTGGTCACTGCCGTGGATCTCCGGGTGGATAGAGGCGCTTTGGATGGTCGGACGGAGGGCATCGGAGACGATGAAGTAGTCGATCCTCCATCCTATGTTCCGCTCGCGGGATTTTGCAAAGTAGCTCCACCACGAGTAGGCTCCCTTTTCATCCGGATGGAGGAAACGGAAGGAATCGGTGAAGCCTTTCTCCAGAAGGGCATTCATTTTTCCGCGCTCTTCATCTGTGAAGCCTGCATTCTTATGGTTCGAAGCGGGATTGGCAAGGTCGATGTCTTCATGGGCGACATTGAGGTCGCCGCAGAGGATGACCGGCTTTTCCTCCGAGAGTCTTGTCATATAGTCTGCCATCGCATCCTCCCATGTCATGCGGTAGGAAAGACGCGTGAGGCCGCGCTGGCTGTTCGGCGTGTAGCAAACGATGAGATAGTGACTGCCGAAGTCGGCGGTGATGATACGCCCCTCCTGATCATGCTCCTCGATGCCAAGGCCATAGGTGACGGAAAGCGGTTCCCGCTTCGTGAAGAGTGCAGTACCACTGTAGCCCTTCTTCACGGCACTGTTCCAGTACTGGTGGTAGCCGGGAAGCACCATCTCGATCTGGTGCGGCTGCAGCTTCGTCTCCTGCAGGCACACGCAGTCTGCATCGAGTGCTGTGAAAGCGTCCATGAAGCCTTTCTTCATGCAGGCTCTGAGACCATTGACGTTCCAGGAAATATATTTCAGTGTCCCCATGGGTGTTCTCCTTTGTGGGAATGATAAAAATTTTATAACACTACTTTCATTATACACTATCGGGCAATGGGAAGAGGGGTTAGGGTTAGCCTGTGGGGCAGGGACGCCCATGGATTGCGGATGAAAGCTTTGCTCGAATGAGAAATTAGAAATGAGTAGCTAGGGATTAGTAGCTAGGGATTAGGTTTGCGATACGAGAAAACCGCTAGTTTCAAACCTCCGCGGCGCTTCTGATTTTTATGCGCCGCACCACCATTTCGCATTTCTCATTCAAACGAGGCTTTCCAGCGTAATCAAGGGGCGAGCCGCCCCCAGGGGCTACCCCTGAACCCTAACCCCCGCCCCCCCTTTTTATGCTATAATAAAGGCAATGCCACGTGGGCAGCTGTTGCAAGCAAAGATGGAAAGGATGAAACCTGATGAAGAAAATTGTTGTGACTGTTATTGGTGCTGACCGTGTCGGCATCGTCGCCGGTGTAGCCAAACAGCTGGCGGAAGAGAACGTGAATATTCTTGATATTTCCCAGACCATCGTGGACGGGATCTTCGATATGATCCTGATGTGCGATATGGAGAACGCCGCATATTCCTTAAAGGAGATCCAGGATCATATGGGGAAACAGGGCGAAGCGCTGGGGGTAGAGATCCGTGTCCAGCTCGCTGACATTTTCTATGCTATGCACCGCATCTGAAAGGAGACACCATGCTTGATATAGAAGACATTCTGGCAACGGAGCGCATGTTTGACCAAAACAAGCTCGATGTGCGTACCGTTACCATGGGGATCTCTCTCCTTTCCTGCGTATCCGATGATGAGAAGACCCTTTGCGACAAGATCTACGATACCATCTGCCGGAAGGCAGAGCATCTCACCGAGGTCACCCATGACATTTCCAGAGAATACGGTGTGCCGATCATCAACCGCCGCATCTCGGTGACGCCGATCTCTTTGGTGGCGGGCGGGCTTACGACTGCCAGCTATGTGCCGATCGCAGAGACACTGCAGCGCGCAGCTGACACTGTCGGCGTCGACATCTTAGGCGGCTTCTCCGCACTCGTCGATCGCGGCATGAGTGCTTCGGACAAGAAGCTCATCGACTCCATTCCGGAGGCACTCGCTGCCACGAAGAGCATCTGCAGCTCGGTCGCTATCGGTTCGACCAAGGCTGGCATCAATATGGATGCGGTGAAGCGCATGGGCGAGGTCGTGAAGGAAACGGCAGAGCTCACGAAGGACCAGGACGCCTATGGATGCACGAAGCTCGTCGAATTCTGTAATGCGGTCGAAGATAATCCCTTCATGGCCGGTGCTTTTCACGGTGTGACGCAGGGAGATACCGCGATCCATGTCGGCGTCTCCGGTCCGGGCGTCGTGAAGCGTGCGCTCGAGGATGTGAAGGGCGCCCCCTTCGAAGTCGTGGCCAAAACGATCAAGAATACGGCATTCATGATCACGCGTCTTGGCCAGCTCGTCGCAGAAGCAGCGACAGAGCGTCTCCATGCGCCTTTCGGCATCATCGACCTTTCGCTGGCTCCGACCTCGGCTGTCGGTGACAGTGTCGCAGCAGTCCTTGAAGAAATGGGCCTTGAGAGCTGCGGCGGTCCCGGCACCACGGCGGCTCTTGCGCTCCTCAATGATGCTGTCAAGAAGGGCGGCCTCATGGCCTCTTCGAGTGTCGGCGGACTTTCCGGCGCTTTCATCCCGGTCAGTGAAGACCTCGGAATGATCGAAGCCGTCCAGAGAGGCAGCCTCTGCCTGGAGAAGCTCGAAGCCATGACCTGCGTCTGCTCTGTCGGCCTTGATATGATCGCCGTCCCGGGTGATACCAGCGCATCCACCCTCTCTGCGATCCTTGCCGATGAAGCAGCGATCGGTATGATCAATAACAAGACCACCGCTACCCGCCTCATCCCGGTACCGGGCAAGAAGCCGGGCGACATGGTCCAGTTCGGCGGTCTCATGGGCTATGCACCTGTCATGGGGATCAGCAAGTTCAAGGCAGACGAATTCGTAGCAAGAGGCGGCAAGATCCCCGCTCCGCTCCGCAGCCTGACAAACTAGGGAAACACTGATTAAATAGTTATTCGATTTTACTCTTATATTTTCATGCAATGCAAGGAATACTCCGACGCGAATAGCGAGCTATTTAAGGAGGAGTATGACGAAGCATTGCATGAAAATACATGTGAAATCGAATTCTGCGATTTAATCAGCGTTTCCCTAAGAAATGGCAAGCAAAAAGCACCGGCAAGTGTCGGTGCTTTTTTGCGCGGTGGACTTAAGGCCACGCGGGATATTGAGGGAAAGGCTGCTCTCCGAGAAAAGAGGTCTCCCGCTCTCTAATCCGATCCCCGATCGGCGGATCTTTGGAACTTCCAATGATAGAGCCCCATGCATATGATGGCGGAGAGAAGGGAGCCCATCGGTGCAGCAAGACCCATCGGAGACAGTGTCTCGGGGAAGAGGAGAATGGCGAGGTAGGTGCCGGGGACGCGGACGGTGACGATCGAGATCATATTGTGCAGGAAGGAGTAGATCGATTTCCCATAGGCAGAGAAATATCCAGAGAAGCAGAAGTGGATACCGGCAAAGATGCAGTCGATGACATAGGTACGGAAGTATTCACCGCCAAGGCGCACGACTTCCGGCTCATGGCTGACGAAGAGTGAGATGACCCACTCGGCGCAAAAGTGGACGACGAGGGTCGTAAAAAGGCCGAAGATGATGCATACACGGATGCCGTAGCGGAGCGCCTGCCGCCCGCGCTTATCGTTTCCGGCGCCTGCATTCTGTGCGGCGAAGGCGGCGACGGTCGAGAGCATGGCAGAGGGGACGAGGAAGAGGAAGCTGATGATCTTCTCCACGATGCCGACTGCGGCGGCGACTTCGACGCCGCGGCTGTTTGCGATGGCGGTGATGATGAGAAAGGAAATCTGGATGAGCCCGTCCTGACAGGAGATGGGAAGACCTATGGCAAGGAGCGTCTTCATGCGGAGGGCATCGAAGGTGAAGGACTTCTTCGGGAAGGCAAGGCCAAGGTCGGCACGGGCGAGGTACAAGAGGCAGAGGAGGACGGAGACGGCCTCGGAAAGAATGGTGGCTGCGGCCGCTCCGGCGGCCCCCATCGCCATGGGGCCGATGAAGATATAGTCGAGCAGGAGATTGATGAGACCGGCGAGAGCAATAAAGTACATCGGCGTCCTTGTATCGCCAAGTCCGCGGAAAATGCTGGCAAGGACATTATAGGCGACGATGAAGGGGATGCCTGCAAAGCAGATGAGAAGGTACGCCCTTGTATCCTCCCATGCTTCCGCCGGGGTCTTCAGCCAAGAGAGAATAGGATCGATCGAAAGGAGGAGGAGTACGGTGCTGACGAGGCTGAAGAGAACAAAGAGCAGCACCGAGCTTCCGATGCAGCAGGAGGCTTCCTTCCGATCTCCGCCGCCCACCGCGCGGCTGATGGAGACGGTCGTCCCCATGGCGAGCCCGACGATGATGACGGTCAGCATGTGCATCAGCTGGCTTCCGATGGAGACGGCCGTGATCGGTGCGGCGCCATTGAAGAGACCGGTGATGAAGAGGTCGGCCATGCCGTAGAACGTCTGCAGAAAACAGGCGAGAAGATAAGGGATGGCGAAAGCCATCATCTGGGGGAGCAAAGGCCCTTGGGTAAGATTGATTCCGGTCATAGGATCCTCTTTGTACAATGAATAGCCTGCCGCCTTTCACGCAGGCTGCTGCTTCATGGAGACAATCATATCACAGGCGAGGCGCTTGCGAAATATGGCTTTGGCAGGTGGTCTTCTGCCTGCATTTGCTTTTTTTCCCTCTCTGCTATAAGATGAAGGACAAATGAGGTGATTGGTATGTACATGACAGCACAGCGCAAGCGTCTTTTTCAATTCTTCAACGATCATCCGGATGCTTCCTTTTCCGCCAGAGACATACAGGCTCTGCTGAATCGATCAGAAGCGTCTGCGATCAGTCTCAGTGCGGTGTATCGCAATCTGGCTTCTTTGGCAGAGGCCGGGCTGATCTTGAAATCGGCGGCCAGTGATGGACAAGAAACATTGTATAGGTTCGTCGGGGCGGATGCCTGCCGGGATGAGCTTCATATGACCTGTCTTTCGTGCGGTCAGACGACCCATGTAGACCATGCGACCGCGCGTGCTCTCGCGCAGGCCTTGGCGGGCAATGATGAGTTTCAGATGAATCTGGGGCAGACCACCATTTACGGCTTATGCAAAAAATGCCGGGAAAAATAATTTGTTTCTTACACAAAGAGGGACCCGTTCGGGTCCTTTTAAATTTGAGAAAATTTCGCAAATCTGTTGACGGAAGGGCGGGAAGCGATTATAATGGGGCTTATATTTGCGAAAGTATCGCAAATCTTCATGATGGTTTCTGCTTTCGAAAGAGGGGCGGCCGGAGGGGCTGCTATTGGTTTTGCGGATGCAGTATGCTGCAAGATCATGGCGGAGCGCATGGCCTGTCACAGGCAATGCGAGAAAGAAACCTTTTCCTCTCCGGTCACAGGTCATCCCTGCTTTCAATCGTAAAGGAGTTCTTACTATGAAAATGAAAAAAATAGGTCTTTTTATACTGACGCTTGCCGCTTGCCTGATAGGCGGCGTTGCATTGACAGGATGCACGCCGGGGCAGAAGTCAGCTGCTTCTCTCCCGCCGGAAAAGAAGCTTCAGATCGTCTGCACCAATTTTCCCGGTTATGATTTTGCAAGGCATATCGTAAAGGATCATGGCGAAGTCACCATGCTGGTAAAACCCGGTACGGATGTCCATAGCTTTTCTCCCTCGCCGAAGGACCTGAAAGCGGTGGCTGACAGTGACCTTCTCATTTGTACGGGCGGTGACTCTGATGAATGGCTAGGGAAGATACTGGATGCGACCGGCAAGAAGCCCGGGAACGTATTTCGGATGATGGATGCCGTGGAGCTGTCAGAAGAAGAGCATCCGGAAGGCATGCAGCCTGAAGAGGAAGCAGAGAAAGAGGCGGGCCCGGAAATGGATGAGCATGTATGGACAGCGCCTGCCAATGCCAGTGAGATCGTCAAAAAATTGAATGCTTCTATTTCCAAGCTGGATGGTGCGCATGCGGAGGAGTATCAGAAGAATGCAGAGGCATATATGAAAGAGATCACCGATCTGGATCAGAGCTTCCGTGATGAGATCGATCATGCAGCCAGAAAAGAGATCATCGTGGGAGATCGCTTCCCCTTCTTGTACTTTATCAAGGAGTACGGTTTGACATATTATGCGGCTTTTCCGGGATGCGCCAAGGATACGGAAGCCGATCCGAAGACCATTGCCTTTTTGATCGATAAGGTTAAGGCAGATCAGATTCCCGTGATCTTCCATATCGAATTGTCCAATCAGCAGATGAGCCGCTCCATTGCAGAGGCGACAGGAGCCAAAGAGAGACAGCTCAATTCCATTCATAACGTCACGCAGAAGGATTTTGACGCCGGCGTCACTTATGTGGATCTGATGAGACAGAATGTCAAGACCTTGAAGGAGGCATTGAACTAAATGAGCGTATTGGATTGTCGGGATCTTTCTTTTGCATATGAAGGAAGACCGGTGTTGTCTCATGTGAATTTTTCTTTAGAAAAAGGGAGCTATCTGGGCATCATCGGTGAAAATGGCTCCGGTAAAAGTACTCTCATCAAAGGGATCCTGGGGCTCAAAAAACAGGCGTCAGGTGAGATCCGTCTCCATTTGCCGGATGCGCAGAAGGGGATGGGCTACCTGCCGCAGCAGCAGACCATGAAAAAGGATTTTCCGGCCAGTGTGTGGGAGGTCGTATTGTCCGGCAGGCTGAGTCAGCTTTCGTTTCCTTATCGGTACAGAAAAGTAGATCGGGATTACGCAGAGCATATGCTGCAGTTTCTATCCCTTTCCTCTTTGAAGGATCATGCTTTCCGCGAATTGTCGGGCGGACAGCAGCAGAGAGTGCTTCTGGCGCGGGCACTGGCGGCGGGCAGTCAGGTGCTGGTGCTGGATGAACCGGTGACCGGGCTGGATCCTCGCATCACGGAAGAGATGTATGCCATGCTGGAACGATGCATTCACGAGTTGGGACTGACCATCATAATGGTATCTCACGATCTGCCCCGCGTGTTTCATGAGGTTCATCAGGTTTTGTATCTGGCGAAAGGGAAGCAGATGTTTTTCGGTCAGACGGAGGACTTTCTCAAAGCGCATCCCGAAGTCATACGGCAAGGAGGGATCCTGTGATGTCTCTTATTCTGGAAATGCTGCAGTATCCATTTATGGTGCGTGCGCTGGTGGTGGGGGTCCTGATTTCGATCTGCGCTTCGCTTTTAGGAACCAGTCTGGTACTCAAAAGGTACTCCATGATCGGTGACAGCTTGTCACATGTGGGCTTTGCGGCATTGGCGGTATCTTATGCCTTTTACCTTGACCCGCTGGTGGTTTCCATCCCCGTCACGATGGGAGCGGCTTTTCTTCTTTTGGAATTGAAGGAAAGCATGCGCATCAAAGGGGACGCTGCGACGGCACTTCTTTGCAGCAGTGCTTTGGCTGTGGGGGTTTTGGTCATTTCTATCACCAGAGGGATGAATACGGATGTGTGCAATTACATGTTTGGCAGCATCCTTGCAATGAGCAGCGCGGATGTCTGGCTCACTTTAGCTGCGGGAAGCCTCATCATTCTTCTGTACATTCTCTTTTATCATCCTTTATTTGCCGTGACGTTCGATGAATCTTTTGCGACCGCTTCCGGGGTGCGGAGCCATTTCTATCATCTGGTCCTGGCACTCATGACGGCAGTCACGATCGTGCTTGGCATGCGTATGATGGGCGCGCTTTTGATTTCCAGTCTGATCGTATTTCCTGCCATCACGGCGATGCAGATCTGCCATCGGTATCTGACCACCATCGAGGCATCCACGCTGGTGGGACTTGGCTGTTTTCTGGTGGGGATCACTCTTTCCTACGCATTATCCATTCCCACTGGGCCCTGCATTGTCTTGATGAATCTGATCGTTCTTTTTGCGGTTATCTGTCTGCGAAAATGGAGAGAAAGAGGGCGCTGCGCTTGAAACGATGGGCTTTCTATCTGCTGCTGGGCATGCTTCCCGTACTGGGAGGCTGCGGCAGAGAGCAGGTAGCAGACAATATGATACTCACGCACAAAACGGTACAGGCGGCGCAAGGCAAAGCACCTCAGGAAGTAAAGCCTGTATCCGTGGAGCCGTCGGTCTTATCCAAAGGCATGGAGAAGGACAGCCAGGGAAATATCATTTACCCTTATTTTGAAATGAAGTATGATATCGCAAAGGATGAGAAGACATTTCCATATGACCATCCGGACATTGTGGTGGGCGATGCTCACTATATGACGCAGATCAACGACTGGTACATGCATTTTAACAATTATCATGACAAAACCGTGGTGATCGAAGGGTATTTTCTGACGATCAATGGGCATTATTTCATCGGACGCAATGGACCGACCTGTCCTTACTGCACAGGCGGGTATGTGGATTTTGAATTCAATTCCCGACAGGATTTCACAGGCTATATTCATGGAGATACATGGATCCGGCTCTATGGGATCCTTCGTGAGGGAATGGGACATATTTCCAAAGACATCACTGCGCCCTTCTATCATTTGGAAGCGGTCAAGGTGGAAAAGATCCCTTATAACGGGAAAGGAACCATTGCTGATTGAGAAAAGTACAGCTCTATGCACGGGAATAGCGATCGGCACTTGCAAGAAACACTGCTGCCTTACCGGCAGTGTTTTTTTCTTTTGAAATACGTGTAGTAAAGAGACCAATATATATGATAAAATAATGTAGTTATTTTCTTGTTCATGAATATTTTACAAGGGTCATTAGAATGAAACAGACAGATACAAAATCATCCAAAGACGTAAAGCAGACAGATAGTCCTGGCCACTGGAAGATCTGGTGGGCGATCGCGACGCTGGTGCCTTTTGGCTTTTCCTTTTTTCTTTCCTGGTATTTCGGTGCGCCGGGCGGATTTGAGCTTTCTTCGCAGGTGAAGGTCTTCCTGCTCTTCCTGCAGGTCGGCTTTGTGACGGCCTATTTTATCCGGCACCGCTTGACGCGGGCAGCCGTGCATCTGTGGATCACCATCGGCTTTTTGTGGCTGCTCTCACTCATCGTGCCGTACCTTTCGACGCAGACGGACGTGGTGCTCGACATGTCGGATATGTCAGGTGAGCTCTCTGCGCCGCTCTATCTGTTCATCTCCTGCCTCTCTGCGGCATGGATCCTGCCGGGGAAATGGCGCATGATCGCGCGCATCGCGTGCGTCGTACTGATGCTCCTTTATGTGGGCATCCAGTTCACGTATGTGGGCTACTACTTCATCACGCATTCTCTGATCTCCATCAATATGCTGCTGGCGCTCGCGCAGACGAATCTTGCCGAGACGAAGGAGTATATCGATGTGAATATCCCGTATGCCGAGCTTATCCTGGGGACGCTTGCGATTCTCATCCTCGCGTGGCTCATCTTCCACAGCAGCCGTTTCTCCTTCAATGGCCGCCTTCCCGTATCCAGAAAGGCGTGGTGGGCGATGGCGCTGCTCTTCCTTGTGAATGTCGGTCTCTGCTGTCTGTCCATCGGGGCGACGCGACTTGCGCATGTGTATTATGAGACCTACGAGACGCTTTCCAGCTTCTCCGATTTCCAGACGATGGTGGAGAAGCGCCGCCATATGTCGATCAAGGATCGCGTCCTTGCCGCGCAGCTCAAAGCGGCGCCGGACGGTGTCTACGTCCTCATCATCGGCGAGTCTCTGACGCGCGACCACATGGGCGTCTATGGCTATCACAGAAATACCACGCCTTTCCAGACAGAGGCCGCCGCCGACTCTCACTATACCTTCTTCAATCATGCCTATTCCTGCTATACACAGACCGTCCAGGTCCTGACCGAAGCCCTGACGGAGAAGAACCAGTACAATGATATGGAGCTGGTCGATGCCTACTCCATCATCGACATGGCAAGGCAGGCCGGCTTCCATACCACATGGATCTCAAACCAGTCCCGCTATGGTGTCTGGGATACGCCGATCGGTGCGATCGGAAGCGCCTGTGATGATCAGTACTGGATCAACCAGTATGTCGGCACAGATGTCGTGACGAAGGACTTCGATACCGCCCTCATCCCCTATCTGCGGAAGGTCGATCCGAAGAACCGCCGCCAGCTCGTCGTCGTCCACCTCATGGGCAGCCACGTCAGCTACTGGGACCGCTATCCGTCCGAGTTCTATCACTGGCCGGAGAGCATGGGAAAGGCACGCTCGACGGCTGACGTCATGAATGATGAGTATGACAACTCCGTCCTCTTCAATGACTACGTCGTTGAAAGCATCATGAACGAAGCCGTGAACTACATGAAAGCGGACAGCGTCCTCTACTTCTCTGACCATGGGGAGCAGGTCACTGAGCGTCCGGGGCACAATGCAGACCAGTTCGACTACACGATGGTACACATTCCCTTCTGGATCTACACCTCGGATGACTACCAGAGGAGCCACCCGCGCACACTGAAGACCATGTGGGAAAGAAGAAATATGCCATTCACCAATGACATGCTCTACGACACCTTCATGGGGCTCATGGGACTTACGGCGACTCGCTACGATGAAAAGTCCGACATCCTTTCCCCTGACTTTGATAAAGATGTGACGACGCTCATGACCATGTACGGCAATGTCATGGTCAGAAACGATACCGAGCAGCTCGGAAGCAACAAGGAAGCAGAGGACGAGCGCTGGAACAATGATATCCATCGCCGCCGCCTCTTCGCTCCGTCTTTCGATTGGAGCCGGTATCAGCCTGTCAAGATCGCGGGAGAAGAGATCCCCGATGTACCGAATGCGGGAGCAGGGCAGTAGAAATAGGTTTTGAGGGTTCGCCCTTTGATTCCGCTTGAAAGCTTCACTTGAATGAGAAATTAGAAATGAGAAATGCGAAATGGTGGTGCGGCGCAAAAAATAAGGAAGTGCCGCAGAGTTTTGATAGCGCTTCGCGCCGTCGTCATCTCGAGCGTAGCCGAGAGATCTCTCTTGCAGAACGGTCAGCGCACTATTTGCGCTATTTCGATTACCGCTTGCTTCTAATCCCTAATCCCTAATCCCTAGCCACTCATTCCTGCTTTTAA